>WNFY01000067.1_pt1 | contig 85998 bp, 75 predicted proteins | sample 5400091 | NCBI WGS metagenome assembly WNFY01 (sample SAMN13153364, study PRJNA577476) | soil metagenome | isolation source: 60 cm soil or saprolite under grassland replicate 1 | place: USA:California | collected 2016-06-15
TCGCGCGACGACATCGGACAATTTTCGGCTGATTTCCGGCTCAAAACCTTGGCTTCCAAAATGATCTCCCTGCTTCGGTTAGTTGTTTCGCTTAGATTAATTATAGAAGTCGCTGGGTATACAAGCAAACCAACTAAAGTCCAGTTGCGTCAGTTAATTACTGTGCGCCTGCAAACTTCTATTGCTACCCTCTTGGGTCGCGCGATAAGATACGAGGGACGGGCGAGAAGGAAGCCCGCCACCCCGAGTAGTCCTCCCGCTTACTTACTCGGAGAGTCTGGCCTCAAAATTATGTCGGCAGAATCTGAAGAGCTATCGGGCAAGTCAGACCTCGACAACACCTTTGGCGGCAAGAGTCGCAAACGCGGCCTTGAGCGACGGCCGGCGCTGGTATTCCTGCGTGGTGAACTACTCGCGGTTCCCATACCGCTGGAGCGCACCGAGGTAACGATCGGCCGGGCACTTGACGCTGACGTGCGCGTGAATGACACTCGCGCGTCGCGGCTCCATGCGCGGATCACGACGGAATCTAATGAGGCTACCGGTGAAAAGCGTTTCCGCCTTTCTGATCTTGGCTCGACTAACGGCACGCTGCTTAACGGCCTACCTGTCGATGAAGCCTATTTGCAGGACGGTGATAAGTTTGAAGTCGGCGATCAGCTGATTCGTTTTGAAATGCTCGACGAGATTGACCGTGAATTTCAGAAGCAGATTCATCGCCTGTTGGTTCACGATGATCTCACCGGCCTCTTAACAAGCAAATCTTTCTTCTCTGAGTTGCGGCGCGAATCGGCCCGGGCCGCTGCCGAATCGATGCCCTTCTGTGTTCTGATGATGGATCTCGACTACTTCAAAAAAGTAAACGACTCGTATGGGCACCTCGTTGGCAGCGAAACGCTGGAAGAGGTGGGCGCGGTGATCAGGAAGTCACTACGCGCAGGCGATGTTGCCGCGCGCTTTGGTGGTGAAGAGTTTGCGGCTTTTCTGCTCGATGCTGACTACGCTCAGGGCCTCGTGGCGGCTGAACGCGTTCGCGCCGAAATTGAGAAATATGAATTCCCGGCAGTGCGCCGCGATAGCGGGATGCCTCGAAAGACTCACCACATCAAAATCAGCATCGGCATCGCCTCATTTCCTGATGACGCGCGGGACCCGATTCAACTTGTGGAAATGGCTGACTCGGCGCTCTATCGCGCGAAGCGCAGTGGCCGCAATCGCGTCTGCGCATATCGGCCATCGCTCGCCGAAACTGAACGGCCGTTGCGATCGCGATCTTGATTGTCCTGAGCAGCGCATTTCTCGATACATTTTCCTGGGCATTTTCGCTGTGCTCTCAGCGCCTCCGTGGTAAATGATCATCAACACGGAGACACGAAGAGCACCGAGGTTGCACCGAAACAATCCGATTAAGTCTGTGCGGCAGGCTGAAAGAGTTGCCAAAAGGAATCGACGGACGATAAGGTATCCTGCTCAAGTAACTAATGAGGGAGGCATTATCCGTGAAACTCTTGAATATCGTACTCTGTCTCGTCTTCCTGGTTTGTGGGTTTACGACCGCTGTGGCGCAACAAGGTGAGCAGCGTGCACCGCTCAGCGAATCCGCCGTCGCTTTTGATTCGAAGGGCATGAACGCGATCGACGCGCGATTATTGACAACCCTCCTTAGCGGTTCTCCGGATACGCCGGTCACCAACGTGAGATTGGTCCTAAAAAATAACAGTCCCACCTTTTTTACTTACGTCTCGGGTTGGGCGACATTCTATGACGCCGGCGGAGTCCGTTGTGGCGAAGGCCAATTCAAAGCCGACGCGCTGGCGCCTGGTGAATCAGTTGAGACGGATACACCAGGTTTGCGACTGCGTTGTTCCCCGGCGACGTGGCGCATTGTCGCGACGAATTTGTTGACCCGCACAAAAGAAATGGCGCCGGCAGAACCAGCGCCGCCAGCTCCCGCTGAAGCCCCCATCGCCGAACGGCCCGCCCCGGTTAATTTCATCATCAGTATTGATGGCGAAGAGCACCCGATTCAGGTTAACAATCCGCTCGTGCTGAAGCTCGGCAACCGAGACCGAAAGATTGTGCTACGCTCGGCCCCTTAAGATGAGACACTGATTCTCACCAGGCGGCTGGCTTGGTGAAAGATCCGCGACCATCGCTTAACGTGTTAGGAAACTGGCTACGCGCCAGCACTCCGCGACGAATCTGCTTTACAAACTTCGCGTGAGGCAAGAGCGCCACGCTGGGTAGTCGATGCGGATTCAGGATTCCTACCGGTTTACCTAAACGCTGAGTTACCATCTTAATTGGCTCAAGCAAATCCGAGTCATTGGAAACCACGACGGCAAGTTCATAAGCATCAGCGAATCCGTCGATTAACAAGTGGGTCGCAAGATTGACGTCGGATCCTTTTTCTTCGGTCTTGATCACTCTTTGATAGCCTTTGCCAGGCGCGGCTAGCGGCATCATTATTTCGTGCGTGAGAAAAAACCCATGGATAATGGACAGATTCGGAATCGTTTGCAACGCGCGAAGAAATGTCTCTTGCCGCGAACGCTGGTCAGGATCCGACGGGCGAGGCTTTACCAGCGCCGTGAAGTATTTGATTTGCAGGATCTGATCACGAGGTAGGAGCAACCGACACATCTCCGCGAGGTTCAACCATCGATAACGTGTCCTCTTCAGTGCGCCGTAATATAAATTGAAACCGTCAATGTAGACGTTAACTTTCATGGGAGTAAACACGGAAGCCGCCTTGCGGCGGCTTCGTACCAGGTTCGCCGCGAACGGCTACTACTGGGCGGTATGCGGGTATTATCGCTTTCGTAAGCAGACCTGTCAACGATCATGGGCGATCAACTTTGTACTCGCCCGAACCATCCTGCTTAAATCGAGAACGACAAGTCATCCTGGGATGTGTTCCGTGGCCTGACCCCCAGACTTCAAAAACCCTTTCTAATCTAAGCCTTCAGGTTACGTTAACTACCTAATCCAATACCGGCAACACCGCTGCACCGCGCGGCATGATATGGCCCTTGGCGCGGGACGAAATATTCGCAAGCGCTTCCTCGAGGGAGCGCGCAGGGGTTATGCGCATCCGCCGCACCTCATCGTCGGCAAGCTTCGTTATCATCAGAACTCGAAAGCGTTCGGTCTTGCTAAGCAAAGCCCAGGCAGTCTGTCCATTAACCTCATACTTTTCCCGTAGCCGTGCTTCGAGAGCGGACGAGTTCTCTGACTCGAACCACTTCAAAAAGTCTGAGCGGCCGAGGCCGTCACGGCACTCGGCGAGCAGAACAATTGTGCCGCCGTCGACACAGGCCTGCGCCGCCATGTCGAGCGCTTTGTGCGCTTGAATAATGTTGATGTCGTAAGGCGAGCCGCCGCAACTGATCACAACCACTTCGCGCTTTTCATCGATTCGCTTCGAATGGTCGGCGAGATACGATTCGCAGGCCAGGCGATGCGCAACTCTCCAGTTGCCCGCGAAAACGCTTTGGGGATGTCCTCGTTGATCAACAATCGCATTGATGATGAAAGCCGGATTGATCAGCGCCGTGACGCGTTCGCATTCCTCATGCACCGCGTTTCCATCAAGTTTGCCCGCGGCCACTCCGGCGCGCCGCCCGCCGCGCTCGAAATCAAACGCCAGCATATGCGTTGCTTCAATGGTTCCGGTCGAAGCCAGGCCGGGACAAATCGATTTCCGGCCACCCGTAAAGCCCGCGAAGTAGTGAAACCCGACCACTCCCGTCAGAATTACCTTCGCAAAATCCCTTAAGGCTCGATTCACTTCGACCGGTTGACCCTGTTTCGTTAAGCCGATTTGTAGCAGCTGTCCGGCATTGTGAGGATCGTGATCGATGAGTTGGATTCGTTGGGCAATGAAAGGCGTCAGCAACTGGCGTCTTTCATCGGGCCGAACGTGGCGATGGAGCCCGGTAGCGAAAATGATTGCGACATCGCCTGAGTCGACGCCCCCCTGGATTAAGCGGCGCACGAGCAGGTTAACGATCTGAGCGCTTCCTGTTGCCCGAGTCGCATCCGAGGCGACGATCAGCACATTATCATCGGCTGAAACAAGTTCTTCCAGTAACGGCGCTTCGAATGGATTATCAATTGCCGCGCCGATTTCTGCGTCGGACATCCGGCGCGAGGTGGTCTGGTCCTGAGCGAGCAGTTCGAAGCGTGATGAGTCGTAATCGAAGTTAACCGAGCCATTGCCGTAGCCGAGTTGGATTTGCGGCATGGGCTTCAATCACGCTCGGGGCGGAAACAGGCGCGACCGGCGTGACAAAAATGGAAGGTGTCATCTTCGAATTCCGGCGTCTCCATCTGGATCGTCAGGTGATCGACGCCGAAGCGGTCGTGCAGCTTGGTCCGCAGTTCTTTCAAGAGGCCTGGCTGAGAAATGCTTTGGGCATGAATCACGTGGGCGCTCAGGGCTTCGCGCCCTGAGGTAATCGTCCAAATATGCAGGTCGTGAACGGCCGCAACGCCGTCGGTTTGAAGAATGGCGTCTTCGACCGCCGCGAGGTTTATGTGTGCCGGCGTACCTTCGAGCAAAACGTTGGTAGCATCGCGAATCAGGTTCCAGGAACTCCAGACGATCAGCATCGCGATGATTATGCTGAACAATGGATCAGCCGCATTCCAGCCGAACAGGGTAATCAAGGCCCCGGCAATGATCGCCGCGACCGATCCGAGCGCGTCGCCGATCACGTGCAGCCACACACCACGGATGTTCAAATCCTGGTCCCGATCCTGATGCAGCAAATACGCGCAGATCAGGTTTACGAGTAAGCCTCCCGCAGCGACAATCGTCATTGCGATGCTTCTGACTTTCGTGGGCGCGAACCAGCGTTGATAAGCTTCGTAGACTATGATCAGTGAAATCAGGATTAACGCTACACCGTTCACGAGTGCCGCCAGAATCTCGAGGCGGTAGTAACCGAAGGTCTTGTTCGGCGTAGCAGGGCGTGCCGCAAACCACACGGCCATTAAAGCCAGCATCAATGCGGCCACATCTGCCAACATATGGCCGGCGTCGGCCAGCAGCGCCAGTGATCCGGTCCACCAACCGCCGATCGTCTCGGCCACCATGTAGATAGCCGTGAGCGCGAGGACGATCGTCAGCGATCGCCGGCTTTCGGGAGCACGGCCATGCTGATGCGCATGGTCTCTAGTGTCAGTTGTCACGCTTGAATTGGTCATTAACTCGAGGGCTCTCTCGGTTTGACTCGATAACTATTGCGAAGATGCTCCATCCGCAAAACCTTTTAAGAAAACAAGATTAGCAGATTAAGGAACTCGGGCAAAAAAACTCATTTCTCGGGGAAAGGCAGACGGAGCGTGTGGCACGGGCGTTCCGCCAGTAAATCGGGCGCAAGGTGTGTGTCCACAATCAAACTGAACCAGTTCCGGTCGAAGGCGTTTATTCATGTGTTCGGCCGGGCGGTGCTAGAATCCTCCTTCCATGGCGGCTACTGCTCAATTCATGGATCAGCAGGTGCGATCGCGCGCAGTTTCGTTGCGTTGGATAATTGGCGCGCGTGAAGACCTGATCTGGTTCATAGGTTCAGTCGTTTCAAGCTACTTATTGCTCGGCCTTTACGTCGCCGGAATTGTGCCGCTCATTCCAATGGTTGCGGCATGGGCAATTCTTATCGATGCGCCGCACGTCTTTGGCACACTCTCGCGAACGTACTTCGATACTTCAGAATGGGATACGCGCAAGCGTCTGATGCTCGGCTCGCTTTTGTTCTTTGTCGTAGGACCAGCGATGGTCCTTCTCGGCTTTGGTTTCACTTTCTTTTTCCTGGCCGCGTTGTGGGCTTATTACCATCTTGTCAAACAGCACTATGGGTTCATGGTGCTATACAAAAAGAAAAACAATGATCTGGCTGCGGTAGACAATGCGCTTGATCGTTTGTTATTGCTGTTCGCCTTCAACTATCCATTTGTCGCCTACATCGCTTCCGATCCAGCGGCGATGGAGCGCGTCCCGCCGGTCTTGCGCAACGGTGTCAATGCGGTCGCGTTGTTGCTGTTGGTGGGCACCGTGGTGCTGGGCACGGCGTGGATTGGGCGACAGCTTCAGCGTGCCTGGTTGCGACAGCCGCTGAATGTTCCGAAGTATCTGCTACTTGCCGCGGCCATTCCGATGCACTGGATCGCGCTGTTGACGCCAATGCCAAATAAGCCGATCGCGCTGGTGGCAATCCTCACGATTTATCACAACCTGCAATATCACCGGCTGATTTGGTTTCATAATCAGAAATATAGTGTCAGAAGCCCAAACCTCAGGGAGGGCGCCGTTCGTCCTTTGGATCTCAAAAAGAAATATGGACCGGCAGCCCTGATCAGCCGCCGCTTAATTTTTTATGTTGGGTTTGGCATTCTGTTCGGCCTCATGTATCAGGGACCGCGGCAAGTCCTGGGTTACCTGGGGTTGAAACCTACTCACGGCGTTCCGACGGCCGAACTGCCGGTATCGGTTCAACTAGGCGTGGCGTTTCTCTGGGGCGTCGCTTTCATTCACTACTACCTCGATTCCAAAATCTGGCGCGTGCGCCGTGATCCGTCTGTTGGCAAAGCGCTGAAAATGGATTGAGGCGGGCCGGTTTTAGTAGGCAAGTGTTCAGCGAGTCTTTTTTTGCTTGAATTCCAGGGTGCGTGGTTTTTCGTTTCGCGCCGTTTCAGTTTTGCAAAAGCCACTCACAACCTCGACGAACTTTTGCGGATACTCAACCGGCGGCAAGTGCCCACAATTGCGAAAGACTATCAGCCGCGAATGTGGGATAGCATCGCGCAAGCGATAGCCGCTGCTCAGTGGGATGTGCGTGTCATTATCGCCCCAGAGGATTAACGTGGGCTGGCGAACCTGATGCGCATCACGGTGCAACCGGTTGGCATTCCAGCGGCGCACGGTTCGAAGCATTGCGCGATGAGTGCTGGCTGTCTCCAACAGATGATGCCGGGCTGCGACCGTCTGTTCATTTATTTTCCTGCCCATCCGGCGATACATGTCCTGCATGCGCTTGCGCAGGACCCAGCGCGAACCGAGAAACAGAGGTGTCACGATATCGCCAACAATCGGTAAACGTGAAAGCCGCAATAGCATTTTCTTTTTTGGTTCGTCATCACTGACGGCTCCCACCAGCACGAGCTTTTCTATTCGATCCGGATAATCGAGCGCGGCCGCCAACGCGATCGCCGCGCCGTAAGACGCTCCCACGAGTGTCGCTTTTTCGATTCCCAGTCGATCCATCAAACCGAGGACTGCCTGCGCCTGGAACTCAATCGTGTAATCGCCGTCGGCTGGCTTGTCAGAGTAACCATAACCCGGCAGATCAGGAGCAACTACATGAAAACCCTGGGTCGCTAGCGGTAAGAACACCTCGCTCCAAATGAGCGTCGAAGAAATAAATCCGTGAATGAGAATGATCGGCGGCGCGCTTTCATCACCCGCTTCCTGATAATGGACTCGCACGCCGTTGACAGTCGTGAACCAGGAATATTCCGGATGATAAATGTAATCGAGACTGTCCGGCCAACTTACGTCTTGTGGGCGCGTAAGAAGCTTCGTGGCCACCACGCCGGCGACTACTCCGGATATTCCCGCGAGCAAATAACGTTTCTTCATACGGACTGGAATTCTAGCAATTGGCCTGCGTAGAGAAAAGCCGGTCGCTGATGCAAGGAACCGCAATCGATATCGGCTAGCCTCGATTCCTTAGTTGGCAATAACAACCCGCGGGTGCAAATACTTTCCTTTCGCATCATAGGCGCCGATCGCGACTAAATTTCCGTTAGGATCCCGCATCCGCACATTTTCATTGCTTTTCCAATTCGATCCGGCACTGTCTATTTGCAAGTTGATGCCATGAAGTACGCGCGGTACATCATCAGAACTCAAATCGATAGATGCCAGGTGAGAAAGAGCTGTGTCGGGCGAAATCAGTGCCTGTTCCGGCGAATCTGAATCTGAGAGTTCCGTCAGTTGCTCAGGGAGGAGCGCCTGCTCGATGCGGAAGTTTCCCGCCCGGGTGCGGCGCAATTCGCACAGGTGGGCGCCCATGCCGAGCCTCTGGCCCAGGTCTTCGGCCAGCACTCGAACATAGGTCCCGGCAGAGCAGACGACCTGAACTGCAATCTCGCGGGTGTCATCATCGTTCATTCTAAGTGAGCCGTTTCTGGAGACTGCCTTAAACTGAAAGACCTGAATGCGCGCAGGTTTGCGCTCAACTTCTTTACCCCGTCGCGCAAGTTCATAAAGTTTTTCTCCGCCAATCTTCCTGGCGGAAAACATTGGTGGCGTCTGTTCGATTTCACCGCACAGGGATGACATTGCTGTTTCAATTTCCTCGGGACTCAAATTCACGGCGCTTGCCCGTGTCGGGGTTTCGATGCGTGTGCCGGTCGCATCGCCGGTGTTTGTCGCATAACCAAGACGAATCACGCCCGTATACTCTTTTTCAGCGCCGCTCAAAAATTGCGCCAACCTCGTCGCCCGTCCGACCAGGATTACCAGCACGCCCGTCGCAAATGGATCGAGCGTGCCTGTATGTCCAACTCGTTTTACGTGCAGAATTTTTCGTACGTGAGCCACCACATCATGCGAAGTCATGCCGGCGGGTTTGTCGATTATTAGCACGCCGTCCACGCCAACCATTTTAGAGTTTTGTTTTGCGATTGTCGCTTCGAAACCCAGGCGAAGGTCGTTTGGTTTGTGATGGCTGTATTAGATTCCATGCAGCCGCAGGCGGAATTCGTCGTTAAAAGCAGCAAGATCGGGTAGGCGATGCGAAAATTTGTGCGCCTCACTTAAGAGCATCGGCAGCCCGCGCTTTTCCAAATTCAAACCATACGCAAGGTTTGAAAACATTGAGGCGATGTGGGGATTTAATCGTTCCTGGACTCCAAAGCGAATTGCTCGCAATGCTGTCGGCGCAAAACCGGCGCTGCGCCGCGGGTTCACGATTTCAATTGCGCGATCAAAAATGTGCAGGCGTGTCGTGACATCACGCACAGCTAGATCGCGATGCATTAAGGTATTCGCGAGCGCTTCAGCCACGACCCCGCGATGATAGTTGGCGCGCGCCACCGCGGCAGCTGAATCATCCTGATCCGCCGCCGGCACTGCCGGCCGCGAATCTTGCAGGTCGCAATAACGTCTGAAAAAACGCCAGGCCGCTTCATAGATGGTTGCGAGATTGCCGGTCAGCTCAACTCGCTCGATTACCGGGGCTTGATTTGTATCACCGCTGAATCGAGTGGCGATCAATGAGGCTCTGGGCAGGAGCCTGGCGACACTTTCATTCCGACCGAACAACAAAATTCCGGCGACCGTAGGCGTGACGTCGCTTCCAGTGTTTGTGGCAAGCAGCAGGTATCGCTCGAGAATTTCGGCGGTTGGATAACCCTTGGCGCGAGCTTCATCGAATACGCTCCCTTCAAATCCGCGCATGAAGCTCCAAAGGTGGGCTTCGTCAATGTCGGCGACAGTTGCACCGATTGCCGGCAAAGTTTCGTAAGAAATTGGCCGCACATAGTCCAGCAACGTCGCTAACTCTTCCGGCGTTGCTTCGCGTTTTTCGGCGCCGACTCGTATGAAAAACCTGCCGTCCCTGGTTCGATAAGGTTTTCGCCGGCCGTCAATATCGAGCGAGACAATACGCCGGCCGCTGTCAAACGCCACCCGATCGATAAACGGGATCAGGGCGGGGGTCATGTCTTCACGACAAATGCGCGCCAGCTCTTCCTGCACTTCCTCAGGGTGATCGATCCCTTCGACCCGCATCTGATCGTTGACGCCAAAGACGATCACACCTCCGCCGGTGTTGGCCATCGCGACAATCTCCTGGGCGATGCGTTCAGAATTCGAAAGTTTGACTTTGAGTTCGAGGAAGGTGTCTTCACCGCCGCGCACCAGCCGCATCAGCTCAGTGCGGTTGGTTTGGGGCGCTCCACTCGAGTACAGGTACTCCTGGAAAGAGCGTTCGGTGACCGGTTCATGCCGTTGATTGCTGCGAAATCTTCTGCGAGCCATTTGTGTAATGACGGGGCCGGCGAGCCCGCCCGGATGCCGCAGCGCCTATTGACGTGCAACATCGCTGGAATCTCAGATTAATGCTTCACGCGTTTGCCATCTCAGTGTAGCATAGCGCGTCTCGTGAGGTATGTTTGGAGTTCCGCCTTGAGGCGGAATGCCTGCTTGACGAAATGATCCGCCCGAAGGCGGAAGTCCTGACAACAGATGTTCTCACGTCGAAATCACGCCAATCACGCTTATATTGCGCTCGGCTCGAATCTGGGCGATCGCGCGAGAAATCTCCTGCTTGCGGTGCGAGGGATGATGGAAGCTTCGCTATGTGTCGGCCGTCTGTCTTCGATTTTTGAAACGGAACCAATTAGCGAAATAAAGCAGCCTTCCTTTCTAAACATGGTAGCAGAAATAGGAAATCCTTTGCCGCCGCCGGAGCAGGTGATGGCGCGGCTGTTGCGAATTGAATATTCCCTGGGCCGCACGCGAGAGGTTCCCGACGGACCGCGCACAATCGATCTTGACCTGCTGCTCTATGGAGATGTGTTGAGCGACACTGAGTTCCTCAGACTCCCCCATCCGCGTTTGCATGAGCGTCGTTTTGTCCTCGAGCCGCTGGTCGAAGTTGCGCCGCGCCTGGTGCATCCAGTACTGAAGAAGACTATGGCGGAACTGTTAGAGAGCCTGGCAGATAAGTCGAAGGTAAAAAAATTGACTGCGTTATGAGCTATGTCGCCGCCAACGCGCTTCGAATCCTCAATCCAATTTGGCGGTAGGCAAAAATTTGGGTGCCCGTCTGATCTTTGTCGCTTGCTCGAACGCATAGGCGAACTTTATTAACGTCGGCTCGCTCCAGGCCCGGCCAAAAAATGAAATTCCCACCGGCAAACCAAATACGTAGCCTGCGGGCACAGTTATGTGCGGATAGCCGGCGACAGCGGAAGCGGTCGAATAGCCGCCCGCGAAGTGATCTCCGTTCACCCAATCAGTAGGCCATGCGGGACCACCCGTTGGCGCAATGAGCGCGTCGAGTTTGTTCTTGTCCATCACAAAATCGATGCCCTCCTTGCGCGACATCCGGTGATTTTTTGCGAGTGCGTCGCGATAGGATTTGTCAGTCAGCGGTCCTTTCGCCTGGGCCTTGATAAAGAGATCCTGATCAAAGTAAGGCATCTCGCGATCGCGATATTGTTCGTTGAAATCGATAATCTCCTTCAAGGTCTTCACTGGAGCCCGCGGACCAAGCGAAGTAAGGTAGTTGTTCAGGTCGGTCTTGAATTCGTAAAGCAGAACTTCCAATTCTGAATCATCGAACTTCCCCTGGGTCGGAATGTCGGCCGGATCAATCACGGTTGCGCCGTGTTTCTTAATGATGTCGACGCAATCGTTCATGAGTTTGTCGACGGCATCATTGAAGCCAAACCCCTTGCGGTGCACGCCGATCCGCGCGCCCTTTAAACCGCTCGCGTCGAGAAACTTAGCGTAATCTGCAAAAGAATTGCCGGCTTTGGTCGCAGGGTCGCCCGGATCAGGACCGGCGAGCACGCCCAGCAAAACTACGGCATCGGTCACGGTGCGGCACATCGGCCCGGCCGTATCCTGACTGTGCGCAATCGGCACGATGCCTGCTCGGCTGATTAAACCAAGAGTCGGTTTAATTCCCACCAGCGAGTTCGCGTTCGAAGGGCAAACCACCGAGCCGTCAGTCTCTGTGCCTACTCCGATCGCGCTAAGGTTGGCCGCGATTGCGGCGGCTGTGCCCGAACTGGATCCGCATGGGTTGCGATCAAGGACGTAAGGATTCTTTGTCTGTTTGCCGCGACCGCTCCAACCACTACTCGAGTGGCTCGAACGAAAGTTTGCCCATTCGCTCAAGTTTGTTTTGCCGAGGATTATTGCGCCTGCGTCGCGTAACTTCCTCGCTACGGTTGAATCCCGCAGTGGAATTGATCCGCCTAGCGCCAGCGACCCTGCGGTGGTTGTCATGCGATCATGAGTATCGATATTGTCCTTGATCAGCACCGGAATACCGTGCAATGGACCTCGCACGCCTTTCGCCTTGCGCTCCTTGTCCAGATCGTTTGCGATCGGCAGCGCATCCGGATTCAACTCGATTATCGAGTTGATTGCCGGCCCGCGCTTGTCGATGTCATCGATTCGATCCAGATATTTTCTGGCCAGCGAATGCGCCGTGTATTTCCCTGACGACATTCCGCTTTGCAACTCGGCGATAGTGAGCTCGTCAAGTTCGAATGCCGGCGGCGCCGGTGAGTCGGGTCCTGCTGCGTGCTTCACATTGGCTTTCCTGGCCGAAGCTCCAACGCATTCGCCGGCCAACGCCACCCCACCAAGAATTCCGCTGCGGACAAAGTTTCTGCGATTCATTAGCTCCTCGCTTTAACATGGCAAGTGTCAGAAGCCGGACCGTGAGAGAGCTCCAACGCGTTGAGATTGCCTCCGCGGGCGCTTCTGGCACGATAAGATCGACGCACTTCTATGCCGAGCCCCGGGAAAAGTCAACAGAAAAAATTAACCGGCAAAGACCGTTCAGTAGATCATTACTGTCGACTCATTAACTTCGATTCGCTATGCTTAGCGCCTGATGTTATCGCCGAATCGGGAATACGGTCTTAGCTGATGCAGCGCATTCCGGTGCGTCTAAAAGGACGCGAGAAAACATACGAAATCAAGATTGGCACGCGCTTACTATCGAGCCTGGGAAGAGATGTGCGCGCAGTCCTGGGTCCGGATGCGCGCCGAGTCGCCATCATTTCCAACAGAACTGTCTTTGATCTTTTTGGCCGGCAGGCCGCAGGCAGCCTGACAAAAGGCGGCTTGAAAGTCAGTCATTGGCTGATGCCCGACGGTGAAAGAAACAAGACTTTGCGAAGTTTGAGCAAGGCGCTCTGTTTTTTGCTGGATGCAGGGCTCGAGCGCAGCGACGCAGTAATCGCTCTCGGAGGCGGGGTAGTCGGCGATTTGGCTGGATTTGCCGCGGCGAGTTATATGCGGGGAATTTCCTTTGTGCAGGTTCCCACAACTTTGTTAGCCCAAATCGATGCTTCAGTCGGGGGCAAAACGGGCGTCAATCTCGAAGGCGGCAAAAACCTGGTCGGCGCCTTTCATCAACCACGTTTGGTTTTGATTGACACCCGGACGCTGGAAACGTTACCGCAACGAGAACTTACCGCCGGCTGGTGCGAAGGCGTAAAGCAAAGCGCGATCGCCAGCAGGAAACTCTTCGATCAAACCTGCAAAGCTCTCCGTAATCCCGACGACCAGGATCTTCTGGCTGCCGTCATCGGGGCACAATGCCGTTTTAAGGCGTCGATTGTGGCCGCCGATGAACGCGAGGAGATCGCGCGCAATGATCAGCGCTCGCGTCGCATTCTGAATTTCGGACATACGACGGCACATGCGCTCGAATTGATTACCAAATACCGGCGCTTTCGACACGGCGAGGCGGTGGGTCATGGTATTCTGGTGGCCGGTGAGATCTCAAAAAATCTGGGTATGCTTCCCCGTTCCGAGTTACAATCGTTGCGTGACGCGGTGACGTTGTGCGGACGATTACCCCGGGCGGACGATCTGCCAATCAACCAAATCATAAAGAGTCTGGCGCGTGATAAGAAAGCTGTTGGTGGAACTGTCAATTGGATTCTGCTCGAGCGGATTGGCTCTCCCCGAATAGTCAGCGGCCGCGAAATGACCCCGGCTCTGTTGCGCGATTCGCTTCGTGCGGGACTCACTTAACTGAAAGATCGAAGCACCAATCGAAATCCATGAATAACAAACGCAGAAGTCATGGCTTTAGTGAAATGGGATCGGCACGCCTGAATTTCATAATCGCATTAATCATAGTCGTCGGTACGTTTTATGTCGGCTACAAATACGTTCCGGTTGCCTACCAGGCCTACCAGTTCAAAGACGCAATGCAAATTAAGGTTGACGCTGCCGCCACTCAAGGGTTCGATCCATCGTGGGTGCGGGACCAGTTGGTGAAGAGTGAATCTGAGTTCGGCATTCCCGCAAATGCAGTCATCAGTCCGTCAGCGAGCGAGGGACGAATTGAAGTGCGAGTGCAATACACGAGCCCGATTGAGTTTCCCGGCTACACCTACAACTACGAATTCGATCACACCGCGAAGAGTAGTATTTTTCTTACCGGAAAATAGAGATTCTTAAAAACGCAGGGTCGGCCAGGCGTAAGATCGCTTTGCGAGCGTGCTTAGGTGGAGAGTTGTGTGATTTGGTCGGCGCCGGCAATCTGGACCAGACCTCCCGGCATTTCGGCGAGCCAGGTTGTTGGACAGACGCCGCAGCGGGTGCATTGATCAACCGAAGGGCACGGAGCAGTGGAGCGGGCGGCGTGCGACCGTTCGTGCTCCTGCTGCATGAAGTCGCGTGAGATGCCAGAGTCGACTATTTCCCACGGCAGGATTTCATCGTAGCTGCGACCACGGCTCGTGTGAAATCCTGGATCAATCTGAGTTTCGCGCAGGGCGGCGGCCAGATCACCGTTAAGGCGCGCCGCAGCTTCGATGACCCGCGCGACGCGACGGTCACCAGACGAAAATAGCGCCTGCTCATGCGCGATGCGCGCGGACATCGCCCGGACTTCTACGTTAGGAATACGGGCCAGTTGTTTGCATGTCCATTTCAAGCGCCGTTTCAGCTCTCTCTCTTCGCAAATTGGTTCCCATTGAAATGGTGTATTCGGCTTGGGCACAAAGCCGTTGAGCGAAGGAATAATTTTTCCGGCCCGGCCAAAACGGCGGCCTGCTTCCAACATACGATTCTTGATTCGTTCGACGAGCCCGACCATCTCTGCGAGGTCTTCATCGGTTTCCGTCGGCAGGCCCACCATTAAATAAAGTTTGACGGTGAGCATGCCGCGATCGAAGACCGCGCCGCAGATGTCGACAATCTCGTCGTTGGTTAGGTTCTTGTTAATGACCCGGCGTAAACGATCAGAGCCGGTCTCCGGCGCAACGGCGATTTGCTGATCGCGCGACTCAACCAGCGCGTCCAGCAATTCGTCCGAGATCTGATCCAGCCGGAGCGACGAAACCGAGATGCGATAATTCATCTCGCGCAGCCCCTTCAGGATTTCGCTTATCTCGGGGTGGTCGCAAACAGCAGTTGAAACCAGGCCAATCTTGTCGGTTCTTGCCCGCCATTCGCGCGCCTTTGCCAGAATATCGCGCGCCGGCACCACGCGCGGCGGCCAGTAATTAAAGCCCGCCCAGCAAAAACGGCACCCCTGCGAGCAGCCGCGGGAAATCTCAATTAGAAACCGATCGCCCATTTCGGCTTGCGGCGCGAAGATGGTCGTCGACGGGGCAAAGACTTCGTCGCGTCTGAGCTGCGCAACAACGTCAAGTTGTTGGCGCCGAATTGCCCGTCTCAGGCTTCCTTCCTTTGGATTCTCGGCCGCGACCGCACGACCGATGCGGAGCGGAATACCTTCAGCCGTCGGAGTGCAGGCCGCAATCGTGCCGTCTTCCTGGTAACTCACCTCATAAAGCGAGGGCACATAAAAACCACGTCCCTGTTGGGCCAGCGCCAAAAGTATCTCTTCCTTCGATTCATTCTCGAAGATTGCCTCGACGAGTTTTGGACCTAGTATTTCACCTTCACCGACTCCGATGACATCTGTAAAGTCGGCAATCGGCTCGGGATTGAGAAACGAGGCTGCGCCGCCCATCACGATCAAGGGATCGTGTCTGGTTCGGTCCTTCGCCCAAACCGGCACTCCGCTCAGCTGGAGCATGCGGGCCATGTTGAGGTAGTCAGTTTCGAATGAGATCGAAAATGCGACGATGTCAAAATCACGAATTGGACTCTGGGATTCGAGCGAAAGCAAAGGTGTTCGGGTGCGTTCGTATTCGCTCAGCTCATCAGCGTAAGAAGCCCGACCGTGAGGGAGGGCCCGATTATCAACAGAGCCCTTGCTGACGCGCGGGCTTCTGACACGATTAGCGACCGCTTTTTCATCACCAGAGCCCGTGTTTACGCGCGAGCTTCTGACGCTGTCTGGCAGGAACGCGCGTTCGCATGAAACATCAGGCAGACGATTGAAGAGTTCATACATCGCCTGAAAGCCGAGGTTCGCCATCCCGATCGAATAGACATTCGGATAGCAAAGCGCAATGCGCAGTTGCGCGCCACGCTTTAGCACCCAGCCTTCTTCGGCAGCGAGTTTTTGCCTATAGCTTTCGACGATTCTTTTCATAATTGTCAGTAGTCAGTAGTTCGTTGTTAGTTGCATAGGCCGGTTACGCCGGCACAAATAACCAACTAACAACTGACTACTGACAACGAACATTCTTAGTGTTGCATCGTCTCAAGGAAAGCCTTGAGTTTGCGCGAGCGCGAGGGGTGGCGAAGTTTCCGCAGCGCCTTGGCCTCAATCTGACGAATACGTTCACGAGTGACGGCGAAATGCTGGCCGACTTCTTCGAGGGTGTGTTCAGAACCCGTGGTGCCAAGACCGAAGCGCATCTTGATGACCTTCTCTTCGCGCGGAGTCAGCGTGGCCAGGACTTCATCTGTGATCTCGCGCAGGTTGGAAGCCACCACGGCGTCAGATGGATTCAAAATCGACTTGTCTTCGATGAAGTCACCCAGATGCGAATCTTCTTCTTCGCCAATGGGCGTTTCCAGCGAGATCGGTTCCTGAGCGATCTTCAGGACCTTACGCACCTTGGAAACGGGAATGTCCATCTTCTTGGCGATCTCTTCGCTGGTTGGTTCGCGGCCCAGCTCCTGGACGAGCGCGCGCGAGGTCCGAATCAGCTTGTTAATTGTTTCGATCATGTGCACCGGGATACGTATGGTGCGTGCCTGGTCGGCGATCGCGCGGGTGATGGCCTGACGAATCCACCAGGTCGCGTAAGTCGAAAACTTGTAGCCGCGCCGCCATTCGAACTTGTCTACGGCCTTCATCAGTCCGATGTTGCCTTCCTGAATCAAGTCCAGGAATTGCAGGCCCCGATTTGTATATTTCTTGGCAATTGAGACGACCAGACGGAGGTTAGCTTCAACCAGTTCGCGCTTGGCCTGTCCGGTCTGATGCTCGCCGGTGATAATCGATTGCAGCGAGCGCTTGATCTCGACGGGCGGAACGTGATGCTCCTCTTCGATCAGTTGCAAACGCTTCTTACCCGAGGAAACGCGCTTCTTCCACTCCTTCTGATCGGCGGCTTTGATCCGTTTCTTGCTTAGCTTGTCGCTGTATGTGTCGATTTCGCGCTCAGCCGATCGGACCTGTTTTTGCACGTTGCGGATCGCGTTGATCAGACGCTGGCGCGAACGCTCGGTGAGATTCAGCCGGCCGATTTCGTCGGCCATTTCGATCCGCATCCGCGCAACTTTGCGCCGCAAGCGCAGCAATTTCCTGGTCTTCTTGCCGCGGGTAATTTTTTGTTCCGCGCGCAACTTGGCCCAATCTTTCAGCGCCTGCTTGAAAAGTTTGCCAATGTTTTCGATGCCTTCAATCGTCCACACGCGATATTCGTCGGCTTTGTCTTCTTCGCCGGCCAGTTCGGCCTGCTCAGAAAACGTGACCACCTCGCGAATGTTGATCCTGCCAAATCTGAGTTCTTCGCCGATTTTCAGCAGTTCACTGATTGCAATCGGCGAACGGGCAATGGCCTTTTGGGTTTTGATTTGTCCACGCTCGATTCGCTTGGCGATGGCAACTTCGCCCTCGCGCGTCAGCAGCGGCACGACTCCCATTTCGCGCAGGTAAAGGCGCACCGGATCGTTGGTTTTTTCCAACGCTCCAGCGGACAAATCCAATTCGAGATCTTCGTCAGCCTCGTCATCTTCGACCGGGATAGCTGCGGCCTGTTCAATCAGGCGCTCGTCGGAATCGGCCACGTGGATGTTCGAAGCGTCAAGCTTTTGCAGCACATCTTCTATGTCGTCAGGCGAGACAACATTGTCCGGCAATTCACGATTCAAATCGTCAAAGGACAGAAATTTCTTATCACCACCAATTTGCAACAGACGATCCATAACATCATCTCGATCTTTTTCTTCTATGCTCACAGTCACGTCCTTAGTTTAATTTCCTTTATGAAAACTCTTTCCTCACGAGCCGGTGGCTACCGGCATCTTTGGCCACAACGCATTTCGTCTTTTGGTTAACTCCAAAACTTCCATCGCCAGCCGATCACGTTTTTCGTTCTCGCCGGCGCGATCTGCCTGGGTCATTTCCGCGTTGAGTTCATCAATGCAACGATCCAATTCCAGCCGGCGCAAATCGTGGATGCACCTTTCTGCCGCCGCCAGGGCATCTTCTTCAAACTCCCAACGCTTGAGAGTTAAAAGGCGCGCCAGTAGCTCGCTGGACGGCGCATCATCTGCCAACAGTTCACTCAAAGAAGCCGCATCAATGTCGACCGCTTTGTCGTGCAATTGAATTAGTGCTCGAAAAATTGGAGCCGTCACCAGGTCGCGGTAATCTTCCTCCTCCAGGCGAGGGAGGATCACGCGCCGAAGCTCTTCATCTTCAAACAACAACTGCAGCAGCCGCTCTTCAACGTCAGTTGGCTCAGCGGTCGCCGGCTTAACTATTTCCTGAACGCCGGCCCCGTTTCCACTTGCGCTCATGCGCACGCGCTGCCAAATTTCGCGATGCTGATCAGGCTGCACCCGCAGCGAATCCATGGCGATATCAAAATATTCGCGCCGCTGAATCCGGCTGCGCACAGCACGAACGTACGGGAGCACCTCTTCGACGGCCGCCTGCTTATCCGGCGGGTTCCGAAGATTGCGATCCCGTACCGCTTGATCGATCACAAATTGTATGTGGGGCTGTGCTTTGCCTCGCCGCTGCTGATACTCATCAACGCCGTATTTTCTGATGAAATCGTCCGGATCGGCGTTGTCCGGGAGCACCAACACCTTAACTTCAAGGTCTTCTGTCAGAAGTGTCTCGATCGCCCGTTTTGCCGCCTGCACGCCCGCTCGATCACCATCATAGTTCACCACTACCTTACGCGCAAATCTGCCTATTAGTTTCACCTGCTCCGGCGTTAGCGCAGTGCCCAAACTGGCAACCAGATTGCGGATTCCGGCCTGATACGGCACGATCAGATCGAGATATCCTTCAACCAGGATCGCGAAGCCCTGGCGGCGAATTTCATCGCGCGTCAGGTTCAAGCCAAACAGGTGGCGGCCCTTCGTGTAAGCCGGAGTTTCCGGCGAGTTCAGATATTTCGGCTCGCCCTCGGGATCCAGGGTGCGACCACCAAACGCTATTGGTCGTCCCTGCGCATCCATCACGGGAAACATCAAGCGGCCCCGAAACCGATCATACGAGCCGCCTTCATCTTTCTTTACCACCAGCCCGCTGCGTTCGATGAGTTCCTGCGCCGCTCCCTTTTGCCGCAGATGAGTTGAAAGTGCTTCCCAGCTGTCCGGTGCAAAGCCGAGCCGGAAAGTTTTTCGCGTTTCTTCATTGATGTCGCGGCCGTCGAGATACTTGCGCGCGGCGCGTGCCGGCGCCGAACTACGCTCAAGTTGCTGTTCCCACCAGGACAGCGCCCACTGATTCAGTTCGATAACCTGATCACTTTCCCGCTGGCGGGCTTCAAAACGGCTATCATCGACCATCTTCGGCAAAGGCACGCCGGATTTCTCAGCCACGATCTTGATCGCTTCCGGAAAAGTGACTCGTTCAATTTCCATGATGAAGTTGAAAACTGAACCGCCTTTTTGACAGCCGAAACAGTAGAAGATTTCTTTCGCCGGGTTTACCGAAAACGAGGGCTTGGTCTCTTTGTGAAAGGGACAACGCGCGACCCAGTTTGCGCCGGTTTTTTTCAGCGAGACATAATCCTGCACGATGCGGACGATGTCCGCCTGACGGCGAAGGTCATCTATGAAAGTTTGCGGGAAGCGCACTTCGGCTTAAGGCTGACTGTTTCAACTAATCGAGTGGCTGGTATTTTAGCTGATTCAGGCTCTCGCAGCGATGTAGCAAGGAAAATAAAACATCCAAAGCTCGCGTTCAGACCCGATCCAGGTTGCCATGTCTGACTACGGCTGGCACTCAGCGTTCGAGTGCGTCATCACAGAACTGAACCGTATTTGATATTCCGGCGATGTAATGAACGAACAAACCATTCCGCGCGTCGCGCCCAGGTCGCGCAGCGGATAGCGATTCAATTGATTGAGCCAGAAATCATACCCGCCCCGGTCGGGATCGCGCCGTAAATAATCAAAGTATTCCGCGAGCACGAAAGACGCGTTGTATTCAAGATCGATGAATGACTGGTTCTCAGCGATCTTTCTGACGGCCGAACCGCGGGTCTCTGTGCCATTGGTCAAGCCGTTGACCACCGCATCGCGCTCGGCCATCTAGCTTCGTCGTATCCAAGGGAGAAAGCTGATTTTATGAGTAACGAACTGACTAAAGACTTGCTTGAACTGTTCGATGTTGGTATTCGAATCTTTAATCCAAAAGGGTACAAGGTCGTTAAGAGTTCGACCACATAGCTTCCTCGCGAGAACCTTCAGACAAGGCGGGACTTGCCGTTGCAAATCTCAGCATTGGTGCGGGACTGTTCTCCGGCCTCCAAGTGGTTCAAGTCGGCAACTCGAAGCGTTAGTGTGCCACAGACTGTCAGCTAGGTGATATTGTTTTTGTCGGCCGCAATCAGCGGCCTTACGAGTTCCTGCATCAATTCATCTTCAGTTAAGAGCTGACGGTTTATTGATGCTGTTGGCTTCCCCGCTGCCCCAACGCCGAGACAAACCAGCTCAAGCTTTCGCGCCGCGCCCTGGGTGCTTAATGTGCGCTTGATCGTCCCGCCTCGTGCGGCGAAAGTTGTATCGACCTCAATTAACAGGTGGGCAGCGTCATCTTTCCGAAAAACGTAGAACTGCCTATACTCCTCTACTTCGCCGACATCTATTTGTCGTCCCTCAGCCGCCCTCTGCGCCAGTTCGTGCAGATCGGAAACTGTATAGAAACGTCCTAACGCTTCGTCCTCGACAAGTTCTAAGCCTTCCGTTGGATCGTTCATGCGACAAGTATCATTCCCGCTATGTAACAAGTCAATTTATGGCTACACTCCTTCGGTGCAAGAAGAAAATGTATCGTCCATACTCTGACATCGAAGCTTGGCTCGGCCTCATGGGCATCGGTGCGATTGTCGTGATGATATTTGCAAATCGCGTGTTTGGCGTGAAACTGCGATACAGCGCCGCTGGTGGCTCACACACCAACATGGAAAGAGTGGTGATGCTTTACTGGATAGTTCTTGGTGTGCTGTTCGGAATCTACAAGCTTATTAGGTGGTTGATTTATCGTTAGGCCGCGAGCAAATCTCGCATCTCCCAAACGCGACTGGTCAGACCTGCCTCCACTATCCCAATCCGTCTCACTGCTCTAATGTCACCAGAGTCGCTCCCGATCCGCCCTGGTCCGGCGATGCCGGCGCGAACCGCGCCACGTGCGGGTGGTCAGCGAGAAAGTCCGCAACCGCTTTGCGCAACGCGCCGGTGCCGTGGCCGTGAATGATGCGTACTTCGCTAAGCCCGTTCAAGAACGCTTCGTCGAGAAACTTATCCACCAGTTCCACTGCTTCATCGGTTTTCTTGCCGAGCAGATTAATTTCTTTGCTGATTGACCCAAGTGTCCGGTTATCAGAGGAATGCAAATGCAGTTCGGTTGTCGCGGATTGCCGCCTGAGATTCTCGAGCGATGCTTTGGCCCGTCCCTTTGTGTCCCGCGCATTCTGCGCGCGATCCATGGGCGGGATTCTCATATCAGTCAATAGTTCGAGGTTTGAAAGTTTTTCACGCACGTGAAGCGAGCCGACACGTACTTCGGCTTCGTCGCCTTTGATTCGATCGACAACGCCGATGGAACCGAGAGTAGTAAGGCGAACTCGATCGCCGACATGTAGTTCATCTGCAGGACTGAGACCGCGGACATCTGGTCCGCGACTCGTTTCAGGGGTTAACTCATCAAAGACTTCCGGCGGCTGACCGGTTGCCGTTTGGCCGGCGCTGCTTTCAAAAACCTTTCCGTCCCTGATTACTCGCACGCCTCGAAGTGGCGGGGGCAAGCCCCCTTCCCGACCGTGAGTTGGCGAATCCCGAGAGGTTCCCCCCATCCTGCTAGTTCCCTGACCTGCGTTCCGCACATCTTGTGCTGCCTTCTGTGCTTCGCGCTTTAATTCCGCGGCCCGCTTTTGCGCTTCCCGTTCCACCTTAGCTCGTTCGGCTCGCTCTTCAATCTTCAAAACAATTTCGCGCCCGCGTTTATCGAATTCGCTTAACATCCTGGCCAGAGACTCTTCAAATTCGATCTGGCGTGCTGCTTCTCGCTTTTGAAATTGCTTATCGAGCGAAGCAAACCTCTCCGCGACCGCCATGCGTTCTTCTTCCAGGGCGGATCGCAGACTTTCGGCTTCTTCAGCTTCACGCTTAATTCGGCGAAGATATTCCGTCGTCTGCCGCGAAGATTCCCGGACCTGAGTTATTGCGCTGCTTATGACCTCGCTCGGAATGCCGAAGCGTTGCGCGATCTCCAGGCCGGAAGACGAACCGGCAAGACCGACGAGAAGACGATAAGTCGGGCGCAGGGTCTTCTCGTCAAATTCAACGCTCGCGTTCAACACACCGGGTTGATTCGCAGCATACATTTTCAATCCCGAATAATGTGTCGTCGCCAGCACGTGCGCGCCCCTCTGTTTGAAATGATCGACGACCGCAACCCCCAGGGCTGAACCTTCCTCGGGGTCCGTACCGGTGCCCACCTCGTCAAGCAAAACCAGCCCGGGAGTTTCGAAGCGGTCAATCATCGAAGCGATATTCGCGACGTGCGAAGTAAACGTAGAAAGGTTCGCGGCCAGCGATTGATGATCGCCGATGTCGGCGAGGATCGATTTGCAGAACGGAACCCGGGCGGCGTGCGCGGGAACCGGCAACCCTGAGAGGGCCATCAAAGAAAGCAATCCCGCAGTCTTCAGCACAACGGTCTTGCCGCCGGCATTTGCCCCTGAGATCACCATCGTTGAGTTTTCTTCATCGAGTTTGAAAGAAACCGGTACGACTGAGGCACTGCTCGCGCGAAGATTCTGCTCGAGCAGTGGATGCCGCGCGTCGATCAATTCCAGCGTAGCGGCGTTGCTCGCGACCCCGGCCCGGTCCGAATGCCCGCTTGCTTCCCCGACGAGTCGGGGTTTTGCGCCACCGATCTGCGGAACTACACAAGAAAACTTTTCTGCAAATATCGCTTTTGCGTTAATGAAATCGAGTTCGGCGATGGCACTTGCAGCCAGCTCGAGTCCGGGGAGTTGCTGACGAAGCCGCTCGGACAGCTCAAACAAAACGTTCGCAATCTCGCGCTCCTCGTCTTCGCGGAGATTTTGCAATTCGTTATTTGCGTCGATCGATTCGAGCGGTTCGATGAAAATTGTTGCCCCGGATGAAGAGATGCCGTGCGCCACACCTTTAATGGCCCCACGATGATCAGCGCGCACCGGAATTACAAAGCGGTCGTTGCGCACCGTGACCAGTTCGTCCTGAATTGCGTCTGCGCTGCGGCGCATCAGGCCTTCCAAAGAACGAGTTATGTTTGCGCGCAGCCGCGTCAACTCGCGACGAATGCGGGCGAGTTCGGGACTCGCGCGATCGTCGAGCTCGCCATTGGGCAGAATCTTTCTGGCAATGAACGTTTTTAGATCATTTAGTTCGCGTGGCAGCGCGGCAACAATCGCGAATAAGCTTGGACACGCATCGCCTTCCGCCTGAATCGCAGCCCGCACATCCAACGCGCGTTCACATATTCTGGCGAGGTCGAGCAGAGCCAGCGCCTCGAGTGCCGCTCCTTCTATTCTTAGTCGCGATAGCGGTTCGGCTGGATCAGTCACGCTTTCGAACGAGAATCGCACTCCACGCTTACGCAACTCAATGCATTCTCCAGTTGCATCAAGCTCGCGTTGCAGCGCAGGAAAATCATCAACCGGCGACACGGCATCGACCCGCGCGCGACCCATATCGGTTTGCGCGTTGCGGCTCACGAGGGCGCGCAATGAATTAAATTCCAGAATGGCGAAGGCCTGATCGTGCATCGATAAACTGAATCTTACCGTGTTACCGGTGAGTGTAAGAAGCTGACCGTCAGGGAGATCATTAGGCGAGACTGGCCCCTTGCTGACGCCCGGGCTTCTGACCCGTTGTTTTGCTCGACTTTGAGTTTTGACATATATTCGTGCGTTCTCATAACCGACTAAGGCCGAAAGAGGCAGATTCCAAATGCAACCTGTACCTATCACGGTCGCGCACGGCGACGGCATTGGGCCGGAGATCATGGACGCGACTCTTCATATCCTGAAAGCAGCGAGCGCCGCGCTGGACATCGAAACCATCGACATTGGCGAAAAGGTTTTTCTCAGGGGATTCACCTCCGGTATCGAGCCGTCCTCGTGGGATTCGCTCCGGCGGACAAAAGTTTTCCTGAAGGCCCCGATTACCACTCCACAGGGCGGAGGTTTCAAAAGCCTCAACGTAACGGTGCGCAAGATGCTCGGCCTCTATGCAAATGTTCGTCCCTGCGTTTCTTATCATCCGTTCGTTGAAACGAAACATCCGAACATGGATGTCGTTATCGTTCGTGAAAACGAAGAAGATCTATACGCCGGCATTGAGCACCGGCAAACCGAGCAGGTTACTCAGTGCCTGAAGCTGATTTCGCGACCCGGGTCAGAAAAAATCATCCGTTACGCCTTCGAATACGCGCGTCGTCACAATCGCAAAAAAGTCACCTGCTTTACCAAAGACAACATCATGAAACTGACTGACGGCCTGTTTCATAAGATCTTCAATGAAATCGCGGCAGAATATTCGGACATTGAAAATGAACATTGGATCGTCGATATCGGCGCGGCCAAACTCGCCGATACGCCGGAAGCTTTTGACGTCCTGGTGATGCCCAATCTGTATGGCGATGTTTTGTCCGACGTCGCAGCGCAAATTGCCGGTTCAGTGGGTTTAGCCGGCTCAGCAAATATTGGTGAAAACATCGCCATGTTCGAAGCAATTCACGGTTCGGCGCCGCGGCGCGCGGGGCAAAATCTGGCAAATCCATCCGGCCTGTTGCTCGGAGCTGTATTGATGCTCGTGCATATCGGCCAAACTGAGGTCGCGGAAAAAGTTCACAACGCGTGGCTGCGCACGATCGAAGACGGCATTCACACTTACGATGTATATAACGAAGCTACAAGCAAGCAGAAGGTGGGAACGAAAGAGTTTGCTGAAGCAGTCGGCGAACGCGTCGGGCAGAAGCCAAACACACTAAAGGCGGTTAGTTACGAGCACGGCGGCGCGGCAGCGTCGGGTGGCGGGACGACGCGCCAGGAACGAGCGAGGTCGAAGAAAGATCTGATGGGCGTCGATGTCTTCGTCGACTGGCACGAAGGATCGGCGGACGATTTGGGCGCGGCGCTCAACGGGGTGGCCGGCGACGATCTAAAGCTCGAGTTGATCAGCAATCGCGGCGTGAAGGTCTGGCCGGGAGGCAGCCCCGAAACATTCTGCTCCGATCACTGGCGCTGTCGTTACTTATCTTCAACCGACGGAGCCAGGATCACTCACGAGCAAATAGTTGGTTTGCTGAGTCGCGTCGCAAACGCCGGCTTTGACTTCATTAAGACTGAGAACCTGTGCGACTTTGACGGCGAGCGGGGTTACTCACTTGATCAAGGCGCATGAAGAGCAAGGATGAAGGATGAGGGATGAAGGATGAATCTTAAAAAATCAGCAGTAAACAAGAAGGCTGGTGCCAAAGTAAAACGATCAATTTCGAACACGCCTTCATCCTTCATCCTTCATCCTTCATCCTTAGTTGCCGTCGTCATGGGTAGCAAATCCGATTGGGACACCATGCGCTCGGCTTCCGATGCACTTGAAGAGTTTGGCGTCGCGCACGAAAGTCATGTGATGTCGGCGCACCGTACGCCCAAACTGGCCTCGGATTTCGCCGCCAATGCCGAATCTCGCGGGATTGAAGTGATCATCGCGGCCGCCGGAGGCGCCGCGCATCTTGCCGGCGTACTCGCCGCGCACACGACGCTTCCGGTCCTCGGTGTGCCAATGAAAAGTGAAGCCCTGAACGGTCTTGATTCGTTGCTGTCAACGGTCCAGATGCCCGCAGGAATTCCCGTCGGCACGCTCGCCATCGGCAAAGCCGGCGCGACGAATGCTGCATTGTTTGCGGTCGCGATTCTGGCGAACAGCCGGCCCGAGCTGCGCAAGAAACTCCGTCAGTTTCGCCGGCAACAGGAGGCCAAAGTACGCGCAGCGAAACTCGATTGATAAAAAGATTGCACCTGAAAATAAATGTATTTCTGTCCGTGAGATATGAAAGCCCACCGAACCAGCCGCCCTTTGCAGCCATGGTCTTGAATTGTCACTTGCTTTAGCGCACAATCGCCTCGGTTTGGGTTCATGAATCCTTGTGTCCGACGGCAATCACGCCGTTCCCACCGGACCTACTCGCTTCTACCTTTGATTCGTAATGATTGGTCAGACGTTTTCTCATTATCGGATTCTCGAGAAGCTCGGCGAGGGCGGCATGGGCATTGTCTATGCAGCCGTTGATACGCGTTTGGGACGGCGGGTGGCGATAAAATTTCTGACCGTCACTTCTGATCAGCACTACCGCGCCCGCTTTCTAAGGGAAGCGCGATCAGTTTCACTTCTAAGTCATCCCAACATTGCGACCATCTTTGATTATGGCGAGACAAACGAGGGCCAACCTTACATCGTAATGGAGCTGGTGCGCGGCAAAACTCTGGGCGCACTGCTCCTGGGGAATTCAGTTGGGTTGAGACGAGCAGTTGAGATTGCCGAATCAGTCGCTGAGGCACTCGGAGAAGCGCATACGCATGGAATCGTCCATCGAGATATCAAGCCGGCTAACATCGTGATCACGGAACGCGGGCGCGTGAAGGTCCTGGATTTTGGACTGGCAAAGCAACTCTTCGAAGAACAGTTCTACGCCGCAGATCAGGACGCGAAAACACTCTTTGCCACACGCACGCGCAGTGAAGTAGTCGTCGGCACCCCGCTATATCTTTCACCTGAGCAAGCTACGGGCGGCAAGGTTGACGGCCGGAGCGATCTGTTTGCTCTCGGGTCGATGTTGTACGAATGCGTTGCTGGTCGCTCGGCGTTTACAGGATCAAGCGTCATCGAGATCGGCGCGCAGGTGCTGCATGTTGATCCACCGGTACCCTCGTCGATTAATCCAAACGTCCCGGCGGAATTGGATCGGATTGTGATGAAAGCGCTCGCCAAGAAAGCGGACGCTCGCTATCAAACGGCGGAGGAACTTGCTGCCGATCTCAACGCCATAAAAGCTTCACTTCCGGAGACCGACAGCGGTTTAAACAGGGTTGCCGGTCCGGCGCGTGAGACGCATCAGTCCGCGTTCCTAACCACTTTCAACGAAACTTTCAGGCGCCCACGCCTTTCCGTCGGATTCTTTGCGGTAGCTTTGATCATCGTGGCGGCAGTCATCGGACTGCTGGTCCGCTACTGGCGTCCTTCACCTTACAAAGCTTCGGCCGCCGCGCAAACCTGGTATGAAAAAGGAACGAATGCGTTGCAAAACGGCGCGTACTATCAGGCCAGCAAAGCCTTTCAGGAAGCCATAAAGTCTGACGAGAAGTACGCGCTGGCCCACGCGCGTCTGGCTGAAAGCTGGGTGGAACTTGATTATGCGGATCGCGCCAGAACAGAGTTGTTGAAGGCAACACAGCTCGCTGGAGATCGCAGGACCCTGTCGTCCCGTGATTCGCTTTACTTTGAAGCGATTAGCGCCGTGGCTACGCCTGACTTTCCCCGCGCAATCGAGCTCTACAAACAGATCGTATCGCAGGATGCTTCACCTGCTGCTTACCTTGATCTGGCTCGCGCCTATGAGCGCAACGATCTTACTGACGAAGCGGTCCAGAGTTGTCTGGAGGCGACCAAACGCGATCCTGATTACGCTTCGGCGTTTCTGCGCCTCGGAATTCTCTATCAGCGCAAACAGGATACAAAAAGCGCCAGGGCTTCATATGAAAAAGCCGACGCATTGTTTCAGGCCCAGGGAAATATTGAAGGACGCACCGAACTCCTCTTAAGGCGAGGCAGCTTAATGCGCGAGCTCGGTAAGTTTGCTGAGGCGAAGATACTCTTGCAACAGGCCATGGATCTGGCGGCCGCAAATAACAGCGAGCTGCCAAGGATTAACTCCCTAATCGAGATGGGCCGCGTTGCTTACGCCGGAGGCGATACCGCCCAGGCTGAAAGATATCAGCAACAGGCAATAGATTTTGCCGAACAGCATGGATTGGAAACGCCGATGGTGCGCAGCTTGATCTACCTGGGTAATACCTTTCTGGCACGGGGTGATTACGCATTGGCCGACCGAAACTTCAATCTCGCGCTCGGCGTGGCGCAGCGAAACAGGTCTCCTTATCTCGAAGCTCTCAGCGTGGCCAATATCGGAACTCTGCGGTTTTATCAGTTGCGCACCGACGAGAGTCTTCAGCTCGCACAGCAAGCACTTAACTTTTTCCAGTCGGGAGGTTATCGGGCGCAGGTCATCTTCGCGATGATTACGGTTGCGCGCGCAAAGCGCCGCAAAGGAGATTTTGATGGCGCTCTGCAAACACTCGAACAAAGACTGAAACTGGCGCAGGAGGCAGACGATCAGAGACAAGTCGCATTTTCTTTTGGCGAGATCGCAGCCACCTTGTTTGAACGCGAGAATTTCCCGGAGGCGGCAGCTCAATATCAAAAGGCTTCGGCCGCATTTCAAGGATTGGGCGACCGGCTCGACCTCGCCTATAGCTTGATGAACCGCGGCAATGCACTCTGGAGATTGGGTCAATACTCTGAGGCCGTCGAATCGTTGCGGCAGGCAGCTGACTTAGCGGACCGGCCAGAGGGCAGATACGAACCCGTATTGAATGAGATCGAACTGATCAAAGCTGAGATAGCGCTTAGCCAGCGCGAATTTCCTGAGGCAAAGATCAAAAGTGAAACGGCATTGAAAGCAGGTGCTTCTTCCGGAGTGATTTCGATCGAGGCGAAGCGTACGCTGGGGCTTACGAACATCTTTCAGGGATCGCATAGCGACGGCGAGCGACTCTGCAACGAAGCATTCGAAGCCGCGAAGAAAGTCGGCGATGTAGGATTAATTTCGCGAGCACAGCTCGCGCTGGCGTTGGCCCAGCTTGGCAATGGAAACGCCCGCAGCGCGTTGGCGACCGTGACTGAAGCACAGCAGCGACTTGCATTAACCGGACAAAAAGAATCAGAATGGCGCGCCTGGGCGATCGCAGCACAGACCAGTCGTGCGTTACATGACGAAGCTGGTGAGCGACAGCGGCTTAAATCGGCGAATGATCTGCTGTCCGAACTTCAACAGAGTTTAGGGAGTGAAACCTTCGCGCACTACATTCGGCGCCCCGACATTCAAGCTTTAGTACAAGAGTCCGGCGTCTCTGTTGCCGCCGAGACTACAACCTCAACCACTCACTAAGGAGGAAAATCTGATGACCTTGGAATCAATTAATTCTTACGAGGATCCCCATGTCAACATAGCGATATTCGCTAAAGGCGATCCACCGCCCAACGGCACCGACTCGGGCGGCACCGCAACCGAAGAGGGGGATCCGCCACCCAACGGCACAACTACTACCAGCGAGCCAAGCACCGGCGATCCACCGCCAAATGGCGCTGCCTAGATTGGTTGCCATCCCATCCTTAAAAGACGCGAGCGCGGAGATCCTAAGCTGGATCTGCCGCGCTCTTTTTTACGCGATTTGGCCAGCGCGAAGGATTTTATGAGGCATCACGAGCGAGTAATGCCGCGCCAATCGCCACGCCGTCGGCGCCTAATTCAGCCGCGACGATCCTGGTAGCTTCGAAGCAGGGCTGAAACGAACGTCGTTGCGCTTCTTCAATAATCGGCTTGAGGATCAGGTCGCCCGCCTCCATTACACCACCGCCCAGTACAATGCGCTCAATGCTGAGTAAGTTGATGATGCTGGCTACCGCGGTGCCGATGAATTTCCCCGTACGCTCGATCATCATGGCCGCAAAATCGTCGCCATTGGTTGCTTCTCGAGCGACATCGCCGGCACTAAATCCGTTTTCGGCCATAGAAAGTCGCGATAGCGAGGAAGTTGAGTCGCGATCCAGCCGCTCGCGGGCGCGACGAACTATATTCGGCGCGGCGGCGACTGTCTCGAGGCAGCCCCTGTTACCGCAGACGCATTCTTTGCCTTCAGTATCGATCGTTATGTGGCCGAACTCGCCGGCACAACCAGAGGCGCCAATCCAGAGTTTGCCACCGAGGATGATAGCGCCGCCGATCGAATCCCCGATGCCAATGTAGAAAAGATCGTTTGCGTCGCGGCCGGCGCCGGCCTTGTATTCACCATAAGCTGCCGCGTTGGCATCGTTCTCGAGCTCAAAACGCAAACCTGTCGCGTTCATCAAGTCGAGATGAATATTGCCGTGGGCCGCCGTTGGGAGACCAGTCGAAATCAGCACTCGATCGGTCTCGCGATTAACCAGGCCCGGAATTCCCACTCCTACTGACTTGAGAGGCTTGATTTTACGTAGCGCGGTAACGAAATTTGCGATCGGCTGCACCAGATCCTCGCCTTCGCGTGACTGAGTGCGTCGCTCAACCACGTCGCCGCCGGCGGATATGACGACCGCGCGCATTGTCTGCCCGCAAACATCGATTCCGGCAAAATAGGATTCTCCTTGATCCGAATTGGACATGCGTTGAAGCCTTCCGAATGAACTCCAATGAGTTGTGGCAGGTGATCGCGGCGATTGTAATAAAGGGGGCAGAAGCTGTCAAACTTAGCTTCCTGCGTGTAAAATGGCCGCGAATCAGCGATGACAGTACAAAGTTACGCAAAGGACGAAGCGCTCCTGGTTCACAGAATCCTGTTGCCAACTGATTTTAGCGCCTGCGCCAACTATGCGCTGCCCTGTGCCGCAAAGATCGCGCGCGCTACCGGGGCTGCCGTCATTTGCCTGCATGTAATTGAACCCGTCGTCCCGGCGGTTGGCTATACGGGCCTGACCGAACCTCTGCCACTGGCAGATATTAGTGATCAACTTGAAGACTCGGCCGAAAAAGAACTTCCCCGACTGGCAGAGTGCGAGGAGTTGGCGGGCCTTAACGTTGAAGAATTGATCGTCCATGGCGATGCGGCGGCGGAAATTGTGCGCATTGCCACCGAACGCAAAGTGGATCTGATCGTAATCTCATCTCATGGCCGCACGGGCCTGGGCCGCATCCTGTTTGGTTCTACCGCCGAAGCGGTCGTGCGCCACTCGCTCTGTCCGGTACTCGTTGTTAAGCCCCAACAAGAAGGTGCGGTAAGCAGTTAGCAGTAAGCAGTGAGCAGTAAAAGCCAGGCCATGATTCGCGCGCTCCAACTGCAAAAGACCCAAACCTCAAATGTTTGCTGCTCGCTGCTTACTGTTCACTGCTTACTAACATGAACACCCTGCAGGTTCTGTCCCAACTGATCGGCCAGTACGGTTTGTATGCCGTTTTCTTTCTGGTGATGATCGAAGGAGATATCACTCTGCTGCTCGCGGGGGTGTTGGCGCACAGCGGGTTCTTTGGTGAGCACAGTTTCCTGCAGGTGCTTCTGTTCGGGACACTCGCCGGAGTGGTTAGTGACCATATAGCTTATGGCGCCGGCCGTGGCTTTAGTAAGACTGTGCGGGGCTTTGGTTTCTATCGCGCCGCGAAACCGAGGATCGAAAAATTGACCGAACGTTTTGGTTCTGTCTCAATCTTTCTTTCAAAATACATTTACGGCTTGCGCTGGGCAACTTGTATCTTTCACGGGGTCAGCCGCGCCCGTTATCTGCGCTTTCTACTACTGGCGATCGCGAGTTGCTTTCTTTGGGTGTTGATACTGAGCGGCGCCGGCTACTTTTTCAGCAGTGCCGTGATGGGTCTAATCGGAGACTTTCGCCATCTCGGCAAAATATTGCTGATGATTGTACTGTTTGGCATCGTGGGATTTTATTTGATCGAACGCTTCTGGGTTTCGAAGAAAGTTGAAGAAGGTGTATCAGAGCGGCTTCAGGAACTCGAGCAGTCCGCCATCGAAGGGATCAAGGACCTGGGGCACGAAATCCATGAGAAGATTCAATTGAAGTCGCATTCCGATCGGGATGACTCAAAGCCGTGAACTAAATTGAAATTGCCGGTTGCCTGGTCCGAAACATCAATCAGTCAAGACTTGAAACCAAACTATGATCATCAAGTCATCCGCCCCGACCAGAGTTGATCTGGCCGGCGGCACCATCGACATCTGGCCGATATATCTCTTTCACCCTAATGCCACGACCGTGAATTTTGCGCTGTCGTTGCGCGCGCAGGTGCGGATCGAACCGCGGGACGATAAACGAATCATTCTCGAATCGCGAGATCGCGGCGCCAGCGTGGAGACGACCGTTGATCGCATCGACGAATTGGCTGGCGACGAAAAGCTCGAGTTGGTTTCGAAGATGGTGCATTTCTTTCGGCCAGGCACGGGGTTCCATCTTGTGACTAACAGCGAAGCGCCGGCGGGGGCGGGAATTTCCGGCTCGTCGGCTCTGGCGATTGCATTGATTGGAGGCTTGAATCGGCTGGTGGGAAATCGCTATGACTCGCGGAAATTCATTACGATCGCCGCAAATATCGAGACTGCCGTGATCAAAGTGCCTGCCGGCTTTCAGGATTACTATCCAGCTTTCCATGGCTCAGTTTCCTGTATTCACTTTCGGCCGGACGGTATCGAACGCGAACATCTGGAAATCGACAAAGCCGAACTGGCGCGCCGGTTTGTGATCTGTTACACGGGCGAACCGCGACTATCGGGAATCAACAATTGGGAGATTTTCAAGCGGCACATAGATGGTGATGCTGACCTTTTCGCTATGTTCGAGCACATCCGGGATTCAGCCCTCCACATGCGTGATGCTTTGCTGGCGAATGATTGGATGAGCGTGGCGGAAACGATGCGTGCAGCGTATCCAAACCGAAAGCGCCTGGCGCCCACGATCACTACGCCGCAAATGGATCGATTGGTCGAGAAAGCCTTAGCCAGTGGCGCCGAGGCTGCCAAGGTCTGCGGTGCGGGTGGTGGGGGCTGCATCGCGTTTTTGTGCGCTGAAGGCCGAAAGCAGGATGTCGAGCGCGCGTTGGCGGCCGAAGCAGGAACGGAGATTTTGAACTGGCAAGTCTCGCGCGACGGGTTGGTGGTTGAGGAAGGATGAATAGTCTGAGCCGAATACTGGCTAAATGTTATTTGGCTGAAATGTAACTGCGCCAGGCGCAAACAACCGCAAAGGGATTAGGTCGGGTGAAAAGCTAACCGCCTTCATCCGCTCTCTGCTTCGCTGCCGCCGCGAGTTTCGTTAGTCTTTCAATCTTCTGCTCCTGAGTCTCGCCGGCCACGGGACCGGTATCCGGAAAACCTGCATAGGTCGATCTCTTCATCAGATGGCGATCAGGTTCGCCGCTCGGCGCGTGCGATGTGGTAGCGGTTGGCGTTGTCGCCGGCGCAACTGTATCAGGCGCAAGATCGGCAGCTGTTTCCGCGCCGGCAACCGGCGAAGCGCTCGCGGCCGGTTTACTGAGCGGCACGGCTGAAGCTGCTCCCGTTTCTGCCTGGGCTTCGGCAGCCGCTCGATGAGTGTCCGCCTCAGGCGATGAATCGACTACGGTGACTGCAGCGGTTGGTTCCGCAATACCCGCTTCGGACCGAGCCTTCGCGCCGGCAACGACCTTCTGCAAACGCTCGATCTTTTGATCTTTAGTTTCGCCGGGAGCCGGACCCGTATCAACAACGCCGGCGTAGGTCGACCGGCGATTCAGTTCGCGATTCGGCTCGGCCGCAGGCTTTGGAACGGGCGGCGGCGCAAGCGATTTTTCCGCCACCGAAACCGCTTTGGCGGCCGGCGCTGTTGGCGTCGCTGAAACTGCCGGCGGAGTCGCACCCGCCGCCGGAGCGGCTGGTTTAGCCGCCGGTGCGGCGGCATGGCCGTGTTCAGTTCCGGGTTCAACCAGAACGTAAACACCCTTTTCGTTTTTCTTGATTACTGGAAGCGTTCCGCCTGCGGCTTGCAGCAGGGCCGTCAGCTCAGCTTCCACAAACCGGTGTTGTTTCTCCGGATCGCGCACGTGCCCAAGCGGCGGACCCATGTAAAGTGTCCCGCAAATCTGACACTTGAAGAGCACGTCATCTCCGCGCAGGTGGACCTCCGCGGGCTCACCCGCGGTCTTAAGCTGCTTCAGGTGTCCATTACAGAGTTTATTCTTTTCATTTCGCTCGTTGCAGACAGTCTGAGCGTTCGTGATGCGTTTTGGAACGGGAGGTGTTTTGACGACCGGCGTCGTATCGGGTTTCACTTCAGCGGCGTTGGCAGTCATGGATTCTTGATGTATTTCCAATCGTAAGATGAAACCAAAATCCCGAATTCCTGAACGTGAAGGAATCTTAATGATGAAGTACACGCCCGTCAAATTACTGACGATGTGATCCGCGCGCTTGCGATCGACAGGCCCGCATCAGATTTAAGACGTGCTCGGATTTCTTCCGCGCACAATTCAAAATTACCCTGCTCGGCCGTGATATGCTAACAACCTCATGCTGAAGGATTTTTTCGGCTCTCTATGGCGACTGACTCCCGCAGTCATACGCCGCCGCGCGGTGCGTCTGGGTCAGAAGCGCTTCACCGTGACCGCCGGCGCATTCATATTTGACGACGCTGGACGACTGCTGTTGTTGGAACACGTATTCCGGCCTGACAGCGGCTGGGGAATTCCGGGTGGTTTCCTGAGCAAGGGCGAGCAGCCTGAGACCGCTTTGCGACGGGAATTACTTGAGGAGATTGGATTGGAAGTAGCTGATGTTAAGCTGTTGTTCATTCGCACATTGCGGCGGCCGCCGCAAATCGAAATGTATTTTCGCGCGCAGCCGTTGGGGAGGGCCGAGCCATGTAGTTTTGAGATTAAGCGGGCAGATTGGTTCGAGATTGATGCCTTGCCGGAAGAACTTTCGAACGATCAGCGCCGGTTAATCAAGCGAGCAATGGACGATAGAGAAAAGTCCGTTGAATGATGTATGCTACGCGGCAAAACAGTAATGCGTGATGAGTAATGAGTGATGCGTAATTACTCAAGACCATTGTTAAGGAGATTCTATGGCAGCACAAAGCGTTCAGCTTATTCCTCCGCCTGGCGATGTAATGCAAATCCTCAAGCGCACCGGCGCGTTTCGCGAAGGTCACTTTGTTTATCCGAACGGCAAGCACACCGCGCATTATTTTCAAATGCCGCTGGCCTTTCGCTATTACGACACCGCGCGAGTGCTGGCGGTCGCGCTCAGTCGCAAGTTTCGTATCGATCGCGACATCGCCAGTCAATTGCCAAAAATCGCAGTCATCAGTCCCAGTTCCGGCGGAATCCCGGTTGCCTTTGGCGTCCGTGAAGCACTGAGCGCCGAGCAAATCTATTGGGCCGAGCAGGAGGGTGGCCAGCGAACGTTTCGCCAGTACGTGAACCAGGGCGAGATCAACCCATGCATCATTGTCGACGACATCATCCGTAGCGGCAACGCCATTGAAGAAACAGTTTCGCTGGTGCGCAGCCTCGGCGCGCCGATCATCGGCTGTGGCGCGATCGTGCGGTTTACGTCAGCGCCAGAAGAGGTTGACGGCGTTTCAATCAAGTCTCTGGTGGATTTTGATGAGCACTTTTTCGATTCGGCAGACGCTTGCGTTGAATGCAAACAAGGCGCGCCCGAAGAGCACGTGAGGTTCTGAAGTCACAAGTGGTGCGGCGTTTCGCCCGCGACGCGCGCACGATGCGCGGGCCGCTGCAAGGAGGAATCTGAGTGCGAGAGTCTGACGAACGACCCTGGGGACGATATGAAGTGCTGGAAGAGCAGCCCGGTTTTAAGGTCAAGGTGCTGGAAGTTAAGCCGGGAGAGCGACTGAGTTTGCAGCGGCATTCACGTCGGGGCGAGCATTGGGTTGTCGTCGAAGGTATCGCCGACGTCGTTTGCGGCGAAAATGAAATGAAGCTAAGCAAAGGCGAGCACCTGCACATTCCGCCCGAGACGAATCACCGGCTGGGTAACAGCTCACAACAGCCGCTCAAATTGGTCGAAGTCCAGTTGGGCGAATATCTCGGCGAAGATGACATCGTCAGGATCTCGGATGACTACGAGCGCGCGTGACATGCGATCGTTGTTGGTGCAGAACCCCACCCCTCGGGGTGGCGAACTGTAATGTTCGTCGCCCTGGTTGAACCTGAAATTCCGCAAAACACGGGAAACATCGCGCGACTATGCGCGGCGACGCGCACGCCACTGCACATCGTCGGAGTAACCGGCTTTCGGCTCGATGATCGTTCAGTGCGGCGGGCTGGGTTGGATTACTGGCCGGAGGTCTCGCTGCAGCGCCACCAGGATCTTATTGAATTACGCGAGACATTGCACAATTCAAGGTTTCTCTATTTTTCGACAAAAGCCGAACGACCTTACTTCGACTGGAATTTTTCTGAAAACGATTGCCTGATCTTTGGTCCCGAGACGCGTGGGCTTTCTGCAGAACTTCTGCGAGAGAATTGGGAACGATGCCTGATGATCCCGATGTTGAATCCCAAAGTGCGCAGCCTGAATTTGGCAAACTCAGTCGCGATTGTTCTCTACGAGGCACTGCGGCAGACGGCGGGTTTCAAATAGATATCCTTACAGCAAAGTCGAATCCGCTAACAATGCAGGGCGAGGACGTCCGCCCTCCTGTATGAGCTGCTGGGTTCAGAACAAAGACTACCCTTCATTAACTTCTTCTTCATCCTCTTCAATCTCAGGGTTGTAGATCTCATAGCCCGTTGCGTCGTCATAATAATAATCCTTTGACGGTTGCTCGGCTTCAGAGTCAGGCGATGCTGAATCGTCCGGCAAATTACCCCCGCGTTTCATATCTCTCACGATGATCGATTATAACTACAACACATGTCTTTCACAGTCCCAAGAGTCTATCCGATTACCGACACGAAATTATCCGGCCTTTTGCATGTTGAGCAGGTCAGGCAGTTGATTGAAGGCGGCGCGACTCTCATTCAACTGCGCGAGAAAGATCTGAATCCGCGCGAATTCTATCGAGAGGCCGAAGTGGCACTCAAACTCGCCCGCACCCACGGCGTCCGGTTGATAATCAACGATCGCGTGGACATTGCTCTCGCCCTCAAAGCGGACGGCACTCATCTTGGCCAGGCTGATTTGCCGCCGGCTGAGGCGCGAACAATTCTTGGCGACGAAGCCATTATCGGCTTTTCGACTCACAACATTGAACAGGCAAGAGCGGCATCGACATTACCAGTTGACTATCTGGCGGTGGGGCCAATCTTTTCGACTGCGAGTAAGAAAGCGCCGGATCCAGTTGTCGGCCTTTCCGGATTGCGTGATATTCGCGCCGTGATCGATCGCCTGCCCATCGTTGCAATTGGCGGGATAACGCTCGCGAACGCCTCAGAAGTGCTCGCTGCGGGTGCAGATTCTGTCGCTATGATCTCAGGGATGCTGGTAAACGGAAATACAGCCTCGAGGATGCGCGAATCGCTGAGAATCTGGAAAAAATAGAGCAATTTCGCCGCTGTAAAACATTTTTTGCTTGCGTTTGTCCGCGGGGATCGGCGACAATGGTTTCGCCGCGGGACACGCGGAAATCAGTTATTGTCCCACGAAACAACCAGTCCCGCCCTGGTCCTAACCCGGGTCAAGTCAATTCCAATAATCCCACGGAGCAATCTTCCGAATGAGCTTCTTCGATCTGCCGCCACTAATCGAGCGCATGCTGCTGGTCTCTGACAAAATCAGTGACCTTAACTTTTCTGTCGGCCAGCATCCACAGGTCGAGATCAACGGAAAACTCACTCCCGTTCAGCCGCTCGGTTTGCAAAAGCTGACGGCCTATCAAACCGAGATCATTGCCATGACGCTCTTGGAGGACAGTCCGGAATCTGCAAAGCAACTGGTCGAGGCGGGCACCGCCGATCTCAGTTATTCATTGCCATCACGGGCGCGATTTCGCGTGAATATTTTTCAACAGCGCGGCGTTTATTCAATCGTGATGCGCGTAATTCCCAGCGACATTCCGACGCTGAATTCGCTGGGCCTGCCGCCGCAGCTCGCGGACATCGCCGAATTGCGCAACGGTCTGGTGCTGCTGACCGGTCCGACCGGTTCCGGCAAAACTTCGACGCTCGCCGCGATCGTAGATGTCATCAACGAACTGAAGCATTACCACGTCGTGGCCATCGAAGACCCGATCGAATATCTGCACACTCATAAAAACTCGACTATCAATCAGCGGGAAGTTGGGCATGACACCAAGGATTTTCCATCGGCATTACGCGTCGCGTTGCGACAGGCGCCAAAAGTGATCCTGATCGGCGAAATGCGAGATCTGGAAACTACCGAGATTGCCCTGGAGGCCGCAGAAACGGGCCACCTGGTGCTCTCGACCCTGCACACAATCGACGCGTCAAAGACGATCGATCGCATCATCGGTTTGTATCCGAAAAATGAAGAGGCCGTAATTCGCACGCGTCTTGCCCAAACCTTCCGTTACATAGTTTCGCAGCGCTTGATACCTCGGGCTGATTTTCGTGGCCGAATTGCCGCCGTCGAAATCCTAAAGTCAACGCCTCGAACCCGCGAATACATCGAAAACGGCGAAGCCGAAGGGAAATCGCTGCTGGACGCAATGCGTGACGGCAAGCTGGACGGAATGCAGGATTTTGACTCGATCATTCGTGATTTGATCGAGCGCAAAGTGATTACCATGGAAGACGGGTTGGGATTTGCTACGAACCAAAACAACCTGCTTCTGTCGCTGAAGGGCTTGTCCTCGTCGGAAGATTTTATTCGTAGCGAGAATGAGCGCGCTGCGCCGGCCGAAGGGCCTGGCAGCTTTCAATTCACGACTCACTGAAATCAGCACGTCTAGATTAATTAGAAGGCTAGAACAGTCATGACCTTGACCTGCCCAAACTGTCAAACTCGATTGCAATTAGACGACGAGAAAGCTCCGGCGCAGCCTTTTACCGTCCGCTGTCCAAAATGTCAGGCCGCCGTTAAGCTGCAACCCGCCGGCGATCGAGATCAAACGAGTTCAGGCGCACCACGTCATGCGACTGCGCCCTTTCAATTCGGGCGGCAACTCGCGCCGCGATTTAACCCGGAGCCCGATGGTGAAGTTTCCACGGCGCACGATGCCGGGGATCTAAATTCGCTTACAAAACTATTGGCGGAAGCACTTCGAAATGCAGGCGGCTCGGCGACCGGAATTCAGAAACCGCGAAAAGGTGCGCGCCAAGTGCTCATTTGCCTGCCTCAGCCTTCTGGTGAACGCGCTGCGCGATTGCTTGCAGAAAAGAATTACGAGGTCTTTGTCGCCGACAATTTGGCACAGGCACTGGGGACTATGCGCGAGGATCGGATAGACGTTCTGGTTCTGGACTCAGGTTTCGATCCAGTCGAGCAAGGTACGGCGTTCGTGATTCGCGAGATAAAAGCGCTGCGTCCTGCGCTACGACGCCGGCTCTTTCTGGTTTACGTGTCACCGTCCTTAAAAACCATGGATTTGCATGCGGCCTTTCTTCAGAATGCGAACCTGGTTTTTCATCCGGACGATTTGGACAAGCTGCCCGAGCTACTCGACATTTCACTGCGGAATTACAACGAACTTTATCGCGGTTACTTCGAAGCGTCGAATGTTCAGCCGATTTAGTTCGTCCCTAACTGCCAAAGCTCATTCGAGGCCGCGATGATTAACCGTCGCGGCCTCTTCGTTTCCTGAATCTCTGATTAATACGTTTTTGAGATTTAGGCGGACCCGAGCTTGATAATCGCTTCACGAAGAGGCTCGTGCATTTGCATCAGACGCAAATACCGGCGTTCGTCATTGCCCGCCTTGGCGCGGATGATGCTTGCGGCGAGTCGTTTATCCTCACCTGACCAGCGATTCATGCCAGGAATCATTGCCAGAACGAGCGAAAGATTATTCAGCGTTTCCAGTTCACTAAGATTCCAGGCTCGAGGATCGATTCCGAGCGCGCGCGCCACGTAATCAAGCGATGCCTGTTGAATTCGATTCGCATGGCCGTCGAAATCTCCAGCCATGCGCCGCTGAACGGCCAGGCCGACATTGCGAACCTGGAAGCGGTCCCATTTATTTGCAGCACGTGAATGCGACATTCCTGCTGACGCGGGAACGCTGGGTGGCCCTTCAAACAACATGTGTCCCGCGGCTAGCTTGCGCAGCGTTTTTGCCGGCGTGCGGTATCTCGCGTTCGCCGCAATCTTCTTTTCTTCGGCCAGCGCCAATTTCATCAATTCCGGCAGCACGGGGCGAAATCCGAGCTTGCGATAGAACCAGAAAGCGCCTGATTCGATTCCTTCTTCGTTTTCGTGTCCGATCTGATACGGATCAATAGAGAAAACGGTCACTCTGAGAAGCTGGCGCATTAAGCGCAGGACGCGGCTAAACAGCCAGGCGGTCTCACCTTCGCGAAATGTGTAATACAGATTGAATCCACTTTCCATGCGCTCAAACACCGACAGCCCTTCGAAATAAGCAACCGGAACGCCGTTCTTGAAAATCAATGCCGCCGTGTAAGCGCGCAAGGGCAGGCGATGTTGCGGCGGGACACCCATGACAAAAATATCTACGCCGCGTCCGAGATTTGCTTTCAGCATCCGGCGAGAATCTCCACAGGTAAAGCCGTGCAATTCGCGATAGCGAACCGCAGAAGTCTCGCGGGCCATGTCGAGAATTCTCTCGCCCTCGGCGCGCGAAAGTTTCTGCGCGGCAATTGGAGGTGACCCGAGCTCGGCGATCAACGAAACATCGCGACGCTTAATGAGAGGCTCGTCATGAAAGAAGATTTTGCGGCCCGGAAGTTTCATTCCTGTGCGCGAAGCGCGAAAGCTGAAATCCCATTGGACATGCAGCTTCAGCGAGTCGTAAAGCTCGGCTTTCTGTTTTTCCAGCCGGATCCGGAGTTCCGACCTGTCGGCGGAGCGAGCCGGTTTTCGGTCCCGCGACCCAAACCGTTCAATTATCCAGGCAAGTTCATCGTTACGACTTTTCGCAGCGCGCAACCATTCGCGATAAGGCACATGCGCTTCAACCATTGCGTCTTCTTCCAATAGCGGCAGGAAACGACGCATCGTAGCGCCGAAGCGATCTTCTTCTTCGAACCAATCCCAATCGATTTCGATCTCACGCGAGTGTTTGGTCACCAACCAGCGGACGATTTCATAGCTGAAATTGCTGGTGACTGTTGTGCCGGCAATTCCAGAGACTTCCGAATCGTCGAGCGGCGAGAGATCGACATCTGACGCCCGGAGCTGAGAGACCCGCTGTTCAAATGTCTTCAGGATGCTTTCGACCTGGTTGAGAATTCTCGGGCTCGGTGGGTAGGCGCGCAGGAAGAGAAGAGTTTCGTGAAGCCGAATAAGAGATTCTGCATCTCTGATTACCTGGCTCTTAAGAAGGGAGAAGGTTTTGGACAGGTCTCCGTCTCGAGTCGAGCCGTGGGCGTGTTTGGCTACCTCCAGGCGTTCAAACACTTGCGTGGTTATTGATGGCACAGGCGGATTCTTGGAACAAACGAGATGCGACAGACTCTAACTCGGTAAACCAACCTTCAGGATTCTGGACATGAAGAGCCGGATTGCACCGTTTCTCAAAATAGCGTGGTTAACCGCGGCCATTGCAATTCTCTTAATGGGAACAAGCCTGTGCCTTTCAACCGATGATGCTTGTTTCCAAGCCGGTGAGACAATGTTCTTACTGATGTTTTTGTTCTCCTTTCCCACTGGCCTTCTGTTCGTCCTTGTATCAATGTTTTTCCTCGAAGCCGAAAGCATTCACTACCCGTCGGACTACATCACGGTCTGGCTAATTATGACGTGTGGCGGTTACCTGCAATGGTTTGTCCTCGTGCCTCGCTTGTTCGCGAAACGCGAGCTTACTGTACTTAATCTCGGACAAAAGGACCCAGTTGTGAAATCGTTTATGAAGGATTGCGCGCCCAGCCCGATCAGGCAAACAGGTCGAATGAAACCGATCTCCACGTTTGATAGGAGAGGGCGTACCCCTTTAGAAAGAGTCATTACGCGCCGTTCATAGATGCTTTCTGAAAAACGTTGCAATCTTCCACGCATCAATCGCTTTCCAGGGCAGCTCAGCCGTTGTGTAATGTCCGCAGGGTAACCATACGACGTCCAGATCGATTCCCAGCCGCCGCACATCGTCGATCACACGGCGCGATAAGTCGACCGGGAATGTCAGATCATACCGCGCGGCGATAAAACGCATCGGGCGCCGCTCCATATTCAGCAGCCGGGGAATAAAGGGCACAGGGCTAATCGGTTTCCAGAATTCTCGCAGTTCTTCCAGGGTGATGTTGGTCTCGAGTGCGGCGCGCACGTGCTTCGTCGAAATTCCGTTCCAAACCACATCTGCAAAGTAACCCGAAACATGATTGAAGACGCCGACATTAATAGATTCGTCGTGTGCGAAGGCCAAAAAAGCGGTGCACGATCCGATGCTGGTGCCCAGGATCCCGATGCGTTCAAAGCCTTCCTGGCGCAACCATTGCACCGCCGCGCGCGTGTCAAGCACTGCCTGACGCATTGATTGAATTGTGCGGCCAATATTCGAACCGACCAGATGTTCCGCGCGCTCAAGCTCGGGTGGTTTGCGATCTTCATGATAAGGAAGCGTCAGACGCAGCGCTGTCATCCCAAGGCCGTTGAATATGCGGCACGCTTCCACGTGGCTTTCGGGTTGAGCGTTCCACTGCGGCAGCACAACCACCGCCGCGCGTGGCTTTCCCCATCGTTCGCGACGTGGCCGAAATAGTCGCGCGCCGGCAATATTGTTTTCCCGTGCGGGAGTTTCGACGGCGCTGGTCCAGGTCAGGCGATCGCCGGAAAGGCAATAGTCGGAAATGATTGGCAGTTCGTAGAAGTTTTCACTGCGCGCCATTATCCGGGTGGTGTGCTCGCGGAAAATCAAACGCGGGTCGTCGCCGTTTATGTGATCGGCAATGAACTGGGCGCCCCATTCAAATGGCCGCACAACCCGATTATTGTCTCGCTGCGCGTGCTTAAGCTCGCGCCGGCGCATCCATCTTCCCAACAAAATCGAATCTCCTTCTAACCGGGCCGAATCCCGGGGCGGACCCCTCGACCATTTCCTAAATATGGCGAATCGGCGAGCAGAAGCCCGCCGCTAACTTCTTCACGAAAAACATCCTAAGCGTCGGCCACCCCGGAAATCAAGAATAGACGTTTCCAGCGGTAAGGTCTTGCCTGGCGGGAATGATCGTGGAAAAAGCATCACGAACCTGATGCATTTTCACCAATGCCTTGAGCCGGGCTCACAAAACTATTCCGGAAATCCCGGAAATGTGCTATAGACCGAGCAGCTAATCCCTGGCCCTCAAAGAAGTCTGACGGCGAACTGCTTGCCAGTTAAGCGAGGAGGTGTTTTCTCGTGAACCGACAAACGTCGTTTGGTAAAACGAGAACTCTTGCTGTGGTGCTCCTGCTGCTTGGGTTATTGATTGGGAACAGCTGCCTGCCTAAGCCGTCATCGGAAACCGGCGGAATCAACATCACTCTTTACGGCTACTCAATCATGAAAGAATCGCTGGAGAAAGACATTTATCCAGCCTTCATTGCGAAGTGGAGACAGGAGCATGGGCAGGACATCCATTTCACTTCATCGTTCGCCGGCTCGGAAACCGTCACTAACCAAATCCTGCAAGGAGTGAAAGCGCAAATTGCGATTCTTTCGATCGAGCGGGACGTTTACCGGCTCAAACAAGGCGGCTTCGTGACTTCGGACTGGCATGCGTTGCCCCAGAAAGGAATCGTCAACAAAACACCTTTCATCATCATCGTGCGCAAGGGAAATCCGAAAGGCATTCATGACTTTGCCGATCTCGCGCGGCCTGGGATTAGATTGATTCACCCGGATCCCGTTAACTCGGGCGGAGGGAATTGGTCGGTACTGGCGCTTTATGGATCGGAACTCGTTAAATCCGAGAAGCAATCCGGCGAGGCCGATCACGCTCGCGCATTACAAACGCTCCAGGCCATCTGGCGTAATGTGATCTCGACGCCCGCTTCAGCGCGCGAAGCGCGCACCACCTTCGAACTCGGCAACGGTGACGCTCTGGTGACGTATGAAGTCGATGCGCTCTTAATGAAAGAAGCAAACTCACCGATAGAAATCATCGTCCCGGAAGCAACAATCCTGGGTGAGCACCTGGCGGTGCCTGTTGACCGTAATATCTCGGCCTCGGACCGCCCCCTGATTGACGCCTTTCTACAGTATCTGTGGAGTGATGAAGCCCAGCGCGCCTGGGTCAAAAACCACTTCCACTCCAGCACAAATCAAGCCCTGGATAAGGAAAATAAGGAACTCGCAACCATCAAATGGCCGTTTACGGTGGACTATTTTGGCGGATGGGAGAAAGCTAACACCGATGTCATCGAGCATGTCTTTCGAGACCAGGTGCAGAAGCGAAAGTAAAAGTTGAGTCGTTCAGAGTTCAAGTTTCAGCTTGCTTCAAAAGGTCTGCCATCTAAAGATGGAACTCTAAACTCGGCGCGAGAGAGTAGAAACTGAATGCCGGCAATTTCAATGCGTCATGTGCGCGGTTTTGACGTCGTGCGCCCGATCAGCATCGGCGTCATGCTGACGATGATGTTGCCACTGGTGCTGTTGCCCTTGCTCTCGATCTTTATCTTTGGAACGAGTAAAGGGCTGGGCAACTTTTTGGCAGCGCTGGTGGCGCCCGAAGCAGTGTTTGCCCTGAAGCTCTCGATGATCACCAGCTTCTGGGCCACAGTCTTCAATGTGCTTTTCGGTCTCTTCGCCGCTTACGTGCTTTCGCGGCATGACTTTTGGGGCCGCAATGCGGTGATCGTTACTATCTCGCTACCTACGGCAATTCCCACAGCGGTCGCTGGTTTCGCGTTGCTGTTGCTTTGGGGGCCCTATGGTACGCTCGGTCGCTTGCTTGGCCTGCAAATGATGTTCACACCCTACGCGATCATTCTGGCGAATATTTTCGTGACGTTTCCGCTGGCCTTCGGAGTAATCAAACCGGTCTTTGATACGATGAGTCGCTCGCTGGAAGAAGCGGCGGCAACTATCGGCGCTACCCGATGGCAAACTTTCTGGCATGTCACCCTGCCGAGTTTGCGCGGCGCAATTGTCGGGGGCGCCCTGCTGACTTTCGCCCGCGCCGTTGGCGAGTTCGGCTCTACTATTCTCGTGTCGGGAAATCTGGCGGGTCGCACACAGACCGCGCCGCTTTACATATTCGCGAAATTTAACGAAGGGCAGATCGAAGCTGCAAACGCGATCGCCATCGTCCTGGCCCTTTTATCCTTTGTTATTTTTAGCGTGCTTTTCTTTGCGCGCGACTGGTTGGAGTTCGAAGCCCAGGAAGTATGATTGCCAAAATGTCACGAGCTTCTGACGATCAGCACGACTCGTCGAGTGCAGCGCTGGTCCATGAGACGCCGCCGAATATTGCGGCCAGCGTAAAAGGAATCAGCAAGAGCTTTAAGAAGACGCGCGTGCTCGAGGACGTAAGCTTCGATGTTGCCGAAGGCGAATCGCTGGTTCTGCTGGGACCATCGGGCAGCGGCAAAACTACGGTCCTGCGCATCATTGCAGGTCTGGAACAACCCTATACCGGACGCGTGATTCTTCACGGCAAGGATGTAACTGACCTGCCCGCGCGCGAGCGCGGCGTTGGTGTGATCTTCCAATCGTATGCTCTCTTTCCGAGGATGACGGTCGAACGGAACATCGCTTTTGGGTTGAAGATTCGCGGAAGCCCACGGAAGGAAAGAAAAGAAACGCTCAACAAACTGCTCAAGCTGGTCCAACTGGAAGAGCATCGCAAGAAATATCCGTGGCAACTCTCCGGGGGGCAGCAACAGCGCGTAGCTATTGCGCGCACGCTCGCTTACAAACCGCAGGTCCTGCTTTTCGACGAACCCTTCGGTGCGCTCGATGCGCAGACGCGGGTGCATTTGCGTCGAGAAATTCGCGCACTCCTGCGGCAGGTTAAAGTGCCTTCGGTCTTTATTACGCACGATCAGGAGGAAGCTTTGGAATTAGGCGATCGGATTGCGGTGCTGAACAATGGTCACCTGGAGCAAATCGGGACTCCGGACGAAGTTTACAATCATCCGCAAACCGAATTCGTCGCAACGTTTCTCGGCGCGGCCAATTTGTTGCTCGGGGTGGTCACCCTCGGATCAATCGAGATCGGCACTGCGCGCGTGCCGGCGACCGAAGAAACCAGGAAGTTTCGTGGCGGCCAGTCGGTAAAGGTGGTATTTCGTCCCGAAGATGTCACGCTCAGCAAAGACGCCAAATTGCCCGGCAACTGCCGCCGTCTGGCCAACGGCATAATTGAAGAGATTAACTTTGTCGGGGCGTACGAACGGCTTAACATTCGCCTCGATCTCACTCAGCGGCAGCCTGCTCAAGACCAACCTCCACTATATGAAGTAACCATCAACACCCCTGAACGAATGACCGGCATTCCGATCATCGCCACGCGTCCGAAACCGGAAGCGAGCGCGAGCAAGTTCAATGTAGGCGATCGAGTGGCGGTCGGACTCACTGCTTTTTCGGTTCTGCCGAATTACACGCTCGTAGGCGGGCGTGTAAATCGCGCTCTGGAAATCAATAGATGAAAAAATTATATGCTGGGACTCAGGTCGCATTGGCGGCCCTGTGGTTCTGTCTACCTCCTGACATTGTCTTTGCTCAGGCAGCCAATCGAATTCCGAAGAGTGACTTCGAAAGCTGGAACGATGTTCAAATCACGGTTCCAATGACGAAGAAAGTTGATTTTACGCTGCAGGGGACGCTGCGGCTTGGTGATAATGTCAGCCAGACGGTGGATCAGCGTTTAGGAATCGGATTTGTTTGGAAGGTAAATAAGTATCTTTCGTTCACTCCTTTTTATTTTCATCGCGAGGCGCGGCCGCCCAATGGCAGGCACGAAAGCGAAGACCGATTAACTCTCGGCGCGACGGTTCGTTTCCCAATCCATAAATTCACGCTGGCAGAACGCAATTGGTTTGAGCGGCGCGAACGCACCCCGCAAATCAACGCCTGGCGCTACCGAAATCGCCTGCAGATTGAACACCCATTCACGATAAACAAAAAACCGTTCACCTGGTTTGTTTCGGACGAAGTTTTCTACGACTGGAGTCTGCATGTCTGGCCGCGCAATCGGTTTTCTGCCGGTGTCAGTCATCCTTTCAACAAACACCTGACACTCGATCTGTATTACATGCGCCAGAACGATAGCCACACTCGCCCGGGTGACCTGAATATCATCTGGTCAACGTGGCGAGTCAAGTTGTAGTTTTGATGAGGAGTCCGCTCGACCGGTCCGCAGGAAGTAAGAGTTCTGAAGATCAAGAGGCCGGTGCCGTAACCTGCGGACCCGGCCTCTGTATTCTTTGTGGAGCTTTGGCTATCGCTATAGTCCGCTGGTACCCTGAGGACTGCCGACGCCAGTCACGAAATCCCAACCAGCAGTACAACTGAAGCTACCTGCCGAGCCGGTCAGAATGTCCCGGAAACTATTCGTGCCAAGACGACTATAAGTATTGGTCAAAAGAACCGGGCTATTTGCGTAACTATGACCCGACAAGTTCTCCATCCCTGCCAAGCAAGGCGAGGAAACACTAGTGCCGCCGAAGACGAGCCAGCCACTTAATCCCTGGCAACGGGTGCTGTCATAAACAGAGACGCCGGTATTTGGATCAGCGTCTGAGGACACGTCCGGGATACCACGCTTGGTGCCGACAATGCTGGCGATGCCACTTTGGTATGAAGGTCTGGATTCATAAAGGCTCGGACCGCCTCCGCTGCCGCTCCAGCCGGTCTCGCTCAGGAACGCGCCAGAGCTATTGGTATTGACCCTGGTTCCCCCCGCAGCAACGACGTAAGGTGAAGCGCTGGGATAAATAGTTCTTCCACCGGTGTCACCACTGGAAGCGAAGTAAACAACCCCGGAGGTTTGCAAAAAGTGGAAATCGTTTGAGGCTTCGCTCGAGAATTCACTGCCGCCCCAGCTCATTGAAACCTGTTTAGCTCCGACGAGAGTGCTGGCGACATCCACTGCGGCAAAAAGATTTGCGAAGCTGTTAGTCGCAGCTTCCACCAAAACGATCTTTGCGCCGGGCGCCATCGCGTGGGCCCATTCAATATCCAGGGCCGCTTCCTGCGCCCAGCCACAGTTGTTACGCGGCTTGCTGCCGCTGGCGTAGACAACCTGAAAGACTTGATTCGTTGGCGCCAACTCATCAGTCGAGGTTTCTTGTGGCAGACCAAACTGCGCCGAGAAAACATTGAAATCGTTAAGTGCGGTCGGATAGTGGAAAGCATCCACAATGACGACTAGACCAGAGCCGCCAGTAGAACCCAGAGCGTAGAATGATCTAAGTTGCGCCGGTGTCATGCCGCCACCCGGTCCCAGGCCACCCTCCGGCTCGCCTATTCTTATCAAGTGGTTGGTATGCGCTCGTAAACCTCTATCGGACGGATCCTCTATGGTTGAATCGGGGACGTGTATCGATCCCTGTCCGCGTCCTTGAGACTTCACGTGTCCCACACTTAGTGCCAGGCTTCCTGCTAACAGAGAAGCGCAAATCGCCAGACTCTTAATTGCGCTGTACTTCATATTCCTTTTTCCTCCAGTGTCTTTTGGTGAGTAACTTGGGAGAAGCTGTATTTGTTCGCTTAATGTTGCCTTCGGTTCACTCGCGTATCGAGTGGGCGGCAAGTTTAGCATTGCGCACTATTAAGTCAAGCGAAAAAGCGTTCCTAAGTGATGGCGCACCAAACTCTTGCTGGATACAGCCAGTTTTTTCCCTATGGACCTGGCAATGTCGCCAGCCACTTGATTCGTACAGTAGAATTCCAGCACAAATGAGCTTGAAACCCGTGTTGATGTCCTGGAGTGGCGGCAAGGATAGTTGCCTCGCACTATATGAGATTCAGCGAGCAGCGAACCATCGCGTGGTCTCGTTGTTAACTACTGTAACGCAGGACTTCGACCGCATCAGCATGCACGGCGTGCGTCGGGTACTGCTCGAAAGGCAGGCTGCGAGTTTGGGCGTGCCGCTTCATCAAGTGCTGATCACAAAAGATGCGAGCAATAAAGAGTACGAGACGAATCTGATCGAAGCAGTCTCGGGGTATCGTGATCAGGGAATAGACTCGGTCGTCTTCGGCGACCTCTTTCTCGAAGATATCAAAACCTATCGCGATCAATTTCTGGCTCGACATGATTTGTGCGGGATCTATCCCGTATGGATGCGGAATACGACTGAATTCATTAGCGAGTTCATCGCGCTTGGATTCAAGGCGGTAATAACTTGCGTCAACGGTGAAGTTTTAGATTCGTCATTCGGTGGAATGATCATTGATGAGAACTTTCTGGCCGCGCTCCCGGCGCACGTTGATCCGTGCGGAGAAAACGGAGAATTTCATACTTTTGTTTATGATGGGCCAAACTTCAAGGAGCAGGTCAACTTCACGATCGGCGAGACGGTGCGAAGAGACTCCTTCTGGTTTTGCGATCTATTGCCGCAGTGATAGAGTGCGTCTTTACCGTCAAGCCAACGACATAAAAGAGGAGTGAAACTCATGTCCAAGTCACGATTGTTAGTCGTGGTGTTGATGATTTTGGCAGCAGCCGCATCGCGCTTGATTCCGCACCCGCCCAATCTGGCGTCGATCACCGCAGTAGCTCTCTTTGGTGGAGCATATCTTACCAATAAACGGCTCGCGTTGATCGTGCCAATCGCCGCGCTGTTTCTGAGCGATCTGATTTTGGGCTTCTATCGCCATATGGAAATCGTTTACGGAAGTTTTCTCCTGGTTGTTTTCCTGGGCTTCTGGCTGCAAAGAAAGCGTTCGGCGCTGCGAATCGCCGGAGCAGCGCTGGCCAGCTCAGTCATATTTTTTATCGTAACCAACTTCGGTGTATGGGCTTTTGAGTCGCTGTATCCGAAAACAGCAGCGGGGTTGCTGGCTTGCTACGTGGCAGCGATTCCATTCTTCCAAAACACTCTCGTCGGCGATGCTCTCTACACCGCGGTGCTGTTCGGTGGCTTTGCGCTAGCCGAGAGACTATTTCCCGTGCTGCGCGAGCGTGATTTGAGCCGCGCGCAGTCAGCTTAACAAACAATGTCGAGTGGCGCACGGATTGTTTCCTTTCTACCTTCCGCGACCGAGATGGCGTGTGCTCTCGGTCTCGGCGGTCAACTGGTAGGCATCACACACGAATGCGATTACCCTCCTGAAGTTGCAGGCAAGCCAATAGTCGTTCGCAACGTACTTCCCATCGAGAAGATGAGCCAGCCGGAGATTGACGTCGCAGTCACCCAGCGAATGCGAGATGGGCTCAGCCTATATCAAGTGGATGAGAACCTTTTGCGGGAACTTGCTCCCGACATAATCCTGACGCAGGACTTATGTCAGGTCTGTGCACCTTCCGGCAACGAAGTAACCCAGGCTTTAGAGCTGCTGCCAAAGAAACCGCAAATTCTTTGGCTGACGCCGAAATCGCTGGAAGAAATCTTTGATAACCTCGGCGAGTTAGGGCAAGCAACCGGCTGCGTGAAAGAGGCTGAAGAATTGATTGCCTCAGGTCGCGCCAGATTGGAAGCGGTCCTGGCGATTACCCGAACTCTGTCGGCGCGTCCCCGTGTCTTTTGCATGGAATGGCTCGACCCTGTCTATTGCAGCGGCCATTGGATGCCTGAAATGGTCGAGATAGCTGGCGGCGTCGATGCACTTGCTCGCAAGGGAGCGGATTCGGTTCGCATTCCGTGGAATGACGTCCTGGAGTGGGCGCCGGAAGTTCTAATCATCACACCCTGTGGCTTCAACCTGGATAAAGTGTTTGAGCTGACACCTCAACTTTTCAACAATCCGGGCTGGTCCGATCTTCCCGCGGTGGGCAACGGCCGTGTCTACGCAGTAGACGCAAACTCTTACTTTGCGCGACCAGGACCAAGAGTCGTAGAAGGTACGGAGCTCTTGGCTCATCTCATTCATCCCGAGCTTTTCCAATGGGAAGGATCGCAAGAAGCATTTCGAAGAATCGAATTCTCCAAAGCGACTCCCGCGAGCTTCTCGGTCGCTGGTCTTGCATGAGGGATGACAATGAGCGCCAGCGAACAAGTGATCTCAGATCCATTGCGCGATCAATCAAGATCAAAGGACTGCTCAAATTGTGGCGCGAGTTTCACCTGTGGACCCGTGGCTGGAAAATGTAACTGTTGGTGTGAGGAGCTGCCACGCGTTTCCCTGGTTGCCCCAGCGGATACAGATTGCCTCTGTCCTGAGTGTCTAAGAACGGCAATTGCAAAACTGCCGGAACCGCGCGCGAGTATTTCAGACGCTGGCAACTCCGCGCCGGTGGCAACGCTGAGCCTTGTTGAGGGTGAAGATTATTATTGCGAAGGAGCAACTATCGTTTTCACCGGGAGTTTTCTACGTCGGCGAGGCTACTGCTGCGACAGCGGCTGTCGTCACTGTCCATATCACGTAAATAAGACTCAATCATCGGAAGCTTGAGCAGGGTTACTTGCGACCTGCCTGACGCTGAGTGTTGAATCTAACGGCGCAGGCGGCGACAAAATCACTGTCACGTTCTATGACCGGCGTGACGATCCGAGTAATTGTCTGGCGCAAGTTTATGGCACTCAGAGCACGGATAGCGGAGCTACATGGTCGGCGAATGTCCTTCTGACATCGGCTCCGTCTGACTTTGACGGCAATCCGAATGGGCCAGGTGATTATTCGTCATCGACTCCGTTTAGTTCGGCGGTATGGCCATTCTTCTGCGATCACCGAGCGGCAAATCCGCAAACCTCCAGCGGTGGTGGATTCGATGTGTACACGATCAAGGTTCAGTGACGCCAAATCGCCGGCGGACTGAGATGCCGCGTTTTAGATAGCGAAAGTCTCAGTTTCATACACAAAGAGCGGCCAGACTTGTCGTCCGCCGCTCTTTATTTTTTCACCAGGCCAGCGTTAATTAATGCCGCTTGGCGTTCTTGATTTCCCGATCCACACGGTCGCGGGCGGTCTTCGACTGCTGGTTACTCAGCCCGAGGTCCTGAAGCGTCTGGCCAATGCTCCTGCCGGAAGCCAGCCCGGCAAGAATCGCACTTCTGGTGATGTTCGGATTCCTTCCCCCAAGGTTCGCCGCAAGACGAGTGGCCGCGACATACTGGCCGAATTTCAAATTCGGATTTGTCGCCAGCGCAGCTTGATACCCGCTCCGCAGACTGTTTGCGGTGGTATGCAGACTTGCTGCAAACCCAGGATGGTCTCGAAGTACCTTGTTCGCTTCCAACGAGTTCTGTTGCTGCAAACGTGCCCGATCGAGGCTGGCGTCTGAACGACCATTGGATCGATCCGATGCCGTGCTGCGACCAGTGTCGGCGCGTCCTGCAGACCTGGTTGAAGAAGTGCTGATACCTCTGTCAACACCGATGCCGCTCGGCTGACCTCCACCACGAATACCAGCGGGCGGCCCGCCACCTCGACCGCGCCCCTGTGCCAAAGCGATGATTTGGAGCGCGGCAATTAGCAAGACTACCAGCCCCAATCTGCCTGTGATTTTCATTGATTTGCTCATAGCTTTCCCTCCATCAAGATTTTTCTGCAATGTCAGGGGGGACAAGATAAGAGGAGAGCCAAATCATCTTAGCAAAAGTCCGGCCGGCGGTGTCAATAACTCGCATTTTCAGAGGAAATATGTGCCGATTGTAATAGTGAGAAAATCCCACGATATATAAACCATGTTCCGAGAAGAACTTACGGTCGGAAGATCTTCAGGTGTCGCCACGGCGATCCAGCCAGCGGCGGATCATTTGCGGCAACAACAGTGCCGTTTGCAGGATCGAACCTGAAGCAAAGCGGCGCGCCAGGCCTCTGAACAGGCGGCCGGCTTGTGGGGTGTAATTGAACCACCAGAGATCGGGAATGAAAGAAAGTCGATTCAGGTGAATGTGCTGCGGGCTGACCATTTCGAGCAAGCCTGCGCGTCCGTGAGTGCGACCAATGCCGCTTTGCTTGACGCCGCCCCACGGTGTTTGCGCGATGCCATGCGTGTAGAGAACTTCGTTGACCATCACGGTCCCGGCGTCAATGCGCTCGGCGAGTTTTTTCCCGCGCGCAATATCTTTCGTGAAGACACTGGCCGTTAGTCCGTAAATCGTGTCATTCGCGAGGCGCACCGCTTCGTCGTCAGTCTTGAAGGTCATAATCGGCAGCACGGGCCCGAAAGTTTCATCACGCATCACTTCCATTTCATGATCCACATTCGCGAGTACCGTCGGCTCATAAAACGGTCCGGTTAGACTTGGCGGCCGCTGCCCGCCGGTCAATACGATCGCGCCTTTCGTTCGCGCGTCGAGCACATGGTCCTCGACGATTCTTAACTGGCGCTCGCTGGTCATTGATCCGATATCAGCGTCTTTTTCAGCCCCAACGTTTTGCCGCAGGCGCTTCGTTTCCTTCACCACGGCGTCGGTAAATTGCGGGGCGATGCTTTCGTCGACGTAGCAGCGTTCCACCGCCGCGCACGCTTGCCCGCAATTGGCGAATGCACCCCAGACCGCGGCCCGCGCGGCGCTTTCAATGTCAGCATCGGCGAGGACAATCATTGGATCTTTTCCGCCAAGTTCAAGTACCACGGGCGTGAGATATTTTGCCGCTGCCTCAGCCACACGCTTTCCTGTGGCGACACTACCCGTGAACATGATCTTGTCGACACCGGCGGCGACCAGCGCGGCGCCTATCGATCCATCGCCGGTCACAACTTCCAACAAACCGTCAGGTAGACCGGCGCGCCTGAATACCTCTTTGATCTGCAAGCCGGTAAGCGGGGTGAGCTCGCTGGGTTTCAGTACAACTGAGTTGCCGGCCATCAGAGCTATCACGACTTCATCAAGCGGGGTTGCCCAGGGAAAGTTCCATGGCGAGATGATCCCGACGACTCCCAGCGGCTTGTAAAAAATGTAGGATGACCGGCCCATCAATACGTATTGGCCAATACTGATTCTTTCGCGTCGCAGCAAATTCCCTGTATGACGCGCAAAGTACTGCATCAGATCGAGCGTCGGAGTAAGCTCCATGGCAATCGCTTCCGCAATCGGCTTGCCCGTTTCCTGCGAGATCAGCAGCGCGATGTTTTCGAGCTCCTTCAAGATTATTTTTCGCGCTTTCATTACTACCCGGCCGCGTTCACGAAATAACGCCTGCGACCACGAGCGCTGCGCTTCGCGCGCGCGGCCGACAGCTCGCGCGACTTCTTCAGGCGTGGCGATGGGCGCGCGGCCAATCTCTGCGCCGGTGACCGGGTTGCGAGAAGCCAGCTCGGCTCTATCTGGTTTCGCGGTGATGGTCTGGGCCATTAATCGCGATTATCGCCCAGAAGTGACTGGTTGTCAGTACCTCGTTTGGGGTCAGTACCATCCGCGTGAGCGAATGGAGTTAGGAGCTAATGCGAGCCTTGAGCGCCTAATCGAGCTCTTGACGCCGTCGATACTGACTGCGGCTTACCCAAGTGGTACTGACTTCACAGTCTCAGCTACAATGCCATTTCGAATTCCTATCGCTTCAGAGGAGATCGCAATGATCAAACCGCAGCTAGCTGAATTCATGCGCCGCATGGATCCGAACTCCGTCGCTATCATTCCCGCCGCGCGCGAAGCCGTGCGTTCGCACGACACGAATTATCGTTATCGCCAGAACTCGGATTTCTTTTATCTGACCGGATTTGAAGAGCCTGAAGCAATCGCGGTGATCGCGCCCGCGAAAGAAAAGAAGTTCACGATGTTCGTGCGGCCGCGCGACATGGAACAGGAGATTTGGAATGGCTACCGGGCGGGCGTCGAGGGTGCAAAGAAAGACTACAGCGCCGACGAGGCTTTTCCCGTCTCGGAATTTGACGCAAAGTTGGCGGAAATTCTGGACGGGCCGGAGAAGCTTTACTACGCATTTGGCAACGGCAGCCCCGAGCTCGATGAAAAGCTGATCAGGCAGCTTTCGCTCATGCGCGAGACGAACCGGAGACCTTTGGAGCCTCCGCGGACGATCATTGATCCGACTTCGATCCTGCATGAGATGCGCGTGCTCAAGAGCCAGGAAGAAATTGAAATCATGCAGCGCGCTGCCGATATCGCGGCCGAAGCCCACGTCGAAGCTATGAAAGCCGTGCGGCCCGGAATGAAAGAATACGAAGTCGAAGCGCTGATCGAAGCAGTGTTTAGGCGCCATGGCGCCATCGGCCCGTCTTACACGTCGATCATCGGCTCGGGCGCCAACGCGACCGTTCTGCATTACATAAACAACACCGACACTTTGAAAGACGGCGATCTGCTTTTGGTTGATGCCGGAGCGGAATACAAAGGTTATGCCTCAGACATCACGCGCACCTTTCCGATCAACGGCAAGTTCAGCCAGGCACAGCGCGACATCTACGATCTCGTCTTGAAAACACAAGTTTCGTGCGTGGATATGGTCAGACCCGGGGTGCGACTCGAGGACTTAAAGACTCACTCGGTCGAAATGTTGACTGCCGGCATGGTCGAACTCGGTTTGCTGAAAGGCGACCCGGCGAAACTTATCGAAGAGAAAAAATACATGCAGTTTTACATGCATAACCTCGGCCACTTTCTGGGTATCGATGTGCACGATGCCGGCCGCTATTACTTCAATGGCGAGTCGCGTCCGGCCGAGCCCGGGATGGTGATGACGATCGAGCCGGGCCTCTACATTTCTCCTGATACCAGCAACATTCCCGAAGGTTTCAACCAAGACGTGCCGCAAAGGTATCTCGGCATTGGAGTGCGCATCGAAGACGATGTTTTGGTGACTGAAAAGGGCGCGCGTGTGCTGACCAATAAAGTGCCGAAGGGTCCGGAAGAGATTGAAGCGGTGATGGCGAGCTAAGAAGCAACCAACCAACAATGAAGAAGGTTTTTGAGGTGCTGAATCAGATGGTCACTGACGGAGCCATTGAAAACTATGCCGTCGCTGGCGCAATTGGTGCGATGTTCTATATCGAGGCATTTTCAACTCAGGATATTGACGTACTGACCCGGCTGCCAAAATCGACCGGCAGCTTGATTGCCGAATTGCCGGGCTGGAAATATCTGCAGGAGCACGGCTACACAGAAATCAGGGGAGAAGCAATCGTGGTCGATGGCTGGCCACTACAGCTCCTGCCGGTAGGCGATGCGCTTGAACGCGAAGCATATCTGATCGCTCAGACTTTGAACTACGAGGGCACACGCGTAAGGGTAGTGCTTGCAGAACACCTCGTTGCTATTATGTTGAAGGTCGGGCGACTGAAGGACTACGCCCGGATCCAGACGTTTTTGTCACAGGACGCAGTCGACATCGAGCGTTTAGAAGTGATAATTGGCCGTCACGGTCTGGAGAGTAAATGGGCTGAGTTTCGCAGGCGGTTTCTCGGATGACTAAGGATCAACGACTTGCAGATCTGTATCGGCGCAAAGAGGAGCAGCGAAAGATTAACGCGAAGCTTCCAATCGCCGAAAAAATGGCTATCGCTGCGCGACTGCACGAGGTGCAGGAGAAGCTGGCCCCCATCCGGGAAGCGAACAAAGTCAAACGACGTTCCGACCGAACACGCATCAAGACGCCCTAAGAGCGCTGTCTCCTTCCTTTAAAAGCCATCTCCTAAAATTTTAGTTGACAAACCTGCCGCACCGATCTTATAGTCTCCTAACCTTTTAGGAGACAGCTTCATGGCAAAGCAGAAAATCGAACATTTAACCAGGCTGGAACTGGAAATAATGAACGTTTTGTGGGACGAGGGCGCCGCCAATGTCCAGAGTGTTCAGCATCGTCTCGACCGTGACCTGGCCTATACCACGGTGCAGACCATGCTGAACATTTTGCTCCGCAAGGGAAAAGTTAAGCGCGCGCTAAAAGAGCGCGCCTATGTTTACAAACCGGCGGTTACGCGGCGGCAGTTTGTCAGCCGGCATCTCGGAGATCTCGTCGATCGGCTCTTTGGCGGCTCAGCCGAAAGCCTGGTGATCAGTCTGGTTGAAGCAAAACATCTGAAGCCACAAACGCTGGCGCGATTGAACAAGCTGCTGAAAGAGCAGGAGGGCAAGGCCGATGAAAACAGCTAACGAACTGGTTCTGACGTTTCTCCTCAATGCGTGCTGGCAAGTCGCGTTAATCGCAGCCGCCGCGATGCTCGGCGACCTGTTATTACGGCGCACGGCGACGTCCTATCGTCATTTCCTGTGGATGGTTGCGCTGGTGATGTCTCCACTGCTGCCGATTTTTTCGTTCTCGAGTTCGTGGCGGAATTTGTTTGTCGTGACGCCCGCGCCGGCAATCGCTATCCAGGGAGTCAGCATCGTGGAAGCGCCTGATCCAACTGGCGAGACGATCACTGCCAGCGTCAGTTCCGCTTATCACATCAATCGACTCGTGGCCCTGGTTTTGCTCGGGATTTACGCGCTATTCGTTTGCTATGGAACCATCAAGTTGATTCGCGCATACCTCAGGACACGAGCCATCGTGCGCGAGGCGAGCCCTGCCGAACTCTCTCGTGAAGTTAAGGTAATTGTCGGGCGATGTGAAAGAGCGATCGGCGTCCGCGATATTACTTTTCTTACTTCCCCGTCTCTTCAGGTTCCGGCTGCGCTCGGCATCTTTCGGCCGTTAATAATCTTACCCGTGGGTATGCTGCGCGAACCCGATAGCGATGCACTGACTGCGGGCGTCGGACATGAATTGGTGCATGTCGCGCGCCGTGACTATCTACTAAATCTGATCTGCGAACTTGTTTTTCTCCCCCTGTCGTTTCATCCGGCGGCCGCCCTGATCAAGCGACGGATCACTCAAACCAGAGAACTGCGCTGCGACGAAGTGGTGACCGAGCGCTTACTGCAACCTGAAGTCTATGCGCGCTCGCTGGTGCAACTGGCCGGCTCGGCGGCGTCATTGAATCGCCGCGCGCAAACTATAACCGTCGGCATCGCCGATGCTGACATTTTGGAGGTACGCATCATGTCATTGCTAAAGAGAACAAAGTTGAACGTAGGGAGGAAAAAGATTTGGTTAATAGCGGCCGCATTATTGCTCGCGATTCCATGCGTAGCCGCAGCCTCATTCGCGTTTCATTTCAGTGTCGATCCGCTGGGCGGAAAGACCCAGGAGCCTTCGCGAGAAGCGCAGGAGAAAAAGGAGGTGCGCGCGCGCCAGGAGCGCGAGATAAAGGAACGTACTGATCGCGAAGTCCAGGAGCTTAAGGAAGCGCTCGATAAAGAAACCAATCCTGAGAAAAAGGCGAAGCTGGAAGCCGAGCTGCGCGAGCGACTCGAGCGAAAAACTATTGCCGGTTACTCCAGCGAAGGGCCGATCTATTTTATCCGCGAAGGTGAAGGAGCGGCGCGAGAGCGGGAGATCGAAGCCATGCAGAAAGCCGAACTCGCCCGACAGGCAAGAATCAGCATGGATCAGGCTATTCAAATCGCTACCAGCCAACAGCCGGGCAAGGTGCTGGAGTGCTCACTTAACGGAGAGCATTGGGAAGCACCTGGAAAACTGGCGAAAGACGGAGTCGTCTTCTATCACGTGGTAATTCTTTCTGGTGACGACTCGAATCCCGTAACCACCCACGTTATGGTTAATGCAGTTGATGGCACGATCTTTAAGCCGAAAGTGAGAATGCGCGGTGAAGCGTGGACAATTCGATCCCCGGAACGCGAGTACGCGGAGAGAGCGGTCCTGCAGAACTACAAGGAGCGGGAAAACGAGCCAATCCATGGTGGCGTATTGAACGGCAAAGCACTTAGCCTGCCGGTGCCGGACTATCCCGCGATCGCGCGCTCGGCCCACGCTTCAGGTTCAGTTACAGTCGCCATAACGGTTGACGAGGAAGGCAACGTCGTCGAAGCCAAAGCCGTATCCGGCCATCCATTATTGCAGGCGGGCTCAGTAAGCGCGGCCCGCGCGGCGAAGTTTTCACCAACTCAACTGGAAGGAGTGCCGGTGAGAGTCAGCGGCGTAGTTGTTTACAACTTTGTGGCGCAGTGAGGCTCGGAAGTCGGAAGTCAGAAGTCGGAAGTCAGAAGTCAGAAGTCAGAGGGCAGAAGTACATACGAGTTGAAGAGAACCTAATCGAATCGCTAACTGCTAAATAATAAGCGCGAAGGCCTGACCAGTCTTCGCGTTTTTTTAGACTGTGGTAGTGATTCACGCGTCGCTTACTGCTTACTGCTTACTGCTTACTGCGTTCAATATCCCCACCGCCACGTCACGTTATAGACACGCGCCAGCTCGTCGAGGTTCGATCTCAATATCGACCAGTCATTCTGTGCTGGTTTCCGCAGACGATTGCGGCGCATGAATTGATCAATCTGGGCGGCGCGGTCAAGCACTGTCTGCACATCACTCGTCGTCGACTTATGATGATCGAAATGGTCATGCAGCGTCTTCGTCTCCTTATAGAATTCTTTGACGAAAGCGTTTATGTCATCCTCGCGCCGCGAACCGTCGAAGCGGCTCTTGTCCAACGCGGTGTCCAGACTCTGGCGAAAGACGTCGGATTGATGCTCGATACGGTGAATAATCTCTTCGACCTCTTTGTCGGTCACGCGATATGGAATGTCGCCCACAACCGGCGCGATGTAGCCACCGCCCCACCGCCACGATACGTTGTAAGCCGCCGCTAGTTGTTCGAGATCGGCACGCAATGCTGACCAATCACCCTGCGCGCGCGCGTTCAGCGGGTAACGATTCATGAACCCATCGATGCGCGCGGCCCGATCCAGCACTGTGTCCACATCCGAAGTCGTCGATTTGTGGTGATCGAAATTATCATCCAGGCGCTTTGTTTCTTCTTCGAAGTCTTTTACGAAGGTGTTGATGTCATCTTCGCGGCGCGTGCGATCAAAGCGGCTCTTATTGAGCGTGTCTTTGAGACTCTTGCGAAAGGCATCGGTCTCGCTCTTGATGCGATCCAGGAGGCGCGCGACTTCCCGATCGCTCACGCGATAAGGTTGCCCCGCGACCTGGGCAGACGTCCTCGAAACCAACGTTGTTGCTGTTACTGCGATGCAAAGAGCCGGCAGAAATGTTTGGATTCTCATAGCCGCCATTTTATCACCGCCCGCAAGCATTTTGTCGCCATCTGACGCATAGATCGCGAACCGCTTCAGCCCAGTCTGGAAACTGAAAACAGAACCCCGAGTTGAGCAGCCGGGTGGGAATAACTCGCCGGCTCTTGAGAATAAGCTCAGTTTCGCTGCGCAGAAGAAACGCTCCAACTTCGAGCATCCACTCGGTCGCGGGAAGTCCAAAAGGCATTCCCCAGGCTTCCCGGAGTGCCTGCATGAACTCGGAATTTATCACCGGATTTGGCGACGCGAGATTGACAGGCCCGTCCAGCTCTTCATGTTGGATTAGCCACAGGACAGCCAGCGCCAGGTCCTGGTCGTGAATCCAGGACATGAACTGTTTGCCATCACCTGCGCGACCACCGAGGCCGAATCGCACCAATCGCAGCAGCGTGTCGAAGGGACTGCCTGGATCCGGATTCATTACGATTGCGGTACGCATCAAGACCTTACGTGTTAAAGGAGTGGCCGCGCCATTGAAGGTTCGCTCCCATGATGTCGCCACGTCGATGCTGAATCGCCACGTGTCCGGCGCGTTTGGCTCGGAGCCGCCGATGATTCCGCTGGCCTCATCGTTTGGCATGTCGAAGCGATGAGCATAAATAGTCGCGGTGCTCGCTTGCAGCCAAACCCGCGGTGGCTTCCACGCCTGGGCGATAGCGTCGCCGACTACTTTCGTTGATTTCACGCGCGAGTCGATGATGATGCGCCGGTTCACCGGCGTATAGCGGCAATTCACACTCCGTCCCGCCAAATTAATGATTGCGTCAGCGTCTTCAAACTCGGAAATCCATTCGCCCGGCGTTTCACCATCCCATGCGACTGTTCGCCACGGCGCATTCCGTCGTGTTCGACTGAGCACGACGACATCGTCTCCGCGACTGTGAAACGCGCGAGCGAGCACGGTGCCTACCTGACCTGATCCGCCTGGAATTACTATTTTCATGTCCTCAACTATTCCGCACCGGCTTTTCGCCGAGAAGATTCAGCCCTGTTACCCGCGGCTTCCACTTCCGCTGCTGCGTACATGTCGACTCTTTGCCGGTACGTCAGTGGCTCTGTCTTAATCATTGCGTCATTTCTGGAGGAAGAACACGCCAAACCTGCGAGACCTCCATAACCAAGCGCCCATAACACACTGTCTACAACTCCAAAGACATTGACGTGAACGTACTCAATTCGGTTCAACTCGCTGATTAACTGATAGAAGTTGAGGCCAAGTATGATCATCGCGGTGATAGTCGTTCCGATCATCGCTCGTCGGGCCCAGATGATCGGCTTCGCGAGTCTCCCGGCCAACCACCAGACCACTAAACCAACGATTGCGCCCGGGATTGCATAGCAAATGAGGAAGGTGAGGTCCAAAAAGAAGAGTGGTCCTCGCGGCCCGTAGAAAACGATCAGCCAAATCAGTGCGAAAGTGAAGCCACCCCAGGTACCCCGAACAACAAATTTGAGGAAGTCTTCCACCGTTTACCTTAGGCTTCCGCCGACTCTAAATCGCGTAATTCTGAAACCAACCGTAGCGCCCGTTTGCGCACCGGCCTCATCAACGGGTTACTCGCCAATGAAATCAGTTTGTCGAGGAGGTCGACAGTCTGATCGATTAGCTTGTAGGTCCGCTTCTGATTACGCGACGAATCGTGAATCCAAAAAAGAATCACACCCATGTGGTAAAGCCAGAGCAGATAGGGCAACTCGGCGCGCAGTTCATTTGGTATTCGCGTCCTTGTCTCGCTAACCAGGTCTTTGAAGAGTTTCATACTATCCATCCGGACCGGAGCTGATTCATCGGCAAATGGATTCAGCGGATTGTGCGGATCGGCTGCCGTCTTAAAAAGTACGCCGGCGAATCGATGATAAGGCTCAAGCGTGGAGATCTTGAGCCGCATTACTGCGAGCAGACGCTCTTTCAGGCTTGACTCCTTTCCGAGAATGGGCTGCGAGGCAGCCACATGTTCTTCGTGTGTGCGGTGATAGAACGCCTGAATCAAATGATCTTTTGAAGGGAAATAATGATAGGCGTTGCCGAGTGAGACGCCGGCCTTTTCAGCGATCGCCCGCATCGTAGTTTTCTCGTAGCCATGTTGGAGAATTAATTCCAGCGCCGCATTTACGATCAGAGCTTTCGTCTGTTCGCCTTTCTGCGTTTTGCTTGTTTTTGTTTTCCCACTCATCTTCATCACCTGGATAAGCCGGCCACGCGGCTGATTTGATAACGATGCTGAGAGATCAATGACACTACTCTCCTGGTAGTCGGCAGGAGTTCAGGAGTCGACAGACGATAGGACCAGTCGCGATAGTGACACAACGCCCAGAGCATCATTAGCCAACCTTTGGGTCCGAAGTAAACCGCGCCTTCGTCGCTGACGACGGTCAGATCTCTTGAGGTCAAGTCATGATTGAGTTCCGGAAATCGTTTCCGGGCAGCATCGGTCTTGATCGGTATCATTCTGATGTCGATTAACTTGGGTTGTTGAGCGAGCCATCCCTGCACTCTCATGCACAATCCGCAGGATGGGTCATAGAGCAAAGTTAGTCTGTTCATGACTAAACCTCCCTGACCGCAGTGAATGCATCCGGCATTACGGGCGGAGGCCCACCTCGCAGCGTCGCGCGCCGCCTCATGCGGCTGAAAAGGAAGAGGTTAAAGAAATGCATTCCGCCCAGAACCAGCAGGACCGTGCCGACCTTGACCGACAGCGCCTCAATTCCTTCCTGCGCCGTCGCGATCTTATATCCAAGCTTGAGCATCAGGCTGACGTATCCCAGATTAATCAAGTAAAACCCCACCACCAGCAGATGATTTACCGAATCAGCGAGCGGTTCGTTGCCATGAAAGACATCGACCAGAAAGATGTGTCCATTCTTGTGCAGTGTGTGCGCGACCCAGATCGTCAGGGCTATGGTGATTGCCAGATAGAGTAGATAAGTAGTGATTTCTATGGTCATAACCGGTCTCCTTTTGCGAGAAGTGAACACGTTCAACTCTTGCAGAATAGCTGGGCCTTCGCTGGCTGTCAAGAACTTTTTGAACATGTTCAGAAAATCGCTGTTTCGGTAGGCCGGGCGGTAAGTCGGGCAATAAAGCATTCCAAAATGAAAACGGCGGAAGCTGGGAACCGCCAGGTCCCGTCTCCCGCCGCGTAAGTGCGCACAGACGCAGTCTGATTCAGATTACTGGCTTAGTTGCCATTCAGACCATCGCGATACCCTGTCTCAAACGCCAATTGGAAATAACGGCGATAGAGCTCGCGATTACCAAACCTGGGGTTGTAGTCCTTCACAGCATTCTGATAGGAGCTGTAGTTACGAAAGTCGTTGCCATAGCCGTAACCATAGCCATAGCCTTGTCTGCGATTGCGATCATGACGGCCCGCCTTCAGGCCTTCGTTGTAACCGGCGTTCAAGGCTGTCTGACGAAACCCCCAACCGCCCCAGTCCGGGTATGAATCCCGGGAACGGTTTCGATTCCTACTCATCAAGGAAATTCCGACAAGCAATGAGAACCCCATGATGATCGTTCCGGCGATATTCTTAAAGTAATTGGATTTCATCAACCTCCGCGCCTAGTTGTCGCAGTTGTCGCAATGACCATGCCGCTTTGGCGATTATCACTGATGTTGTGATGCGATTGTTGACGGGTCGTCATGAATTGACCACGGATTATGCCAAATGGTGCCGACTTAACCCGCATGGGTTGTTGAATTGATTCCTAAGGTGTTTCATTTTTGGACAAGCTGACTCTTCTGTGGGTGCGCAACTTATTTTTTTAGGTGGCGTAGAGTGACACAATCGCTTTCGCGAACAGCCAACGCTATTACTATTATTATTGCGGTCCGCTCTCCATTTGGAGGGACGGTCGGGCGATGAGCTGTCGCGAGGTCACTTAGGTAACCTTAGACGAGTTTCAGAACCGGCCATCGGTCCTTCCGGAGAAGGATCGGTGGCCGGTTCTTTTTTTGCCGGGAACGCGGACTTTCGACGCGGACGCGCGAGAAATTCGCCGGAATTTTCTTGTGCTGCACTTTCGATGCGAGCGAGGTGCTCGCGTTCCCAACAAAAATTGGAGGGAACAATGCTTGACATTGCAAACGACATTATGACGAGAAGAGAGTCCAATCAATCCTTGCTGTCCGATCACGTGGATACTCGGCCGGTAATCGCTGATGAAGAGATTGCCGATCGAAACACGATTGTGCAGCTCGATCCGGATCATCCGGGCTTTCGCGATCGGGAATACCGCGCGCGTCGGAACCAGATCGCGCAACTTGCCGTGAATTACATACCCGGCGATGAGATTCCGGACGCTCCTTACACTGGCGAAGAGCATGAACTGTGGCGCACAATTTGGGCGGCCTTGCAGCCGGCGCATCAGAAATATGCCTGCGCCGAATACCTCGGGGCCTTGCAGCGCCTCAGCTTTGCGCCCGATCGCATCCCGCAGTTGCGAGAAGTTAATGAGAAGGTGCAGGCAATCAGCGGGTTTCGTCTCGAGCCGGTCGCCGGATTAGTTCAACCGCGCGTGTTCCTCGAGAATCTGGCGAACGGAGTTTTTCTCTGCACCCAGTACATCCGTCATCACTCGACGCCGCTTTATACTCCTGAGCCGGACGTCGTACACGAAATTGTCGGCCACGGAGTGACGCTGGCGAGTGAAAAGCTGGCGGAAATAAATCGTATGTTTGGACGTGCAGTGAAACAGAGGACGCAGCCGGAAGCGCTCGAACAATTATCGCGCATCTATTGGTTCACGATTGAGTTTGGTGTATTACGCGAAAACGGAGAAGTGAAAGCCTATGGCACAGGCTTGTTGTCATCGGCTGGAGAACTAAAAGAGATGCGGGAAGCCGATTTGCGCCCGCTCGATCTGGACGCTATCTCGCACCAGGAATACGACCCCACGCACTATCAGCCGGTGCTTTTCTGTGCCAAATCGTTTGAAGGAATGTATCAGACCCTAAGAGATTTTCTGGTGAGAAAGTAGACGAGCGGCTATGCCTCCTGATGCGCGGAAGGGCGTGGCCTTTTCGAATCAAAGGTTTTACCTGGGTGGGGGGCCTGGCCCCGCAATCCGAGGCACAACCTCGGGGAAGAAAAAATATTTCTCGTGAGAAAGCCATAGGCTTTCCGCGCTTCAGCGGGCGAAGCCGGCCCGACAACGCTCCTTGACACTTTTTTCAGGCAGCGCCTATAGTTTGCGTGCGAGTTCCCCGTTAACATGACACGCAATTATTACTGTTGCTGGTGCGCCTGTATCTGGGCTTCTCCTGCGGGGGGAGCGTCCGGGCGAAACTTGCGCGCGCGAAAGCTGGTGACTTAGCCACCGCGCAAAAAGTTTAGAACGACCGGTCGCGACGCCCAGTCACGGCCGGTTTTGCTTTTGGTGAAAGAGCGCGAGGCGCGCGAGAACATGAGCTTATGAGTGACCTGATCAAGAGAGAGCGCCGATCGTATTAAGACGGGCGACCTTCTTTAGAAACGCGACATGATGACAGAAGCAGACGCAATAAAGTCTCAGCGGGAAAGGAGTCCTGACTCATTGGAGGCGCAGATCGGCAATACTCCGTTATTGCGCCTGCGCCGGATCGCGCGCGGTTTGCCGGCAGGCGTGGACGTATTGGTCAAAGCCGAGCACCTGAATCCGGGCGGATCAGTAAAAGATCGCGCAGCACTCGCCATGATTCTGGATGGCGAACGGTCAGGCCGGCTTTATCCGGGCAAAACCATTCTGGACGCGACCAGCGGCAACACTGGAATCGCCTATGCGATGATCGGAGCCCTCCGTCGCTATCCGGTGACGCTTTGCCTGCCTAAGAACGCGAGCGAAGAACGCAAACGCATTCTGCGAATTCACGGGGCAGAACTGATCGAGACTGATCCTTTGCACGGCACTGATGGAGCACAGTCGATTGCCCGGGACTTGGCCAACGGCGATCCGCAAAAGTATTTTTATCCCGATCAATACAACAACGACGCGAACTGGCGGGCGCATTATGAAGGCACCGGTCGTGAAATCTGGGAACAGACTGAAGGCCGCGTGACACATTTTCTCAGTGGTCTGGGAACGTGCGGCACGTTTGTGGGCGTGGTGCGAAGATTGAAAGAATTCAATTCAAACGTACGAGCAATTTCTATGGAGCCGGACTCGCCGATTCACGGTCTGGAGGGCCTGAAACACTTGCCAACTTCGCGAATGCCCGGCATCTTTGATCCAACGCTGGCCGATGAGAAAATAGAAGTATCAACCGAAGAAGCGCAGTTCATGTCCCGGCGCCTGGCGCGCGAAGAAGGTCTCTTCGTAGGCGTCAGCGCGGGCGCGAATGTAGCCGCTGCGCTACGGATCGCGCGCGAGCTGACCTCCGGTTCACTGATCGTGACGGTGCTCTGCGATGGCGGCGAACGGTACTTGAGCGAGAGCTTCTGGGAACAGAAAGGTACCTGAACGCTGCTCACATCCCAAATTATGAGCGAGAAAAAACCCGACCACCTCGACATTGCTACCCAGCTGGTTCATGCGGGTGAAAGACGCGCGCCGCCAACCGGGCGCCCGACCGCGACTCCCATTTATGCAGCCGCGACTTACACCTACGAATCGATGGAAGAGATCGATCAGGTTTTTGCAGGAGAGAAACCTGATTACATCTACACGCGGTACGGTAACCCAACGCTGGCGGCTCTCGAGACTGCGATGCGAACTATCGAGGAAGGCGCTACGGCCTGCGCGTACTCGTCCGGCATGGCGGCGCTGCATGCGGCTTTGTTAGCCTGCGAATTGTCGCCCGGCGCGACCGTCCTTGCGTCGCAGGATCTTTACGGCGCGACGACGAACCTGCTGCTGACTATCTTCGGATCGCTCGGAATAAAAACGGTTACTGCCGATTTCAATGACCTCGAAACTCTGCGCCATAAAGCCGCCGGTTTGAAACCGCGCGTGCTGCTTGCCGAAACAATCTCGAATCCGCTCTTGAAGGTCTGCGATATTGATGCCTGTGCTGAGATCGCTCATCAAAGCGGCGCGCGTTTGATCGTGGATAATACGTTCGCTTCCCCCTATCTCTGTCAGCCCTTGAAACATGGGGCTGACCTGGTCGTCCACAGCGGCACCAAATATCTGGGCGGGCACGCCGACGCCATGGCGGGAGTTGTCGTGTCCCGCGATGAAATCGATGCCAACGCCTTGGTCGGTGTAATGAAACTTGTAGGTGGCGTTTTGAGCCCGTGGGAGGCGCACGAGATTTTGCGCGGCCTGAAAACACTCGCGGTGCGTATGGACAGACATTGCGAAAATGCGCGCGCGCTGGCCGAGCGGCTCAGTGATAATCCGCGAGTTGGTCGAGTTTATTACCCCGAGTTGTCCAGGTCGGAATCTGTTGGCCGCCTTTTGCGCGAACCATATTCGGGCGCGCTGGTCTCGATCGAATTGAAAGACGACACGCGCGAGGCGGCGTTTCGCTTCATGAACGCTTTGAGGCTGTGCGTGCGGTCGACAAGTTTGGGCGACGTATTCACGAGCGCGCTCCATCCGGCAACTGCGTCGCATCGCGATCTGGCGCCGGCACGACGAAAGGAACTCGGAATCAGCGATGGGCTGATTCGAATTTCCGTAGGTATTGAAAATGCAAGTGACATTATCGCGGACGTTGAGCAGGCTTTGGAAGCTTAGCCACAGAGAGGCGGAGGCACGGAGGAATTTGGGAGAATGAATAGCTATCGCGATTCCAGCTTGCGCTGTTGTATGTCTTTTTGGCCGGACATGTTGAGGCAGGATTGATTACGTTAGACGAAGGACATCTTAACGAAATCCGAATGCACGGCGAGCGCGACTATCCCTATGAATGTTGCGGGCTCCTGATCGGCCGGTTTGAGACTTCCGGTCAAAAGATAGTGGCAGAAACTTATCCGATTTCAAACGCGCGCGAAGAAGAGGCCAAGCGTAATCGTTTCCTGATCCGGCCTGACGAACTGATGCGCGGCGAGAAACGCGCGCGCGATAAAGGCTTGGATGTGGTCGGCTTTTATCATTCACATCCGGACGATCAGGCGGTGCCATCGCAATACGATTTAAGTCACGCCTGGCCGACTTATTCGTATATCGTCGTGTCGGTGATCCAGGGAGGCGCGGCGGAATTGAGATCCTGGGAGATGGAATCTGATCGTTCGCGATTTAATGAAGAACAGATTAGAAACGTTGTTTAGGAGCGGGCTACCGCCCGCTCAGTCGGGCAGTAGCCCGACTCCAAACGATTGTCGTCTTATCAGAAAGAGGTTTCGAATATGTCAGTCACAATCGCCATACCAACCGCGCTCCGTCAGTTTGCCGCCGGTCAATCAGAAATTCAGGTTGACGCTCGTACTGCCGGTGAGGCACTGGACCAGCTGACGACAACCCACGGCGACTTACGTCGCCATTTGTTCAACGATCAAAATTCGCTGCGCAACTTTGTTAACGTCTATGTCAACGAAGAAGACATCAGACATCAAAACGGCACAGATACGCCGGTCAAAGACGGCGACACAATTCTGATTGTCCCATCCATCGCCGGGGGTGCGGCGGTGGTTGACCTGGATGCCGGCAATGATGCCGATGAACCGCAGGCAGAGATGCCTGCGCTCCATCAAAACTTGCCCAGTCTTTCGAATGAAGAAATCGCGCGCTACAGCCGGCACGTGATCATTCCTGAAGTTGGCATGCAGGGCCAGCGCAAGTTAAAAGCCGCCAGCGTGCTGATGATTGGTACCGGCGGCCTGGGCGCGCCGCTGGGAATGTATCTTGCGGCGGCCGGTGTTGGCCGGCTCGGACTCGTTGATTTTGATGTGGTCGATACGTCGAACCTGCAGCGACAGATCATTCACGGCACCAGGGACGTCGGCCGGCCCAAGATCTCTTCGGCGAAGGATCGTCTTCAGGACATCAATCCGCACGTCGAGATCGAAACTCACGAGACTCGTTTGACCAGCGAGAACGCGTTGCGGCTGTTCGTCAACTATGACGTGATCGTTGACGGCACGGACAATTTTCCGACGCGCTACCTGGTGAACGACGCCTGTGTGCTCACCGGCAAACCAAATGTCTACGGCTCGATTTTCCGTTTTGAAGGACAGGCGAGTGTGTTTTGGGCCGATCGTGGCCCATGCTATCGTTGCCTGTATCCCGAACCGCCACCGCCCGGATTAGTTCCGTCATGTGCCGAAGGTGGCGTGCTCGGGGTGCTGCCGGGAATCATCGGCGCGATTCAGGCGAACGAGACGATCAAAATCATTCTCGGCGCGCCGGACATTCTGGTTAACCGGCTGGTTCTGTTCGACGCCTGGCGGATGCGCTTCCGCGAATTGAAGCTGCGAAAGAATCCGGATTGCCCGGTCTGCGGCGAGCATCCCACGATTACAAAATTGATCGATTACGAAGAGTTTTGCGGAATCAGACAACCATCACAGACAGAGACTCAAACTATGGAAGAAATCACGGCAACTGAATTGAAGCAGCGCCTGGATAAGGGTGACGATATTCAAATTATCGACGTGCGCGAGCCGCATGAATACGAAATCGCGCAGATTCCCAACTCGCGTTTGATTCCGCTCGGTCAGGTGCTCGGGCGCATGAACGAGATCGATCCCGAACGCGAAACCATCGTGCATTGCAAGATGGGCGGCCGCAGCGCCAAGGCGATCGAAGCGCTCAAACGCACCGGCTTCACCGGGCACTTGATCAACCTCAAAGGAGGTATCACCGCCTGGTCAAACGAAGTCGATCCGAGCGTGCCGAAGTATTAATCCGGTTAGCGGCTTAAGTCGAGCTTAGTCCCTTCGGCACGAGAGGCAGTGACCTGAGCCGCACTCCGGTCGCACTGAAGATGGCGTTGGCTACGGCCGGTGCTAAACCAACGATCGGAGTTTCGCCCGCGCCTGCCGACGGAATATCCTTACGATCCACCAGAACAACTTCGATTGCCGCCATGTCGCGGAATCGCGGAACTCGATAGGCGGAAAACTTTGGGTTCGTGATCTTGCCGTTTTCGAATTGTATTCCTTCGAACAACGCACCGCCGACTGCCATGGCGATCGCGCCCTCGATTTGGTTGTTCAGGTGAGTCGGATTGACGATTGCGCCGCACTCAAATGCTTCGACCACGCGCACGATCCTTACTCTTCGTCCTTCGTCTTTGCTTGCCGCCGGCTCCAACGCGATTTCCGCGCAGGTGGCGACATAGCCGCCCTTTTCAAAACCGCACGCCAGACCAAAGCCGTGGGTCTGTGCCGGTTTTGCCTGGTGCCAACCAAAGGCTTTCGTCGCCGCCTCCAGCACCGCCCGCAGGCGTTCGTCTTTCAAATTCTTAAGACGAAAAGCGAGCGGATCCATCATGACGGTGTGCGCGAGCTCATCGATATGCGATTCACGCGCGAAGTGATTGGCAGTCGCCGCCAGACCGCGATACGAACCCTGGCGCAACGGGGAGTTTGACTGGTGAAACTGATTGATTTGGTTTGGAATCTCGTACTTGCCCTGAATTCCCGACGGACCTGAGTTGTAGTTGTGAAATTCCCAGGCGGTGATGGTGCCGTCGTTTTTGACGCCGCTCTTAATATCGATTACACCTGCCGGACGAAAGTACGCCCAGGTGAATTCTTCTTCGCGCGACCAGACGAGTTTTACCGGCTTGCCGGCCGCACGCGCCAGCCGCGCTGCTTCGATCGCGCATTCGCCGGTGTGTTTACCGCCATAGCCTGAGCCGGTATCGGGGACAATCACGCGAACCTTATCTTCCGAAATCCGAAAAGCTTCGGCGAGTTCGCTGCGCACGCCAAATGGCCGCTGCGTGCCGGTCCAGACCGTCAACTTGTCACCGTTCCACTCCGCCACCGCCGCGCGTGGCTCCAACGGCGCATGAGCGATGTAAGCGACCGTATACGTTTGTTCCAGCTTTTTGTCTGCGGCCGCCAAACCGTCGGCGATTGAACCCTGCGGTCGGGCTGCGCCGCCGCCACCTTCGCTGCCACCACCTCTCTCTACTGAGGGCTTACGAAGGAGATCAAACAACTGGGCATTCGAAGGCTGGCCCGGCGCTTTCCAATCAACGGCGATGGCATTCGCCGCTTTCGCCGCCGTTTGCTGGTCCGGAGCAGCGACTCCGATAAAGTTTCCATCGCGCACGACGGTCACGCCCGGCATCGCTTCTGCGGCTTTTGTATCAGAAAAAACGAGCGTCGCATTAAACGCGGAGGGCCGCACTACTTTTCCGTAGAACATGCGCTCACGTTTGATGTCGGACGTGTATTCATGTTTTCCGGTTACGAAGTCCCGGCCGTCCATTTTCGGCGTCGAAGTCCCTGAGACGGACCATTCAGAGGCGGGCGTGAGGGCGACATTCTCGGGAATGACTTTCAGCAGCTGCTGTCCCTTCGCAACGTCGGCAAAGGTGAGCGTCTTGCTCTTGTCGTGATTGACAAATTGCGCGTTAACGATTCGCACGGTGTTGGGCTCGACATTCAATCTTTGCGCGGCGAGTTCGATCAAAACTTCACGTGCGGCGGCCGCGGCCTTGCGCAATTGCGGCGCCATCGTCGGCGTCGTGCGACTGCCGAAGGTCCCCATATCGAAAGGGGTCAGATCAGTGTCACCCATAGTCAGATGAATCATCGAGACAGGAACGTGCAGTTCTTCAGCAACTGCTTGCGTGAGCGACGTGCGAATGTTCTGGCCCATCTCGACTTTGCCCGTAAAGACATTGACGCGCCCATTCTCATCGATGTGGATCCACGCGCCAATATCGTTCGGCAATCGCTCATTAAAGCCACCGCGTCCGGATTCGCCCTGTCGCTGGCCCTGCTGCGCGAGCGCGCGCGTCAGCGGCACGACTAAAACAATGCCCGCGCCAAAGACTTTGATGAAATCGCGGCGATGAAATTCAAAGTTGTAAGCCCGCCCGGAGAATAGTTCGTAGCGTTCAATCTCAATCAAATCGAAGCGGTCGCCTTCGTTGGTCATCGCGCCACCTCCTTCACCGTGCCGGCGGCAATCTCGATCGCGTTCACGATTCGCTGGTACGTACCGCAGCGGCAGATATTGCCGTTCATGGCACTAATGATTTCGTCGCGACTTGGTCGCGGGTTTTTCTGTAGCAGGCCGGCGCTCGACATAATCATTCCCGACGTGCAATAGGCGCACTGCATGGCGTCGGCTTTCAGAAAGGCTTCCTGCAGCGGATGCAGACGGCCATCTTTTTCGAGTCCTTCGATGGTGGTGATCTGTTTCCCGGCAACGCGGCCCGCCTGAGTGATGCACGATCGGGTCGGCTGACCATCGACTAAAACCGTGCACGCGCCACATTGGCCTTCGCCGCAGCCGTACTTGCTGCCGGTAAGGTTGAGATCATTGCGCAGTACGCCCAGCAGGCTGGCCGTTGAATCTACGTCAACCGGCAATTTTTTTCCGTTGACAGTGAGCGCGGTAATCTTTGCCATAACACTCGCCCTCTTTTATGAATTTGTATTGGAGAGGGTTCAGTATAACTCTCTTCGCGCGAGGTTCGGCAATCGAATAAGGCAGGAGTTGACAGGATTGACACGATTTACAAGAACCAGGTAAGAGGTTACAAGAGCTGTGTCATGAGACATCAGTTCTTCAACGCCGCGGAAACTCAGCCCGGGCTTCTTACTCTGTTAATCCTGTAAATCCTGTCAATTGTTCTGATCAGCTAAGAAAACGACATTTGCGACAATTGTTTGTAATGCTGCCAGCGATGTTGTACAGCTTGCTGTGCGTTTTGCAGCAACCGTTGCGCCGTTTCCGGATCACTGCGCTGCAGCATGCGATAGCGGCCTTCGGTGTAGATGTACTCCTGTAGCGGAATCTTTGGATCGTGCGAATCTAATTGAAATGGATTTTTCTTCTCATCCTCGAGTTTCGGATTATAACGATAGAGGGGCCAGTAACCCGATTCGACGGCCAGCTTTTGCTGATGCATGCCCTTCGCCATGTCGATGCCATGCGCGATGCATTGGCCATAGGCGATGATTAGCGACGGGCCGGGATGCGCTTCGGCCTCGATAAAAGCCTTCACCGTGTGCGTATCGTTGGCGCCCATTGCCACCTGCGCAATGTAGACATTGCCATAGCGCATTGCAGTCATGCCGAGGTCCTTTTTAGCCGTGGTTTTCCCGCCCGCCGCAAATTTCGCCACCGCTCCGAGCGGGGTCGCTTTCGATGCCTGACCCCCGGTGTTTGAGTAAACTTCAGTGTCCAGTACGAGGATGTTGACGTTCTGACCGCTGGCCAGCACGTGATCGAGTCCGCCGTATCCGATGTCATAAGCCCAACCGTCGCCGCCTACAATCCACACCGTCTTTTTGACCAGCGTGTCGGCGATGCTGAGTAGATCACGAGCTTCGACCTCTTCCCGGTCATCTAGTTTCGTTCTCAGTTCGGCGACGAGATCGCGCTGTTTGTTGATACCTTCATAACTTGACTGATCGCCGGTCAGCAAGGCGTTGGCCAGATCGTCACCTATGATGTCTCGGAGCCGGGCAACCAGGTCTCTCGCGTACGCGGTTTGGTGATCGAGCGCCATGCGCATGCCCAGACCAAACTCAGCGTTGTCTTCAAACAATGAATTGCTCCACGCCGGACCGCGACCTTCGCGGTTGATCGTGTACGGAGTCGTAGGCAGGTTGCCGCCGTAAATGCTGGAGCAACCCGTGGCATTCGCGATCACCGCGCGATCGCCAAACAGTTGGGTCATCAGTTTTATGTAAGGGGTTTCACCACAGCCGGCGCAGGCGCCGGAAAACTCAAACAGCGGTTGCAGCAACTGGACATTCTTCACTGAGCCGAAACCAAGATGACCATTCTTCTTGATTTCCGGCAGCTGCAAAAAGAAATCCCAGTTCACCCGCTCCGTTTCCCGCAGAGGCAATTGCGGATGCATATTCAGAGACTTGCGCGATGGGTCTTTCTTGTCTTTGGCCGGGCAAACTTCGACACAAAGTTGACAACCGGTACAGTCTTCGACGGCTACCTGAATTGTATAAAGCTGATCGGGCAACTCCCGCCATTTTGCCGGAATGTTCTTGAATCCTTCCGGTGCGCCTGTGAGTTGCGCCGGTTCGAATACCTTCGCGCGGATCGTCGAATGCGGACAAACTAAAACGCACTTGCCGCATTCAATGCAGAGATCGGGTTCCCACACCGGCACTTCCTGCGCGATATTGCGCTTCTCCCATTTCGAGGTGCCAACGGGATAAGTACCGTCCACCGGGAATGCGCTCACCGGCAATTGATCACCACGCCCCGCGATGATCTCGGCAGTCACATGTTGCACAAAATCCGGCGCCATGGGTGAGACTGCGGGCGCAAGAGCAAGAGTGCTGGTCGCTTTTGCGGGAATTGGAATTTCATGCAAGTGCTCAAGCGCAGCATCCACCGCGGCAAAGTTCTGGCGCACGACCGGCTCGCCGCGTTTGCCGTAGGTTTTCCGGATGGACTCCTTAATTTTCTCGATTGCCTCTTCGCGCGGCAGGACTCCGCTGATAGCAAAGAAGCAGGTCTGCATGATCGTATTGATGCGATTGCCGAGCTGTTTTTCTTTTGCGACTGCGTAAGCGTTGATCGCATACAGCTTAATGCCTTTAGCAATAATCGTCTCTTGCATTGCCTGAGGCAGATGATCCCAAACCCCTTCGGCATCGTAAGGACTGTTCAGTAACAGAGTGGCACCGTCCATTGCCCTCTCGAGCACGTCAGCCTTTTCCAGGAAGGTAAAGTTGTGTACGGCAATGAAGTTGGCCCGTTGAATCAAATAGGGGCTGTGAATTGGTTTAGAGCCAAACCGCAAATGCGAAACTGTCATGGCGCCGGACTTCTTGGAATCGTAAACAAAGTAACCTTGCGCAAAGTTCGGCGTGCCGTTGCCGATAATCTTGATCGAGTTTTTATTTGCGCTGACAGTGCCATCCGCGCCGAGGCCCCAGAATAGAGCGCGGACTTGATCTTCGGGCTCGGTATTGAAACTCGAATCTACGGACAGGGAAGAAAAAGTCACATCGTCGACGATTCCAACCGTGAAGTGATTCTTTGGTTCTGGCCTGGTGAGTTCGTCAAAAACTGACTTGACCATTGCCGGGGTGAATTCCTTGGACGAAAGGCCATAACGGCCACCGATAATTCGCGGCAGGGTGGCAAAGGGCGCGGAGCGATCCATCACGCTTTCACTGAGCGCGGCCACGACGTCGAGATACAGAGGTTCGCCAATGCTGCCTGATTCCTTGGTTCGATCGAGAACGGCGATCGCCTGAACTGATTTTGGCAGTGACGCCATGAAGTGTTTGACCGAGAATGGTCGATACAAGCGCACCTTCAGCAAGCCGACTTTCTCTCCGGCGGCCTGCAGCGTATCAACTGTCTCCTCGGCCGTTTCACATCCTGACCCCATCATTACGATCAAGCGCTCAGCATCCGGCGCGCCGGCGTATTCAAACAGTTGATAGCTTCTGCCGGTGAGATTGGCGAACCGCTTCATCTCTTCTTCGACAATCGCCGGCGTTTGTGAATAGAAGAGGTTAGCCCGCTCTCGCGATTGAAAAAATACATCCGGGTTTTGCGCCGTGCCGCGCATGACCGGATGATCCGGCGAAAGCGCGCGCGCGCGATGCTCCCTGACAAGCTCGCCGTTCATTGTCTCGCGGATAACTTCATCGGAAAGCTTTTCAATCTTCATTACCTCGTGAGAAGTACGGAAACCATCGAACACGTGCAGGAAAGGGACGCGCGATCGCAGCGAAGAAGCTTGCGCGATCAAGGCGAAGTCCATCACTTCCTGTACTGAGTTCGCGAATAACATCGCCCACCCTGTGGTACGCGTCGCCATTACATCGCTGTGATCGCCGAAGATCGACAACGCATGCGTTGCCAGGGACCGCGCGGCGATGTGAAACACAGTGCTGGTTTGCTCGCCGGCAATTTTGAACATATTGGGGATCATCAACAATAGTCCCTGGCTGGAGGTGAAGGTGGTAGTTAGGGAACCTGTCTGCAGCGTGCCGTGAACCGCCCCGGCGGCGCCACCTTCGGACTGCATCTCGCGCACGAGCGGCGTCATCCCCCAGATATTTTTTTCTGACTTCGCTGCCCACTCATCAGCTGATTCGCCCATGGGCGAAGATGGCGTAATCGGATAGATCGCAATCACCTCGTTGGTCTTGAAGGCAACATAGGCGGCGGCTTCATTGCCATCGATGGTCACCGTGCGATTGTTCATGATTCAGCTTTTCGCCTCCGTAAATTTATTTCTTGAAATGATCGAATAGAGCAGGAACAGAAAACTCGACGAGGAAAACACGATGAATGCCCATCCCTGGATATGGCTTCCAAGAAGAAAGCCATATACCCCGTAGAACGCGAACAAGCTGAGGATTGAGATTCCGGCGCCCACGTCTTCTTTCCACCAGGCGACAATCATTCCGATGACTACGCCGGAGGGGAAGAAGAGCAATCCAATCCACTGCTTCAAAGTAACTTGCGTTGTGTCAAAACCTTCTCCGATGAGGAACAATAAGATCAATCCGATGCTCAATAGGCTTCCAGCTCTTGCGATCCAACGGAGGCCGATCCTCAATACCCTAGGCGTCATGGTTAACCAGCTTTCTTCGTCGCAATGTGGTGCGGGACGCGATTACCTGAAAAGTCATCGATCCCTTCTCTTCTCCTACTTCGCCTGAGAAATTCAAATCTCTCCTGAATCGAGTTCGCGGCAACAGCGGTGTAGCTGCTGCCGCGATTAGAAATCAGTAGGGACCTGCTATGAACATTTCGTCCCGACGGGACTCGAACCTGGGCGAAAGGTCAATCCAACCACGCCCACCCGCGACACCAAATCAGTCGACGTTCTGCCAGAACCCCCCACCCCCCTGAGCTTCGATCTCGCTGATTTGGGTTCTTAGCCACTTCTTGACCAAGTTCTCCATTTTTGATTCGTTGCCTTTGGCCTCCATCTCCTCGATCGTGTCCCCGGCCGCATTCAGGTGGATGTGGTGACAGGGCACGGGTTGAGATCGAGCCTCCGGCTGAACGAAATCAAGCAGACTGCATTCGGTGCACGGGTGAGCGCGATATGGGTAACCGTAATTGAGACAACTCGTGGAATCCTGGAAGACCGATTTTGGCAGCCACGGCGTACGAACCGATCGTCCGTATCCTCCCTGCTCAATGAAGTCGAGCTCCGTTTTGAGAAGTTCGAGAACGTCGCGGTCGTCTTGAGTCATGGCTCTTTACCTCCAGGTTTCTAAATGGGCAATCAGCCCGGATCTGAGATTGCTCAACGGGAGCTACCGAGCTCCTCGGAGAGCAACCAATATGCCGATGTAATTCACTGGAAATTTCAGGAGAATGAAGGCCTGCCCGATCGGGATTGCGAAAAGTTACTCACCACATTGCGAAAAAGCACCTTTAAGCATAACGTTTCGTGCCGTCAGGCAGGGGCGGCCTGCAAGCTTAACTGTTTATCGTTGGGGGCTTGCAGGCATGAGAGTTGCCGACATCCGGAGCGGCTTTCTCTGGTCAGATGAGAAGGATATTCTTAACGAGACCGGCGAAGAGGACGCACAAAGGGAGAAGAGAGCATGAGTCAAAACACACTCAAAGTCATCGACAACCGCAACGGCAAGGAATACGAGATTCCCATTGAAGACGGAACGATCAGGGCGATGGACCGAACATCACTTATCACACGTTCATCAATGAAAACATCAAGAAGGTCATGGATGGTTTTCATTACAACGCGCATCCGATGGGCGTGTTTGAAGCCACCCTGGGTGCGTTGTCGACGTTTTATCCCGACGCCAAAGAAATATTCAATGAAGAGCTCCGCTGGAAACAGATCTATCGCCTGATTGCCAAGGTGCCGACAATCGCGGGGTTCGCCTATAGGCATCGGGTGGGCATGCAGTATTCGTATCCTGACAATGATCTCAGCTATGAAGGCAACTTCCTCAATATGATGTTCAAGACGACCGAGTTGAAATACCAACCTAATCCGGTGCTGGAACGTGCCCTCAGTGTTCTGTTTATTTTGCATGCGGACCATGAACAAAATTGCAGCACCAACGCCATGCGCAGCATCGGCAGTGCGCATACCGATCCGTTTTCCGCGATTGGGGGCGCGGCGGCGGCGTTGTATGGGCCGCTGCACGGCGGCGCGAATGAAATGGTGCTGCGAATGCTCAACGAGATTGGATCGATTGACAAGATTCCTGAGTACATCAAACGCGTGAAAGCCGGAGAGTTTCGATTGATGGGATTCGGTCATCGCGTTTACAAGAACTACGACCCACGCGCACGAATAATCAAGCAGATTGCATACGAGGTGTTTGAGGTTACGGGGAAAGATCCTCTGCTGGATATCGCTCTCGAGTTAGAGCGCATCGCTTTGGAAGACGAATACTTCGTGAAGCGCAAGCTTTACCCGAACGTCGACTTCTACTCAGGAATTATTTACCGTGCGATGAAGTTTCCGGTTGATATGTTTCCGGTTCTGTTCGCAATCGCTCGGACATCAGGTTGGCTCGCGCAATGGTCCGAAATGCTCGACGATTCAGACCAAAAGATCGCGCGACCGCGCCAAATTTATCTGGGTCATCGGACCAGAAGCTATCAGCCAATGGCTCAACGCGACGGTAAGGGCGACGCGGCGAAAGCATGATCATCTGGACCAGTCAGGCGGTTTGGGCCTTTGCCCGCGGCCTGGTATCTTTATCAGCCTGCCTCGGTTTTTCCGGAACCGACAGATATTGCTTGAAGATGCGGGCCGAGGCGTCGAGAAAATCGTACGAAGTCACAATCCCAACCAGCTTGCCATCGTCGACGACCGGAAGGCAGCCCACCTTTTCGCGCCGCATAATCTCCATTGCTTCCAAAGTCCACGTGTTTGACGAGACAGTCAGCGGATCGGCTTTCATTATCTCGCGCACGGTTAACCTGCTCTGATCTCTCGAAGGCACACCGCGACTCAACAGATGCAGCACGGTGCGATGGGTCACCAACCCGACCAACCGGCCGTCGTCATCTTCGACCGGCACATGACGAACGTGACGCCAGTCCATCACGCTGGCCGCGAGATCGACGAGGTCATCGGGACGCACCGTGAACAAATCCGTCGACATAAATTGTCCCACCGTCTGATAACTTTCACTCCAGTTAGAATCCTCAGCTTCGCGAATTATTGGCCAGTTATGCACGGGCTTACCCTCCTTTTGTAGCGAAAGCATTGTCGAGGCCAGCATGCGATAGCGTAAGTCCCTCGGTTCGGTGCTTTGCATCGCGGCGAGCGACCGCAATGTCCATTGTGCTCCGGTTTGTCCACGCCGCACGCGTTTGTCGATAACGCCCAGGTACTTGTCGATGTCCGAACTGTTTACTGCCGCCTGCTGCAAACCCTGCCGCGCCAGCCCCAATAAATGCTCGAGTATCAGAGGCGCGGCAGGAAGGCTTCGGCCATCAAGCCATTTGAATTGAGCGCTCAAGCCGTGGCGGGCTGCGGCAAAAAAGTTCTCCTTAGCATCATCAAAACTCATTCGTTTCGAGATGTCGCCATATTCATGTGGCGCCGCCACCATTAGACCCGTGAAGAACGCAGCATTGGCAACTTCGTCAATGGTCGTGGGGCCGGCGGGTAACACGCGGTTCTCGATGCGAAGGTGCGCCACTCCTTTGATTATCCCGTAACAGGCCCGATTCCATGGCCACACGGTGCCGTTATGCATTCTGAGCGCCGAAAGCATTGGCGTCTCGCTCCGGGCCAGCACCTGAAGCGGGTTTTCATCCGGACGGGTGATCATAAAGGTGCGAAATCGTGCAATTTGATCGCGCAACAATTCGATCACTGAATCTTTCAACCAACGGTCGCCAAAGCCGACGCGTGTTGGGTGGCTGCGCGCCTGCTGCATCCGCGAACGCGCATCGGTCGAATGTTGAAATAAAGCGACACGCGTCTCCTGCCACAGTCGACGACCCAACCAGACAGGAGAGTTGACGGCGGCAGCAAGTACCGGCGCAGTGATCGCCTGGGCGATATTGTAAGCGTTCGCAAACTCGTTAGGATTTACCTGGAAGTGAAGCTGAAAACTGGTGTTGGATGATTCCATCATCATGTTGTCGTGACTGATTTCGATCTCATCCAAACCTTTGATGTAAATCCTGAATGGGCCACCGTGCAGCCGTCTTACTGATCGGTCCAATTCGTGGTAACGCGAAACAGGCGTGAGGTTATCGAGTGTGAGATCAGACACTTGCAACGTGGGTAGAATGCCGGTAAGCAAAACATCAGCGCCCAGGTTTTGTGCCGCGCAGCGTACTATGGCGATCGTTTCGTTAAGTTCCGTTTCCAGCTTCTGAAAGCAGGCGCCGGTTAGTTCGAGCGGAGTGAGATTCGCCTCCAGATTGAATTTTGCGATCTCGGTGGTCAGGCGTGGATCATGGGCGCGATCCAGGACGTCGAGGGCCACGGGCGCCGGACGCAAGTTCCGATCGACTAGGAACATCTCCTGTTCAGCGCCAATTCGTCGCACGCCGGTTTCGATAAGGGCGTGGTCGAGCATGAACTCGAGCGCGCGCAAGTCAGCCAGCAGCGATTCGGTGAACGCCTGTAGCTTGCGCTCGTCAAGGTCCTGTTCGACGTAATGTTCGCCCATCCGTGACCCCTAACTCACAGTGGATATAGGAGGATTTTCAGTTTTCAATCCCGCGGACTTCGATGCCTCAAAGCAATCAGCGTTCCGACCTGCCGCGGTTGGACGCCGCTATACAGGTATCAGTTATTCAGAGCAAATCAGCGCAGATCGTTGGTAAGGATGCTCGTCCCTGGTTCATCATGTGAAATTGTTCGCAGCGGACCACGGGGAATTGGGCAAAGTTACGTGTGCCCACGAAGGTCCCCAGGCACGATCTTTGATAAAGCCGCTCATTGAGTTCATGGTACAAGGGCTGCATCGCCGGCCCGATCTTGTGTATGATTACGCCCGGTGAATTAATCGAAGGCCCCAGAGGTAAGTTAATCGTGACCAAGAACAACGGCGAATCAGACGGCAACGAACATAAATGGGTTTATCTTTTCGAAGAAGGCAGCGGCGATAATAAAGCGTTGTTTGGCGGCAAGGGCGCCGGCCTTTGCGAGATGACGCAAGCCGGACTACCCGTTCCTCCCGGACTAATCGTAACCACTGAAGCCTGCAACGCTTATTACGACAACGAGAAAGACTTCCCCGAAGGCATGTGGGAGCAGGTTAAGGAAGCTCTCCTGGAAGTCGAGAAAAAAGTCGGGAAGCGATTTGGCGATTCCAGGAATCCCCTGCTCGTTTCCGTGCGATCGGGCGCTGCCTTTTCCATGCCTGGAATGATGGACACGGTTTTGAACCTCGGCTTGAACGAAGATACCGTCCAGGGTCTCGCCGAGCAGACCGGCGATCTTCGTTTTGCTCTCGATGCCTACCGCCGCTTTGCTTCGCTATTCGGCGAAATCGTGATGGGAGTCACCCACGAAAAATTCGAGCGGGTAATGGATCGTTTCAAAGCGCAAACCAGCGGCGGTAGCGATACGGATCTAAAGGCCGAAGAGCTGCGCGAGATCATCGCGGCAGAGAAAGAGATTATTATCGCCGAGCAGCACGCCATTCCGGACGATCCTTACGAGCAGCTCCGCGTGGCGATTAAAGCGGTCTTTAATTCATGGATGGGCCGTCGCGCCGTTGACTATCGTCGCATTAACCGCATTCCCGACACGCTGGGCACGGCCGTGAATGTCCAGGCGATGGTGTTTGGCAACATGGGCAAGAACAGCGGGACCGGGGTCGCTTTCACACGCAATCCATCAACCGGGAAAAAGGAATTGTACGGCGAATATCTGCTGAACGCGCAGGGCGAAGATGTTGTCGCCGGCATACGTACACCGAATCCAATCAGCCAGCTTAAGAAAGAGTTGCCAAAAGTCTACGAAGAGTTTTCCGCGATCACGCAGCTCCTCGAGAAGCATTATCACGATATGCAGGATTGCGAGTTTACGATCGAGCGCGGCAAGCTCTGGATGCTGCAGACGCGGACAGGCAAACGGACGGGCGCGGCCGCAGTGCGCATCGCGGTTGATATGACCGGAGAACGCTTGATAGATCGCGCCACGGCGGTGCAACGGGTCACGCCGGAACAACTTGATCAACTACTGCATCCGACTGTCGATCCCAAAACGGACGCGCGCGTCCTGGCCACCGGACTTCCGGCCAGTCCCGGCGCGGCGCACGGCAAAGTCGTGTTCAGTCCCGATGAAGCCGAAGAGATGGCGCGCGAAGGCGCCGAAGTAGTCCTGGTCCGGCAAGAGACCAGCCCGGATGATTTTCACGGCATGGTCGCGGCGCAGGCGATCGTAACTGCGCGCGGCGGCATGACCAGCCACGCCGCGGTGGTCGCGCGCGGCATGGGCAAGACTTGTGTCTGCGGAGCTTCTGCCCTGGAAGTTGATTACAGCCAGCAACAATTCACCGTGAACGGAGAGGTCATAACCAAGGGCGAGTGGATTACCGTCGATGGTTCGACCGGCCGCGTGTTCCTGGGCAAAATACCGACGATTCAGCCTTCGCTCGGTCCGGATTTTTACGAGCTGATGAAGTGGGCGGACGGATTTCGCCGGCTGAAGGTGCGCGCGAATGCCGACACGCCTCACGATGCACGGGTGGCGCGATCGATGGGCGCCGCAGGCATAGGACTTTGTCGCACGGAACACATGTTCTTTGGCGATAAGCGCCTGGCCAGCATGCGGGAAATGATTCTCGCCGACGGCACGGGCGCGCGCGAGAAAGCCCTGGATAACTTGTTGCCGTTGCAACGCGGAGATTTCGTAGGCATCTTCCGCGAGATGGCCGGCTTTCCGGTAACGATTCGGCTGCTGGATCCGCCCTTGCACGAATTTCTTCCGAACGTTGACGAATTGCTGGGCGAATTATCTGAATTGAAAATGGCCCTGCGCCAGGCAAAGACGCTCGGCGATATGGATCACCTGCTTGACGAGATCGATGAGAAGCGACAGTTGCTTCATCACGTCAATAAAATCCGCGAGACGAATCCAATGCTCGGATTTCGCGGCTGCCGGCTCGGCCTCCTTTTTCCTGAAGTCACCAGAATGCAATGCCGCGCGATTTTTGAAGCGGCCTGCCAGGTCAGCGGTGAACGGAAGAAAGTCACGCTCGAAATCATGGTCCCGCTCGTGTCCATCGCGGAAGAACTGCGCCAGCAGTCAGAATTGATTCACGAAGTTGCGCGCCAGGTGATGGGCGAGCACGGCATGAAACTCGAATACACGGTAGGCACGATGATCGAATTGCCACGCGCAGCGTTAACGGCCGACAAGATTGCAGCGCACGCCGATTTCTTTTCTTTCGGCACCAATGACCTGACCCAAACGACATTTGGTTTGAGCCGGGATGATTCCGGACGTTTTCTCCCGACGTACGTCGATCGGAAACTTCTCAGCGACGATCCTTTTCAGGTTCTGGATCGCGAAGGCGTGGGTGAATTGGTTCGGCTGGGGGCCGAACGCGGCCGTAGCGTCAAACCGGATCTGAAAGTCGGCATCTGCGGAGAGCATGGCGGCAATCCTGAATCGATCGCCTTCTGTAACGAAATTGGTTTGGACTATGTGAGCTGTTCGCCTTATCGCGTTCCCGTCGCGCGTTTGGCCGCCGCCCAGGCGACTCTCGAAGCGAAGAGAGCTGCTGAAGCTTCCGCGGCCAGGGATCTGGCGGAAAAGGAACAAGCCCAGTCGACGAAGGCTGTTCTCGCGGCGTCTGAGATCTCCCCGGAAGTTGTGGGCGCAGCGTAGTCACGTCAGTTGTCTTCCCGACAAAACTGAAAGTTATTTTTCAATTCCTGACACGGGCGTCTCGCTCGTGAACCACGCGCGAGATGCGCGTGCCAAGGTCGAATCAAAGAAGGGGATTTTATGAATTACTATCGCCAGGTGGCGAAGCGGTTTGGTTTCGTCGCCACGCTTGCGGTTCTCGTTACTTTCTCGACGGTCGCGAACGCGCAAACGCCGGACGCCGGCCAGCCCACATCAAAACCAACACCGAGCGCATCGCCAGCGCCGTCCTTAGAAAAGAAATTTCTCAGCAACATTCTTCACGATCAGCGGGCGATCTGGACCTCTCCATTCAGCGCGCGACGCAGTGATATTAAATGGCTGGTTCCGCTTGGCATTTCTACCGGAGTGCTCCTGGGAACTGATCGGAACACATCGGCTGAACTGGTGGAAGGCGGGAGCCATCAGACGCGACTCAACGTGAGTCATAACATTGCCCGGGCCGGCTCGATTTACGGCGTGATTGGCACGGCCGCCGGGTTTTATTTGGTCGGCCGCGCAAAAAATGATCAGCGGGCGCGCGAGACTGGTTTGCTCGGAGCTGAAGCGCTGATTGATGCCAACATCGTTACCGCCGCCTTGAAGCTCGTATCACAGCGGCCCCGGCCGAATTTTGATAACGGCAGGGGACGATTTCGTGCCGACGGCAATTCGTTTCCCTCTGGACACGCAGCCAACGCCTGGGCGCTGGCAACGGTGATCGCCCAGGAATACAAACATCGGCCGTTGATCAAGTGGGGCGCATATTCTGTGGCGGCGGCGGTCAGCATTTCCCGCTATACCGGGCGCAATCATTTTCTGTCCGACGCGTTAGTCGGCAGTGCGATTGGTTTTGGTATTGGGCGCTATGTCTATCGCGTGCATCACGACAAGTCTTCAGACAGTGATGACAATGATGGCGGCATCACGAGCTTTCGAAAATCGAAGTTCTTCCCGATGATTGCGCCACAATATAGCCGCGTGGCGCGCGTATACGGAGTCCGGCTGTCATGGAGTTTTTAGCCGTCGTTGCCGGCAGAGTCGCGTCCCGCCGGCGCCGGCACTTTTTCTTGACTTAGGTCTCAGCAGGGAATAGATTGAGTTTCTTCCCCTGACAGATCCATCTACTTCGTGAAGGAGCTACGGAAATGAGAAGACTCTTTTTTGCTTTAGCCATGATCGCGGTGTTTTTCTTCGGCGGCCTGGTTTATGAATCGGCTTCGGCCCAAAACAGCAACAGCAACACTACCATGGGCCCAACAGTGCAAGGGAGACAGGGCCGCCGGCATCGGCGTCAGTGGCGCCGTTGGCATCGGCGGCATCGTCGCGCGGGAAGACCAGGCAGAAACTCGAACACTTAGTGAACGATTCTTGAAGGTTAAGGACAGCCCCGCAAAGGTGGGGCTTCTTTTTTGTCAGTTTGACGACATTAACTAACCACGAAGACGAAATCAGAATCAAAACGTGAAGAATAGGTGACACTCAAATTCAGGAGAAGGATTGGAAGTTGCACGTCAGCCGCGGTGAGAAATCTCAAATTGTAGATTTGAAGGGAGAACTATGAAGAAGATAATTGCTATTGTACTGATCTTCCTCACCCTGAGTTTTGCGGTGCCGTCGATTTCGTCGGCGCAGGTCAGACGTCATCGACGCTACCATCGCACTTTCTGGCAAAAGCATCGTGACAAGCTGACCGTCGCGGGCACCACTCTCGGCG
>WNFY01000027.1_pt1 | contig 85367 bp, 73 predicted proteins | sample 5400091 | NCBI WGS metagenome assembly WNFY01 (sample SAMN13153364, study PRJNA577476) | soil metagenome | isolation source: 60 cm soil or saprolite under grassland replicate 1 | place: USA:California | collected 2016-06-15
TATTTCATTTGATTTAAAGTTTCTTGCGAATTGTCTTTTATATTGTATTTTTTATAATAAAAATTTTCTCCATTTTAAATCAATATATTTAAAGATATTTTCGCATATAGTGAAATTTAAAGAGAGCCCATTTTTCAAAAAACCCTCCATAGCTTGAGGTAATCAAACATGAAGACCTATTTGAGAACTTTTAGCCATAGCTCCTATTAATAAACAAATACCTATTAAAGTAATAATATCTTGACTTAAATAAGGTACTAAAGAAAATATTGTAGAATAATCTATATTCAATATACTTACAATTTTTCAATTATAAATTGGACTATATTTTCATCCCTAAATTATAATAGGGAAGTATAACGTATAGTCTCTGAGGATCCTATATAAATTAAAATAATAAATTTATTTTGTTTCCTGCGGATTGTTCATTTTCGTTTATAAATTTAAATTTATAAATTAAAATAAATAAATAAATTTTATTCTTTTTACTATTTACAGTCTATGTACACTTTATATAAAATTTCCATAATATCCTATAAAAAGACTTTATAATTTTCCCGCATATAGTTATATAATAAGAATAATATTACTATTACTCACGGCAATATATTTAAAAAGTTAAAAAATTCAAATTGAAAAATCAAAATTTTTACGCTTACTATTAAATTGAGATTTTATCTTTTAATTTTATCTAAATCTTATTTATTTAAAAATTTACATAAAGGTAAATTTTGTACTAAACACTAATTTTTATAGCCCAAATATTTAGAAGAATATAAAAGGAAAGTATCAAAATAATTTTAAATTATTTAATGACTTTTAAAATTATGTACTACAACTATATAAACATAATATTCTTTATTAGCAACATATTTAATTATAGTGTATAAATTTACATTAAAAAACGCAGCAATTTTAGCTAAAGAGTAAAAAGAATTAATACCTTTTTAGTAAATAGTATCCTCTTTAAAATAACTTCGTTTTAATTCTAGACGAAAAAATGTTTAAATATTTGTTATTAAAAACTTTTTATTTTTTTTTACGATGATATATAGTTATATAAAATTTATTATCAGCATCTGAAAAACTTGCCAATCAACTATTACTCTCAATAGGAGAGGGGGATAAATCTAAATAAAGTATATAACTATTATAATTTTTATTTATTCTATAGCTCTATATAAAGCCTCAATTTTAGGAATACGTATATTTCCATTAATTAAATTAATTATTTTTAAAACTTCATCTTTAGCTAAAATCTGTAATATTACATGTCCTGTATCTCTCTCATTTACTGTTTACTTTACCTACTTTTAATAGAATAAATAATTTTCAGCTAAAGATTTATCTGCTAAATTAAATAGAATGATAATTTTAGGACGATATTTTTTAGCTTTAGTATTTTTATCATGTACAAATAAACCATTTCTCTTAATTAAACCTGCTAAATATGGGGTTAATTTGTAAGAAAATTTAAAATTATTTCTCACTTATTTATAAGGCAATATATTTTGATATCCTAAAAACTTTAAATAATTTTTTTTTATCACCAAAAGATCATAAAAGTATAAACATACCTATAGTTAAAAAACAATCACCTACTCTATTAGTTAAAAAGGCTGAGATAGAACTTTGATTTGCAGCAATTCTAGTAAATCAGAAATTTACTAAAAGATATGAACAAATTCCAACACCTTCTCACGAGTTTTATTATTTAATAATGAATATGTTAAGGTTATAAATAATAATTAAATATTCTATCGTATTTTATATAACATACTTTCATGTATATAAGGTCCTACAATATCTTTTAATTTGACTTTTTGTTTAACAGGTATATATAAATCTTATATATACTTATTAAACAAAAAACTAATAAATAACCTCACATATTTATTATATTTTCATATAATATGGACTATATCTTCATCTTATCTTATATTATTATAATATAAATGTACCACGTATAGTCTCTGAGGACCCCTCTAAGAAATTTTTCTGAATAAAATTTTAACCATTTTAACAAAAAAAACAAAAACTTAATTGTTTTAACAAACTTAGGGTTTCCTGCTGATTGTCCTTTACAATTAATAGAATATTCCAGCATATAGTGATATATTTAATATAGTAATTTATATATAGGCCGAGAATTGGACCTAAAAACATTAAAAGATAATTATTTGCTGTTACAAGTATGATCATCATAAAAGTAAACAAACTCAAATAACTAAAAAATCTTTGATTGTGCAATGCTGTCAAATTTATCATACAATTAAATATTAACTTCTACTTTTATTCATCCCTGATTTTATTTTTTGTATTATATTTAATCCTTGTTTTGTTAAATGTAAACCATTATTCGTTAAATAATTAATTTTATATCAATCTAAATAATCATTTAATTTTACACCATCTATTAGATATTTATTAAAAATGGTATTATTTTTTCATTAATATTACTAAACTTTAATATTGTTAAACTTACTGCTAATTTATCTAGATATTTATATACTTTACCTGTTCCTAAATATTTTATTATACTTTCCATTAGTTTTAAATCTCTCTTATATTGAACTATTATTAATCTTAATTGAGCTCTTTTTCCTATTTAATTACTTGAATTTACTATTATTGTATCAAAATTTCCTTCTCCACTTACAATACCTGGGATTCAAAATGGATCTGGTATATTTTTTGTATTTATAACTGGTCTTTTTATTGGAATATATCCTTTAAATTCAGTTTTTAATTTATCTGATAAGCCTAAATACATAGATTCTTTTATATTTATTATATTTATTAATCCTTGTTATATTTAATGAGTTTTATTTTTTATTAATTCTATTACTTGCTTAAATAAATATAAATCTACTGCTTTTTGACTTATTAATGGATATTTATTAAAAGAAGTAATTTTTGTAAATCTTTATTAGAATCTATTGAGTATATTACTTTATTCTGTTTAGGATATTTATGTATTGTACCAATACATTCTAAATATTGTTGCAATTTAAGAGTAAATTTAAATATTTTATATGTAACCTTATTTGAAATTTTGATTGAACTTTTCAACTTAATTTTTTATTCATTTTTTTTTTATCTAATATAATACTATATGAACCTTCTGCATCTATTAAGCCAGTTTAAAATCAAGGTGAAATATTAAAAGTAGAATATTGTTTTTTATTTAATTGGTTAGAAAGGTTTTTGATTTGATAATTTCTTTCGAAACCCATTAGAGTACATCTTAAATGTGAAATAGTATTTCACATTAATCATCATTTACTCGTTGCTCTTTTACAAATAAATTTATTATTTGATTTAGATCCGCGGTTACCTATTTCTTTTTCAATCATCTTATGACTTATTACCATACATAAGTGATTATTTCATCCACAAATATTTTTTCAAATATTGCTTGGTATCATAAGCTTTAAGGTGTTCCCGGAATTTGGTGATTTATCCCCATAATCGCATTTTCCCAGGATGCATAGAGGATCATGACTCATATAACCTATAGAATATATATGAACTAAACTAGATACTATTAATACAGGTATTAACATAGAAACAGTTAAACTATCAAAATAAAATCCTCAATATAAATTAATAGATTCTATATCAATTCATCTAATTATATTTATCGTTACAGGTATATTATTATATCCTATTTCAACAAAAGCTAATATAGCTAATAAACTTGTTATTAAAATAGAGCTACATGTAATTAATTGTGCTCCCATAACTCCAACCTTTCTACCAAAAAAACCTGAAACTATAGAACCTAATAAAGGTAATATAATAATAACTAAATACATTATTTATATTGTATTGCTATACTTCCTCTTCGTGTTTTTCCCTTTACCTTAGAAATTTTTAATATTTCCTTAGGGTAGGCTGGGTATACCCATAATTTTTAAGTTATGCCTGACTATATCTTAAGCAAATAATTTATGAATAAAAAAAATTATTTACCAACCTCCGTTTAGTCGATGAACTGCACACCTTTAAGGTGCTTGGCTGCGGATTATCTATTTCATTTCTTCATACAAATCGTTTTTACCATACAACGAGTCATTACCTGTTCCATTAATCACATTACTATATTAATTTGGTATATTTGTCTTTAAGAACTCCCCGCAATTTGAAGGTTTTGCCTTACACTTATAATCAAATTAAATATTTATTTTATAAAATTTATTTGAAACATTTAATATAAAACTAGATAAAAATTTATTTTACCTTTTGTGATCTAAATATCTTCCTTGCCTGAATCACAGTGATTGTATTTATTTATAGTTTTACTAATACTACTTTTTAGTTGTAATATTTTTTTTTTTAACCTTTCCTATCTGGATTTAAATGTTCTTTATTTTTAAGAATATCTAATGCACTCTTGAAATCATGATAATTAGAATATTTTGAACCCATAACAGGATGTTTATCAAAAAAAAGGTATTATCTTATTAGCAACATGATCAATTCTTGTTACAATAAATTCCTAAATTTAACGTTGTGCATAATTAATCACATACCACAACCAAATAATATCACAATACCTTCTAATAATGAAACATATTTTAAATCTTGCCCTATTGAAAAACACAGTCATACAAATAAATCACTCTTATTCTTAGATTTTTGTACAAAAATAAATAAATTAAATTCCCCTGTATAAAACCCTGCCTCTTAATACGAAGATAAGTTTTTGTAATTTACATTTATTTTAATATCCAATCTTTTTATAAAAACAATTAAAGATAATATTTCTTTTAATTCTTTAAATAAACCTAAATTAATAAACGCATTATAATTAATAATTTATTATAATCCATCTAAAGTATTATATACTTTATTTAACATAAATAAAATAACTTGTTTAAATTATATATAATAATAATACTTTTTGGTTAAATAATATTTATCAAAAGGAAAAATAATAATATTAACTATATCTTTAAAGCACTAATTATAAATTTTACAGTAGAAATATTATTAGATTTAGATATATAATCTATATTATTAAAAGTTTTGGGTTAATAAAAAACTCTATATCTTTCATGCATTTTTATCTACAATCTAGTTTGGATAGTTTACCTTATTTTGTATTTAGGTTTTTTTTAAATTTTAATTACAAAAGAACCTTCAATATCTAATAAACTAGTAATAAATTAAAGATCAAAACAACAACTTAAAAGAATAAAAATAATAATTTTTTATTCCTAGTCTACCTTAGATAGCCCTACTAGATTAATAAAGTAAAAATTTATTATTATTAGATATTTTATTAATTTTATATCTTGTATTGTTTATATAGTTATCAGGACTATTAAATATATTATGATTATTATAAGTATTATGAATATTAATAATATTATTATTGTAAAATTTACAGTACGAGATTATGGAAGAGGCAAATCTATAAAAAGCTACTAATATACCTAAACCTATAGCAGATTCCGCACCTGCTATAGTTATAATATAAATAGCAAAAGTTTGACCTAATACATCATCAAAATTAAGTGAACTTATTAATATTAAAAAAGTAATAGATAGTAACATTATCTCAATTGAAATAAGCATTAATATTATATTTTTTCTATTTAAAACGAAACCTAAGATCCCTATTAAAAATAATATTAACGAAAAATTCATATAATAAGTTATTATATAGAATTTATATATGTAAAACCATACCAAAAAATAATAAATATTGTTATAAAATTATTATTATTTATAATTAAAAACATATATAAATTGTATATTATATATAATTACCTTTAAAAGCTTTACACTTATATAATTAAAATACAATTTTTTTAATTAACCATTCATTTGATCACGTAATCAAAGCAAGAATTTTTTTAGACTAACAGATTGTATAACTATAGGCATTGAACTATGTAATATACCACAAATTTCTGAACATTGACCAAAATATGTACCTTGTCTATTTAAGTAAACAGATGATTGATTTAATCTTCCAGGATCGTTCTACAATTTTAACCATAAGTAATCCTAACTTATATTTTATCAGGAAATTTAAAACGATAACGATTTTTGTAAAGTTTACCTTTAAGAATATAATTTCTTATAGTAGTTCTACTTGTACCAAATAAATAAGAAGCTTTTATATAAGTAAAAGTCATTATATATTTAATTTCTTTATCAAATACTTCTATTACTTTACCATAAGATAAATGTAATTTATCTAAACTTTCCTTTCTACATTTTTTTATTAACTCCCATGTTTTAAAATATGATAAGTTAGCTGGTACAACTTCAGTTTTTAAAATATTTGATAACCTAAAAAATTAAAAAAAGGACTATCTTTTAATATATGTTTTTTATAACTAGAAGGATGTATAGCTAAATATACAAATAATTCATTTAATGAATTATTTGTATAAAGTTTTATATTCTAAATCATACAAATATATTTTATACCATGGGTTAACTCTTAACTATTTTATGTGTATTTAAATTAAATTCTTTATCTAATAAATAATATTGTTCTAAAAAACAATGTGAATATTTAGGGTACCTATACGGTATTATTATTATTTATAAAGTAAATGTTTTAAATCCTTCTTTTTCTATTAAAGGTAGTAATAATCCACTATTTTTATTATTAAATAATATATTTTTTTCAAAATATTGTTTAAATCTTCTAGATAAATCATTACTTGAACCTATATATTTACTATTAGTAATTTTATAAGTAAAAATATATATGCCAGCATTACTTCGTCTAAATTAAGGTTTACCCATTAATCTTAATGATGCTGGATAAGTCTCTTTAAAGGTAAATCAAATTTTACCTTTGAAAGATTTAAAAGTTTGTCTAGCTCCTCTTGAGATATTGAAACTTTTTGATTAATTAAAATATTATTTATAATTTCACTAATTGTTTTATTACCTTTTTTTATATGTTCATTAACTAAATCAATTAAACTATCTATTAGAATTATTAGATAATGGAGCAACTATTGATTTATATCTGATTAAACCTTTTAATCTCTAGGGATATTCAAACATAAAAACTATATTTTGTCTTTTATAGAATCTATTTTTTATAAAAACACAAGATTGCATATATCCTATACTTTCTTTATCTTCTATTTTTTTTTAAGTAATATCTTGCCTGTTTAAATAACAATAATTTAAGCTCAGAAGATTTTACTGAAATAATAAAAAGAATAATAGATGTAGAATAAGATAAAATAATAGAATTTTTTCCTAAATAAGGAGCTAAATTTAAATCCTATTATAATTTATACCTATTATAAAATTTTAAGATTATAATACATACCATTAATGTATTAATGTTTATGAAAAACTTTTAGGTTAAGGCTGTTGTAGTAACTTTAATATAGGGTTATTTTTAAAATATAAACTTATTTATTTAATTTAATCCTATAACCAGTTTCCTGGCGACTAGAGTACACCTTACAATATTATTATAATAACAATATTTAAGAACCGTCTACTCGTTGCTCTTTTACAGACAATTTTGATTGTCTGATTTAGATCCGCGATCACCCATTTTAGTTTCCTTCATCTTTAGTGATATTACCATACCCTGAGTAATTAATTAGGCCGGGCATAAAGTTTCCTTTATGCCCTTGGTTACTAAAGCTTTAGGGTTTCTCCGGAATTTGGCTCTTTTGCACATTTAATGAATAGCCTACATTCAATTTTTATGCATCACATTTAATACCTAAAGAAGGACAAGCAAAAGAATGTATAACATCAGCAGCTGAAACTACAAATCTTGTGTGAGTTAATTCTGGTATAATTACCCTGTTATCAACTTCTAACATTCTTAATGTACCTTCTTCTAAATCAGTATCTGGTATTATATAAGAATCAAATTCTATAAACTCATCATTTGCATTAGTAAAATCAGGATATTGATAACTTCAATATCACTGATGTCCTTCACCATAAATAACTAAAGAAGGATCCATGACTTCATCCATTAAATACAATAATTTAAATGAAGGAAAAGCTATTAAAATTAATATAACAGCAGGTGTTATAGTTCATATTAATTCTATTAATGTACCATGATTCATATATTTATGTGTGATCAATGATTTTGTAGATACAAAACTTCTTATTATAGTTATCATAATTCATGTTACAGTAAATAATATAATTGCTAAATAAAACATTATATTATTATGTAATTCTTCTATTCCTTCCATTTGAGGAGTCGCACTATCCTGAAAAAATAAACCTCAAGGTGTTGGAGCATCAAGTTTTATATTATTATATATAAATATATTTTTATACATATCAAATTTAAGATTAATAGTTTATTTATTTTTAATACCAGAAAAATATATTTAATAATTTTTATTTTTTATTAAAAACATAAAGCAAATATAAATATAGAAATCTATAATTTATATAATACAATATTATTAATATAATTATAACACCATATTGCAATAAAAAACAATGAGCTATAGTGAGCTCAAAAAAACTTTTTCAATTATAAATTCAAAAGTAATTGTATAACCAAATGAAATATTAAAACAAAAATATTTAGATTATACTTAATAAAAATAAAAATATTAAATATATAAAATAAAACTTCAAGTTTTATTATAATTTATAAAACAACATAATAATAAATCCCATATTAAAAAAATATAAAATATAATTAACTTAATTTCAAAAATATTTATTATCAATAAAACCATGTTTTAAAATGATTATTAAGATAAAGTATAATTATTATTGATATTATTTATTTAATTGTTAAATTTTATAATATTAACCTATTTAAAATTAATTGTCTATTATAATAATATACTGATCTATTCGCTTAAATTAGTAGTAAAAAAGAAAAAAAAACAAATAATATTAAATACAGTTGAAATTACTATTAATTATAATATTATAATTTAAATAAATAATCATAAAGTATCAAAACAAAAAAATCATTCCCCCTTAAATACATTTAAAAATAAAAAATATTTTAATATTTAAATAATTCAATTTTTATAAAAAAGAATTTTATACTCTAAATTACCTAATATAATATTAATTAATTATCTAACAATTAGTCTATAAATTTATAAATTTAGTTTATTTATTTTTAATTTTTAAATCTCTTTATCAAAGACTAGTTTTATAAAAATCAGATAATCTAAATTTGTGATTAACTTTATTTTAAAGTTTGACTTTAAAGTTTCAGGATTACTAATACATAAAATATTTAATTTTATCAATTCAGAATATTAAGCTTTTGTATTAAAAACATCTAAAGTATTTAAAAGCTTTTAATTCTTAAAAAAAGATTTATTAATAATAAATGTATATAAACTCAACTTTTTCAATTCAATTATTGTTAAAATAAAATTTATTAATTAACCAATATATCATTTATATTATTATCAATTAATATTGAATAATTAGTTTTATTCTTCAATAAAGTAAAAAAAAAAAATAAAATAAAATTATCTAATCCATTAGACTTTTTAATTTATTTACAAAATCTTCATATTTAATTTGATATATCTTTACTGTATGTTCAATATTATCTCTATGTCAATGTGTTTTAAGTTTATTAGAATACATACGATTTTTAATTTTTCACATTTCTATTCATAATTTTAATTTATTTACGTCTAAGTCATACATTACGTTTAATGTTAGTCAATCTATATAATCTAAATTATTAATTGTAAGCATTCTATGCTTACAATTATCAAAAAAAAATTTAATAATTTGTGTCTCCTCATAAAAAGGACATCAAATATCATGAGACTTACGAGACTTAATTTCTTCTATATTGTTAACATCTTTTATATTATTGTATATTTTATAATTACTCAGACCTATAAATTTTTGTAAAGAATCTGCAAGTTTAATTTCATCCTTTGTTAAAATAATAAATAATAATGGGATTGGTATACATTCAGGTCCATCAGGATCAAAACATCTGTACACACCATAATAAAATAAACCTCTTACATCTATAAAGGCATAAACTCATTCAAGGTTTAAATTTTTAATATCTAAATCTTTATAAAAATGATGTCTTTCCTCAAAAGATCTTTTACTATTCATATTATTTTTAATAAAAGTAATTTTTCTTCTATGTATATTGAATAGATCAAAACGATCTTTACACATTAAAACCACTTTTTTAAAATCTAAATAATCCAAATTTTTAGATGTTACTAAAGAATATTCATCAAAATGTGGTAAAATATTATTATATAAATCTTCATTATTTGTTACAAAAAATTTATAAATATTATACTTCTCATTAACTAACATAATTTCTCCACAATTGAAATATCTTTGTAAATAATAAAGTATACCTTTAGAATGACCCCTTATGTATACTTCAAAAACACAGTAAAAATGTCTTTTTGATGTAAAATTTATTGAAAACCTTCCTTTAGCATCTGTAATACCCGTAACTCACCAAGGCGAAAGTGAAACATCTTCCCTACCGTTAGCAATATCCATTAATTTAAAATATCTATCTGTAGTATTCATGAATTTATATTAGTTTAATTAATCATAATGAAATGTTAAGCAACGTATAATAATAAGAAAGCCATCATTAAAGCAAATAATCCTGTAGCTTCAGCAAAAGCAAATCCTAATATAGCATAACTAAAAAGTTGACCTCTAAGAGAAGGATTTCTAGCCACACCTAATATTAAAGCACCAAATACTACACCTATTCCAACACCAGCTCCTATTAAACCTGTTGTAGCTAATCCAGTTCCTATAATTTTTGCTGCTTGTATCATAATAAATTGATTAATATATTCAATTAGGAAACCTTTATTTATTAAATAATAAAACAATATTTAATTTATAATTTAATAAGATTATAAATTAATAAGATTAAATACATCAATATATATTGATATATATAAATTTATACTTTTTTATTAAAAATTTCAAATTCATATAATTAAAAATAATAATTTTATTTTTAATATAATTTAAATGACATACATTTAAAGCTCTCAAGATGAATCGAACATCTATACAAATATTAACAGTATTTTGCTCTACCGTTGAGCTATAAGAGCTATTAATAGAAATATAGTTTCATAAAATAAATTATATAATTTACTAAAAGTTAATAATGAATATTCTTATCCTAGATTTGAACTAGGATCAAAATATTAGAAGTATTCTGCTCTACCATTGAGCTAATAAGAATTAATAAACATATATTCATTATATTAAATTTCAATAATTATTACAAAATCAATATTTAAACATGTACAAGATTCGAACTTGTATCAACATGTCCGTAGCACGACATTTTAACCATTAAACTAACATGTTAATAAGAAAAATAAAAAAAAAATTTTTTTCTTTTTAATTAACAAATAATATAATATAATTAAAAACCTCTAAGAAAAGATTAATTAATTATTAAGATTAAATCAAATTAGATTGTAAAGGAAGACTAACAAATGCATGAGGTTTAGGTGGACTTGTTAAACATCATTCTAAAGAATTATTATTTCTATTAAATAAAATTTGAAATAAATCACTATGATATTGTGGTGTTAATCAAGGATATCTTGAAACAACAGTACCTTGAGTTAATTGCATATATAATATATTTAAAAAACATCAAGTAGCAACAACACTAACAATTGAACCAAAACTACTTATTATATTTCAACCAGCAAAAGCATCAGGATAATCACTAATTCTTCTAGGCATTCCTTGTAGCAAAATTAATATCAATTAAAAATCTAAAGGATTTAAACTGAATATTTTATTTTTATACACTTTGTTTGATTCACAATATTTTTTTAATGTTTCATAACTAATTTTTAAATCTTTGCTAGCTACTACTATACCTTTATATACTTTTTCTAATTCTTTAGTATTTGAATTATAAACATAAACTTTCTTTCTTAATTTTTCTAATGTATCAATACTATGATTTTTACCGTACATAGGATTATTAATACCCGATTTATCTTTATACATTTGTTCTATAAATTTTTGTGATTTTTCTTTATTAAACATAGGATTTAATTCACCAAGTTTAGTTTTTCTCATTTTATCTAAAGTATTAGCACTATGTGTTTTTCCTCAAAATGGATTTAATTCACCAGAAAATAAAACACTAAGTCGTTGTTTAGTTTTTTCAGACAAATTTTTACCTTTATTAAACTCACTTATGAGTTTTTTAGTTTCATCTGTATGTATAAAACCTAAACTAGATCCTACTATAGTATTTATATTAAGAATAGGTTTATAAAGATTTATATAATATTGTTCTTTTTTAATTAAGTTTGTTTTAATTATAGAATCTTTATTGAATATTTCTAAAATAACAACACTAAAATTATCATGACCATATTTTAATATAGAATTAGAAATGTGTCTTTTATCAATAAGTCTTGAAGAATAATAATAAGTAGATAATCGTCTACTTAAATTATAACCACTACCTATATATTGTTTACCATTTACTGAATTATGTAAAAGATAAATACCCGATACATTTTTATAATTTTTTATAATATCATTTCTATTTAATAAAGCATTATAAAATACCATAACAGGTTTAGATAGTAAATTATTTATATTTAAAGGATATAATTTTTCAAAAGATTTTCCAATTTTAATAGTAATTAATTTATCATCCTTATTATCAGAATCATTATTAGGTGATTCATTCTTAGGAGATTTATAGTTAGAACCATTATTTGAATTATTATTATAATTATTAATATTGGAACTATATTTCTTATTTAAAAACTTTAGCAAATAATTGAAATTATCAATATATTTTTATATTGTTTGGACTATATTTTTACCTTTAGTAACGCTAAAGATATATCACATAGAGTCTCTGAGGAACCTACTAAAACAATTATAAATTTATAGGTTTCCTGCTGATTACTTTAAAGACTAAATAAAATTTTCCAGCATACAGTGATATACTTATAAATATTATTATTTATAGGGCCTACATTTGACCTAAGAAATGTTGAGGGAAGAAAGTAAGATTAACACCTAAAAATAAAATTCAAAAATGAACTTTACCAGCTAATATATCATAAGATAAACCTAAAATTTTAGGTATTCAGAAATATCAACCACTAAATAATGCAAAAACAGCACCCATAGATAAAACATAATGGAAATGAGCAACTACGTAATAAGTCGTTATGTTAACTCATTATTTTCATACACATCGCTTACGCAATGGATCGGACTATAACATATCTACTAATTTAACTTAATGAATTTTCGACTGCCACGTTTAGTCTCTACGGATCCTACTAATTAGTATTTAAAATACTAATGTTGGTTTCCACGATATTACCTTATACTTTTGTTAATTTCATGCTTTAAGAAATATATAAGGTTTCACCGTTAGCAATATATAATAAATATATTACCGAAAAAAAAGTATGATATTTTCATGGTGGCAAGACAACATGACACTTATTTATTAAAAATTTGATTAAATTTTTTTAATGATTCTGCTTTTTCACCTAAAAGAGGATAAGAATAACAATGATCTATAATTTTATTTAAAATTTCTTTTTTATATACTTCTATAGAAAAAAAATCAGGGTAAGAATTTCTTACTAAATTTTGAATTTTAAAATATTGTTTAATTGCATTAATTAAATAAATATCAGAATTTTGTCCTATAGAAAAAGAATGGTTATTATTTTTTCTAATGGAAAAACAACCTTCAGCTTCTATAAACCCTGACAATCATTCTTTAAAATAATCAGGTAAGAAAAAAGAATTTCTTTCAAGACCAAAAATATCAGATTTTATAATAACTATTTGATTTGCATATTTAAAATTTCTATTAGATAAATATCAATTTATTGAGTTTTTTAATAAACATTTTTTTAAAAATTCAAGTTGACAAATTTTTTTTGAAGTTAGAAGAGGATATATTTCAAAAATCTTAATGATTTCTTTAATTGTTTCTTTATCATTAACTACTCATATAACTTCCTTACCTTTTCCAGTTATTCTTATATTTCCTTTAATTACTTTAGCTATTTTTATTAACATATTATAGTTTGATATAATATTAGATAATTTAATAACAAGTCTATATTGTAATGATTGATAGCGTCAATGATTAACTTGAATAATACCATCTCCATCCATTAAACCGACTCAAAACATTTTTATATATTCATTATTATTACAAGACGAAGGTAAAAAACGATCATTATTAACTAAAAACATTTTTATTAAAAATTAAATTTATATTTAAATTAAATGGTATTTTAAATTTGTGATATTCAATATAAAACATTAAATTGATTGTTTAAAAGGATAAAAATTACCTATCTTAAAAATGAATTATCAAAATTAACAAATAATATTAAATCTAATATCAATTATTTTATTATTTTATTCTTTAATCAAATTAGTATCATGGAAAGCAATATCAAGTGATGCATTAGCTAAAACAATTCCACTTAGTCCACCAATAGTAAACATAACAACAAAACCTAAAGCAAATAACATAGCAGGTGTTAAATGTAAAGAACCACCATAACAAGTTGCTCAGGGTAAGGCCTTTGATCATTTCAGATCTAGTTGGCTTTATGTTTCAAAAAAATAGTGACATATCTGTATATTTTTAATTAAATGCTTATTTAAGGCACTGTCTATTACTAGTAACCAGGACCATTCCTTCATATTTCATATAACATAATATTGTTATTATATTACTTAGAAATAGTATGGCATCTGGCCTCTACACTTTTAGATAAAATAAATAATTATATTTATTATACTCAATAAACTTTTTATTTATTGAATAACACTTTCGTGTTACCACTTAGCTCTACGATAATCCCTGATAATTACTATTATTATCCCAGGATGTCCCTAGAATTTGCCATATTTACAATATAAAATTAAAAATTTATTTATACTTTTTTCCCAATATTTTGTATTTCATAGAATCATGCATAAAAGGCAAAATATTATCTAAATTTCTTTTTAAAGATTTACTTTTTATATAAATAATAGGATTACCTCTTTGAAAATGTAAAGAACATTCTAAATTAAATTTTATAATTAATATATTTAAAATAAAAACTACTTCTTTTATTGTAAAAGAATTTGTTTGGATTTTTACACCTGAATTATATGTTCCATCTCCCATAATTCAATAAGCTAAAGCTTCTCATGTTAATAAATCATATAAAGTAGTAGGTACTACTTTTTTATTATTAAGATAAAATATATTATATAATTTAGTTATACAAGGTAAAGTTCGCGTTGTAAAACTTAATCCTATATGTTCTTTTTTAGAAATAATTGTTTTAGTTATATAAGGAGCTTTAGAACAATAATGATTCAATTTAAAAAAAACAAAATAAAAATATTCAATATGATTAACTGCTTGTTTAAATTGTAATCTGGCATCAGCTTTATATGCTTTACTAATATTAGCATCTGAAAGAATAATTCCTATAAACACAGATAAAAGATTATTAGGTATTATAATAGATTTTCTTTCTAAAGCCGTATATCTAGGAGAACCTACAGTAGAAGATAGATTAATACCATAAGGTACTAATGCTTTAGAAAAAGTATAAATATTATTTAAATTTCTATTGTATTTGGTCATATAAATCTTACTAAAGGATTTTGACAACCAACTAAATATTTTGATTCCTGTAGGAACTGCAATAATTAAAGTCGCAGCAGTAAAATAAGCTCTTGTATCTACATCTAAACCTACTGTATACATATGGTGCAAATATATATTTTGGACTATATCTTCATCTTTTTACTAAGTTTATGACCAATTTTATTGGTAACACTAGTAATTAAATTGATTTGTTTGCTTAATATCTTAATTTCATCTAATCCTTCTTTTGTAAGGTGACTTTTATATTTGACTAATTCATAAACTAAAACTCATTTATCAAAAGATTCTTGTTTTTTAGTTTTCAATCTAAATTTATTTAAATATTGAACTATAAGTGGCACTTTTATAAAAGAATTACTTTCTATTCTATACATAGAACCACTAAGTCCTTTTTTTTGTTTCCTATGCGTTAAAAATAAATTTAATTGACTTTTTATGTATAATAAAGTATCTAAACTATCTTTTTGATCAATCATAAATCTTAACTTAACTTGGTAACCTAAAATCATAGCTTTCCTTTTTAATAACGTAACATTAAAACACAAATCCTTAATTTATTTATTTTTATTAATTAATTTTTAAATAAAATATATAATTATATAAATATAATTAAAAAGAATTCCGACTGTACATTAAGCATCATTTCAGATACCTACCGGTGAACCAGTCTGTAGCGATATTTTACTCTACCGACGGTCTTGGTATAAAATAAATACTTTTAACCGTTTTCACCAGTATCGCTACATAATCTGTCATATAAATTTTTAGTAAAAATTACTTTATATAATTATGTAACTATATATAACTTTTATAACTTTTATACCAATTATACCTATAAAAAAAGTTATTAATACTTTTTATTAGCAAATTTAACATTTAACCCAATTTATTTATTACATCATAAATACCTCAAGCTGAAAATAAAGTACCGATTAAAATAAAAAATAATGAAATAAATATTCACACTATTGTTGTCTTGCTTCATAAATCTTTTAGTTTATTTAGTACTAAATAAATATTATTACCAAATGGTAATTTTTTAACAAAATCTAATTTAATATCATATTCACTCAGACATTTCATTGTTAAGAATATTATAGCATTTATAATTAGTATTATTAAACCTAAGTGTATAAATAAATCCCAACTTAAAACCTCAACACCCTCTTTAGCTATAATATAAAAATCTTTGTCCCCAATATTATCATTAGGATTTAACATAGATTTAGCAGGAAATGATTTATCTTTTGTACTATTAATTAATTTTTCAGCCTCAGTTGAAGAAATTGACACATTATTTTTTACATTATCTGCTTGTACTATAATTCGACTTTGAGGTCTAGTATACGATGAATTAGATTGAAATAACTTAAATGCACCTAATCCAATAATTCCACTACTAATAGAAACAGCTATTTTACCACCCAAAGGTAAAGAAGAAGTTTTTGTTAATTTAGTTGTTGATGTGGCAAGAGTAGTAAATACACCAGCTTCTGTACCGTATTTAATTGCTTGATCTATATTACTAATTTTTACATTACTTGCTTCAAGAGTAACTTTAGCTAATTCTTCTTTAGAGGCAGCAAATGCAACATCAAAGAATTCAAAAGGGTAATTAAAAAATAAATAAAAAAAAAATCCTAAAATAACAATTACAAATGTAGAATCTTTACTATTTAAAAAATTTATTCATTTTTTTTTTAAATTATAACCTAACAAACCTGATTGAAATATTACATCTATTGTAAGAAAAATGGATATACCTAAACAACATTTACTTATTAAAAGCAATAAATGTTCGTTATCAAAAAATCATACAAAAAATTTATCCATGTTTTTATTTTAAAATTTGTTTTTTTTTATTTTTATTTCTATTTTGTAAATTAATAATATTTTTATAAATTTATATCTTATCTAAGTAAAAAAAGAAAATTATTATAAAAGTTATACATTTAAGGCATTACCTTATACCTTCTGCATCTATAAACCCAGATAATCAACTATTATTTAATAAAGGAAGAGCATTGTTGTTTATTTCTGGTATATTAAAAATACTAAGTCATTTTTTAACTTGAATTTTTCTTTTATTTAATACTAAATTCCCATTAAATAAAGCTATTAAAATAAGTATACCTTGTTTATCATAAACAGAATAACGACTAAAATGACTATATGTTTTTACTATACCTATACCTAAAGTATCACGAATATGATTTAGTATATTAACTTCTTTTTGGGTTAATACAAATCTAAGACGTTTATCTTTTACTGTAAGAAAAGCCCCATCACCTTCAGAAAAACCAATAAATCAAGTTAATCAGTTATCTGATATTTTATTAGAGTTAAAACCAGATATTTTTCTATAAGCTTTAAAATCAAAAGATGTTTTGCGTGTAGTCTCTGAGGAACTCTTGTCAGATTTTATGTAATATTTTACTGTATAAAATAAAATACCTATAAAACTAAGATTACCTGCTGATTGAGCATAATTTATAAAATTTTCACTATTAAAAGTATTTATAAACACTAAGTTTTTCCAGCACACAGCAAAATTTATTACCTCATAGTCACCTATAAGGAAAGCCAACCATTGACTTCAAACAACAAAACCTAAAACACCTATAGACATCATAGCATAAACCATTCCAAGGTAACCAAATACATTCTTACTTGAGCTAGCTGAAATTACAGTACTAATTATACCAAAACCAGGAATTACTAATATATAACAATAATTTTAATTAACTAAATAGTCTTTATTAATTAATCTTTATAAAACGAAATAAAATATTAATTGATAAAAATCTATTTTTATTAATACTCAAGAACTTTAAATTCTTGTTAGGACTTTGTCTTAAACCGAAGTAATATTATTTGATTTATTAATAGTATTTTTTAATTTAACAATTTTTTTTAATCCTTCATTTTTTAAGTGATCATTATTTTGAATTATTATGTATGCTTTTCTTCATTTTAAATAACTAATATATTTACTAGATAATAAATGAAAACTATTAAAATAATCAACAACATTTTTTGCTGAACCAAAACTAGTAGAACCATAATAATAAGTATCTTGATTTTTTCTATACCCTATATTTCCACCTAAAAAATTTTTAATTAGAATTAAAGCATCAATTTTTTTTTGATCTATTTGAAAATTTAATCGTACTTCAGTTCTATTAGTATGATTAAGTAATTTAATTTGAAAACTAGCATCAGCATCAGAAAATCCTGCTAATCAATAATTTTTTAAATCCTTATCTAAATTAAGTTTAAATTTAATTTTGTTTTTTAGCTCAACAAAATGTTTATGTTTTAATATATTATTACATATTTGATCTAGTTTGTTTTTTGTTCTAATTTTTCCATTTATTAAATTAATTACTTTTTCTAAACCTTTTTTGGATCCTATTATTAGAAGAAAAGCTTTTTTATTTTTAACTTTACATATATTTCCAAAACCTATTTGTTTTTTTATATAATAAGCTAAGGAAACATCAAGTGAATTAAATACAATTACTAATTGTTGTTGTTTACTAAAATGACCATCTCCATCTATTAAACCAGCTAGATAATGTCCAAATTGATCATAATTAGCTGGTTTTAAATGTGTAGGTACATGTACAGAAATAAGTTTTATTTTTGAATAAATATCTCCTAATTTTTCGGTTTCGTTGCATAAAGTCTCTGAGGTTCTAATTTTATTTTTATATAATTTTTCATAGTTTATATACATTTTATATAAATTTATAAAATTATTACCTTCTGGTATACTTAATCGTTTTAACTTTTTTACTTTATCATTTAAGAGGGAGTATTTAAAACTTAATAAAGTAGTTCCAGAAAATAGCAACGTTAAGAAGCCCATATATTGTACTTCTGGGTGTCCAAAGAATCAGAAAAGATGTTGAAATAATATAGGATCTCCTCCTCCAGCTAATTCAAAGAAAGAAGTGTTAAAATTTCTATCTGTTAATAACATTGTTATTGCCAATTTTTGTTTACTTACGTAAATAAATCTCAGTATATTAATTTTTATCTTGATAATATATAATATATTTAAGTATTTAAAGTAAATATTCATATATTCACATATATGTTTGGACTATATATTATTTATCTAGATTATAAAACTTTCCTAAATGATTTTACGTAATGTTATTTTATTCTTAACTATTTATTTTGTTTCTAAAACATAATCCATATTTTCTTTATTTAATTTACTTATTTTAAATATATTTATTATTTTTAATCAATACAAAAATTTAAATGTTTACTGTTAAAGGAAATTTAAAGGTAATTATATAAAATAATATTATTCTTTATTATAACAATTCTAATTATATACTAAAGATTTTCTTTTAATTTATTTTTATTTTTTTTTTTTACTTATGTGTTTAAATATTTAACTATTAAATTTAATCAAAATAATTATATTTTTTATAATTAAATATTTGTTGTATCAATTAAAATTTACATTCAATTTTAAGTTATTTATTTTTTATATAAATTTTCAAAAAAAATATCTCTCAACTTAAATAAACCCAGATAACCCCGAAGTATAATAAAAAAAAATAATAATTCCTCTTTTTTTCAAAATATAAATTATAATTTTTTATATTATATCAATTTATTAGATCATATAAAAATAAATTTTTGGAATTATTAGGTTATCATTAATTAAATTAACTAATAGTAATAAACTTTCATTATTAATTATTAGTATGTAACTTTTAATTCCTTTTTTTAAATAATTAATCATGTTTCAATTATTTTTGAATTAAAGTAAATTATTTAATTGAAATACAATTTATATAAAATATTTAATATGATTTTTTGTTTTCCTATTTTTGGTTTTATTATACTATTTTCCTATATTAAAACTATTAAATAATATAATAATTTATAAATATTTGTCTTCAAATTTGGTATAAAAAAGATTATCAAAAAAAATACTAAAAATATAATAGAGGAAACCAAAGGAAAATTTTAAGAACAAATAAACAAGGGCGTATAGTCTCTGAATATACCATCAATTTTCAAAAATCGATGGTTTACTGCTGATTGTGTAAAATATTAAATTTTACAGTTTTCAGCAATTAGCCCTATTTATTGCTGGCACAATTATACAAAACAATAATTAATAAAGATTATAAAATACTAAATTTAATACAAATCTATTTTATTTTTTTTTTAAGAACTTTTATTAATATATTTTTATTATAAAATAAGTAATTAAAAATATAGGTTAAAGTTAAGATTGCTAAATTTATCAATATATAACCATATAAGATTCAAACTTTATTTGTTTTATTTTAGATGAATAAATTTTCATAATAATAAAATGTTTCTTAAAAATTTTTTTTAATTTATGATAAATCTCTAAACTATTTTATAATTCATATAAAATAAAAATGAAGATATAATAATAATACACAACTATTAAATAAAAAATTACAAGATAAAATTTTATTAACTAATTCAACATTATATTATTGTGATCTATATTTCAAATATATTAATTTTTAAAATTTATATAATTTAAATTAAGCCTATATATTCTGATAAGTTATATACTATATATAAAAAAATGCTACTGAATAAAATTAAATAAATTCTAGTTATAAATAATAATATTGCTTTTCTATTTTTATATAAATAAATTAATAATATAAATAATAAAAATATACAAAAAAATATAAACAAATTAAAACAAATAATATTTATTACAGAATCAATACTATCCCCCTCTTCAATTATAGAATTAGCAGAAAAAGAACCATCGTTATTATTAGAATTAGCAGAAAAAGAACCATCGTTATTATTAGAATTATCATTAGAACTATTATTATTATTTATATCATTATTATTAGAATTATTATTATTATTAACTTCATTATTGGAATTGTTATTATTGTTATTAACTTCATTATTAGAATTATTGTTATTATTAACTTCATTATTATTAGAATTATTATTAGTATTGTTATTATTATCATCTTCATTTTGAAGATCTGAAATATTAAATCCAGGTGTAATTACAACACCTCCTACAATACCTCCTGCAGTTAATATAGAAACACCCAATTCTAATGAACCGACTGATTCACTAACAGCAATTATATCATTAAATGTGAAATTAGTGTTAGCAATTAAATATTCAATTGCTGCATTAATATCTGAATTATCTACATCAGGATTTGTAACACCATTAATATTATTTGAAAGACCATTACTATTACTTGAAACATTAAGAATAGCATTCTTTATTGTATCTTTAGCTCCTTTAATAATTTTTACATATTTATCAATATCTTCTGCATACTCATATAACATCAGAAATTCAAATTGAAGATTATATAATATAAAAAAAATAGTAAAAAGCCAAAAAATAGCAAAAAATCAAAAAATTATTTCTTCTAATAAATGTATTATACAATTAAAAATATTGTAAATGGCTAAATTGGATTTTATATATCTTCATAATTTAATTAAACTTTTCATTTTTTTTTATTTTGTAAGGTTTGTTATAAAAAGCAAGCATTATTTTCACCTAACATATAGTCATATGTACCAGCCAGTACAGGTAAGGATAATAATAATAATACAGCTGTTATAACTACAGCTCAACCAAATAAAGCTAATTTCGTCCACAAAAATGATGTAAAGACCTTACTTAAATTATTATTATCTATTAATAATATTACAATCATTTATTTTAATGTGGTAACTTTAATCTGAAATTACTTTCCATTCTATAACACATAAACACTTATATATCTTTTTATTATTTAATACTTTGAAATATATTTATTTATTAAAAAAGTACTAAATAATTCAAATAAAAGTCTTTATATACATTAATTATATACTACTTTTTATTATAAATTATCTATTAAAATTCATTCTTGATTTAATTAAATTAATTTTATCCAACCCTTCTTTAGTTAAATGAGCCTTATTTTTAATAAGAACTGATGCTTATTCAAAGTCCTTAAAATATCTAGCTCTTGCACCCTATATAGGATACTCTTTGAAAAAAGGTATAATATTATCTACTATATGAGAAAAATTTCACACAGCAAATGTACCAATACGAGATTTTTCTACTATAGAGAAAGAACCACAATCAAAAACTTGAACAAAACTTTCCAATAAATAAGCATCACGTATATTTTGAGTTACAAGAAAATTTAAAGTAACACTTATACCTAATTTATGAGTTTTTGATTTGCTTGTTTTAATAAAGAAACAACCTTCACCCGAAACAAATCCAGCCATTCAATATTTAATATCAGGTATATTTAATCCTAAATTAATTTTTGGAACTTAAGGTCTTGTCACTATAGTGAGATTAGAAAAAGCAACTTCTAATCTTTCAGGTAAACCTTTATTCATAGAAGCCTTTATACTAATAAGTTTACGTAAACCTGCTTTAGTAAGATGTTTTTTATTATTTATAATATCATATGCTTTTTTAAATAATAAAAAATCTGCATACTTCTGACTATTTAATCAATAGTTATTAAAATGTTCAATTACACAAATTAAGTCACTTAAACTTACAACTTGAAACATAGCCGAATCTCCATGTACGGTTACACTACCTACACCAAAGAAACGTTTAATTAAATATAAACTATCTAAATCCTTAGAATGTAAATGAATACTAAAAACTATTTTAACAGTTCAACCTAAAGTATATCTAGGATTCTTACTAATACTTAAAGTAAAAGAGGCTTCAGCATCATATAAACCTGTAACAAAATAAGGGTTAAGATTATTTGTATGAGTAGTATATTTCCTTATGTTTATTTATATCACTTTAGATAATATTTTATTTATTAATTGTAATATTAAATTAATAATATTTAAATGTTTGATTATAAATATAATCCTTAAATAATGGTAACTAAAATATAATTAAATATAAAAATATTAACTTTATATAAACTTGGAGTATTTAATATCTACATACAGTAAATTAATTAAACTTTAACAAATTACTAAATAATAAACAAATTTTTTAATTAAAATCGTAAAATATTGATATGTAGAAAGTTTCACTCCAGAACCGGCTTTCCCGGCGACTAGAGTACACCTTACAATATTGGAAATATTGAAGAACCATCTACTCGTTGCTCTTTTACAGATAATGACAATTATCATTATCTGATTTAGATCCACGATCACCCATTTCAATTTCTTTCATCTCTAGTGATATTACCATACCCTGAGGCATTAATCAGGCCAGGTATAAAGTTTCCTTTACACCTTTGGTTACTAAAGCTTTAGGGCTTCCCTGGAATTTGGCTCTTACACACAAATTAGAAGAAAATTGTTCTCCTTTTATGTAATCGTATACCTGGGCTTCTCATATTAATTATAGTTGAAATAAAATTAATAGCACCCAATAAACTACTAACACCAGCTAAATGTAGACCAAATATAGCTAAATCTACACCTGGTCCACTATGACTTTGTATACTTGCTAATGGAGGATAACAATTATGTTGGTAATTTCATTGTACTATATACAACTATCATTACACTCAATAAATTTCTTTATTGTTCGGACTATACCTTTATCTTGTAATTATTTTTTGAATAAATCAATTTTTAATAATTTTTTTTTCATTTTTCTAAGTGTTTCTTTAATTAAGAATAATTTATAATAATTTCCTTTATTTTTAATATATGATCTAGCTCAAATTTTATATTCTACACTTTTCATACCTATTAAATTATCTTTAAAGTAATTTATTATATTTTTTATAGCTCTAGAGTTTGTAGTATCCAAAATATAGTAATTATGTTTAGTTTTAAATTTAATGACAGTTGAAATATGTAATATTATTTTTATACTTTCTAAAACTATACTATCAAGTTTTTTAGTTATACCAAATCCATGTACTATTCTATTGCTATCTTTAGATACTAAATAAAAACTACCTTCTCCTTCTACAAATCCACTTAATCAAGGTTTAGTTATAACATTTATTATTTCATTATGTTTTAATGGAAATGTTACATTATTTCAAGCTGGTGATATATAACCTTGAGGTAAAGTTTCTTTTTTTAATGTAAATAAAAATTTATCTTTTTGTACTTTGCTTAAATTAAGATCATTTAATATATTAAATGCTTTCTTTAGTTTTATGTAATTAAAGTATTTACTAGTTAAAAGAGGATATTTATCAAAAATAGGAAATATTACAGTTTCTAATTTTTTTCTATCTCTTATAAGTATTTGTCCTTTACTATTATCTTTAGTAATTGTACCTATACCTAAATTAGTTTTAATATAATGTAAAATTCTTAAATTATATCTAGAAAAAGCAATTTTATAAACTAAAATTCATTTACCATTTTGATAATAAAATCCGAAAGTACCCTCTCCATCTGTTATTCCAACTAACCATTGTTCAAATCAAGTTTTATTATTTTTTACAAGATACTCTTTGTTTAGTCTCTGATGAGTTACAAAATATCTTTTTATTACTCAGGCGTATTGTTCCCTTGATATAAATATTTTTACATACGATTTAAACAATCATGAGTAATTTATTACATGTATTAATAATATTAATTTTAATACTTGAGAATATTCACGCATCGAAAAGAGTTTTATTGCCTCTGAATCACTTCAGAGCAACTCCTTATCCATATAAAGAGTTCAACCTGTACCTACACCATTTTCAATTATAGCAGAAAATACAAATAATAATAAGCTTGGTATTAATAGTCAAAAACTAATATTATTCAATCTAGGGAATGCCATATCAGGACCTCCTACTAATAATGGTAATAAGAAATTCAATTTATTATAATTTTTCAATTATTTTTGGACTATATCTTCATCCTTGAAATTAAGGAGCACAACGTATAGTCTCTGAGGATCCTATATAAATTAAATTATACATTATTTTTGTTTCCTGCGGATTATCCATTGTAACATTCTTACTACTATTTATGGGTTGTGTACGTTTAATTATAATAACCTTTATAAAGGATAAATTTTCACAACTCCTACAGCAAGACTTTAGGAATTTTTCGCAAACAGTTATGTAATAATAGTAATATTACTAAAACTAACGGCAATTTCTTATATAAAATACAATGATAACATTAAATATTAATAATATTAAATTAAAGAATCTAAATGTGAAAAATCAAACAATATACGGTTTTTATTAAATTTAGCTTTTACTTTTTCAACTTCTAATATTTCTTCATTAGTTAAAGTTTTACCTTTTCCTTTTATAAGTAATTCTACTATAAATTTCCAATCCTTATACACTAAATACTTAGATGAATATAAAGGAAAACGATCAAAATAATCCATAACTTTAATATGACTTTGTATATTATGTGAAATAATCTTAAAAGAGTTAAAAATTTTATCTTTTTGTATTTTAGATCTAGAATACAAATTAACACCTAAATATCTAGCTATTTTAATTAATATTTCACAATAACTTGTACCTCCTTTTATAGCTGACACATCTTGATGATAATTTTGTTTTAATTCTATACAAAAAAAAACTTCTATTCTTTTAGTAGTATTTACACCTTTTTTCTTTTTATTAGTTATATTAATACTAAAATTACCATCTCCATCAGTAAAACCAGCTAACCATCCATTACTATTTATAGGAGATAAATCTAAACTTAAAGGATTTATACTAATATTATCAAAATCTTTATATCATTTTATAATATGATGTAATATTTCTATTTTAGGTGTACGCATATATCCATTTATAAGCTTAATCATTTCTAAAACATCTTCTTTATTTTGAATTTGTCATATAAGACAACCTTGTTTTGATTTATCATATAATTTGCCTAAATTAGTTATAGAAATTAACTTTTCTACTAATGGTTTATCTGATAGATTAAATATAATAAGTATTTTTGGACTATATTTTTTAGCTTTTGAATATTTATCATGAACGGCAAAAGATCCTTTTGCTTCTATTAATCCTGCTAAATAAGGACCTAAATATAATCTTAACTGTGTATAATTAGACTTTCTTAATTCCGTTTTTAATTCTACAGGCTCTTTAAAGTTATTATTTATTGTATTTACATTGATTTTACCAAAACCTCCGATTAAGGCTGGCATAACCATAAAAAATATCATCAAAATAGCATGGGCAGTTATAATACTATTATATAATTGATTATCAGCTATATATTGTACTCCTGGACCTGATAATTCTAATCTTATCAATACTGAAAAAGCAGTTCCTATTAATCCTGAAAATAAAGCAAACATTAAATATAATGTTCCTATATCTTTAGCATTTGAAGACAAAAATCATCTCTCTTTTCACATTGTTATATTAGTTATTATATCTTTTATATTATAACTATTTTGCTTAATAATTTCTTCATTATGGTCATTTGATTTATTATAAGATTTAGTTTGATATGTTTTATGATTATATCATGTAATTAGCTTTAAATAGGTTGGCCTAAACATAACAAACCTAATTATTACTTACCTACGCCTATTGCGTATATAAATTTATATTACTACAGAAATTAATTATTATATTAGGAATTAATATATTACAATTAGAACAAAAAAGCAAGAATAATAGGGAGGATACCTTGAATTGAACAAGGATATACTATGCCACATACAGCTGTTCTACCTATTGAACTATATCCACCTTTAATAATTATAAAATATAAAATTATGAACTAAAATAAAAACTTGAATTCTTATTCTTAATTCATAAAATTATTATTCTTCTATTGAACTATCTTTATTTATTATTTTTAAATAAGTATATTTTAATAATTTATATTTATTAATATAATTTATTATTCTAAAGTATGAAACACTAATATCTTCAACTATATAATATATTAAATTATATACTTTATTATTTTTATTATTTATTATAGTTATAATATACCTAGTTACTAATAATTGATTAATTTTGTTAAATCTTAATAAATCACACCTTTTTATAATTTATTAATATTACTTAAAACTTTAAGACTAAGTTTAATATTTATAGTAAATATTTAAATTCTCAACTAAAACTTAATACATTTATCGTAATACTTTATTTACAAATTAAATTTATCATGATTATATAACAACAAAACATAAAGAAAATCTTCTATTTAAATAACTTTAAAATTATAACTTGAAAAATTAAAATTTACTTAATCCTTATATAACTTTTATTATTTTTTATATCAACTTTACAAATACCATTTTTATTTTTTTACATTTGATTTATTTAATAAATAATTTTTACAAATAACAATAAGCTTATAAGTAAGACAAAAAAAAACAAAATTATTATAGACAAATCACTTTAGCCTGAGGAGAAACTCGAATTCTCATTCTTAATTCATGAAATTATTGTTCTACCATTAAACTACTCGGGCTAAAATATATACTAATAAATACTAAAATTAAAAAATTATATAAATTTAATCTTTTTTGTTCACAAAAATATATTAGATGTATTATTTTCCAAACATTCTAATATATTTTTAGAACTATTCGTTATATTATTTGTAATTATATACCATTAACACTTCTAAACTACTTATCACTTAATTTATATTTAACATTTTCTTTAATATTTTCTTTAATTAATTTTATTATATAAAAGTTTTTTATTACTATAAATACAATATAATATATAATTTATAAATATAATGAATAAATAAATTTTATTGTATTAATAGTCATTATATATAAATTGAAGTATAGTTAAAAGTTATGAAGATAAAATAATAATATACCTTTATTTACTAATTATCTTGTAAAAATTATAAGAGACATACTATATAAAACTCTAAATACTATTACCCAAGTATATAATGAATATTTTTAACTAATTTAAGTAACAAAATTAAAAACCCTGTTCATATCCTAAATAAAATGTTGATATTTTGTTTTTCTTTCATTTTTCACATTAAATAAACATATATTCAATTAAGAAATTTTTATTTATTAAATAATAAAACAATATTTAATTTGTTATATAATTAAATTATAAACTAATAAGATTTAATATATTAATATATATTAATACACATATAAATTTATATCTTTTTATCAAAAATTTTATATTCATATAATTAAAAACGAAATTTTTATATTTAATATAATTTAAACAACATATAAAACTCTTAAAATGAATCTAATATCTAAAATATTAAGAATATTTTATTATATCATTAATGTATAAAACTTTCAGAATAAAACATATATTAAATATGTAAATATATAATATATATATAGTTAATATTTTATATTCAATAAAAATAACAAAAATAATCCTTATGTTGGAGCGATTCGAACACTCAATAGTAAATACCAAAAATTTATGACTTACCTATTAGTCGACAACATAATTAAAAAATAATATAAATCTTTACAATATAATATTAAAATAGTAAAAAATAATATGGGTAACAAGACTTGAACTTGTAAAGTTAAAACTATTCCATCCTAAGTGGAACCTGGTTACCAAATTTCAGCATACCCATATAATAAAAATAAAAAAAAAATATTAACTAATATAAGAAATATTAATGCTCGAAATAAGACTTGAACTTATAACCTAAATAGCTTCAATATTTTGCTCTACCAATTGAGCTTTTCGAGCTTTTTTTATTTTTTCAGTTTTAATACTATAATAAACCAATTAATAAAATAAAAAATACATATTATTTATTTATTTTTGTATCAAAAAAGTCGGATTTTTACAATTCATTTACTTTATTTTTAACTCATTACCATAAACATTAAACTTATCTTTATATTTATTTAATTATATTATTATTTCACTAAGATCCTGTTTAATATTACTATTAATATTATTTCATTAAGATGCTTTTTTAATAACAATATTTAATTAATTAATTTATTAATAAATTTGATCAATTTGAGAAACGAATTATTTTATTAAATCCCTAATTTTTACTTAATCATTCGGTAATATAATTTCAAGAACAAAATTTAATATAGGTTTTATATAAGCCTTTTGCAAAAAAATATTAATATCCAACAAAATCCCTAAAATAACAACAATAAATTGTACTTGATTATATACTCTTAAAATATATACTAAAGGACAAATAAAAAGTTGAGCTAAAATACTTATAGGAAGCCGACTTATTAATGATATTTATCCTTGGATATTTTGGCTTACTTTCAATTTTTATATTTTTTCAAAAATTAAAAAATTTTTTTTTTTAATAAATATATGTATATAAATGAAAAATTATTTCAATTATATAAATAGTTTATTAAGATTCGCAAATAATACTTTGCCTAATCATATAGTAATCTAGCTTGTCTAAGTAATATTATAACTAATATTAAATAGATATGGAGTTATCAGGACTTGAACCTGAATTAAAGACATGCAAAGTCCCTGTTATACCTATTAAACTATAACCCCTATTAAATTAATACCAAATAAACTATTTAAATATTCATGATTTTAGTTTTTCTCACTTATAATTAAATTTTTATTCTTATAAATTTTATGATTTTTTAAACATTTTGCAATAAAAAAAAAATGATGTTTTTCTATAAACCCTGAAGTTTTTAAGATAAAAGCAAATTCAAAAATTTTATCTCTATTAGTAACTAGAACAGAGTATACTTAAGAATTACCAATTCCTATTTTTAATTTTGCTTTATTAATACGATTATAAACTAGTTTAAAAGCATACATAAGTATAATAATAATTTTTATATTTAAATTATAAAATATCTAGCAATTTTTAAAGTATTTTCCAGAATATCTAATTTAAATAACCATATTTTTTCAATACTTTATAAATCATACTACTATTTTTTTTTTCAGTTTTTATAAAATTAATTATAACATTTATTAAGTCTTTGAGACAAATAAATAATATAATTAATATAACTTTTATTAAATTCAATATAATTCATTTATAAATACTAATTTTTTAATTTTTAAATCTCTATTTTAGCAACATTTTTATAAAGAATAATATTAATAGATTTTATGTTATTATTATTTATATTAATTAAATTATTTCTATTTTTTTTCATTATCCGAAGAACGACTTGAACGTACACGATTCTCATCACTTAATTTTAAGTTAAGCCTGTCTACCTTTTCCAGCACTCGGATTAAAAAAAAAAATGTAAAATATTATTATATAGTTATTAAAAATAATAATTAAAATAAGGCTAAAATGAGTCGAACACTTATAAAAGCTATCATGAGCAGCTGGCTTTACCATTAAGCTATAGCCTTCTTAAAAAAAAATTTTTAACTTAACTTGCGGACTTAGGAATTGCACCTAAATTTTTTGATCATGAGCCAAATATGTTACTATTACATTAACCCGCATACAAAAATTAAAAATTAATAATAAATAAATGATTTGAATACTGACCCTTCGTAAAACAACAGGAATTTTATTATTTTTTTTACACTAAATCCATATCCTTTATAAAAACCTTTTTTAGATATAGATCTAAATAAATATATATGTTCTGTACCTATAAATTCAGCTGCTTTTGTATAAGTATAAAATTCTGTATAAATACCAGTTTCATCTTTTGTTACAATTAAACCTAGAAATTTAAATTTTTTTTTATGAATATTCTTAACAGTATAATCTATTCCATTAAATTTAACTATTAAATATTATAAGATATTTTTATTAAAGTTTATTCTGAATATCTACGACCTATGCTTTTTTCTCTTAAAATCTGTTTTGTTTCTTCGCTATGTTTTAATCCTAAAGATTAACCTACTATTTTTAATATATTATAACTAGGTTTTAAATTATTTATTACCTTTTTTTAACTCTTTATTAAAAAAAACAGGAAAAAAATAATTATTTAATCTTCTTGAAAGATTTACAGTACTTCCTACATAACTTTCACCGCTTATTTTATTAGTTCACATATAAATACCAGTCTTTTTATTATTATCTTTACAAATTTTATTTTTTTACTCCTCAACATTAGAATAAGAAATAGCTACAGAAAAATTAGAAATTTTTATAGAAAAATTTAAAGATTTATAGTTAGTTTTATTATTATTCATCATATTTAAGAATAATTTATTTAATATATTTAAGTTAAGTTTATTTATCTAATAATCAAAAATAGAAAATCAAGCAATAATGAAACTAAGAAATAGGTGATTCGAACACCTAACCACCCACGTGTAAAATGGATGCTCTACCTATTGAGCTAATTTCTTTTAACCCAAGAGAGATTTGAACTCTCGCACTAATAATGAAAATATTATGTCTTAACCGGCTTGACCATTGGGTCTTTTTAATAAATATATTATTATTTATTAAGCCCAGTGCAAATATCGCATTTACTTAAATCGATTATAAAACGGTTGCATTATACTAACAACACTAAAATAAATTGTATATAACTAACCTAACCTAATAAAATACCCATACGTTTAATTTTACAACCTTTGAGAATTACATTAAATTTAACTTAATTAACTTTTTCTAATATAGAATATAAAGTATTACGTGATACACCTTTAGCACATTCTATATGATTATCTACTAATAAAACTTCATCTTGTAGAATTGTTATTTCAAAAATTGAACTATCATTTATAATTACATCCAATTTATTTATTTAAGATTTAATATCTGATCATCAATGGTTTACAAATAGGTGTACCAATTTTTAATATAAATTTTTCAGTAATATTTGGTATATTACTACTAACTAGAAAGTCTAAAATTATTCATACTATAGCTTAATTTATTAGCAAAATGTATCAATAACTATACTAATATTTAATAAAGCCTTCAAAATTATTATATTGAAACGATTAGAACCAATTCGAGTGTCATTTACCTAAATCAACTACAATGTTATTCAACCCAGTAAAAGATTTGCACTTTTTTCCACCGATTACAAAACGGTTATAATACTATTATACTAACCAGGCTAAAATATAATAATATTTTTTAATATATAAATATTAGATATGTGTAATTAATAGTATACTAAGAAATTAGTACTTTATGTCTAAAAATAATTAAAATTATTACAACTAAAGCCTATATTTATTATTATTTTTATATTTATTATTTAAATATAAAAATAATAATATTTCGTAGTGTTATACTACGTTTATATAAGAGTATATTATAGTAAATTTCGTGCTTATATGCTTTCAGCTCTTATCTTTAACTGACTTAGCTTTCCTACCATGCCCTTTCCAACATATAGTTTATTTACTTTAGTGAAAGTAAATATAAAATTAAAAATTCTTATTTAATATAAACAAAAGTAAATATAAAATAAAAAAAAATAATATTTAATATAAACAATAGGTAAACCATAGGTCAATATACCCAACTCCTTTCGTACGAAGGGTCTATCTATATTTTACTCTAATTTCCTCTAGAAGATAGAAACCATACTGTCTCACGACGTATTAAACCCAGCTCGTGTAACTCTTTAACCGACGAACAGTCGTACCCTTCATGATTTCTACATTCATGTGGATGAGTTAAGCCGACATCGCATATATTTTATATAATATGAATATAAATATCATATTAACCTTAAATTTATTTAAGGTTTAGATCATAACTTTATCCAGTATTAAAAGTAATTAATATTATTCTGGATACAGGCGTTTGATCGTTGAAGGTGTTAAATTATTACTTCTAAAAATAAAACTTCCCTGCTGATTTACACTTATTATTTTTAATAAGAACATTCCAGCAATTAGCCTACTTCTAATTTTATATTACTATAAAAAATCCCCGATATCAAGGTGCCAAACCGCGCACTCAATTTGTACTCTCTTGCGCAAATTAGCCTGTTCAATATATGTTATCATAAAAGTTTTTCTTTTATTTCCATTTTTCTAAAAATGGTTCAGACTATTTCATCATCTTTATTAACTATATAAAATTTAAGGGAGGGATATATGAAAATAATAAATATAATTTGAACAAATATATAAAAATTTAATTAATTAACAAATATAAAATAAAATTAATTTTATTTTATATTCCACTAATTCAACCTTTAATCCCAAAAGATCCAATACGTGTTTTAGAATTAAGTTTAGTAAATTGTAAATTAGGTCTAAAACTACCTCTTAATAAAGCTGAAGGACGACCATATATAGAAGAATTAATATTAATCAAATTACCTTTATATCTAAATTTATATATAGATCTTGAAGCAGTATAACGTTTAGTTAACCTTCCTGCAGCTTGTATTCTAACACCAGAAATTTTTTTGTATCTAATATTATTAAAAACAATTTTTTTTAGATATTTGGACTTAGTTTTATTTTGTAATAATAAATTATATAATAATTGATTAGTAGTATCTAAATTACTACTATATGAATTTAAATTATTTAAATTAAAAAAATATTTTGAATTAACTTCTTCAATATTTTTTATATTTATTTTTGAAATACAAGATTTTAAATATTTTAATAATTTTCTTCTATTTTTTCTAAGTTTTAAAATTAGAGATTGTGTAAAAATATCACTATTAATATAGAAATATTTAACATTAATAAAATTAAATTGTACATTTTTTTTATATATTTTTTTAACTAAATTGGTTAAACCTTGTAAATAAGAGTTATTAAATTTAGATTTATTAATATAAATTAATTGTTTAAAATATATAAATAATAAAACTCTTCTTAAAGATTTTCTAATAAATCGTTTATAATATCTATTCTGATAATTTTTAATAATTTTATCATAAAACATTTTTTGTTGTATATTATAATTATATTTTAAAGCTAAAGCTTTAAGTATTACATTTTTTTGTCTTATTTGTTCTTTAATATATTTTAAACCTTTTTTTTTAATTAACAATAATTTTTTTTTAAAAACATTTTTTCTAAATAATTTATTATATTTTTTAGATATTTTATATAAATAATTTGATAATTGTCTATTATAAAAATATATAGTAATATTTACTATATCATTAGTATGTTTAAATTCACCATTACTTATAAATATTTTATGTGTAGAAATTTTTCTTAATCTAGTTCAAAAAAACTTTTTTTTTTTTCTAATTTTATTTTTTTTTTCTAATTTTAAATTATATAAATTAAAATAACCTTTAATTAAATTAATTGTTAATTTACTAGCTTCAGGTATTAAACTTAAAATATTTTTATTATAAACATAAATACTATTTTTTCAATTTCTTATAGCAGGTGAAAATTCTTTATAATAAATAATTCTATTTTTTGCATTAACTCCAATAGTTTTGTATTTATTTTTTAATTTTAATTTAATAATATTTAACATAAATATAAATTAATATTTTAATTATTAATATAATTAATTAAATTAAATCAACTATATAATAATATAGTTTAACTTATAGTTAAATCTATTTCATTAATGTTTCAAATATTGTATAATATAACATTAATAATTATACAGACATACATCTAAAATAAATTATATAGTTAATAAAGATGTTGGGAGTAAATAAAAGGATTATTATTAACACTATTCACCTTTTAGTCGTTGAACGTCCTTATTTAATTTATAAATAATAAAAATTAAATATAAATATGCTTAAATAAGTTCCGCTTCAAATACACTTTATTATAATATAAGTAATAAAGTTATTTTTGAAATTTTCCCAAATATATTACCAATATTTCAAAATATTGGAGGACTAACAATTAATCCCTAGCGTAACTTTTTCTATAACCCAAGACCTTTCCTTTCTGCATCTTGTGATCATATGCCCCGCTTACGCGACTGATAGACTTGTAAGTCAAACAGTAAAGCAAGATTAAGCCATTAAACTTTTAAAGTATGAATAAATATTATATTAATAAAGGTAAAATACATAATACAATATTAATATAAATATAATATTAAAAATATAAGTATTTTTAATATAAATTACATCTATTTACCATATAGTTAAAATCTTACTTAAAAATTAAAATAAAGTAATTAAAACTATAATAATTGAATAATTATAAATAAATAATTAATAACAAATTAAAAATAATAATATATATCTATATAGATATATATTACTATGTAAATTATAATTTACAAATTTACATAATGAACTTTGGATATACCCAGGTACTTTTTATGGGATCTGTGCCCCGCATAAACTGTCTTCTAATCATATTAAATATAATAGAACAAATAAAGGTGTCTCAATTACATCAAACAATTACCTTATACTCTGTAAATTATCTTATTATAGTTATAATTAGTAACAGTAAAGCTGCATAGGGTCTTCTCGTCTATCTAGAGGTAAGCAGTATCTGCACTGCTATTCCAATTTCACTGAGCCAATCATCGAGACAGCTGTTGTATCGTTAAGTCATTCCGTTTCACAACTTTTACCTTGGAAATAATATTCTTTAGGTTAGGTTATTGTGACATCTTTAATTTTAAGGTACTTTATTTTTCACTTAAAAACCACTTTCGTGGTGACTAGAGCGCACCTTACATATATTATTTATATATGAAGAAGCATCCGCTCGTTGCTCTTTTACAAACAATTTTAATTGTCTGATTTAGATCCGCGATAACCCATTTCTTTTTCAATCATCTTTTGACTTATTACCTTACATAAATAATTAATTTATCCACTGATAGCTTTTCAACTATAGTTTGGTATCAAAAGCTTTAGGATGTCTCCGGAATTTGCCTCTTTATTGCACAATTAATCAAGTTTCCCAAACTGATTTTTTTTTTACCAAATATTAAATTAAATAAAAGTTTAATTAATTATTACCGTATAATATAAAATAATAGTTAAATTTATTAATCATTTTCAGTAATTATAGTTATTTTATATTTTTCTTTAAATAATTCACCATTATTAGCAAAAGCTTTAATAGTAGATCCTGTAGTTTTAAAATAAGGAGCAAAAGATAAAGCTGCTTTTCTTAATGAAGAATATATTACTGTTTTACCATCTGATATATCAGTAATACTAACTTTTATAGCTTTATCTTTAATATGAGTAGTTACTTCATTTTCTCATTTACAAATAAAACCATGATATGGTTTTTTTAATTCTATATATCTATACAAAGTAGATTTATTAGAAGGAGCTATATTATTTAAATAAGTTACACAATTACTAATACTATTGAATGATTTAATTTCATTAATATTAATATTTTGTATAGTTATTTTTCTACCCATTTCTTTAACATTTTTCTCTTCTAATTTATCATTATCTAACATTTTATTTATATATTCTTCAAACATATTACTCTCTTTAGCACCAAGTACAGGTTTATCTATAAAAATATATTTTCCTAAATATATTCCACCCGTTTTTAAACTATTACTAAATGTACTATGATGTATTATTAATTTAAATATAAAATCTTCTTGAATATGCGAAGAATAAATTAATTGAGAAAAATCTTTTGTACACATTTATAAAGGTTTAGATGTTGCACCTGAGAAATTATTAATTACTTTAAGAGTATTAAAATTAAATTTAGAATGTAATAAAAAATATTGTTCTAAACTTAGTTCTTGATTTACAACATAATTATCTATTAAAGGTATAACTTCTAAATCAAAAGCATTAATACCTTCTTTTTTTATTAAAGGTATTAATTTACCTGTTTCTTTATGTGTACTATTAAAATAACCTATTAATCTACGAGCTAATGAAGAAGATGACCCTACATACATTCCTCCTGAAGATTTATGTGTTCATATATAAACTCCAGGAATTTTAACTTTACCTCTTGTAGTACCTATAGATTCTAAAAATTTTTTAGATATTATTGTATTAGAATCCAAATTTGAAAATTTCAACCTAGGCTTATTCAATAAATTATCTAATTCATTTTTAGTTATTTTAATATTAGAAGAAAATAAAACATTATTAATTTCAGTTGCTGTTATAAGTCTTTCTTCTTTAATATATTTATTAGCTAATGAATACGCAATATTTAAAGGGCCTTTTCTTTTTTTCCTAAGACTAAAGGTCAATTAACTTTGGAACTAAAATATGCGAATTGGAAATTATTTAAAAACTTTTTATTTTTCATTTTTTTTTATTAATAAATTTTATTGCAATACATATTATAAGCTTGATAAGCTATATACTATAATTATAAGTTAAATTAATAAAAATTAAATATATTATTAATTTAATATTTGGTAATATTATGACTCATGCAAAGACCGCATTTAACGGCCAGGGTATTCCGCTACCTTAGGACCCTTATAGATAAGGCCGCCATTAATCGGGGAGTCCTTCAAAACCTAATTTTTTAAATTAAGAATATCAGTTACCCAGCCGACATCGGGCAGACATCACACTCAATACTTTGATATTTTATCTTTGCAAAGTGCTTTGTTTTAATTAAACAGTCGTACAACATTATTTTATGCTTCCTTTTATTAACATGATATTTATTTATCAGTAACAATGGCTCTCCTTATTCCGAAGTTACGGTAGTCAATTTGCCGAGTTCCTTAATGATTGTTCACTCAAACGCCTTTGTATACTCTACTTGCTTACTTGCGATAGTATTTAGGTACGGTTTATTAGCTAAAAATTCAACTTTACAGTTTTATTAACTAAAAATTAAACTTTAAACCGAGAACATCTATAAAAATAAATTTACATTTATAAAAATAAATTCACATTTAGAAAATTTAAATAAATTTACATTTATAAAATTTAAATAAATTTACATTTATAAAATAAAATTTATTTCTATCATTTATTATAATTTCCAGAACCTTTAACACTAAATAAAGGTTTTATACACAAATGATTCTCATTTCATCATCATAATTTAACTATACAAAATTAATAGAAGAAAAATCTAATATAAAGTAACGATATTAAATTTATCTTTGTTCATTTTATATACTAAACATATCCTTTTGGGAATAACTTAGACACCGAAATTTAAATGAAATACCATAAGCTTAAGGCGAGGAATCTTATTCCTTTTTCGTTACTCATGTCAGCATTCTCTCTTGGATTATATTTAATATTTTAAATCTTAAAAAGAAAAAATCTTATATTTATCCAATGTTCCGCTACCCCATATATATAATATATAAAATAGATAATACTATTAAATACTATATATTTATATATATGTACAAGGTTTCGGTATATTATTTAGATCCGTTAAATTTTTGGTGTAAATATCTATTAAATATTATAAATCAGTGCTCTGTTACGAGATCTTCAAAAAATGGCCGCTTCTAAGCCTATTTCCTGATTGTATTTGATAAAAACATCCTTAATTTCACTCAACAATAATTTTGGAACCTTATAACTCTTGTTCAGGGCTGTTTCCCTTTAGACATACACAGATCTACCTTTTTAGTCCAATAACCTTGGACAGAGTAAGGTACTTCTCCTTAAATAGTTATTGATTTATAATAACTATCCATTTAGACAACAGGTTTAAAACCAGGTTTCTATATAAAACTAAAGTAATTTTTATTTTTTAATTAATTTTTTTATTAACAACCTATAATACAATATATTTATTGTTTTATTTTTGATATTAAATATATACCATTGATAAGTGTATCTCTTTTAATAGCATTATATATAGCTTGTCTAGTTACACCTAAAAATTTACCTGCTTCAGTTTGATTTGTAAATTCTTTTACCTCATTAGTCTGAGTATTTAAAACTGATACTAATATTCCTTCACGTGCTGTAGTTTTAGATTTTATATTATTTAAAGCTTCAGGTGTTAAAGGATTATTTTTTTTGTAACTTGCAGTTGCTATAGCCAGTTTATTTCTGGTCTCAGAACTGACAGTTTTACCTTTATGAATTAAAGATAATATTTTTTTATGCTCAGGAGATATAATTTTAGCTTTTAACATATCTATAGTTTTTTGGCTATGTTTGAAACCAAATAAAGAATACGCATATTTTAATATATTATAATCTGGTATCAATAAATCAAGATAAAATTGTTCTTTCTCAAGCAATTTAGTTTTCGAGCAATATTCTATAATCTCTAATTTGAAATTTTTGTGTCCATATTTTATTAAAGCATCTTGTATAGGTCTAGGGTTTCTATTTAATTCATTTTTATTAAAATAGCTTCTTAATCTTTTTGTTAAATTTACCCCACTACCTATATAAGTTTTGTTATTAATATTATTTACTCAACGATATATACCTGATTTACCTTTGTTATCTTTTAATATTATACCTTTCAATAATTCTGCATTAACATAGCTTTTAACAGGAGATACTAACATATCACACTTTGTAAAAGGTTTAAATTTATTTGAATTTAAATTATTATTAATATTAATATTGTTATTATTTGTGACTTCTTAAATATAAACATAAATTATAATGTCGACAGCTTAGTGTTTGTCTCATACCAAACGTGGGACATGTTAATTACCAAGCTCACTTTTCAGATTACTAGAATCTCTTTTAGCTCCGGTCAAAGACTTGGCTTTAACAAGCTGATTGACATCGCATCTTGTAGTACCTTAACCCTATTGACGATCGATACGTGGGGTGTCAACCCAGCCGCATTTCGATTTACCCTTCGAAAGATAGTCGCTTGTCAGTATTAAGTCTTTTACAAGAGTCGACTTTAGGTATTAATACATTAATAAAAAATTACTTTATTGCCATTGCATCCTTTCGGATGAGGCTTGACTATATCTTAAGTATATAAATATACCAACCAACGTCTAGTCGATGAACTCTGCACCTTTAAGGTGCTTAGCTGCGGATATCCCATTTCCTTTCGTACATTAATTTCGATTTTACCTTACCACGAGTCATTACCTGTGCCACGAATCGTGTTACCACCTTCGCTTGGTTGAAATTATTTTAGGAAGTCCCCGTCAATTTGATGGTTTTTAGCAGAAGGTTCACTTCCACTTATAGGCCGTTTAATATAGGTTACTCAAACTCTATACAACCTTATCGCACTATGTCCGATTATTCAATATTAATCTTTGCCCTTCCGAGTGCAAATACTCTCCGGTAAAATCAATACGATTCCCCGATGTTTACAAAATTTATTAATATAAATATTGTCCGAGATCACAGTTCTGTACCTGCTAAGATATAAATTGAATTACCTACTTATATAGGTTTCGCGGAAACAATTCGGATCTTCTTTAGCCATTTTACAGGCAGAGAATGAAGTCCCTCTCCCTAAATAATTTCTTTTTTTTCAAAGAACCTTATCCATTTAACAGATAATATAATACATTTTTTTTTTATTTTTTATTTTTTGATTTGATAATATAAATCTTTTTAAGAATTCTACCTGAATCTATTGCTTTTTTAACTGTAATTTGAGGTACACGTAAGGCTAAAGCCACTCATAATAAACTATCATATTCTTCAGTTTTATTAGTAATTATGTTTGTAACTTCAAAATTTTTAGAATTATTCTTTAATTTTTTTATACCATATATAACTTTTATTATAGATATTATTACAATTTGTAATAATTGAATAATACCAAATACTAAAACAATCCAACGTATAATTTCAGGCAAGTGTAAATAACTTTTAGTTAAAATTAAAACAGCACAATATCCTCCAATAATTCGTAAACCCCTAATAAGAGGTAAATTATAAAATTTATTAATATTGTCAGGTAACAAAGGTATACTATAACCTTTAATTACACCTTTTTTTAAAGAAGCTCAATTAAATATTTGTTTAATTTTGTTAATCATATGTTTAAATAAAAAAATTTTATGATTTTAATTTTCGTTTTTTTTTTTAATTTAAGAAATCTATATTAAATTTATATCTTTTCTAATTAAAGGAAATTCTAAGGGTCTTTATATACTTTATTTGCTTAATGTAATTATTCCAATTATTCAAATTAATATTTTAATACTTTGTTTAATATACAATAAACATTTAAAGTAAATAAACTAAAAAGAAAAATAAAACTAATTTAATATTTGATTATAAATAACATAATCATCCATTATTTATATATCGCATAATATACTTTATTTATACTTTTATTGAACGTCAAATATCATTTTTCTGTAAAATGAATTTTTGATAAAAATGTATTATATTATCCTGCACTTTTTCAAGTGAGGTTTGACTATATCTTAAACCTAAAAAAAGGTCAACCAACATTTAGTCGATGAACTGCACACCTTTACGCTGCTTGGCTGCAGATTATCCATTTCCTTTCGTACATTAATTTCGATTTTACCTTACCACGAGTCATTACCTGTGCCACAAACTATATTACTATGTTTGTTTGGTTGAAATTACTTTAGGATATTCCCGCAATTTGATGGTTTTTAGCAGAAGGTTCACTTCTACTTTGGCTTATAGATTTCTCACATCTATTTTCACCAGCTATACTAGTCAGTTTTGTCTTTCACTAACTTACCACAATTCCTCGGATATCTTTACAACGATACAGATTATCTTTTTAATCTATTATTCATAGATAAAGCTAAGATTTTTCTCCCTAAATAGTTAAAATTTAACATTAAAATTTTTTTTTACTATCCATTTACAGATAATATAGTTTTTATTTATTTTTTTTTTTTGTTTACTCTTTATGATCTTCAGAGTTATTATATTCTTTTCTTTCTAAAATATATGTTTTTTTTATAATTGTATTATTTATAAGTGCTTGACTAATTGCATTTTTAGTAACACCTATAACATTACTTGCTGCGTATAAACTAATATATTCAGATATTTTATTAGTTTTAATATTTTTTATTATAATCGGTATGCTCCTTGCAGTTATAGCATTTTTAGTTGCTAATTTCTTTTTAGCTAAAACTTCATCACTTAAAATAAAATTTATTATTTTTTTTTTAAGCGATTCTTCCAAATGTTTATAACCTAAAGTTGAACCTGCTATTTCAGCAATATTGTATTCTGGTTTTAATGTATCCAAATAATATTGTTCTTTTTTTAGTAAATCTTTAGAATCACAATATTATAAGATTTCTAAACTAAAATTAGAAAATCCATATTTTAAAAGTGCTCTTTCCATAGGTCTATTACTTTTTGCTAAAGAACGTAAGCTATAATATGTATAGAATCTTACACTTAAATTAATAGAACTTCCTATGTAAGTATTACCATTTAAATTATTTATTCAACAATAAACTCCTATTTTATTACGATTATCTGTAAATATTTTGATTTTATCTGCATCAGCATTATAATATTTTATTTGTGGTTTTACATTAAAATTATTTTTTGCATTTGATGAAAAAATTTTTGTAGAAATAAAATTCTAAATAAATTTTTCATGGTTAAAAATTTATATGTATATTTAAATTAAATGATATTTTATAATTTCGAGTATTTAATATATCAAATATTAAATAAATTACCTACTTAAAATGTTTTAATAAAAATTTAAAATAAAAACTATATTATCCTGCACCCTTTAAGGTGAGGCTTGACTATATTTTAAGCTTGCGCTAATCACCTTTTAGTCGATGAACTCTATACCAATAATGGTATTTAGCTGCGGATTGTCCATTAACTTGCGTTAATCAATCTTTATTTTACTATATCGCGAGTCATTACCTGCGCCCTAAATTATATTACTATATTTAGTTAGTTAAGATTGCTTTAGGATTTTCCCGTCAATTTGATGATTTTTAGCAAAAGGTTCACTTTTACTAGGGCTTAATTAAATGCTTATCCTTAATTTTTACCCGTTCGGACTTTTATAATCCTGATCATGGTAAGATCACTAGTCTTCGGGTCTAAACTTAGAAACTAATTCATTTTTTCATAATTGGTTTATCTAGGCTTTAAATATATTTATATTATTATTCAGCTTGCTTCTAAGATTAACTTGCTGACCCATTATGCAAAAGGTACGCTCTAAATATTTATTTAAATTTTACTTGAGCTGCTTATAAAACTACTATTTCAAATTTTACCTCTCGGTACTATTCACTATTGCTTATATATTATATTTAGCTTTAGAGGAAGGTTCCCCTTTATTCAAACAGATCTTATCCATTTTACTTATAAGCTTCTTTATATTAGTCAACACTAATTATAAAATCTCGTTTGATTTCTTTTCCTAAAGTTAATAAGATATTTCAATTCACTTTGTTTATTATTGGATTTGTCTTAGATATAAGATGCGACTTTTTATCTTTAATATATAGCTAATTTTCCATAATAGTTTCTTTTTATACTTACCTTGATATTTAGTTAATATCAAGAAAAATATCTTACATATAGATAATAATTTTATTTATATATTAGATATTTTAGTTTACTAATAAATATAGATAATTTTCAGGTTATTATGATTCGAACATAACATTTCCTCATCCCAATTGAGACGCCTAACCAACCTGGCTCTAACCTGTATTTATATTTAAAATAAATTCAGAGAATATCCGATTCGAACGGATGAAATAATAAAATTTAACAAATCTCAAGGTTGTCACCTTAAACCCCTCGGTCAATTCTCTTATAATAGTATATTATTATCTTACATCTTTAATTTATATAAAATAAATTTGTATATAATAGGTTATATAATAATACGTAATTTAGGTAAATTGTTTTAATTGCATATATTATTAGGTATTTTTATTTATAATAATAATAATACAAAGTAAAGTACAATTTATATTATACTTAATAATTAATACTTTAATTAATAAAAACAACTTATTTTATAAAAATGGAATATATATTTTGTTAAATAGATAGACTTAGTAATAATTATTAAAATATATATTCATTTTTCTAAGATATAGCTTTTCTATTAAAAGTTTTTTTAACTTAACTTGCGGACTTAGGAATTGCACCTAAATTTTTTGATCATGAGCCAAATATGTTACTATTACATTAACCCGCATATAAAAATTAAAAATTAATAAATAAATTATTAACATAATAAAATTTTTATTAAACTTTTATTATTATAAATTAATAATAATATTATTATTAATTTGACCAAATAATTTTTAAGCTTATAAATTTAAATTACTAAATTAATTTTTTTAAATAAATTATATTTATAATAAATGATTATTAATTATAGCTTTATTTATTTTGACACTATAAATTAAATTAATTACATTTAGTAAAATATATTTATATAAAAATAAAATTTTTATAAAGGTATTTTATAATATATTATTAACTATAAATTTTATTAAATAATGAATTTAATTTTTATATCAAGAGCACTCAGATTTGAACTGAGAATGTGAAGTTTGAAGCTTCAAATTTTACCTTTAAATTATACTCTTATAGTTATATAAATATATAATATATGATTTCTTAGCGATTTGAACGCTAATTCTACTCTTATCAAAAGTATACTTTACCTATTTAAGTTAAGAAACCTAATTATAATTAAAAAATAAAAGATTCAAGAATATATAAAATAAAGTATTAAGTCATTTAATATATACAATACGTTTTATATTGTGTATAATTAAAAAGTGTATTAATCTTTATAGGATTGAATATTTATTACAATATGATTAAATATATTAAATATTTAACTTTAAAATTATGTAATTTAAGAATATATATATATATAATAATTAATCTTAATAATTATATATCAACTTTAATTAACAATTTAAATACGGAAAAGAGATGATTTGAACATCTAAGTGTGTAATACACAATATTTAGCAAATATCTTGCTTTACCTATAGCGACTTTTCCTTTAAATTTTAAACATAAACGGGTTAAACCGGTCTTGATCCGGTATCTATTTTCTCGACAAGAAAATCCTTTACCAATTAAGTTATTAACCCTATTAAATTGAATTAATGAATTATTAGTCGAATTCAAATATACATATATCTTATCCTTTGGAAAATTTGTTAAATTATCAATCTTTACAGCTAACCGAAATCGAATCGGTAATATTCGTTTGGAAGACGATCAGTTTACCATTAACTTATAGCTGTTTTTTGTTTTTTTATTTTAAATAATTAATAAATTTTTTATTTAACTTAATTACATTAATTAGTATACCTTTATTTATAAAATTACTATATAAAAATTTAAATTTGGATAAATATTAATTATCAGATTTTGGTAAAAAAACTAAAATCTTTTTTTGATAAATAATTATATAATAACAAATTGTTGAATTTATATTATTTATAAATAATATAAATTAAGGCATATTTTCAATTTTATGATTAATCTTATAAAATTAATTAAATTAATAATCACTAATATTTGTTTGAAATAATCAACTTATTAATTTATTAAATAAAATATTATTGATATTTATAAGACTTAAGGGAATTGAACCCTTATGATAATGATTAAAAGTCACATGTTTTACCAATTAAACTAAAGTCTCTATATCAAAAGATCAAATAAATAACATTTAAAATATATTTATTAAAATCTTTTGATTAAAAAAAACTAAAAAGAAATATCCAATTAAATACTATTAACTAAAAATTCAAATAAATTTTTATTATTAATTAATATATATACTCTATAAATACCCGAATCTATTTTTTTCAGATATTTTTAAAAACAATAGTATTAAATATAGCTAATAAATAAAATAATATTTATTATAATTAATATTAATAGTAATAAAATATTTAAACTAAAAATATATAATTAAAAATATATATTATCTATATCTATTTCTATTAAAAATTTATTAGGATATTTAATAGCAAGTCATTTTCAACTTTTATATTGGGAAAAGTAAACAGATAAAATTTAATATTCTCTATTATCAAAATTAGTTTGAAAGAAAATATATGTTTGCTTAAAGAACTTTTAATTCATTAACCTTTCTTACTAAAAAAGTAATCTTATTCTGTATTTCTTTATTTTTTATAGACATAACATCCATTTAAGCATTTTATAAAGTATGATTTGGTACCTAAGTTGGTATAAAATGTAGTATAACAAATTCACAGTTAAAAAAAGATTTTATTGAGTAATTTAATTTTATTATCAATTTTTTTTAAAAAAAAGATCTGAAAGATCCATATTTTTTAAATCATTCTCATTTATTCCATTTAAAGTTTTATTAGTTCGTTCAACAAGATATCATCTTGAACCTCTATATTCGGATAAATGAAGTATTAAACTTTGATATTCTCTATTATCAAAATTAGTTTGTGTAATAGAATATATTTTTGCATCAAGAGCTTCTATTTCATTAACTTTTTTTATTAAAGAATTAACCTGTTCCTGTACTTCTTTCTCCCTATTACTCATTGTATTTATTCAAGTATTTATTGAAGGGCTATTATCTGATGATTTAAATTGTACTATAACATTAGTTCTTGAAAATTCTATATGTAAAATATTATTATTAAAATAATCAGAAAGTCTATTTACATTTGCATCAAATGAATTTTTTTGTATATTATAATCTTTTCTTTCTGCTACCAATTTTTCTTGTAAATATTCTAAATTTTCTTGTATATTTTCTGAATTAGGATTTTGAATAATAGGATTTAAAAGTCTAGGACTTAAAGTACAAATTGTATTATTTAGAATAAATAAATCTATATTAAAAATTATAAATAAACCTAGAATCAAAACAATAAATAATATCATAAAAATTTTAAATATTTCTCAAAAAATAGTATTTTTAAATAAATTATATAAATAATAACTAATAACAAAAATACCTAATAATATTATTACACTAATAATAAAAATTAAAGGGTTTAAACTAAATATATATGAAACAAAATTTTCTAAATAAATTTTATTTGAAAACATAATTAATAAAATAGTAATAAATAAAGAAATTATTTTTTTTAATAAAAATATATGGAAAAAATAAGAAGAAAAAATATAATAATAGGTTAAATTATATAAATATTTTAAGAATTTAAAAATATTTATAAAAATATTTGATATATATATATAAAATAATAAACGAAGGGTAATATAATATATACATATCATATATATATTAATAATATAATTTTCAAAAAAATTAATAATGTATTCCTTTTTTATAGTAAATATATCCTTCATACTAAAAATATCTATTTTTAATTTTATAAATTCTTGTTTTATACCTTCTAAATAAAAATCATTCCATAAAATAGAATTAAAATTTCATTCATCTATTAAAATATGTATAATTAATAAATTTATAAATAAAGGAGTACAGAATAATACAAAAATTGCAAATATTTTTCAAAAAATAGAATTTTTAAATAAATTATATAAACAATAACTAATAACAAATAATACATTTAATAATATTATTATATTAATAATAAAAATTAAAAGATTTAAATCCAATATAAATAAAGCAAATAAGGAAATAATACCTAAATAATATAAAATAGGTATCAAATTATTTTTTATGTTTTTTATCATGTTTTTTGTAAAATATAAAATAACGTAAGCCCATGTGAGTCCAAATAAAAGATCATAATTAAAATTATATGTAATTTTCAGTAAATTGTAAAATGTAAATTTATTGTTTTTTAGTACCAAAAGGATCAGACTTTAATAGTTCAATTACTTTAATTTGTAATTCAGTGCTATTTTTATTAATGTAACTTTTATGCTTATTTAACTCAGATATTATTTCATGAGCATCATTTTTAGCTTGGCTAGAATTACCTCAATCAGACACCTTATCAATAATATCATTTAATTCATTGATTTCTCGATTATTTCTTTCAATTTGAGAAATAGGTTCTTTTATTAAATCTGAAACTTTTGTTTTTACTTCATTAGATAATACAGTTTTAATAGCAGAACCTAATATAGGCCCAAATATTGGTTTTTGATCAGCCATTATTAAGGAAGTATCAATACCCAATAAAATTCCCATAGCAACACCAACAGGTTGTGCATGGTCACAAACTCCTTTAGCACATAGTAAAAGACGAGCAGAAAGACGAGCAAAATGGTCTAAAGGTGAATTTTTTATATCCAATTTATCGCTTTTTAATGTTTTATATATATGTTTTATTCTATGATATGATATATATATATGATAAATAAAAAATGACAAACAGAAAAAAAATGCAAAATAAAATATATAAATAGAATATTGTGATGCTTTGTTGCTTAATAAATACAAAGTACTTATACCACCTAAAACTCTAATAATTCTTACTAAGGGATGCAACTGTAACTTCAAAATATTATCAGGAAGAGTTGGTGTATTTCACCCTACTTTTAAGCCAATAATAAAACGTTTAAATAATGTTCTTTTCTTTTCATTTTTCATATATAACAAAATACATTTTCAATTAGGAAAACCTTTAATTATTAAATAATAAAACAATATTTAATTTATAATTTTATAAAATTATAAATTAAATAAAATATTAATTATACCTATATACATAATACAAATTTATACTTTTTTATTAAAAATTTCAAATTCATATAATTAAAAATAATAATTTTATTTTTAATATAATTTAAATGACATGCATTTAAAACTTTTAAGATGAATCGAACATCTATAAAAATATTAATAATATTTTGCTCTGCCATTAAGCCATAAAAGTTTTAAAACAAAAGTATGTAAAAAAGCGAAATATTATAAATTTCTTTAATATATTAACTACTAATTAAATCATTGTTTAATATTTTTCAATTTATCATATATAATGTGTAATTTTTAATATTTATTGTTCGATATATATTGTTTATAGTATATGATTTATTAATTAAATTAGTAAAAATTTTCTTTAAATTAAATTATTTATATAATTATAAGTAATACGAAATTTAAATATATAATTATTGAAAAAATTTTAATCATCTTTTCAAATACCTATAATACGTAATTTTATCCCAGGTTTTCATTGTCTATATTTACCTACTCTCATTAAATGTTTATTGTTTAAAATAAGTTTTCTAATAGTAAATAATTTATTTAATCTTAATTTTTTACTACCATACAAAAGATATATACAAAAATGATTAAATACAACATTTTCCCATACTTTAATTCCACTTAAAGTAAGTTGTAAAGATTTAGGCCCATGAGGATAAACTATAAATAAAGATTTAAAATAATTAGCTATATAAACTAATAATTTTATATAATATAGTTAAAATTAATAACCTCAATAATATATAGAAATAAATAAAAAAAGTCATACAACATCAACAAAATGTCAATAAAGTATACCTGACTCCAATCCGAGGTGGTGATGGTCAGTAAAATGATAAGCAAGTAAACGTCATAAACCAACTGCTAAAAAAGCAGTTCCTACTATTACATGTAACCCATGGAACAAATATTGTTAACATAAAGGTATTTATCTTTATTTCAATAGATTTCTCTATTGTTCAGACTATGTCTTATATACATAAAGAACATTTATAAATAATTTTCTTAAAAAAAATATATAGATTTTTTATTAAATTCATTTATAATAATTATATGTATAATCCAAGCACTCGTGAAAAATATTATTTTTTAGTCGTTGAACGTACTTAATTTTAAGTTTCGCTGCAAATTATAATAATATTTTATTAATAGATCTTTGCAATTCACTTGGTTGACTATTTTATTATGATAATATAGGAGCTTAAGTTAAACCCGTTCCAAAATAAAAACAAGAACCATAAATCCCATCTGATATAGTAAAAGATGAAACTGTATATTCTATACCTTGTAAAGCTGTAAATAATACAGCTAATAAAATTGTATAAACTAAACCATATAATGCTCCTCTTCTATTACCTTGAATAACAGAATGATGAGCATAAGTTACTAAAACACCTGATGATAATAATATTATAGTATTTAATAAAGGTAGTTCAAATGGATTAATACCATTTATACCCATAGGAGGTCATTGTGCACCCAATTCTATATTAGGTGACAATGAACTATGGAAAAAAGTTCAAAAAATAGCTAGAAAAAATAAAGCTTCAGAAACTATAAATAAACCTACACCTAAATTTAAACCTCTTTGTACAGCATTGGTATGATTACCTAAATATGTCATTATATTTAATATATTACTACATTAATTGGACTATATCTTATATAATAGGTTAATAACAAATAATATTAACGTATTAACTATTAACTAATAGTCTCTGAGGAACCTACTAAAATAATTATAAATTTATTGGTTTCCTGCTGATTATTCTAATGTAAAGAAGTTTCCAGCATATAGTTAAATTTAAAGAGGGCACATTATTTAAATAATTATTCCATTATTCATATTTGATTTAATTAATTTTATTTTTTGTTTACCTTCTAATGTAAGATGTTCTTTATTAATAAACATTTGATAAACTTCATTTCAATTTAAAAAATCATTATATTTTATACCTAATAAACTATAAATATTAAAATATCCAATTATTACTTTTAACTTACTTATATTTGTAATAGATATTGATAAAATTTGACCACTTTTTAAAGTTTTATATTCTGATAAATTACATAAAAAACATTTGGCTATTTCTTCCATAATAGGTAACATAGTTAAACAAGTAGATCTATCATACAAGCGTTTATCTAATTTAAATATAAGACTAATATTTTCACTAATAGATCTTAATTTAGTTCCAGATTTAGGTTTATATTTCTTAATTTTTACATAAAATTTACCCTTTGCTTCAACAAACCCTGCAAATCAACTATTATCTAACAAATTTGATTTATCTAACATACTTTCTTTTAAAGAAAGATTATATTTTTCATTAACAAATTTAATCAACTTATTAAAAGTTAAATTTTTAGGTGTTCTAAGTTTATTGTGTAATAAATTTATTACTAATACAATACCTTTAACATCACCTATTATATAACGAACAGTATTATTATTATTTTGAAAACACCCAATACCTCCTAATTTAGATTGAATATATGCATATAATTGTATATTCTTAATCTGTGAAGTAAAAACAATTCTAGGATTTAAAATCCTATTTAATCTTGTATTACCTAAAGCAGGTATAGATATAACGCCTTCACCTTCTAATAATCCTGCTAAATAGTATCCTAATTGATCATTATTTATATTCTTATATAAAATACTTCTATTACTTAAAGATTCTTTTATATCTTCTTTACTAAAAGCTTTTGTAATTTTTAATATAAAATATGTAAAATAAAGATGTAAAATATTATATTTTATACCCTCTGATATTACATCTCTAAATCATAAAGTCATTGATGCAATTAAATTAAAAAGAGCTATAAAAAACAAATAACCCACAAAAAAAAAACCATGCATACTTAATACACCTGTAGTTGTAACAGTAAAAAGTGCAGTACTTGTGTAAATAGGTCAAGGAGATGGTGATACCAAATGATAAGGATGATTTTGAAAATTACTTTTTGTTTTGTATTTCATTTAATATATATTTGATATAATAAAACCCTAATTAGATTCTTTTTTCAAAAATAGTAATAGCAATATACCCTACCATAATTAATATATAAAATAAATTAAGTTAATAATTATATATAGTATACATAATTATTAGTAATATTTTAATTATTAAATTATATAAAAATTTTCAATTTATAATTGTGTATCTTCATTTATAGGTAAATTACTTAAAAAATCAGATAATTTATAAAAAATTAAATAACCTTCTTTTATTATTTTGTCAGTTTTACTAACTAATAATTTTAAGGATACAGTTTTTACAATTATTATAATTGAATATTATCTAATATTACCTAAATTTAAATGAACATTGTAATAAGAAAATTTGTTTTTAATAAATATAGTTTTGTATTATATTTTTAAAAAAATCTAGTATTGTGCTTATACATACAATTACTAAAACTTGAAAAGTATGAATATTATGTATATAATTATTCACTCTTTTACGAGGTTAAGGACTTTGATTAACCTTAATATTTTCTTTAATATTTCCTATAAATCCCTTTAAATCTTTAATAATATATAAACAATTATCTAATGAATTAATATTTATATATATTTGTATTTCTTTCATATAAATTAAAATCTATATTATCTAGAACTTTTATTGAATATAAGAAAGAATAAATGAAATATTTATAATCTTTATTCTAAAGTGAAAATAATAAATTATACTTATACATAATATCTAAAATAATGACAAATTTTTTACTATAATTAAGATCATCTAAAAATTGATACATATTTTTAATTTCAACTTTATAATTCAGAAGTTCATTATATTTATTTGGAGATGTTTTTATTTCAGTTATTAATTTATTATCTGAACCAATACTATTTTTTATAAAGGTAAAAAAAATTACCATATTGATCAAATGTTATACTTTCTAAAAAACGATGGTTTGTAATTAAATAAATTAAAAATATATCAACAAATTTATTATCTTTATTTAAAATTATTTTAAAATTAACTAAATAAAAATCCTATTTATTTAAGCAATTAGTTTTATTGGTTTCATAAATTAAATTATTAGGTAAAGTATTTATAAGTAAAGTTTCATGTAACTATACACCAGTTAAAAATCTTTCATTCATAAATTAGGCCTATTATATATCATATAAATTAAAAATTAAATTCAAAATACTAGATAAAGTTCTATATAAATTATAATAAGTACCACAACATAATTAATAGAGTAAATAACATCCAAAGATTCCGTGTTAATATAAAGTAAAATATTTTTATAACAAGTATAAACAGATCACATTCTATATGGATTTTCTACTAAATATCAAATTAATTTATTTTTAATTTTATAAAAACAATTTTTGATTATAATATCATCTTTTAAATTTGATAATTTGATAATTTAAAAGGAACTTTAATCATTGCATTATTATTTTTATCAATAAAATAAATGTTGTTTGTCAAACTTAAATGAAAATCAAATAATTCATTAATATCAAAAATAGTAAGAATTTTAATTTAATAAAATTCTAAATTAAATTAATATCAATCCTAATAAGATAAATAAAAAAGTACTTTATTAAGTTTATAATTTATAAATACAAAATATTAAATTAAAAGTTCTAAATTTTTATAATTTGTAATTTTTTAGACAAATTGCTTTAAAAGAAATTAATAATGTAATAGATTTCTATTATATTATCTAATATTTTATTAAAGAAACAGATAAACGGTGTATAGGATATCTATTAGGATCTCAATGATTTCAACTAATACTATGATCTCAAGTATTAGTTTCAGGATCATAACCAATCTGATCAATACAATTCCAATGAGTATTTATATTACTTAAAACACTTTGATACCGTCTAGTAATAAAACGATTAAATTCATTATCATTTCTTATTACTATATCATTATGTAAATGAATTTCAGGTGAAAGTCCTTCTTCATCTACATAAATAAAACTAAATGTTAATTTATATTCAACATCAAATTGAATAAAATTACCAATAAATATATGTACAGCTTTTATAAGATCTTCTAATGGAAGTAATGGAAATGGGGGTTGAGATAATAAGATATTATCTAAAATATTCATATAAAGCATAAATAAAGACAAAATAACCTCATTTCAAACATATTTTATATAATTAAAAAAAAATAAAAATGAGAATGCAACTAAATAATAACAATAAATCATTATTTTTTGGAAAGAAAAGGAATAACTTAATAAGTATAAAACAACAAAATACTAAATAAGTTATAGATATTTTTTATTAAAAATATCTAATTATAAATAAGGCTAAAGACATGAATTTTATTTCTATAATTTCTGTTAATATTTTTATTTTGATATAGGTAAAATGATCTAATATATAAAATTACTTAAATTTTATAATTTTTAACTAACAAACTTTAAATTACCTAACAATAATTTATTATAAAATTAATAATTAATTTTTTATCTATTTTTTTTAATAATTTTTAATTCAGCTAAAATTTTACTTTCTTCAACTCTTTTTATATTTTGCTCCCCTTGAAGTTCTTTGTAAAATTCATCTTTGAACTCTTTTAGTTCATTTTTTAATCCAATAAAGGAATCATCTTTTTCGATCTCATTAATTATTTTGTTTAAATCTTCAATATTTTTAGTCTTTTGTTTAATTTCTAGCATTCTTTTTTGAAGTTCAAGATATTCATTATTACCTTGATAACCAAGATTAGTTAAAATTTTACCTAACTGATTACCTAAAGTTTTTTTGAAAAATGGTGTATATCCAGCTTCTTCTAGTAACTTATCAGTACCAAAACCTAAACCCATAATAGTAGCACTAGCACCTCCAGCAACACAAGCTCCTTTAATACAAGCAGCCAATTTAACAGTTAAGGATGCTGTTTGATCTAAAGGTGAATTTCTTACTTCCAACTTTTTATTTTTTCACAAATAAATAATATAACAAAATTTAATAATATTAATACTTGCAATATATAAAAAATGTAACATAGCTAATATAAAAATAATTCAATAAAAATAAGAATTTCCTATTCATTTAGGTGATGTTAAAAAAAGTATGATAGAAATACCTCCTATTACTCTAAAAATTCTAGTTATAGGATTATTGTGAAATTTATTAACAGATTCAGGCAAACTAGGTAGCATCCAAGCTATTTTTAGACCTTTTCAGATACGATTGAAAATATTTTTATTTTCCATAAAAATATTTTAATATAAACATAAATTACCACCATATTAAAATATTTTAATCTTATGTAACACCATATATATCTATATGGCAATATATAATTGTTAATTACCGAAATATCAACACTAAAAAAAATATAAATTATAATATATAGAAAAATACTTACTATAATTACCACATTATTTAATAAACTTACTGCTTAAATAATAAAATATTAAATAATATAAAAACATAAAAAAATATAATTATTATTAAATTTAATATTTTATAAAGATAATTTTTTTTAAGATATACTTTACTTTTTTACTTTCATTAATTTAATAATAAAGAAAAAAAAGAAAAATAGCATGACCTTTTTTTTAATTATATATATTTTACTTATATAAAAAGCCTGTATTTTTTTTTTTATATAAACAAATTTTAGTTTGTAATTCTATAGTAAAATAAGATACAAAATTTAATTTTTATAGGATGATTATCCATCTGAAAATCTAATGGTTCAATAAAGTAATAATTTTAACTTATTTACTTTATTATTTGTATTATAATTTCGATAATATACTAAATAAATTTGTTTATTTACAAACCTTAATACAAACCTTTATGACAATTTATTATCAGGATTAATTGTTATTACAATAGAACCAATCATAGCTAACAATAAAATAATTGAAACCATTAATAACCATATACTATATGCACTATACATAATATTACCAATACTTGTAATATTTGTAACATCCGTTAAAACAGCATCTCAATTATTAGCACTAGCGTAAATTATTTGTTGTTTGTAATCAAGAATATTATGAAAATATTGATTTTGTACTTGTTTTATATTATACAATTTTTCAGAAAAAGAATTATAAAAATAATTTATAAAACCAAACTGTATAAAATTAAAAGATATACTTTGACCTAATATATATACAAAAGGTATTACACTTAACATAGCTAAAGGTAAATAATTATTTGTTTCACTTAAAAGCTCCGAAATACGAATATTTATTAACATTAATATAAATATAAATAAAATGGATATAGCTCCAACATAAACTAATAAATATGATATACCTATAAAACTTAAGCCTATTAATATTAAATAACAAGAAATTGTAGAAAACAATCCAATTAAAAATAAAACAGAAACTACAGGATTTTTACTTATAATTGTATAAATTCCAAATAATATACAAATTAAAGATAATATATCTAAAATCTCTATCAAAAAACCATTAGTTTTTATATCAGATATTAAATACAAATAATACATTATATTTATAATTTACCTCATTTCAAACATATCTTATATAATTAAAAAAAAATAAAAATGAGAATGCAACTAAATAATAACAATAAATTATTATTTTTATAGGAAGAAAAAGAATTAATTAAATTTCATGACATTAACTGATGATAGTCAATCAATAAGCCAACCATATATGCAGCTTTAACTTTACAAGATTAAAACAAAAATATTTAATATATTATTCAGTAACTTGCACTATAAACAAAAATTACTTTATAAATAGTTTTTATTATCTTAAAGTTCAAATTAAATAATTTTAAAAATGAAACTATAAAATATATAAATTTATATATACTTCTTATACAAACTTTTATAATTTTATTATAGTTTTCATAATTATTAATTATAATAATTTATAATTATATATAAAGCTATTTTAGATACAAATACAGCTATAAATAACATTATATAGCTAAATATTAATAAAAAATTGCTAGCTTTATTTCATATTTTTAAATAACGATTTATTATAAAATTTAATATTTTACCAAATTTATTTTTTGGTATAAATTTATCATAATTTATATTTAAAATATATCTACTGATATATATATTTAAAATTATATATAAAAATAATAAAGCACCATATAATAAAATGTTTATATCAAATAATAAATTTAAAGGATAATCACTTAAATTATTAATACCATTGTTTTCCGAATTTGCAGAAAAATAAATAAATTTAAGCTTACCATTATTACCACTATTGCTATTTAAAACACGAGACATTATAGCTGTAGTACCTTGAACAACATCCATAGTACCTAAACCAGCTACTATTTTAACAACAGGAGGTCCCCCTATATATTGAGCAACTTTAAATCCAACAGTAGCACCACCTGCATAAGATATCGCTGCAGCTAAAGTATTAATACCCTCTTTACTAAAACTAGTTTTAATATTTGGATGATTAACATTAACAGTAGCACCAGTACCTACATTAATAGTGTTATTTTTATCATCTGTTACATTTAATGTTACATCATATATTTTATTTAAATCTAACTCAATATTAAATATAAAATAATAAATAAATAAAAATATAAAAAATAAAATAATATTTATAAATGGATAAAACATATTTCTAAATTATAAATAAATATTTACATTTATAAAATTTAAATAATTATTTATAATAAAATGATCTAAAAAGATAGCTAAAATAAAGAAACTTACAAAAAAAAATGGTATTAATTGAGGCATAATTTAATATATATATATATACAAGATATTTACATATATATATCTGAATTTTAAATTTATAAAAAAGTGAAAATAAAAAATTAAAAAAATTTTTTTTTATTTTCATAGGAAGAAAAGGAATTGAACCTTTGATAGCTAAAAGCCATTGAGTTTACAGCTCAACCCGTCAACCAACAAACGGACCCTTCCTTATAAAGAATATAAACATAAATAATATATATATATATTACTAAATAAAAATAAAATTTAAAAATAATATTAATAAATTAATGAAAATCTTTTTTTGGATTTGAACCAACAGAAATAAAAATTAAATTTCTTTACCTTATAAAGATATGTAAAATAAAATAAAAATAAAAATTTATTTTTATTTTATATACAATATTATTATTAAGTTCTATCCATCCCGTGCAAGTTCCCTTACACGAACCTTATTTCGACTTAACACCAATTAAAGTCATGCATACGAAAATTACAAATATATTTATATATATCTAATTATATATATTAAAATATACAATAATTAAACTTATTGCACATACTCCTTTCAGCGCCTGACGAGTAGTTAGTACCTAACTGAGATAAAATTCACCGTGACGTGGTGATTCACGATTACTAGTAATTCCTTATTCATGTAGTCGAGTTACAGACTACAATTCATATTATAACCAATTTTAAGGGTTAGCTCCATTTCACAATATTGCATCCTTTTGTTAAGGTATATGTGGCACGTCTATAGCCCACAATATTTCATAGCGATCAAATTTATCATATGAATAAATATATTAAAAATATATATCCAAACTATATAACTGATTAATTTACAACTATATTCTTTCTTCATTCATTGAAGCTTTTATCTTTAAAATTTTATTAAAACCTTCTAATGTTAAATGTTCTTTATTTTTTAACATATTAACGACTTTAACAAAATCAAAAAAATCTAAGCTTTTTTGACCTTGTATAGGGTATTTATTAAAGAAAGGAATGATTATATCATGAATATTTAAATATTTTGTAACTTGAAAATTAACAGAATTATTTCTATAATAAATATAAGACATTTTATCATCTTCTTTATAATTACCTAATTTAAAATAAATTGCTATAGCTTTAATAAGTTCTTTTTCTCTAATATTCAATCCTATTTCAAATCTTAATTGAATTCTTCTACCTATTTTAGTAGTAATAGAACTACTAATCTTTATACCAAAGCTACCATCTCCACTTGAAAATCCAGCTATTCAATTAGGATCAGGTATACCCTTAAAGATATATTCTGGTCTAGTAACCGGATATTCATTTCAATTAGGAAATTCTTCTTTTAAACTATTACTAAGACCTAAATTAAGAGAAGATTTTATTCTAATTAATTTTAATAATCCTTCTTTAGTTAGATGCTCTTGAAGCTTAATTATATAAAAAGCTTTTTTAAATAAAATATAATCAATAGCTTTAACAGATATGAGTGGATATTTATCAAAATGATCTACAATTACTTGTAAATCTTTAATGGATTCAACTCTATATTGTACAGAATTTTTTCCATGTTTATGTAATTTACCCACACCTAAAGAAGATTGAATATTTTTCAATAGCTCAATATCTTTTTTATGTAGTCCTATAGCAAAAATAGCTTTAATTCTTCAATTAGTTTTATATTTACTATTAGGTTGAATTAAAATAGAAAAAGAACCTTCTGCATCTGCAAAACCCGATAAAAATCAAGGATTTATCTTAGGTTTATGAACGAGAACTGGCTCGTGGGTAACGATTGTAATATATGTTCTTAATACATTTATTCGGTTAGAAAGGATTTTGACTTGATAATTTATTTCAAAATTCATTAGAGTACACCTTAAATACATCTTATTTAAATTATTATTATATAAAGAGTATCAACTACCGTCTACTCGTTGCTCTTTTACAGATTTTAAAATTAAATCTGACTTAGATCCGCGATATTTCATTTCTTTTTCAATCATCTTCTGGCTTATTACCTTACATGAGTAATTAATTCATCCACAAATAGTCTTTCGAATATTGCTTGGTACCAAAAGCTTTAGAAAGTCCCCGGAATTTGATAGTTTTACCCACACGAGCGATTTCCTACATCGCTCAGCAGGCCATGATGACTTGTCTTGGTCCCTCTTATCTAGTCCAATATAGCGGCGAACCACTTTATATAAACAAATAAAGTAAGGGTTTTCGTTAATTAAAGGAGTTAACCAGATCTCACGACACTAACTGACGACAGCCGTGCAACGCTTGTAATAATTTAATACTATACAAATTGTGGTAAGGTTTTTCGCGGATTATCGAATTAAATAGTTGAGATAGGTAGGCTTTCTCAAGCTTTCCCCCTCTAAGAACCGTACGTGCGACTTTCATCGCATACGGCTCAAGCAGAAATCTTCAGTTATATTAACTTAGCAGCCATCGCCGCAAACAAAAATCATCAATCAACATACTAAAACAATTTTTATCAGTTTCCACCTTATGTTAAGTCAGCCATTTTTAAATTATAAAAAAGTAAATATATTTTAATTATTTTGTCTATTTGTATTCATAGAATTTTTTATTTTTTTTAATTCTTCTAAACCTTCTTCCTTTAAATGTTCTTTATCCTTAATAATTAAAAATGCTTTTTTAAAAGCCTCTAATTCCAATGATTTAGATCCATATAAAGGATTAGTTAAAAATAAAGGAATAATTTTTTCTTCAAAAGACTTGAAAGAAGTAACAGTAAAATCACAAGCCTCACTTTTACGTTTTTCTACTCTACCACAACTTAAATAATTGGAAATATTTTTAAGTAATTCTATATCACGTAAATGTTGTGTTATTTTAAAAACTAATTGTACAGCTGATCCTAATTTAGATTTTTCGGATTTATATATACTTATATAAAAACAAGATTCTCCTTCTGAAAATCCAGATAATCAATTAGAATCTGGTATATTTATAACATTATAAATATCTCTTTTCATAATTTTAATTTCAGGAAAATTTTTTACTAAATTATTCGATATACCTAAATTCAATGTTGCTTTTAAACTTACAATCATTTGTAAACCTTGCATTGTTAAATGTTCTTTATTTTTTATTATTATAACAATTTTTGAAAACAATTCAAAATCTATATGCTTTTGTGTTATTAAATAATATTTTTTAAAATGAGGAATTATTACATTAAATAACTCATTAATATTTGAAACTTTGAATTTATAAATTTTATCATTATTATTATAGAAAATATTACCTACACCTAATGTGTATTTTATATTTTCTAATAAAGCTTTGTCTTTATAATTTAAACCCAATTCAAAAGATACCTGTATAATATATCTTGTAGTACGAGTATTATCTTTAATAATATTAACAACAAAACTACTCTCAGCATCTACTAAACCAGTAATAAATCAATAGTTTAATTTTTTCATATTTTTCAAAATAAACTTATATTTAAATTAAATCGTATTCTATAATTTGGAATATTTAATATTTTATATATTAAATTAATTCCCTAAACAAATTGCTTAATAAAACTAAGAATTTAATCCTACTTTTAAATCTGATTAAATTCTTTGAAAAATTGCTTCTTTTTATTTGTATTTTTCATTATTATGTTATAATTAATCTTCACTTTATACATACTCCTCAAATAGTTTAATTATCTGAACTAATAAAAATAAAATACTAATTTACAAAATATATTAAAATATATTTATATCTATAATTTTTATTTACTTCAATTGAAATAAAAATTAAGCATTTGCTTTTTAACTTATCCTCTTTCCTTCATCTGATACAATAACTTTGTAATAATCATCACTTATATATTGCCTCTTTAATTTATTATAATTAAATTTATTATACATTGTTATGACAAAATATAAATCTTATAATAAATTATAAGAAGATAAAGGAATTACCAAGTTCATATATTAGCACAATTTATATAAGACTTAGGAAAGTAGCTTTACTCCGACGGGATTATGGTTTCTCTTATAGATTAGCATGTAAAATCTATAACCTCCCATTATTTATAGTAATGTTACGAAGCGTCACTGCTACTTTAACTTTCGCTTTCCATATCTTACTTACACTAGCTCCTAAAAATATAATAAATATATTTACATTGTTATTTAAAACAGGCTACATTGTCTCCACAGCTTCACACAAACCATTACTGTTTTGCATGTGTAGATAGTGTTAGGTAGAGAAAACCTAGCGAGATCACATCGCATTACTAATATATGCTTCTTGTCGCACACATACTTCACTACTGGTTTCAGAAACGGTCTAATGATTTCAGTTTCAATGTTGCCATATTACTCTTAAGGTGGAATGCTTACACTTTCATTTATATGCTAAATATAAGTATCTAGCTTATGACATTCATAATTTTCTGCTTGGACTACTAGGGTATCTAGTTGAGTAAAATAAAGTTCTCTCAAATTTACTTCCTCATAGAACCGTACAAGCCACTTTCATGGCATACGGCTCAAACATTATATACGCTTAAATACTATTACCTTTTTTTCATTCATTATATTGGATATTTTTATATCCTTGTAAAGGTATATTATTCTTATCATCTAAAAACATAATTAAATTTTCAATATCTTTTTTACTTGATATAAATAATTGAAACATTTCTTTTCTTATTTTACCTATATCTCGAGCTCTTTCTGATCTTTTTATAACATTAGGGCCAAAGCATAACCTTTTTTTTATTATTTCCAAAGCATTTTTATCTAAATGCTCTATGTAAAAAACAAGTCTATTGTTTTTGATATTAAAAGAACCTTCACCATTAATAAAACCAATTATTCAATTATCAATATCTAATTCAGTAAAAAGACTTTTTTTTATTTCCACTTTTTTAGTTATGTATAATAAACGTTCAGATTTATAATTATTATACTCTTCTAATGTTTTAAATTCATTAATATGATTAATTAATCCTTCTTTTAATAACTGATATCTAATTAATTGATTTTTTGTTAATAAAGGATTAAGTTCAAATACATTTTTAATTAAATATAATAAACCTTGTTTATCGTTTATTGCTAAACGTGAATCTGGCTTATTAGTATATTCATAAATTGAACCTATACCTTTTAATTTAATTTGTATATCTTTTATCATTTCTATATCTCTTTTATGCATAGATAAATGATAAGAATAACCTACATTTATTTTACTAATTTCACCTGATTTTAACAACCTTTTCTTAGGATAAGTTTGAAAATTTCCTTCAGCATCATTTAACCCAATAAATCATTTTAGCCAATTATTATTATAATTCTTATTCATCTCCATATTTTCCATGTCCATAATACTTTGATTAAAAATTAGTGAAATTAATAATATAATTATCTAACTATATAGATTTTAATTTTTATCTAATTAAAATAAAAATGAAAAAAATAAATTATAAATAGTATAAGCAACGTAAATAACATCTATACGTAAGTCTGCACTTTTTCAAGTTAAGTAATAAATACCTTATCTACTCCATTACAGAATAGCCTTAGCTTTTTACGTTATCCCTTTACCTCTAATCGATAATTTATTTTACAATAAATCCTGCAAAATGTTATGTTTCATTTGCGAATTAAAGGCATTATCCTGTTTTCTAATAAAAACAAAATTCTTCCTTAGGTTCCAACTTTACTTTATTAATTATTTGTTTATCTTCATTTAGCCAAGGACACGCTAAATGCCTAATTAATTATAACAACATATAACTTCCTTGGTATACAAGGAAACAAAGTTTTAATTACATTGGTTCAATTTATTTAACCATAGAAGAGAGTCTATTTATATAAATATAATTTATATAATATATAGAGCTTTATAAAAAATAGTTACCTATTAAATATATCTAGTTAGACTATTGTAAGATAAAATACAATCTATAATCAATATAAAAAAAGGTTATAGAATTTTTATTAGAACTTTTCAGGTCGCACATCCTTATTGCTACCCAAGCCTTCGTCCCTCAACGTCAGTTTTTACATAGAAAGCTGCCTTCGCCTTTATCAGTCCCTTTAGTATCATAAAATTTTATCTCTACTCTAAAAGTTCTCCCTTTCTCTCATAAAACTCTAGTAAAAAATTACCAATTAAGGTTTAATTTACCGTCTAGGTACCCTTTAAACCTAATAAAGATGAATAACACTAGTCTTTTACGTATTACCGCGACTGCTGGCACGTAGTTTGGTCAAGACTTATAAATAGAAAATTGTCATAATCATTAATCTATTTAGAATTTTATACGATTTATTCGTTACTGCATTAATTTTTATTAATACAAATTCATTCTTCCAAGTTGCTGGTTCAGCCGTTAGGCCATTGACCAATATTCCTCACTGCTGTACTAATGCGTATTGGGGTTTTTTCAGACCCAATGTGGTCGATCAACCTCTCAGTTACGACTACGGATGTATAGCTAGTTAAGACATTACCTTTTCTACTACTGTCCGAAATATTAATTAACATCTTAAAGTGAAACTATTTTGTTTCTTTTTTATTATAAGGTATTTTACCTATCTTTAAGGTAGCCAAAATATTAATTACTCACCTGTACACCACTTCTAATTAATAGTTATAACTAGACGTACGATTAGCATGTGTCAAGCACTTAGATAGCGTTCAATCAGAGCCATCATCAAACTCAAAAACAAATAATATGTTATGTATGTAATACACATAACATACTATTATTAAATTTAACATAATAATTATAAATTTATTACATTAATATAATAATCCATATAATTTTTTTTATTTAATAAGGTATATACCTATAATAGATACAATTAAGCCGGATTCTGTTACTATACATATTTCTAAAAAAAAATTTAATGTGGGAGTAATGTTCGTATTATATATTATTATAATATAATATTATATAGTTATATAATAATTTGTTTCTCTAAATATTCCATAATTTTTATCATTATACTTGTAATATATTTTATATTAATTAATATAAATATACATATATAAACACTTAACAAATTTAGGACTTTCCTATCCTTTAGTCGGACTGTATAGTTTGTATCATATTATTAATAATTAATTTTATTAATTTATTGTAAATCTAAAGAATATTTAATATAATAAGCAGTCAATACTACAAAAACTTGAGATTTAATAAAAGCAATACAAAATTATAAACCAAAAAAAGCAATAATAAAAGCTATAGGTAATAAACTTATAGAAAAGAACAAAATACCAATAAATTTTAAGTTTTGGTAAATAAGTCCTTATTACTAGATAGATATTATATCTATAAGGATTATTAGAAATTTTTTGATAATTGCATATCTATCCCTATCCTCTTAGTAAATATTAAACATTACTGAGAATATATTTATATTAATGTTATTAAATTAATTTGAATATATACTTACCTTTAAAAAGTTTAGTTTGTTTATCTTTTAAATATAAAGATATACTAGCTTGATGTATACCTAAAGATTTGGCTGCCAAAGTAATTGAATTTTAAATAATAATATAATTTGTTATTACATTTATAACCTCTATTTTTTTTTTGAAGTTTTTTGAAAACAAATATTATTTTCAATAATACTTTTTTCAATAAGTTTAAAAACATATTTACCAAAAACAGGCTGTTTTTGTTTTAAATAGATCTATCTTTTAATATATCTTCTGTTAATATTCAAAGCTTTTGCTGTTGCTTTTATTGCAGGATAAATAGTATTTATACCAATAGTTATATTAGTAATTTATACTATTTTACCTTTATGATTAAAAGAATGCTGTAATAAATTTTCAGCAGACAAGTTATTAGCTACTAATTTCATTTTTTCTATTATTGCTTATGAATGTTTTTAACCTTTACTTATAGAAGGACTTCCTGATTCTTTTAATATATTGTACTTAGAAGAGTATTTTTTAAAATAATATTTTACGTAATATAAGATTATCTTTATAATAAAATTCTAAAATATCTAAACTAAAATTAAAGTATCCATATTTTAATAATGCTTTATAAATTGGTATACTTACTCCAAGTAGTAGTCTATTTATATTATAATATTCTAATAATTTACGTCTTAAGTTTACGGAACTACCTATAAACTTTTTGCCATTTAACTTGTTAGTTAGGTTATATACCACTTTTACCTTTAGATTTAAGTATTTCTAATTTATTGGTATCTCCATTTTGAAAATGTAAAGTATTACTTTTATTAGAAGAATAGTATCTATACTGTATAAATAAGTTAGATTTTGTTAATAAATAATTAGTGGAAATTGATAAATTATTTATTAAATTATTAGAATACTGATTATATTTACTAAAATAATTTACTTTATTAAATCTTAATGTAAATTTAAAGTATCTATTATATATGAACATGTCAAAACTACAAAAACTTGTGCTTGAATTTTATATATACCATCCAACCACCCGTCCCTAAAGACACTATAAACTCAATTATATTAATTATTATATCTGTTTTTATTCATAGAACTTATAGAATATTCCAATTTATTAATACTATCTGCTGATAAATTATTAAATCCTTTTCCTAAATTATTATATAATATAGTTACTGCAGTTGCAAAACTCATAAAATCTTTATGTTTTTCATTATTTATATTATACTTAGTAAAAAATGGAATAATAATATTATATAATTCTTTTTTATTTCTTACAATTAAGTATCTCATATTACTACTATCAGACTTTATATATCCACAGTTTAATAATTTGATCATTCTATTTAATAATTTTACATCCCTTTTATTTTGAGCTATAGAAAATGTAGCATCATAATTAGGTCACTTATTACTAAGCGACGGTCTTGATATAAAAAATGAACCATCTGCAGCTACAAATCCTGCTATATAATTAGGATATAATTTAAAATTATCTTTAACAATAATGTTCAATATATTAAACGGAACTATATTTGAAAACTATTTAACCTTAAAAATAGTAGCATTTAATCCTTTTTTTAACGCAGCTTTATATGATAATACTTCTCTATAACCTTTTAAATTTATATGATTATTATTTTTCATAATTGTTGCCACAGCATTAAATAAATAATAAGATACTATTTTAGTTGACTGCAAAGGATATGCATTATTAAAAAATGATTTTAATTTATATAATATTTCCATATCACTATAATGTACTGAGATTTGATATATTAATCCAACAGTATATCCAATTTTTGTTGTTTTACTTGCTATAGTTTTTATAATAAAACATCCTTCACCGTCAGTATAACCTGTTACTCATCAAGGATCAAGTATCAATTCATTTTTACTTGATAAATATCTTTTTGTTAACTTACTTAATATTTTCATATCTTAATGTAAATCTAAAGAATCTCTTATATATGAACAAGTTAAAACTACAAAAACTTGACTTTGTATAAAAGCAATAGCTAATTCTAATCCTGAGAATGCTATAATAAAAGCTAAAGGTATTAATCCTACAAATAAAAATAATATACCTGAAGTCATTATTTTATAAGTAAATCCACTTAGGATATTTAAAAGCATATGACCACTCACGATGTTTGCAGCTAAACGTAAACCTAAAGATATATTTCTAGCTAAATAAGATATAAATTCTATTAATACTAACAAAGGCAATAAATTTAAAGGACAACCAGAAGGTACAAAAAAAGAGAAAAATTCTAAACCATGTTTTTGAAATCCTAAAAAAGTAGCACCTAAAACTACAGTAAAGCTAATAAAAAAAGTTAAAATAAAATGAGATGTTGAAGCAAAACTATAAGGAACCATACCTATCAAATTATTTATTAAAATAAATAAAAATAATGCATATATAAAAGGAAAATATATTTGTCCTTTATTTGAATTAATTTGATTTATAACTATACTATGTATAGTTGCGTACAATGATTCTTGATTTATAGATCAGATATTAGATATCAATTTGTTATAATTAGTAGCTAACTTATTAAGACTTAAAATTAATATAGTACTAATTATTAAATATAATCCAATATTTGTCAAAGATATATGACTATTATTTAATATATTTAAATTTATACTTATTAAATCTCTTATTTCAAACTGATCTAAAGGGCTTAATACAACAAAATTATTCATAGAAAAAAAATTAAACTTATATTTAAATTAAATGGTATTTACAATTTATAACAATTAATATATCAAATATTAAATTAATTACTTATTTATATTTATCTAATAAAAATTAAAATAAAATAATATAAAAACTTTTTATATTTATTATAATTTATTTATAAACATACGTGTTATAAATAAACGAACAAATCTTGGTAAAATATATTTACTGAATGTAAAAACTAAAATAGTTAATAAAACAAAACTAAAAAGTGCTGTATTTACAAAAAAAAATGGTATTAATTGAGGCATAGTATAATATGTATACGAGATATTTACATATATATATCATAATTTTACAATTATAAAAAAGCGAAATAAAATAGTAATAATAATTTGAATAAGATATAAATTATTTAATTTTATATTATATAATATAAATAAATCAATTTTATAAATGTTCAAATTGCAAAAAAAATATACAATAAAAAGAATTATAAGATACTTTTATAATATTCAATTAATTCAATAAAGCTAAATATATTTTGAAAATATATATATAAATACAAATTTAATAAATATTAAAATTATATATTAAAGAAGAAACTGAATAATGTAAACCATCTAAAATAGGAGCAGGGTAAAGACCAAAAAATACTGTTAATATAACAAGAATAAATAAAATCGTAAATTCTCTTTTACTTACATCAGTAACATAATTTATAAAATAAGAAGAATAAGTACCACCAAAAGCTATTCTATTAAACATAAATATAGTATAAGCTGCAGAAAATACAATGGAACTACTAGCTAAAACACCTAAAATAGACATTCTTTCAAATACACCATAAAGTGACATAAACTCACCTATAAAATTTAAAGTAAAAGGAGCACCACAATTACCTAATGATAGTATATAAAATAAAATACAAAAAATAGGCATTACTTGAGCCATACCTCTATAATATGTAATTAATCTAGTAGAAGATCTATCATATAAGACACCCCCCACACATATAAATAGACCAGAAGAAACAAAACCATGTGCCAAACCTAAAGTAATAGCACCTTCTATTCCTTGTATACTATTACTAAATGCACCCATAAGATATACAGCTGCGTGTGATACAGATGAATAGGCAATAAGCTCTTTAATATCTATTGTTCTTAATGTACTAAAACTAGCATATAAAATAGTTATTACACCTATAACATATATTATATATGTATAATTAATAGCAGCTTTAGGTAATAAAGGCAAGATTAATCTAAATATACCATACAAACTTAATTTAAGTACTATCAAAAAATAAATTTCTATTTTAGCTTACTTCCTTTCCAGGACATTATTAATATCTAATAATATAATAAATACATATAAATAATATGTATTGGAAAATTAAATATACTTATTAGGTAAGCACTCCATTATTTTCATGATGGATGGACCATATCTTAACAACATTTTGTAAAATAATTATATGTTTTATTCAATATAAGAATAAAAGTTATTTAAATGATTTCAATTAAAATAAGTTCTTTTATAATTCATATTTTATTTATATTTAATTATTGAAGAGAAATTATCTTTATGTTTTTTTATAAAATTAAATTTTAGTTCAACAAATAAAATATAAATGTTTACTATTAAATAAAAGATAAGTTTCAAGATATTTTATTAATACCAAATTACCTTCTACATTATTAGTTCTAATTCAATTTATTAATTTATATAATTGAACAATCTCCTTCTATTAATCCTGCTAAATATGATCCTAAATTTTTATTATTAACTTTATTACTAGTAGTATAATTATTATAATTTTTAATTGTTTTTAGCATATGGTCTCTGAAGAATCTATTTAAATTTTTATTAATGAATTTTATGTATATATTAATAATTTATAACTTTATATCCTTCCAAAATATATTATATAAATTTTTATTAATAAATAGTTTCCTGCTGATTAACCTAAATAATAGGTTTTTCCAGCAATTAGCTAAATTTAAAGCAAGCATAGTTTTACCTGCTAAAATTATACTACCAGCTAAAGGTGATTCAACATGAGCTTTTAATAATCAAGTATTTAAAAATATCGTAGGAGTTTTTACAGCAAATGATAAAAAAATACCGTAAAATAAAAAAAGTTGAATAATATAACTATAATTTGCTTTAGATAATGCATCAAAATCAGTTGTACCCATTATAGATGACATTGTAATTATAGAAAGTAACATAAATAATGAACCTAATAAAGTATATAAAAATAAATAAAAACTAGCTCTTACTTTATTACTAGATCCAAATAATCCTATTAATAAAAATAAAGGAGGTAATATACTTTCAAAAAATATATAAAATAATAATATATCCAGAACTAAAAAAACAGCTAATAATAGTGTTTCTAATGAAAGTATTATTACTACAAATGATAATACATTATTTAATCTTATTGTATTTCAATTAGATATTAAACATATTGGTATAATTATTGTTGTTAATAATACAAAATATATAGATATTCCATCTATACCTAAATATACATCAAAATAATTTATTTTATAATATTCTTGTATTTGTATAAATTGAAATTGTTTACCACTAAAATCAAATAATATAAATATTATTAAAGATACAATTAAATTAATAATTGTAGTAGTTAAACCAATATATTTAATCTGTCTATCTGGTATAAAAGATAAACCATAAGATGTGTAAATTAAAATAATAAATATTCCTAATAAAGGAATTAATAATAAGGATAAAAGAGATATCAAAACAATTATTTTCATAAGTATAAATTCCCTCCAGATTAAAATATGTATATATGTATATTAACCTTATGTAACACCATTTATATCTATATGGCTATAAACATATAATATATAATTAAATAGTTATATATTATTATATATAATTTTTTTATTATATAAAAACATCTTATAATAAAAAAATTATAATATTTATTATAATTTTTATGTAAATATATACATATAATTATTTAAAAAGCAAGAAATAGAAATAAAATATAATTTATATTTATATTTTATAATTCAATAGTAAGTTTAAAATTAATATTTTTATAAGTTAAAAGTACAATAAAAATATTAATTTAATAATAATAATTTTCAAAAATTAAAAACATGAAGATTAATTTAGAATAAAATTTAATTACAATTAAATGATAAGTAAAAAAAATTAGCAATTATAATAAAGAAAAATTACAAGGTAAAATATTTAAACCAATAACAATACAAGGGATCGTAATTATATATGCTATAATAATAGGTAACAATATAGTTCAACAAGCTGACATTAACTGATCAAATCTTATTCTAGGAAATGAGGCTCTGGCTCAAATGAATATAAAAATAAGAATAGATGTTTTAAAAGCCAAATTTAAACTGCTAGATGGACTAAACAAGAAACCAGATAAAAGAAAGTTATAATTAGGTTGAAAAGAAATATATCCAATATATTGTGAAAAATAATTAAATATATAAAATAAAGAATTCAAATGTAAAAAACTTAAATAACCACCTAAAAATAAAACACTAGTTAATAAACAAATTAAAACAATACTAGCATATTCAGCTAAAAAGAAAAATACGAAAATAACTGCAGAATGCTCTGTCATAAAACCACTTACAAGTTCAGATTCCAAAAATAAATAATACTATCTTAGGAGATCATATCTTGGATAAAACCCAGTAAGATTAAGCTTTATTAATTTAAAACAACATATAGACCGTTATTTAAACACTTACCTATTGTTACCTTAGATATATTTAAATCTTTAGCTAATTCTATATTATTATTAAATTTTGAAACTAAATTGTCATTTAAGTCATAAATATCTACATTTAAAGATATTTCTTCATATTTTTACTTAATGGTTTTTATCAAACATAAAATTTAATTAACGATATTTATTAATTAAAACAAGGGCTTTTTAGTATGTTTTTTACCTAACATAGGATGATTATTATTAAAAATTCTATCTTTTTTATTACATACTCAATATATTTATAACTTAACATACTTAGGCAATACCTTTTAAAGTATGAAGAGTATTTAAATCTCTTTATATAACTTGATATTAAATCAATTAAAACTATTTTATTTTTAACTTTAAAAGTTAAATTTATTTAAATCTTATTTATTAAATGCAGCTTGTAGAACTTAAATTTTTTATTTTTAATATATTTATTAAATTTTAAATAAAACCTTTTACCTATATTGTTTATTATGAACAATATAAAAAATAAATACTTTCTTTATTTTTAATCTTTTTCTATAAAATTTAACAGAATCCTTAAATTATTCAAAATTAGAAATAAGAATTAATTCAGATAAGGATTATAAATATAAATTTAAAGCAGAATAATATATTCTAGATATTTAGTAAACTTTTTACTTTACTTTAGACTGAATATTATAAATAGGTATAAATAATTATATCCAATTCTAAATACAACAGTATTTTTGTATATTTTAAATATTTTACATTTTTCATGTAAAGTTGGACTATATCTTATTTAATATAATATTTATATTAAAGGATCACACGTAGTCTCTGAAGGCTCAACTAAAAAGTTAATTCCTTGCTGATTATCCTATAATAGGAGTTTCCAGCATATAGTGATCTTTAATGAGACCAAATCACTTGCAATAGCCTCTGCTAAATCAAATGGAGCTCTATTAGTTTCCGCTATACAACCTATAAAAAATACAATAAATATAGGAAATAAAGGTAATAAAAAATAAATAGTTTTTTGAGCTTCTATTATTGCAGTTAAATTTAAACTACCTGTTAATAATATTACTAATAATATTATAGAACTTAAAATTAATTCATAACTAATTAATTGAGCTGTACTTCTTATAGAACCTAAAAATGCATATTTTGAATTAGCTGATCAACCAGCTAATAAAATACCATATGTTGATAATGAAGAAACAGCTAACAGATATAATATTCCTAGACTAAAATCTGAAATATATAAACCTGAACCATAAGGTATAACAGCATAACCTAATAAAGAAAAAATTAAGGTAATTATAGGCCCAAGAAAAAATAAAATAATATTAGCTTGTGTAGGTGAAACATATTCTTTTAATAATAATTTTAATGCATCAGCAAATGCTTGTAATAAACCATAATATCCTACTATATTAGGTCCTAATCTTCTTTGCATGCTTGCCATTGTTTTTCTTTCTGAAATTGTTACAAATGCTACAGTTAATAAAGCAGGTACAATAACTAATAAACCCTCAACAATAGATATTATTGATAATATCATTCTATTTAATTAGTACTATAATTAAAAACAATTAAAAATTCTTATAAAAAATAATATTTTAATTTGAAAAAAATTATTTTTTATTTACAAATTTATAAGGTAAAAAATTATTAATTTTAATTGATCTAATTTAATGTTTATGTAATATATAGTTTAAAAATAAATATAATACAAACTTCTTATCAAGTCATAATGTGAGAAATACATTAAGTATTAAATAATCATCTACTACTAAATTAATAAGTAAAAGTTAAATATTTGTTTAATTTTTAATTAATTAATTAAATTGATAATTAATACTGTTAATATAATAAGGAGTTAGGGGAAATCGAATCCCTATAATTTAATTTGCAGTTAAAACGCAGAACCTCCTGCTCAAACTCCTGTTTTTATGTAATAATTTATTTATTATATAATTAACATAAATAAAAAAAGCAAATAAAATAATATAAATGTAATTATATTATTTTACTTTCAATTTTTAATCCATTTCTATTTAACTAAAAAATAAAACCTAAAATCAACACAATAAAAAAAGTACAATGATAATAATTAAATCATATAAGTCATCAAAATAAGTACTTACAACATAATAATATATTAATAAAATTTCCAAATTAAATAAAAGAAAAAATAAACTAAAAATAATTAAATATTAGTCAAAACATTTTAAAATTAAATTATTTATTATAATTTATTGATTCCAATACATTATGTTCATATTCTTTTTGCATTTTATTTCATATAATCTTTATTATTTTTATATATTAAAACAAGTAGAAATTTACCATTATTAAAGATTGTATAAAATCTATCTTATAATAAAACTTCTTTTACTACCTAATCTTTTATTGCTCAATTTTTGTTTATTGTATGAACTATTAAATAAAACAGGATAAATAATAGAATTATTAGTTAATTGATTTTGTTTTGAACTAATTTTTAATGCATTTTTACCTAATTCAAATACAAATCCTAAAGTTAAAACTAAAAAAAAGACCAACATAATAATTAAACCATATAAGCCATTAAAATAAGCACTTACAACATAAGGATAAACTAATAAAATTTCTAAATCAAATACAAGAAATAATAAACCAAAAATAAAAAAAGAAACACTAAATTGTGTTCTATTTTGATGAGGAAAGGAATGAAAACCACATTCAAAAGCACTATCTTTTTCTATATAAGAATTATGAGGAGAAAGAATTAAATTAATAACCAATAATAAAGAGGCTAAAATAGGTATAACTATAAAAAAAAAAGTAGTTGTTGACATATTAAAAAAATTTTTAGATATACTAAAACGTATATAAGCAAAATGGTAAGCAAATAAAAACGAATTTAAAAAACATATTATAGTATTTAATTAATTTCTTTAGTTGTTAAATTTATTAAACTATTTTCTAATAAATTTACTAAAGGTACTATTATTAAAAAATGAGAAAAATATAAAATTGTAGAAATTTGTCCAAATTCAATAAAAGGAGATTCAACATGTTTAGCTCCCAATTGCATTAAAATTAAAAAATTAGCTACAAATATATAAAAAACTATTTTACTTAAAGGTCTAAACTGTATACCTCTTAGTTTAGATATATCAGTAAAAGGCATAACTAATAATATTAAAAGAGCCGAAAACATAGCAATAACACCTAATAATTTATTAGGTATAGATCTTAATATAGCATAAAAAGGTAAAAGATCAGTTAAAATTAATATACAAAATTAATTATTTTTAATAACTATATTGTAAATGATAGCTTCACAAACCTAATTTATATAACATTTCTTTAATAAAATATAGGCTAATAAAATATTTTAAATTATCCATAGATTATTTGAAAATATAAATATAGGTTTTTATCCCTGTTATAATGTATTTAACATTTAAGATTAAATTTATTTTGTAATGTAAACATTAATTTATCTACGTCTTTATTAGAAAAGCATAAACATTAATATGTAAACCATCCCCTTGACAGCTCCCGTTATTCATTATTCAAAAAGCTAATCCTTTGGGTGTCAATAATTCATATATATTATTAGGGACTATTTTTACATTTAGAGTTTAAAACATTTATTTAAATACATTAAAACAAGGAAGTTGCATAGTCGTGGAAGATATAATACTATACATTTTTTTTTAGTCCTATTACCCTTAACTAATCTAGATTGAAATATATAATCTTTAACACAAAAGGCTTAAAAAAAATTATATAGATAATTAAAATATTCTTTGTGTGTTATAGCAGTTTGAACATATACTAATCTAGAATTAAATAAAGATGATCTTTTCACTATATGAGCATCACCGAGTAACATACCTACTAATATTTCCTTTACATCATCAGATATTGTAATTAAGGCTCTATCAACAGAAGATAAATGTTTAATATCTTTTATAGAACGAGCTGCAAACAAAACAAAACTAACTAATAAAAGAATAGTGGTATATGAATCATATTAAATAAATATTTATTTAAATATTTAAATCAATTATATTACTATAACGTTTGGACTATATATTATTTTATAAATTTTATTAAAAATTTACAAAGTCTCGCGTATAGTCTCTGAAGATCCCAAATAAATACAGTTATTATAATAAAAATTATTAGGTTTCTTGCTGATTGTCTTAAGAACTTTAAGAGTTTCCAGTAAATAGCGAGATTAAGTGACATCTTTAACATCACTCTGGAACTATAGCAGGTGGAGTTTGCATAGGATTAGCCATTACATAATTTTCACTATCACCTAAAGCATTTGGTATAAAAAAAACAAAAATAGATAAAATAAACATAAAAATAAAGATAGTAATTAAATCTTTAAAAATAAAATAAGGAGCAAATGGTAATCTATCATAATTACCTGAAACACCTAAAGGGTTACTGGACCCTACTGTATCATGTAAAACAATTAAATGCATTAAAGCTAATGCAGCTAAAACAAAAGGTAATAAAAAATGTAAAGCAAAAAATCTATTTAATGTAGCATTATTAACTGAACAATAATGTTGATAATTCGATAATCAATAAATTTTATCAAAAATTCTCATTATACTCAATAAATTTCTTTATTGTTCGGACTATATCATAATCTTATATTAATACTTATTTGGTATATTGAACTTTTTAGTATACCATGGGATTATATGAAATTCCTTAAATTATAATAAATATTGTAATTTTTTTTTATAATCTAAAAATTTAACTGAAGCTTTTTATAAGTTTAATTATATTTTTTATTGGTCTTATATTAGAAACTTTTAAAACTATTAGTTTTATCCTGTATAATTTTTGTAAAGATAAACATTTAAAAATAGTTAGAATTAAACCATGACCATTTGTTTAATAAATATTAAAATTCGTAATTAAAGAAGGATTATTAGTAAGTTTATAAATAAACTAAAACAACCTTATTCAGCTTCTATAAATTTTATAAATAAAGTAGAAAAGTAAGGTATTTTTAATATAAATTCAATATAATTTAAGGATTTAGTTAATGTAATATATTTTGGTGAAGATTCACTGTATTAAATTTTAGATAATAATCCATTTTTAAATCACATATAAACATATTGTTTGTTTAATAATAAAAAATATTTATCAAAAATAGATAAGATATATTTAATAAAATGAGATTTATTTTTAAAAACACTGTCTTAGATTTATTTTTAGATTTTCTAAAAATAATAACACCTAATATTTTTTTAATATTATATATATGTTGAACATATCTAATAGATTACACCAAATTTATAAATTAAATATTTATCCTTTTTTAATATAAAATTAACCATATTTTTCAATTAAATCCACTAAATAAATATAAATAAGATTTTCTGCGTTTAGTCTCTGAAAGGCTTTGATAGTAAATACATATCTAACCCCTGCTGATTGTCCCTTTTTTTGTTATCTTTTTACGCCTAAATATATATTAAAAATAAAGACGTATATAACTTTTAAATTTAAGGAAATTCCAGCAATAAGCAGAATTTTTAATACAATATAATTATTGTATAGCTCTTTTATTAATAATATGATTAATATAAATAAGCCTCCTCAAAGAAATTCAACAATATCTTGACCAACTCAAGGTATGGCACTCATAAGATTAGTGATAACTGTAGCCAAATCTTTAATTTATTTATTTTATTAGTTTTTATAAATAAATCATGTACTTATTACTTATTATTCTAAATTATTAGATATGAATTTCGTATTTAGCCTTGTGTTTAATTATATAATTAAAAAAGATTCCGACTGTACATTAAGCATCATTTCAGACACCCACCAGTGAACCAGTCTGTAGCGATATTTTACTCTATCGACGGTCTTAGTATAAAACTAATACTTTTAACCGTTTTCACTAGTATTGCTATATAATTTAATATATAAATTTTTAGTAAAAATTTTTTTTTATATAGAATTATATAACTATATATAATTTTTATAGTTACTTTAATAAAAGGCATATAATATGTAATAAAAATTTTGATCTTAATTAATATAAAAATAATTATAAATTCAATAAAAATTTATCAAGGAGAGTTTTTAACATACTTAACTTTAGGCACTATTTGATAATCATTTGGGTCTACAACACCAGGATCTAAGTAAAAATGTTTAAGTTTAACAACCGCATGAAATCTTCGTCTCGTTCAAAGCCATTTACGACCACAATCATGCATTTTAGCAATACAAAATTTAACATCAGATCTGTTCTTAATACCTGCGTTAACGATATGATTAAAATATTTAGCTTCAAGATCCTGCATATTACCTAAAATCGTTCTTAACCTACGCCTATATTGATCAACCTTTCTTAACTCATGAAGATATATTCTCATAAGATCATGATATTTAAAAGGTTTAAGAGCCTCGGGTTTTTTAGGAATAATTTTCATGAACATAAAATTATTTTTTACGTCATGATTAAGAACAAAAGTAGAAGTTGATCCAAATTGAGGACTATCTTTAATATCTTCAATTCACACATCCGGATGTTGTTCAGTATAAATAACATTTGTCTCATTTATAACAAAACTCCCTAAATAACTTAAATGATGATGTAAATGAGTAAAAGTTTCATTAAATTCATTTACATGATGAATAAAATGTTGAATAACTTCTGGAGTAATAGCAAATAAAGCTGGACTTAAATCTTGATACTCTATAACACAAGGTGTAATATAAACCATAAAAAATTAAAATTAATACTATAATTAAAAACAATTAAAAACTCTTAAATACAATTTTATTTGAATTAAATTATATATATATAATTTAATCAGTTTAATTTAATGTTTATATAATATATAGTTTAAAAATGAATATAATACAAACTTCTTATAAAGTCATAATGTGAGAAATACATTAAGTATTAAATAATCATCTACTACTAAATTAATAAGTAAAAGTTAAATATTTGTTTAACTTATTTTACAAATTAATTAAATTGATAATTAATACTGTTAATATAATAAGAAGTTAAGGGGAAATCGAATCCCTATAATTTAATTTGCAGTTAAAATGCAGAACCTTCTGCTCAAACTTCTATTATTATTTCTTAATTTTATAAATATTAATAATAATAAGTAATAAAATTAAGATAGTCAAAACGCTATTTTTTCAATATTATCACATTATTAATAATTAAGAACACAATTTTCTAAGGAGAAAAATAAATACTCCTGATATTAATTAAGATTAAATCTTTTATTACATATTTATATACTTTTTACTAAAATATAAAAATTATACATGTAAGGCATTACCACCTCATAAACTCATTTGCCCATAGGGCAAAACATAACCCAAAAAAGCTGTAGCTATCATTGTTATTAATATTATAGTTCCAATCACTCAAGTTAATGTTCTTGGTGCTTTATATGATCCATAATACAAACCTCTACCTATATGTAAATAAACTAAAAAAAAGAAAGCTGAAGCTGTATTTGAGTGTAAATAACGTATTAATCAACCATTATTTACATCTCGCATAATGTGTTCTATTGAATCAAAAGCCTCTAAAACACTCGGTGTATAATGCCATTTTTTATTATTTAATTTAAACTATTTTATATAAATTTTACTATTTTAAATTAGATAGCTCTTTTACTAATTTTTTTACTTTTATATCTTTTAAATAAGTTTTAACTTGATTATTAAAATTATTAATATTCTTAATTTCTACTAAATATTTTAAAGCTTTACATATAACTAAAAGGGTAATTATTAAAATAAGGAATTAAAGTACTCATTTTTTGATTTTAGATATGTAATTTATATTTTTTCATACTTTTAATATCTGTATAAATATTACTATTTAAAAATAAATATTAATTAAATTTATATATAAATCTTTTGTTTTTTTACTTATTTTAAACATAAGATAATAATATTTAATTGTTTTACTTACAGAATTTATAAAGTCTTTGTAAAATAACCTTCTTTTGTAATAAAACTTGAAATTAAAAATGGATTTAAAATTTTTACCTTATATATATTTAAACTTCAAATTTTGTATAGACTATTATACCTTATAATAATTTAAATAAAGATTAAAATATTAGTTTATTTAATCTGTTTATTTAAAAAATTAATTTTAAAAACCCAGGTATATTAATATAGACATTCTTATTAATAAAACTAATATTTTCATAAAAACAAAGTTTAAAATTTTAATAATTTGTAAGGGATATTATTTAAAATAAGTAATAATAAAGATCTAATTTTTATATAATTCTAAATTGCGCATTTTTAGTTTTTATTTTTAAAATTGAACCAATAGAAAATAAATTTTTAGAATTAAATAACTATAAATTTCTCTTATATAAAGTAATTATAAAACAAAATTTTATAGTTTAGTAAAAAGAAGATGTTTTAAATTTAAAAATAATCATACAGAAAGATTATTCTGTTTCGACAAAACCAGTTCAGTTATAGATCATGGATTTAAATTAAAAGATTTAGATATAATTTATTTATTACTACTTTTATATTTAGTTTGCCTTGATAATATCTTTATTAAAAAAGGTTAAAATAATATTTTTAAGATATAAAATTAATACAAAATCTATCATTATAAAAATAGTTACCAATAAAAATTAATTGTCATATATTTTCAGAAAGGACGGACTATATCTTCAAGTAAATATATATATATATACATGTATATAAACTTATGTCTTACGTGTAGTCTCTGAGGATCCCATTAAAAGATTTGTTAATATATTGGTTTCCTGCTGATTGTCCATTTTAAATTTTTATACTTTAAACATTTAAAATTTTAGGATATTTCAGCATATAGTAAGATTTTATAGCAACCCATTAATTGCTAATGTTACACCTGTAACTATTTGTATAATTAGACATAAAGCTAATAAAGACCCAAAATTTCATAGATAACTAATATTAGATGGTTGAGGTGAATCAATTACATATGAATTAACCATTTTTAATAACGGATGACTTTTTAAAATTCTCATATTTATTTACAAAAAAAATTTTTTTAATTTTAATTTTCATTTTTGTTTTTTAGATTATATACAATTATAAATTTATATCTTTTCTAAATAAATATTATAATAATTTAATTGTACAAATATAGAATTAAAATATCTATCTAATTAAAAGATGAAATATAAGATTAATCTAAGATATGTAAATATATATTATAAACCAATAATATCCAAAATTTCAAAGATAACTAAGGTTAAAAAGTTATGATAAATCAATTATATATAAATTTATCATTTTTAAAATTCTCATATATTAAAAAAAATTTTTTTATTAAAAATTAACATCATTATAAATTTATACATAAATTTATAAAATAAACTAATATAATATAAACACACTAAAAAATAGTATATTTATACTATTAATAAATTTAACATAAAACATATATACTACAATATGTAACTTTATTTAATAATTAAAATATCAATTGTATAAAAGATTTTAAAAATTAGTAATATAAATTATAATTAAAAAAATATAATAAAATTTAGCAAATTACTATATATAATTGTAGGGTGATAATAAAATTATAGATAAAATATTAGACATATGTAACCATTGATCTGGTATAAACATAAACAAAAGAATAATAAGAGTTAAAATAGAAATAGTTATAGAAAGAGAATTAGATAATGAAATATGATATGATTTAAAATAGATAGTATCTACAATATTATTATTTTTAATAATTTGTGCAGGAATTTTAAGATTCAATAAGCCTATAAATTTGTAAGAATACAAATCAAAAAACATAATTTTAACAATATTTAGATAATAAACTGTACTTATAACACTTGTAATTACAGCAATTAAAGCTATAAAAACAAAACCATCTTGTAAAGCAGCAGATAAAACCATTAGTTTTGCAAAAAAACCAATAAGAGGTGGAATACCTGCAAAAGAAAAAATAGTAATAGCTAAACTAATAGCTAATGTATGGTTTATATAAAAGTAACCTTTTATTTGACTTAATAATTGAATAGGTGAATTATTTTTATCTGATAAATTAAGATGATTAATATTTTTATTAACAAATATAAATAAAGTATAACCAATACTAATTAATAAAAAAAAAGCATTTAAATTAGATATACTATATTGTATGAGATAAAAAATAAAAGATTGTATAGATTCAACACTATTAATACTTAAAGCCAATAATAAAAATCCTACATGAGATATAGTACTATAGGCAAACAATCTTTTAATTCTAAATTGTGTTAAACCCAAAACAGTTCCTATTATTAAAGATAATAAACTACTAACTAATAAACTAGATGTTCAAGTATATTCTGTTGAAATATATATATAATTAGTATAATGAACTAAATGTAATAATATAATTAAAATAGATATTTTTGGTATTATAGCTATAAAAGTAGTAACAATAGTAGGTACACCATCATAAACATCTGGAGATCAAAAATGAAAAGGAGCAGCTGATATTTTAAATAAAAAACCTATAGTTATTAATAATAAACAATAGGGTATATAGTTAACAATATCTCAATATATTATATTATTTTGTTCTTCATTAATTATATTAGATAAATTAGTTATTATATAAAAATTATCAAGATATGTAGTACCAGAATTTGCATATATTAAACCTATACCTAATAAAATAAAACAAGAAGATAAACCACCCAATAAAAAGTAAGTTAAACCTGAAGATGTAGATGATTCAGAGTTTCTATACATTGTACAAAGTAAATATAACCCATAACTTTGTAATTCTATAGATAAATAAATTGATATCAAATCACTACTTGAAATCAATAAAATACTACCTGTAATTATAAATAATATAATTAAAGTATATTCTATAATAGAGAATTGTTCTCCTTTTTTATTAATTATATTTGCAATAAACATTTTTAATTTTGTAAATAATAATTTATAAAAAGTTAAATATTGATTAGATCAATATTTTCTAGGATAAAATCCTGTTAAATTTAATATAAATAAAGTAAGTAAGAATATTAATAAATCAAAAACAATAGATATTGAAGATATATTAAATAAACCACCAAAAAGTCCTATACCTTGATCTAAATACGAAACAAATAAATTGTTATAACAAAAAAATATACAATAAAACTGTATAACAATTCCAATTCTGGAATAATATATTGAAATATCTCGCCTAAAACTAAGGGAATTAGATAATAATAAGAAAAAAATAGAAGATAATAACATAAAAATTTTTTTAATAAAAACACAAAATTAGAATATTGTATAATATATTTATACCAAAACATAAAATTAAATATAACTTAATAAAATAGCAACAATATAAAGAATATAAAAATATATTAATTATTCTTATTAATATATTTTATAAAAAGATATTTGTATTTAGTGTAAAAATAACACGATTAGAAAAAATAGAAAAATATAAAATTCACTATAAATTTTATTTTAAGTTAAATGTAAACTTTTATAATTTATAGTAGAAAAAATAGCAAATAATAATAATAATAAAATATTATTATCTATAAAAGAAAAATATAATAAACAAATATAAAATATTAAACCTATTAATATATATAAAGCATAAGTTGTAATTACACCAGTACTTAAATTACCTATATTTTTACTTAAGTTTAATAAACCTTTTTCTAATCCATATGGTCCTAATAATTCTACAGAACCCTTATCAATTATTTTAGTTGTTTGACCTCCTAATTTAAGAACAATATCAGTAATATATTTATTATAAAATAATTCAATTAAAAATCTTTGATTTAATAAACTAAAAATATTATAACCCAAATTAGAAAATTTAAAATTAATAAGTAGCTTACTAAAAAACTCAAAAAAAGTTAAAGATATCAAACTTAAACTAACAGTAAGAATAAAAGGTAATAATTTAAAAAAAATTGGAACAGCAAACTCTGTATCTAACATAATTTCATGTAACGGATGTATAAATAGACTATTATCTGAAAATAAATCAGTAGCTAAACCGATAAATATATCTTTAGTTATGTAACCAAAGAATATAGAAAAAATAGCTAATATTATTAAAGGAAAATTAATAAACATATTACCTTGGTCAATTTGTTTATAATTTTTCAAAGGACCATTAGGGTTAGTTAAAAATGTTAAATATAATACTTTAACCGAGTATAATGTAGTAAACATAGCACCGATTGTAGCTAATATATATACAATAATACTAGATATATAAAATTGACCATAAGCAGATTCAAGTATAAAATCTTTAGAATAAAACCCTGTCATGAAAGGAATAGCCACCAAACTTAAAGAAGCTATTAACATTACTGAATAAGTTAAAGGTAAAAATATTTTTAATCCTCCAAATTTTCTAAAATCTTGATTATCTGCTACTGAATGTATAACTGCTCCTGCACCTAAAAATAAAAGAGCTTTATAAAAAGCATGATTTACTAGATGAAATAAAGCAATATTATAACTTGATAAACCTACTGCTATAACCATCATACCTAATTGACTCATTGTTGAATAAGCAATTACTTTTTTTATATCTTGTTGAAATAAACCTATAACAGAACTAAATACAGTAGTTATTGCTCCAATTCATAAACAAAGTAATAAAACTGTTGAACTATATTCTATTAATGGTGATGTTCTCATTAATAAATATACACCTGCAGTAACCATAGTAGCAGCATGGATTAGTGCAGATACTGGTGTAGGCAATTGTGTTAATATTTATTATATAAATTTATTATTTATATAATAAATGTTTGCAAATACTCTCGTATTTGTTCGGACTATGTTATTAAATAACTTTATTTATTTTTTTTTCTTTCATTATTTTTAATTTAGATAATCCAAGCGTAGTAAGATGTTGTTTATTTATAACTAAATTATAAACTTCAAGTCAGTTACAATAACTTACATATTTATTAGTTTTAAGTTTATTGTGAATAAAATAATTTAATTATAATTAGTTTAGTTAAATTAACTACCATATTATGTCCATAATAAGATTTAACTGAATGTACTTTACCTCCTACTAATAAAGATATTTTATTAAGTAACTCAAATTCTCCTTTTTGAGATATAATATATCTTACTGTAACTTATATACTATTATATCTAGCATTTTTTAAAATACTAATCGTAAAACAACCTTCTGCATCAGTAAATCCAGATAATCAACTATTATTTAAACTTATACTGTTAACACTTTCAATAAAAATTACATTTTTATTATATATTTTATTATAAGCATCAATTCAAATTTTAAATTGTATATTTTTATTATTAGTATATTACCATTATTTTTATTAAAATTGATATACTTTCTTTATCTCTAACTCTATAATGATGAGTTTTATTAAATATATCTTGTACAAATACATTACCAAAACCTAATTGTTCCTTTATATAATATAATACTTGAACATCCTGACTCAATTGAGTTATTTTAAATTATAAATACTTATCTATATAAATAGAAAAATATCCATCTTATTCAGTAAAGCCTATAAATAAAAATTTAAACTTAACATTTAAATTTTTAAAATAATAATTATTATTTATTTCACGTATAGTCTCTGAAGAATCTTTATGTTTTAAATGATTAAATAAAATTATTTCATTTGATTTAAAGTTTCTTGCGAATTGTCTTTTATATTGTATTTTTTATAATAAAAATTTTCTCCATTTTAAATCAATATATTTAAAGATATTTTCGCATATAGTGAAATTTAAAGAGAGCCCATTTTTCAAA
>WNFY01000029.1_pt1 | contig 84985 bp, 79 predicted proteins | sample 5400091 | NCBI WGS metagenome assembly WNFY01 (sample SAMN13153364, study PRJNA577476) | soil metagenome | isolation source: 60 cm soil or saprolite under grassland replicate 1 | place: USA:California | collected 2016-06-15
ACATCGCCGAGGGCGCAGGCAAGTTCTCTGGCGACGACAAGGCTGCCTTCTACCCCAGGGCTCGCGGCTCAGCGACCGAGAGCGCGGCTGTCCTGGACGTCTGCGCCCAGTTGAACCTGCTGCCTGTCGCAACCTGCCAAGAACACAAGGCGGTCCTGGAGCGTGTGGCTCAGATGTTGACGAAGCTCATCCGCGCACACCAACGACCTGACTGATCCGGGCTCGGGCCCGGGCTCGGGCGCGTTCACGGGACCCACACGAGGTTGAGGAGAACCTGAATTCTACCGGCGTCGCGACCGAACGGAGAGGTCTGCGTCGGCGACGGTGGAGTCGGCAGCGCGCCCGCGGTGACGGCCCCGCGGCCGGGCGTTAGACCATCTCCGTCATGCCGATCGAGAGCCAGACCTACCGCGGAAGCTGCCACTGCGGCGCGGTGCGTTTCACCTTCGCGAGCGAGGAGATCACCACGGGGCTGCGCTGCAACTGCTCCATCTGCATTCGCAAGGGTGCGATCATGTCGGCGCGCTACATCCCGCGAGAGGACTTCTCGGAGCTCGTCGGGCTCGACGTGCTGAGCTGCTACCGCTTCGGCGACGGCGTGGTGAACCACTACTTCTGCCGCACCTGCGGGATCTACCCCTTCCACGACTCGACGGTGAAGCCGGGGGCGTACCGCGTGAACCTCGGGTGCGTCGACGGGCTCGACCTGCTCGCGCTCGACGTGGACGTCATCGACGGGCGCTCGTTCTGACATGAGGCCGAAGAGCGAGCATCTGGGCGCGTGAATGACGTTGCGGCGTGAATCAGGTTAGATTGGGCTCGGGAAGGCTCCGCGCCTTCTCTTCCCGAATCACCGCACCACGCGCGACGAGCGTGGGCGCCTCCGCGCCTGGCCCGAACCCGTCTGCGCCGAAGGAACGAACGCGATGGCCAACCGATTCAACGTGAAGCTCCCCGTGACCGAAGTCCCCAAGGAGAAGGAGATCCCGGCATACGTGCTGGAGATGGCCGAGAAGGACTTCGAGGCGGAGGTGGTCGGGGCGGCCCTGCCGGTGGTGCTCGACTTCTATGCCACGGGGTCGAAACCATGCGAGGCGCTCGCTCCCAGGTTCTCGGCCGTAGCGGGAAAATTCGCCGGCAAGGTCCGATTCATGAAGGTCCTACGGCAGGACAATGCAGCGCTTGCCGTGAAGCTGGGCGTCACCAGCAACCCGACGCTCCTCTTCTTCAAGGGTGGCAAGGAGATCGGGGAGCGGCTGAGCGGCGAGGACATCAAGCGGACGGCGCTGAAGGCGCAGGTCGAGGCGCTGCTGGCGTAGCCGCGACCGGCTCCTGACGCAGGGAATGACCCGCCTCAGGGGGGCCGATCCTCGAAGCGCTGGGCGGAGGCGTGCCTGAAAGGCACGTCGCGCCCGCTGCGCGTCCACGCCTGCGCGAGGGTGCTCGCGCAGGCGCTCGGGCGATGGCCGCGGCCGGCTTTAGCTCACACCGCGTCGACGGCGGGCACGCTTCCGACCCGCTTCCGGTAGCGGCTCAGGTCGCGAACGGTCGGAAAGCTCTCGCCGAAGAGCGCAGAGAGGCTGCGCAGGATGCGGGCCACGACGCGCCGCTCGCAGTCGGCGTCGAAGTCGATCTGGCTCTCGAGCCAGCGATCGAGCCACCCCGGATCCGGAAGCCGACTCTGCACCGTGTCGCGCGGGAAGAGGCCCCTGTTCACGTGGAGGTTGGTCGGATGCATCGGCTTGCCGCCCCGGCCGCCGCTCGCCATCAGCACGCCGACCTTGGCGAACGCGGCGCGCGCCGGAGCGCCGACCTGGTCCGTCGCGCGCTTCATGTACTTCAGATAGGCGCCGGCGTGGCGCCCCTCGTCCGCGGAGATGAGCTCGTAGATGCCCCGGATGACGGGCTCGGTGTGCCACTCGGCGGCGCGCCGGTACCACTGCGTCAGGCGCACCTCGCCGCAGAAGTGCAGCATGAGCGTCTCGAGCGCGGGCGCGGGATCGAACTCGAAGCGCACCGCCTGCAGCTCCTCGTCGGTCGGCACGAGCTCGGGGCGGAACCGCCGCAGGTACTCCATCAGCACGAGCGCGTGCTTCTGCTCCTCGTAAAACCAGATCGACATGAATGCGGAGAAGTCGCTGTCGTCGCGGTTGTCGCGCAGGAACATCTCGGTCGCCGGCAGCGCCGACCACTCGGTGATGGCGTTCAGCTTGATCGTGAGGGCCTGCTCGTCCGTGAGCTTGCCGGCGTCGAAGCGCTCCCACGGGACGTCGGTCGCCATGTTCCAGCGCGCCTGCTCGAGCGATCTGAAGAGCTCCGGGTACAGCTCCATCACCACCTCCGGTTTTGGTGTGAGGGGGCATGGATAAGCCCCGCGTGTGATGGGCGTGTCACCGCGAGCTGGCCCAACCAGGGGGCGCCTGCCGGCACGCTCGGCACGCAAAGGGAAGCTCGATCGCGAAGACGCTGCGGGTCATGCCATTCGGTGATATGAGTCAAGCCGTCGACTCAGCGGTGGACGCCCTGCTCGACACCAAGCCCTCCCGCGCCGAGCCGTGGTTCGCGACTCTTCGCCTCTGGACGCGCATCCTTCTGACGTCCAGGAAGCGAAGGCACCATGATGTTCACGCTGGTCGTGTTTCTGGGCTTGCTCCTGATCGCCTGCGTCACCGCCGTGGCGATCATACCGAGGTTCGACCGACGAGCGCCGCTCACCCAGCCCCGAGCTGGAGTCGCGAAGGAAGCTCGCGCGAGCCCATTTCGGAGCGCGCGATGATGTGGCTGCTGCTCGCGGCGCTCGCGACCGCCTTCGCGCTTCGTTTCGCGAGGCGCCGGCGCACGCTCTTCACGGTCTTGCCATCCGAGTCGATCTCCACGATCCACGTCGCGATGTCGAACAAGCAGACCGCGAGGACCAGGGCGGCGCTCGAGGCCGCGACCGCAGCGCTGCGCTGACGACTCCAGTGCACGCCGGCCCCTCGCCCGCTCGATCTCGAGGGAGCGAGCCACCCCATCCGCCTCGATGACGCGCTGACCCGCGCGGGAGAAAGCGTGTTCCTGGCTAGAATCTTCAATTCATGGCTCTTCGACAGCGGGGACCGCAGCGCGGCCGCCGCCGAGAAGCCGCTCCGCGACGAGCTCCTGAGCATCGAGCGCCTGGAGGAGCGGGCGCACGCGCTCGCGGCGAGGTTCACCGTGGACCCGAGCTCGCGCCGCGCCTCGCGCAGCGTGTTTCCGCGGTTCGACGACAACACCCGCGTCCTGCGCGACGCCTATCGCGCCCTGACGGACGACGTCCATCAGGGCGAGTTCGTCACGCCCGCAGGGGAGTGGCTCCTCGACAACTACCACCTCATCGCCGCCGAGATCCGGCAGGTGCGCCACAACCTCCCGCGTGGCTACTACCGCGAGCTGCCCAAGCTCGCGTCGCGAGAGCAGGCCGGCAACGCCCGCGTGTACGCCATCGCGGTGGAGCTGATAAGGCACAGCGACAGCCGCCTCGACCGCCAGCAGCTCGTGCGTTTCCTCGAGAGCTTCCAGACGGTCGCCCCGCTCACGATCGGCGAGCTCTGGGCCTGGCCGAGCATGCTGAAGCTCGCCCTCATCGAGAACCTGAGGCGCCTCGCGGACGAGCTGCTGGCCGCCCGCGCCGCCCGGCGCGCCGCCGACGTCTACGTGGCGCGGATCGACGCGGCGGGCAAGGGAGAGGCGCCACCGCTCCCGCGCCTGCTGCACGCGGCGCATGTCGTGCAGCTCCTGCAGCGCGTGCGCGAGTACGGCCCTCGACTCTCGGGCGTCCGGAGGGGTCTCGAGGATCACCTCGCCCTGGGCGCCATGACGTCCGAGGAGGCCATCCGGAGCGAGCACCAGCGCGAGGCCGCCGCCCAGGTCTCGGTCGCGAACGTCATCACGAGCCTGCGCCTCTGCTCCCAGCTCGACTGGAGCGAGTACGTCGAGGCGGTGAGCCTCGTCGAACGGGTGCTGCAGCGCGATCCCGCCAGCGTCCACAGCCGCATGGACTTCCCGAGCCGGGACCGTTGCCGGCAGGCCGTCGAGGAGCTGGCCGAACGCACCGGAGAGGCCCAGGTCCGCGTCGCCCTGCGGGCCGTGGAGAGCGCGCGCCAGGCGGCCGAGAGCGAGGGGCCCTCCGCTCGCGCTGCGCACGTGGGTCACCACCTCATCGGGAAGGGCCGGCGGGGCCTCGAAGCCGACGTGGCCTACCGTCCAGGGCTGGTGAAGGCCATCCGGCGCAACGCCTTCGCCCACGCCACGAGCGTGTACCTCGGGACGATCGCGATCCTCACCGCTGCGCTGGCCGGCGCAGGCGTGGCGTACGCGCACCAGCAGCGCAGCTCCATCCCGGAGCAGATCGTCGTGGCGCTGCTCCTGCTCGTACCGGCGAGCCAGGTGGCCATCGCCTTCACCCAGCGCCTCGCCGCACGGTTCGTGTCCCCGCGGCCGCTGCCACGCCTCGATCTCACGTCGGGCATCCCCGAGGACGCCCGGACGCTCGTGGTGGTGCCCACGCTGCTGACGAGCGTGCGCGGGGTGGAGGAGCTCGTCGACCACGTCGAGGTCCTCGCGCTCGGGAACCTCGACCCCCGCATCCACTTCGCGATTCTCGGCGACTACGTCGATGCCACCGCCCGGGAGATGCCCGAGGACGCGGCCATCCTCGCTGCGGCGCGGAGCGGCGTCGAGGCGCTGAACGCCCGGCTCGGCGAAGGGCGTGGCGACCGGTTCTTCCTGTTCCATCGCGCGCGCCAGTGGAATGCGGGCGAGGGCACGTGGATGGGATGGGAGCGAAAGCGAGGCAAGCTCGAGGAGCTCAATCGGCTCTTGCGAGGGGCGAGGGACACGAGCTTCGACGTCCAGGTCGGGGACCTCGCGATCCTGCCCAGCGTGCGCTACTGCATCACGCTCGACTCCGACACGCGCCTGCCGCGCGACGCCGCCAAGAAGCTCGTCGGCATCATCGCGCACCCGCTGAATCGGCCGCACTTCGACGCGACCTGCGGCCGCGTCACCGAGGGCTACGCGATCCTGCAACCGCGCGTCAGCGTCACGACCTCGAGCGCCGCCGGCTCGCTCTTCGCGCGCATCTTCGCCGGTCACACGGGCGTCGACCCTTACACGACGGCCGTGTCGGACACGTACCAGGACCTGTTCGCCGAAGGGAACTTCACCGGCAAGGGGCTGTACGACGTCGACGCCTTCACGGCGGCGCTGGACGGGCGGGTGCCCGACAACGCGCTCCTGTCGCACGACCTCTTCGAGGGCGTGCATGCGCGCACGGCGCTCGTCACGGATGTCGAGGTGGTGGACGACTATCCGTCGAGCGTCCTCGCCCACGCGCGCCGCCAGCACCGCTGGGCACGCGGCGACTGGCAGATCCTGGCGTGGCTGCTGCCGTTCGTGCCGACGCGCGCGGGCCTGCGGCGCAATCGCCTGCCGCTCATCTCGAGGTGGAAGATCTTCGACAACCTGCGCCGCAGCGGGGTCGCCCCCGCCACGGTCGCCCTGCTCGTCGCCGCCTGGACGGTGTTGCCCGGCAGCCCCGTCCTCTGGACGGCCGCCGTCCTGGCCGGCATCGCCTTCCCCATCTACCCGCTCGCCCTCGAGGCGCTCTCGGGCCCTCCTCGGCGGCAGCCGTGGCGCATCTTCCTGCGCGAGCTCTGGGAGGACACGAAGACCGCGCTCGCGCGGATCACGCTTCAGCTCACCTTCCTCGCGAACGACGCCTACGAGATGGCGCACGCCATCCTCGTCACGCTCTTCCGCCTCGCGCTCACCCAGCGCCGCCTGCTCGAGTGGGAGACCGCGGCGGCGAGCGCCGCGCGAGGCGCCGATCTCGCGAGGGCGACCGGGCCACGGTCGTTCCTGGTCGCGATGGCAGCGAGCCCGGCGATCGCGGTGGCTTCCCTGTTCGTCGTCTCCTTGGCCCGGCGCCCCGGCGCGCTCCTCGCGGCGGCGCCCGCGCTGGCCCTGTGGGCCGTCGCGCCGCTCGTCGCGTATCGGCTGAGCCAGCCCATCGCGCGTGAACGCCCCGAGCTCGGGGCGGACGATCGCCAGCTCCTCCTCGACGTGGCCCGAAGGACGTGGCGTTACTTCGAGACGTTCATGGGCCCGGAAGATCATGGGCTGCCGCCGGACAACTTCCAGGAGGTGCCCGAGCCGAGGGTGGCGCACCGGACCTCGCCGACGAACATCGGGATGGGGCTCCTCTCGACGCTCGCCGCGCACGACCTCGGCTTCATCCAGACGCCGGAGCTCGCCGAGCGGATCGACGCCACGCTCACCACGATGGAGGGCCTGGAGCGCGTCGAGGGTCACCTGTTCAACTGGTACGACACGCTCAGCCTGGCTCCGCTCCTGCCGCGTTACGTCTCCACCGTCGACAGCGGCAATCTCGCCGGCGCGCTCATCGTGATCGCCGAGGGGGTGCGCGGGCTGGGGCTCGCGAGCCTGGCTGGGCGCGCCGCCGCTTTCGCGGATGGGATGAGCTTCCGCTTCCTCTACGATCCGAGGCGACGGCTCCTCGCGATCGGCCATCGCAGCGCGGATGCCGAGGGGCCCGGCCGACTCGACCCGGCCCACTACGACCTCCTCGCGTCGGAGGCGCGGCTCGCCAGCTTCATCGCCATCGCCAAGGGCGACCTCCCCGAGGCGCACTGGTTCCACCTGGGCAGGATCGCCACGAGCGTGCACGGCGTCCCCACGCTCCTGTCCTGGAGCGCCACGCTGTTCGAGTACCTCATGCCGCTCCTCCTCATGAGGAGCTATCCGGGCACCCTCCTCGACGACTCGTGCAGGATGGCGGTGCGCCGGCAGCGGGACTACGCGTCGCAGCGCCGCGTTCCGTGGGGGATCTCGGAGTCCGCCTACGACACCGTCGATCGCCATGACAACTACCAGTACAAGGCCTTCGGCGTGCCCGGCCTCGGTCTCAAGCGCGGGCTGGCGAGCGAGCTCGTGGTGGCGCCCTACGCCACCGCGCTCGCCGCCCTGGTCGATCCCGCCGCGGCCGCGAAGAACTTCAGACATCTCACGGCGGAGGGGCTCGACGGTGCATACGGCTCCTTCGACGCCATCGACTACACGCGCCGGCGGGCCGACGATCCCGAGGATCCCGCGACGGTCCCCGGCGACCCCGTGGGCAAGGTCATACGGACGTACCTCGCCCATCACCAGGGGATGACGCTCACGGCGATCGCCAACGTCCTCCGCGGCAACCGCATGGTGGAGCGCTTCCACGCCGACCCGCGCGTGAAGGCGACGGAGCTGCTCCTCCAGGAGAGGGCGCCCCGCCACGCCGTGGTGATGCGGCCACGGCCGGACGAGATGCGGCTCGCGGCGCCGGTGCCCGCCGTCGCCATGCGCCGCTTCCGCTCGCCCCACACGTCGTCGCCGCACGCGCAGTTCCTGTCGAACGGCAGCTACACCGCGGTGGTGACGAACGCCGGCGGAGGCGCGAGCTTCTGCCGTGGACGCGTGGTCACGCGATACCGGCAGGACGCCACGCGCGACCCGGGCAGCCAGTTCATCTACCTTCGCGACGTGCGGAGCGGGTCCATCTGGTCCGCCACGCATCACCCGATCGGGAAGGACGTCGAGGACGACGTCGTCACGTTCACGGCCGAGAAGGCGACGTTCCAGCGGCGGTTCGACGCCGTCGCGACGCAGCTCGACGTCGCGGTCTCGCCCGAGGACGACGTCGAGGTGCGACGGCTGACGGTGACGAACCAGGGCGATCGGGCGCGCGAGATCGAGGTCACGAGTTACGCCGAGATCGTCCTCGCTCCGCCCGCCGACGACCTCGCCCACCCCGCGTTCGGCAAGCTCTTCGTGGAGACGGAGTACGTGGCCGAGAGCAATGCGCTGCTCTGCCGGCGTCGTCCTCGCGCCCCGGACGACGCGGCGATGTGGGCCGTCCACGTCATCAGCCAGGAGGGCCGGACGCAGGGCCCCGTCGAGTGGGAGACCGATCGCGGGCGCTTCCTCGGCCGCGGGCGCGGTCCTGAAGATCCCCAGGCGCTCGACGGACGCCCACTCACCGGGACGACGGGCGTCCTGCTCGATCCCATCGTGAGCCTGCGGCAGCGCTTCCGCCTCGCCCCAGGTGCCGTCGTGAGGCTCTCCTTCGCCACCGGCATGGCCTCGAGCCGTGAGACTGGGCTGGCGCTCGCCCAGCGGTACCGCGATCCCAGCGCGACGTCGCGGACCTTCGCCATGGCGTTCGCGCACGCCCAGAGCGCCCTGCGGCACCTCGGCGTCTCGAGCGAGGAGGCCATCCTGTTCGAGCGCCTCGCCTCGCGCGTGCTCTACGGCGACGCCTCGCTCCGTGCCGGCCCGGACGTCCTCGCCCGCAACGTGCTGGGCCAGGAAGGGCTGTGGGGCCACGGCATCTCCGGTGACCTTCCGATCCTGCTGGTGCGCGTCATGGGGGTGGACGGCCTCGGGCTCGCGCGTCAGGTCCTGCAGGCGCAGGAGTACTGGCGTCTCAAGGGGCTCAGCGCCGACGTGGTGATCCTGAACGAGCACCCCGTGAGCTACCTCGACGAGGTGCACGCGCAGCTCGCGGCCCTCCTCGACAACGGCCCGTGGAGGACGTGGAAACACCGGCCGGGCGGCGCGTACCTGCTGCGCGGGGACCGCATGCCGGAGGCCGAGCGCCTCCTCCTCGCGGGCGTGGCTCGCGCCATCGTCGCCGACGACCGGGGCGCGCTGGCGCAGCAGTTCGACCGCCCTGCTCCTCGTGCGCCGCTGATGGAGGATGTCCCCGTCGCCCGCAAGCCGGGTCCCGTGCTCCTGCAGTCGACGCAGCCGACGGTGCCTCCCCTCGCCCTCGCGAACGGCATCGGCGGCTTCGCGGACGGCCGCCCGGAGTACGTGATCGTCCTCGAGGGCGAGCAGGAGACGCCTCAGCCCTGGGCCAATGTCATCGCGAGTCCGCGTCTCGGGACGATCGTCACGGCCTCCGGGTCGGCCTTCACCTGGTCGGAGAACAGCCGCGAGAACCGGCTCACGCCTTTCGCGAACGACCCGGTGAGCGACCCGACCGCCGAGGCCATCCTCGTCCGCGACGACGAGACCGGACTGGCATGGTCGCCGACACCAGGCCCGCTGCCTCGGACGGCCACGAGCGGTCGTTTCGTGATCCGCCACGCGGCGGGGGTCACGCGCTTCGAGCGCACGACGAGCGGGATCCGCCACGCGCTCGACGTCTTCGTGGACGCGACGGACCCCGTCAAGCTGTCGCTCCTGACGCTGGCCAACGACAGCGGCGCGCCGCGCCTTCTGAGCGTCTTCGCCTACAGCGAATGGGTCCTGGGGCCGCCGCAGGCGGGTCAGCACCTTCACGTCGTCACCGACCAGGATGCCGAGACGGGTGCCATCCTCGCCACCAACGCCTTCAACCACGAGTTCGCGGGTCGCGTCGCCTTCGCGTACGCGAGCGAGAGGCCGCGCTCGGCGACGGGCGACCGCGCCTCCTTCCTCGGGCGCAACGGCTCGCTGGCTCACCCCGTGGCGCTCGAGCGGGAAACGCTCTCGGGGCAGTTCGGGGCCGGGCTCGATCCGTGCGCGGCGCTGCAGGTCTCCATTGTGCTCGCTCCAGGCGAGACGCGGCAGCTCGCCTTCCTCATCGGGGAAGGAACGGACGTGGCGCACGTCCGCGAGCTCGTGCGCCGGCACGGTCGGGTCGAGGCCGCCCTGGCCGCCCTCGAGACGGTGCGGCGCGCATGGGACGAGACCCTCGGCGCGGTGCAGGTCCGCACCCCCGACGACTCGTTCGACCACCTCATGAACGGGTGGCTCCTCTATCAGGACCTGAGCTGCCGCGTCTGGGCGCGCTCCGGCTACTACCAGCCCGGCGGCGCGTTCGGCTTCCGGGATCAGCTCCAGGACGTGCTCGCCCTCGCGCTGGCGCGCCCCGCTCTCGTGCGCGAGCACCTCCTGCGCGCCGCGGCCCGTCAATTCCTCGAGGGTGACGTCCAGCACTGGTGGCACGAGCCGAGCGGCCGCGGCACGCGAACGCGCTGCTCGGACGATCTGCTGTGGCTGCCTTACGCCGTGGCGCAGTACGTCCGCACGACCGGTGACTTGGGCGTCCTCGACGAGGTCGTGCCGTTCCTCGAGGCTGCAGTGCTCGCGCCCGACGCGCTGGACTCCTACACGCAGCCGCGCGTCTCGGCGGAGCAGGCGTCGCTCTTCGAGCACTGCGTCCGCGCGATCGACCGAGCCTCGACCGCGGGCGCTCACGGTCTGCCGCTGATGGGAAGCGGCGACTGGAACGACGGCATGAACCGCGTGGGGCAAGAAGGACGCGGCGAGAGCACGTGGCTCGGCTTCTTCCTCCACGGCGTGCTGCTCGAGTTCGCGCCGTGGTGCGACGCGCGGGGAGACGCTGCACGTGCCGAACGGTACCGGGGCCAGGCCGGCAGGCTCGCCTCCGCGCTCGAGCGGACCTGGGACGGGGAGTGGTACCGGCGCGGCTACTACGACGACGGTGCGCCCCTCGGCTCCGCCCAGAACGACGAGTGCAAGATCGACTCGATAGCGCAGTCGTGGGCCGTGCTCTCCGGGGCGGTACCGTTAAGGTTCGCAGAACGTGCGATGGATGCCGTCCGCACGCACCTCGTCCGGCGGGCGGCTCGCGTGATCCTGCTGCTCGAGCCACCCTTCGATCGGTCGGCGCAGGCTCCGGGGTACATCAAGGGCTATGCGCCCGGCGTGCGGGAGAACGGCGGACAGTACACGCACGCGGCGGTCTGGGTCGTCATGGCGCTGGCGCGGCTCGGGAGCGGTGACGAGGCCGCCGAGCTGTTCCACGTGCTGAACCCCATCAACCACACACGGACGAGCGCAGACGTGGACCGCTACCGGGGCGAGCCCTACGTCGTCGCCGGCGACGTGTGCGCCCACCCCGAGCACGCCGGGCGCGCGGGGTGGACCTGGTACACCGGCTCGGCGGGCTGGATGTACCGCGCCGGGCTCGAGAGCATCCTCGGGCTCCGGCGCCACGGCGCGAGCTTCGAGGTGGATCCCTGCATCCCGGCGTCCTGGCCCGAGTACGCGATCACCTGGCGCGTCGGGGCGACGCGCTACGACATCTCGGTGTCGAATCCTGAGCGCCGCTGCCGCGGGATCGCCTCTGCGCTGCTCGATGGCTTGCCGGTTGATCCCGGCGCCGTGCCGCTCGTCGACGACGGCGCGGTGCACCTGGTGCGCCTGGTTCTCGGATGACGCTCTCCGCGTAAACCTGAGCCCGATGACAACGCCGAAGGCGTCCCGACTTCACCCGTCCTGCGGTCGCGAGCCGCTACCCGCGCGGCACGAGCCCGTGCAGCAGGTCGGCGCGGTCGACCATCCCCACGAGGCGTCCATCCTTGTCGGTGACGCCGAGCACCTTGTGGTCACCTCGCAGCATGCGTGCGGTGGCCTCGCTGAGGAGCGTGTCCTCCGTCGCAGTCGGCACGTCGCGGCTCATGAGGTCGGCGGCGCGGCGCGCCCGCGCGTGCTGCTCGGCGGACGCTTCGTCGGCGCGCGGATGCGAGAACGGAAGGCGGTGCATGAGCGAGCGCAGCGCGGTCGGGCGCAGCGACGGCGTGAGCCGGTCGAGCAGCTCCGCGTCCGTCACGACCCCGACCACGCGCCGGTCCGCGTCGACGACGAGCGCCCGGTTGAGCCGCGTCGAGACCACCGCCTGGAAGACCTCCGGAAGCGGCGTCTCGGGATGCACCATGGGGATGTCGCGGCGCATGACACGCGAGAGCGGCGTGTCGCCGGCGAGCCCGAGCTCGCGCGGGATCGGCTCCTTGCGCTCCATCGCCCGCGCCGCGGTTCGCAGCAGGTCCAGGCGGCTCACCAAGCCGACCATGGCGCCATGGTCGTCGATCACCGGGAGACGCTTCAGTCTCCGGTTCGTCATCACCTCGGCGACGGCCGGAAGCGGCGTCCTCGCGTGGACCGTGACCGGCCCCGGCGTCATGACGTCCGCGGCCGTCTTGTTCGTGGAGGCGAGGCGTCCGAGCACGTCGTGCAGCTCCGGCGTGTCGAGCGCCTGGAGCAGGTCGATGCGCACCCCGAGGCCGCCTTTGCGGACGAGGTCGCCGTTCGTGATGATGCCGACCGGGATCCCCTCCTCGAGGACGGGCACCGCCCGGTACACCTTCGCGAGCATCACCTCGACGACCTGGCGCAGCGGCGCGTCCTTCGAGACGGACGCGATCTCTCTCGACATCACGTCCGCCGCGGTGAGCGCGATCGGGAGCTCCCGGACAGGGTTCGGCTGGTGAAGGACGATCTCGGTGTCGTCCATCGTGATGAGGCCGCGCGGCACCATCTCCTTCACGCGGCCGAGGAGCCGAGCGACGACCTCGGGCGCATCGATCCATTCGACGATCATCGGGAGATCCTGGGCGACGTCCACGAGATGCGAGACGTGGATCCGACCGGCGGACCCGAAGCCGGTGACCGCGCGCAGGACGGTCGCGCCCTGCGCGTTCTCGCGCCTGAGGAGCTCGACGATCGCGAGCGCCGCCGAGGCGTGGCCGACCTTGTCCCCTTCGCTCACGTAGATGCGAACTCGCTTCGCTTTCCCGACGAGGTCCATGTGAACCTCCTGTGGAGAACATGGAAACGGTCGCGGTCTCCCCTACGATAGTCATCGTACGACATACGGCGATGAAGCTCGCCCGTCCCTTGGGACGCCGCCAACCACCCCGCGAGGGGTTCATGGCTTCTACGAGGAGCATCAGCCGCGCAGCAGCTATTCCGTGCGCGGCGGAGCCGCCTCCCACGTCGGTAGGCCATGGAGGTCGAAGGCGCGCCCCGGGACCGGCCCGCCCTCACCGCCGTCGCAGCGTGAGCGCGATCCCGGCGAGGATGGCGGCGCCCGAGATCGCGATTCGCGCCGTGAGGTGCTCGCCGAGGAGAGCCGTCGCGCCGATCCCGGCGAGCACCGGCACCGTGAGCTGGACGGCGGCGGAGCGGGTCGCCCCGAGGATGGGGACGACCGCGTACCAGAGGCTGTACCCTCCGGCCGATGCGAGCGCGCCCGATGCGGCCGCGAGCAAGATGCCCTCCCCGGTCGCGACGCGGTCGCGGAGCAGCGCGACGCTCAGCGCGATCGTGAACGGGAGGGCGCGAAGGAAGTTGTCCGCGTTCGTCGCGATCGGATCGCGCGCGGAGCGCCCCCGGAGCGAGTAGGCTCCCCAGGCGACGCCTGCGGTGATCATGAGGAGGGCGCCGATCGGATCGGGCGCGCTCGCACCCGGGAGCCCGAGGTACGCAAGGCCGCCGAGCGCGACGGCGATCCCGACCCACTGGACGGCGCCGGGCCGCGCGCCGCGCGCGACGGTCCAGCCGAGCATCGTCACCTGCACCGCCCCGAAGAGGAGCAGCGCGCCGACGCCGGCGCCGATGCGCACGTACGCGAGGGAGAACGCGGCCGCGTAGAGGAAGAGCGCGAGCCCGGCGCCGAAGCTCCCGCCGCCGGGGCGCGCGCGTCCCCTGAGGATGACGATGAGCGCGAGCGCCGCAGCGCCGGAGACGAGCCGGATCGACGTGAACGTGGCCGCGTCGACGAGCCGCGGCCGGAGCGCCGCCCGGCAGAGGAGCGAGTTCGCGGCGAAGCAGACGAGCGTTGCCACGGTGAGCGCGATGGTGCGCAGGCGCGAGGCGGCCGGCGCGGCCTCCGGCTGGCACGGGGGGATCGCGCCGCTCCGTCCGAGGGTCACCACGGTTGCATCATCGCACGGTGCGTCGTCATCCGAGTCTCCGGGCAGATCCCGTCGAACCACTCCCGCTGTCGTGACCGCCATGACACCCTCGTGACGAGGGGAGCGCATGACTATGGAGGCCCCGCGTGCGGCAGCGCCGCTCCGGCTCCAGGATCCCGATGCCCGAGCTCTCTCCTCGCGTCCGCTTTCCGCGCGACGGTGGCTTTCACGCCGACCTGAAGCGCCGAGTGCGCGCGTACTTCGAGCGCACGCGCCGATCACCCTCGGGGGCCGTCGCGATGCACGCGAAGACGGCCGCCATCGCGGTGTGGTTCGCGACGTCGTACGCGCTGCTCCTCGCCTGCGGAGGCGCGTCGGCGTGGCTCGCCGTCGCGCTCACGGCGTCGCTCGCGCTCGCCACGGCCGGCATCGGGTTCTCCGTCATGCACGACGCGAACCACGGCGCCTACTCCCGATCGGCCGGCGTGAATCGCGCCCTCGGTCTGGCGCTCGACTTCGTGGGGGCGAGCTCGTACGTGTGGCGCTTCAAGCACAACGTCCAGCACCACACGTACACCAACGTCGACGGCATGGACGCCGACATCGAGAGCGAGCCGTTCCTCCGGCTCGCGCCGTCGCAGCGCCGGCGCGCTTTCCACCGCTACCAGCACGTCTACGCGTGGTTCCTGTACGGAGTGCTCACCGTGAAGTGGTGGTTCGTGGACGACCCCGTCGATCTCCTGCGGGGCCGCCTCGGCCGGCACCCGTTCCCGCGGCCGCGAGGGCGCGAGCTCGCCGCGGTCATCGCCGGGAAGGGCGTCTTCCTGGCGTGGGCGGTGGTGGTCCCGGCGCTCGTCTACCGGAGCGCTTGGGTCGCCCTCCTCTTCCTGATGGGCGCGTTCGTGCTCGGAGTCGTGCTGTCGACGGTGTTCCAGCTCGCGCATGCCGTCGGCGGCGCCGAGAGCCATGCTGCGGAGCCGGGCGATCAGCAGATGCCGACGGGCTGGGCGGAGCACCAGGTGCGCACGACCATCGACTTCGCGCCGAGGAGTCGCCTGCTCGGCTGGTTCGTCGGGGGGCTCAACTTCCAGATCGAGCACCACCTCTTCCCGGCGGTGTGCCACGTCCACTATCCCGCGCTCGCCGGCATCGTCGAGGAGACCTGCCTCGCGCACGGCGTTCCGTACCGCTCACACCCCACGCTGCGGGCCGCGCTGGCGGCGCACTACCGGTTCCTGCGCGCGCTCGGCCGGCCGGGGGACGATGAGATGATGCGCCCCTACCTCGTGCAGCCATGAAGAGGCCGCTCACGCGTCTGGCCGCCGCGCACCGCCTAGGCGAACGAGCTTCTCGCCTTCGCCGCCGCGGCGGCCACACGCGCTGCCGCTGCTGCACCCTGCGCAGTGCCCCCCCTTCCGCCAGAGGGAGCGGTACAGGAGCCACGAGGCGAGCCCGAGGATCACGGAGCCCGTCACCACATCCACGGCGCTCATCTTTCAGCCTCCCAGCCCGAGCAGGCGGCCGCCCTGGAAGACGGCGAACGCGGCGATCCACGCGAGGGCCGTCTGCGAGACGCACGCGACGCCGAACCACTTCCAGGAGCCGAACTCCTGCCGCATGGCGACCGCCACCACCATGCAGGGGACGTACAGGAGGACGAAGATCATGAAGGCGTACGCGGAGAGCGGCGTGAACGTGCGCTGCAGCACCGCCTTCAGTGACGCGCGGTCCGCCTTCTCCTCCGTCGAGAGGCTGGAGACGCTCCAGGTCGAGACCACGTTCGACGCCGCCGCCCTCGCGGCGCTCCCGAACGAGACCGCGATCTCGCGCAGGTCCTCCCCGAGCGTCGGCGCCGGTTCCTCCCTCTTCTGCTCGGTCGCCGGGGCGTAGATCTCCGCCATCGTCCCGACCACGATCTCCTTGGCGATGACGCCGGTGATGAGCGACGACGCGGCCTCCCAGGTGCCGAAGCCGAGGGGCGCGAGCGCCGGCGCGACCACCTGCCCCGCCCTGCCCAGGTAGGAGTCGCGCTTGTTCTCGACGCCCCAGGGCAGGTTGAGGAGGAACCACACGAAGATCGAGACGGCGAGGATGTACGTCCCCGCCTTCACGAGGAAGTGCTTGCCCTTCTCCCAGGTGTGGAGCGCGAGCGTGCGCGCGGAGGGCATCCGGTACGGCGGCAGCTCCATGATGAAGGCGGGCGCCTCGCCGCGGAAGAGCGTCGATCGGAAGAGGACGCCCATGAGGATGGCGATCGCGATGCCGGCGACGTAGAGCGACCAGACCACGGTCCCCGAGCGCGACGCGAAGAACGCGCTCACGAACAGGACGTAGACGGGCAGCCGCGCGCCGCACGACATGAAGGGGATGAGGAGCGCGGTGAGGGCCCGGTCGCGCTCGCTCTCCAGCGTGCGGGTCGCGTAGATGCCGGGGACGTTGCAGCCGAACCCGAGCAGCATCGGGATGAAGGACTTTCCGTGCAGACCGATGCCGTGCATCGCGCGGTCCATCACGAACGCGGCGCGCGCCATGTAGCCGCTGCCCTCGAGGAAGGTGATGAAGAACATCATCGCGAAGATCACCGGCACGAAGACCAGCACGAAGCCGACGCCCGCGATGATGCCGTCCTTGACGAGCGACACCGTCCACGCGGGGGCGCCGATCGCCCCCAGGATGGCACCCGCCCACCTCTTGAACGGCCCCTCGCTCATCGCGCGGATCCAGTCGCCGAACGGAGAGGAGACGTCGAACGTGAGCTTGAACACCACCCACATGGCGAGGAGGAAGATGGGGATCCCGAGGTAGCGGTTCAGGACGACGCGGTCGATCCGCTCCGTCAGGTCCGTCCTCGGCAGCCGCGGCCTGGTGAGCACCTCGCGGGTGAGGCCCGCGGCGAGCGCGTAGCGCGCCTCGGCCACGAGCGCCTCGACGTCGCCGCCGTGCGCGCGCTCGAGGTGCTCGAGGGACCGGCCGATCAGGGCGGTCCGGTCGGCGCTGGTCTCGGCGAGCACACGCGCGTCGCCCTCGATGAGCTTCAGCGCGAGCCAGCGCGGGGCGTAGGCGGCCGCGAGCGGCGGCGCGTCCCGCACGATCGCCGCCGAGACGGCGCTCACCGCCTCGTCGAGGTCCGGCCCGTAGCTCAGCTCGGCGGGAATCCGCTGCGCGCCGTGGTCGGCGGTGGCGAGCACGCCGTCCACCAGCTCCTGGAGGCCGGCGCGCTTCGTTGCGGACGTGGGGACGACGCGGATGCCGAGCCGCTCCTCGAGCGCGCGCACGTCGATGCGGAATCCCTTCGCCTCCGCCTCGTCGTGGATGTTGAGCGCCATCACGACCGGGATGCCGAGCTCGAGCAGCTGCACCGTCAGGTAGAGATTGCGCTCGAGGTTCGTCGCGTCGACGACGTTCACGATGACGTCGGGCCGCTCCCGCACCAGGTAGTCACGGGCGACGATCTCCTCCTGCGAGTAGGGCGACAGGGAGTAGGTGCCGGGCAGGTCCACCAGGCGGACGCGCCGGCCGGCGTGCTCGAACGTCGCCTCCTTCTTCTCGACGGTGACGCCGGGCCAGTTGCCGACCTGGAGCCGTGTCCCGGCGATGGCGTTGATGAGCGTGGACTTGCCGGAGTTGGGGTTCCCGGCCACCGCCACCGTCACGGTGGCGTGCTCGCCGAGGGGAGGCGCGACGGTCCTGACGGCCGCTACGCTCATGGCGCTTCCTCCACGGCGATGCCCTCTGCCTCCTTCTTCCGGAGCGACAGCTTGTAGCTCTTGATGGTGACCTCGATGGGATCGCCGAGCGGCGCGACCTTTTCGACGGTGACGTGCTCTCCCACGAGGATGCCCATGTCCATCAGCCTCCGCCTCATCGGGCCAATCGCGCCCACGGCCGTGATGCGCGCGCGCGCGCCGGGCCTCAGCTTCGCCAGGTTCATTCCGGCATCCTCCTCACCACGATTCGCATGGCCACGCCGCGCGCGACCGCGATGCGCGACTCGTCCACCTTCACCAGCACCGAGCGGCCGGCGTTCGCGAGCATCTCCACGCGCTTGCCGGCGCGGAGGCCCATGTCCTCGGCGCGGCCGTCGCCCGTGCCCCGCTCACCGTCGTGAGCGGGGCCGGACCTCGGCACGATCTCGCCGACCTCACCTTGCCCGAGCAGCGCCATCGGCATCATGGAAGGGCTCCCTTCGCGCGATCCCATCAGCCCTTCTGTGGCTCGGTCGGCCCGGCGAGGCCGAACGGGTGCTCGAAGCTCAGGTAGAAGAGGACCGCCTTCTCGCCTCGGCTCGGGCCGACGCCGAGGGGGAAGCTGACGCCGGGGACGATCTGGAGGCCGCTCGCGAAGTTGATGGCGCCGCGCAGGCCCGGGTTGATCGTGAGCGACTCCGTCCGCTGCACGCCCGTCTTCACGGCGAGCTCCGTCGTCGTGTAGAGCGCCTCCAGCATCACGTTGAGGCGGGAGTGCGCCAGCCAGATGAGGCTCTGGCCGATGGCGAAGGTGGTGAGGGGCGCGCTGTCGGTGGCGCTGGCGCGCGCCGACGGGACGTAGGTGCCGCCGATGTTCGAGTGCGAGACGAGGTGGCTGCCCAGCGTCACGCTGAGCGGCACGTTGATCTGGAGACCCGCGCCGCCCGCGCCCAGCCCGCGCGTGGCGTCGCCGGACGGGAGGAGGAACGTGAGGCGTGGCGCGAGCGCCACGGCCGTCTCGCCGCTGCCCACCGCTTGCCAGCGGTAGTTGAGCGCGAGGTCGCCCACGCCCGTCGCCTCGGGCGCGAGGCCGACGAAGTTGAGCGTCACGCTCGCCTGGTGCGTCTGGCCGAGCACGGGCCACTCCTCGGTGAAGGAGTAGCCCCAGGCGCCCGTGCGGCTGGAGCGGCTGAAGCTGCTGATGTGCTGGATGACGCCCGGCTCCTGGTTGTAGGCCTCCTCGACGAGGAAGCTGTTGTCCTGGATCGGAGCGTCCTCGGAGCGAGCGAGGGACGGCGACAGCGCGACGACTGCGGCGGCGAGCGCGACGGCGTTGCGAACGGTAGACATGGGGATCCTGCGAGCGGGGCTCGCGAGTGGGCGCGGGGCTCGTGAGCCACTGGCCTCGGGGTGGGGATCGCTGCGGTGAACCATGATAATGAGAACCACTATCAACATCGCCGAACCCCTGTCCTTGACCGTCATCAACGGGGGTGTCGATCGTGCTCGAAAGCTCCTGCATGCCGGCGAACGCGAGGCGGGGCGCCGCTCGCGCGCCCGGGTTGACGCCGATCAAGGAGGCGCGCCGCGGAGGGTGATATTGAATCTGAGTTTCAAGTTCACGAGCGGAGGCCGCCGCGCATGGTCGTCTGCAGCTGCTTCAACCTCTCGGACGCGGACATCCGCGATCGGGCCCGCCGGGGCCTCTCGTTGAAGGAGATCCTCGACGAGACCGGCGCGGGCTCGTCCTGCGGCGCGTGCCAGCTCTCCATCGCGCGCGCGCGCGCGGGTCAGGCCGCCGCGCCCGCCCATCGCTGTGGCCACCGGACCGCCGCGTGAGCGGGAGCCCGAAGCAGCACCGGGGGCCGCCCGACGCCGCCGAGCGCGCCGCGTCGGTGTCCGCGCGGCTGGCGCGGGCGGGGCTGAAGCGCTCCGCGGTCCGCAACGCGGTGATCGAGGCGTTCTTCGCGAGCGAGGGCCACGTCACGGTGGACGAGCTGCTCCTGCGCGCGCGGGAGATCCTGCCCAGCGTCGGCCCCTCCACCGTGTACCGGACGATGAAGCTCCTCGTGGAGCACGGCTTCGCGACCTCCCGCGACTTCGGCGGCGGGCACGCGCGGTTCGAGCCGGTGTCGGGGCGCCACCACGACCACGTCGTGTGCACGCGCTGCGGCGCGGTGCGCGAGTTCGAGGACCAGGAGATCGAGCTGCTCCAGCAGCAGGTCGCACGGCGCCTCGGCTTCGAGATCGACTCCCACCGCCTCGAGCTCTACGGACGGTGCGCCGCATGCCGCGCGGCCGACGCGCGCCCGACCGCGCGAGGGCGCGGGCGGCCATGAGCCGGCGGCGCCGCCCCCGCTCTCGCCAGCTCCTCCCGCTGTCGCCCCGGGCGATTCCCATCTTATTTGGGCTGCGCGCTCGACTTTGCGGTCCGTTCAGAGTAAGTACGCGTTTCCCACCAGATCTGGATCGGGACGGAGCGGCTTTTCGCCGTTCGCGAATATCAGAAGAAACGAGTTCATCCAGTAATGGCTACCGGTACCGTGAAGTGGTTCAACGACGCGAAGGGTTTCGGCTTCATCACGCAGGACGGCGGCGGCGAGGACGTCTTCTGCCACCACACTGCAATCCAGGCCGATGGGTTCCGTACCCTCGCCGAGGGCCAGAAGGTGGAGTTCGACGTGACCAAGGGCCCGAAGGGGCTCCAGGCGGCGAACGTCCGCCCGGTCTAGTTCGCTTCACCTGATGTGATGGGAGCCTGGCCTTTCGAGGCCGGGCTTCTTCGTTTTCGAGGGCTCGCGCGCTCCGCGCCGACACCTCGAGGCGAGCTCCAGCCCGGCGGCGCAGGTCGCGACGGCGCTGCCCTGACGGCGCTCCAGGTCACCGCCTGGTGGCGAGGCTCGGCTTCTTGGGAAGATGCCGCAGCCCCATCCACGCGAGCGCCGCGATGTGGTTCGCGACCTCCTCCACGCTCGGCTTGCGCGTCTCGGTCCACCACTGACCGACGGACGTCACCATCCCGATGAGCGCGTGGGCGTAGATCGGAGCGGCCTTCGGGTCGTAGCCGGCGTCCTTGAACGCGGCCGTGAAGACGTCACCGACCCGTTCCGCCACGTCGTTGAGGAGGCTCGACATGCCGCCCGTGGCGGACGCGACCGTCGAGCCGTGGGCGAGCACGGCGAAGCCGTCGGGGTGGTCGTTCACGTACCCGAGGAACGCGAGGGCGGCGCGCTCGACGCGCTCACGGGGCGATCCCGTCGCGATGGCCTCGGCGATCCGGCGCACGACGTACTCCATCTCGCGGTCGACCACCACCGCGTACAGCCCTTCCTTGCCCCCGAAGTGCTCGTAGACGATCGGCTTCGAGACCTTCGCGTGCTCGGCGATCTCCTCCACCGAGGTGGCGTCGTAGCCGCGCCTGGCGAAGACGGCCCGCCCGACGTCGATGAGCTGCGCGCGTCGCGCTGCAGCGGTGAGGCGGCGCTGACCTCGTGGGCCCATGGGGAAATGGTATTACCACGAAGTAAGTTACTCAACCGTATACCACGCGCGCCTGCCGGCCTGGCCGGCTGCAGCGACTTGCATTCAGCGATTCGGCCAGTTACGTTCCAGTAACTTACTCATGCGTAACTACAAGGCCGCAACAACGATGCTCACAACAACGATGCTGACGAGGAGCCGAGTCCCCATGATCGCGAGCGCCCTCGCGCGCCGGCTCCGGCTCGACCGCCACGCGGAGTTCTGGCTGGGCGAGCTCGACGGCACGTGGTCCCTGGGCGAGATCCGCGCGCGCGTCGCGGCGGTGATCGCGGAGACGCCCGACGCGAAGACGTTCGTGCTGCGTCCCAACGGAGCATGGCGCGCCCACCGCGCAGGCCAGCACACGACGATCGAGGTCGAGATCGACGGCGTGCGCGTCCGTCGCTGCTACTCCCTCTCGTCGGCACCCGCCGACGCGCTCCCCGCGATCACGGTGAAGCGCGCGCGGGGCGGCCGGGTCTCGGGATGGCTCCACGACCACCTGCGGCCGGGTGACGTGGTGCGGGTGTCGCCCGCCGCCGGTGATTTCGTGCTCCCCGAGCCCGTTCCGCGCAAGCTCCTGATGCTGAGCGGGGGGAGCGGCATCACCCCCCTCATGTCGATGGTCCGCGATCTCGCCGCCCGAGACCGCGTCCCCGATCTGGTCTTCGTGCACCACGACCGATCGGCGAAAGACGTGATCTTCGGCCGTGCCCTCGCCGAGCTGGCTGCGGACCACACGAGCCTGCGGATCGTGTCGTGCCTCGCCGACGGCACGCCGGGGCCTGGCCGGTTCGACGAAGCCCAGCTGCGCCGGCTCGTGCCGGACTTCGCCGAGCGCGAGACCTTCCTGTGTGGCCCGTCCGGGCTGATGGCGCGCGTCGAACGGCTCTGGGCGGACGCCGGTGCGGCGGGAGCGCTCCATCTCGAGCGCTTCGTCCCCCCGGCCGCGCGGGCGCCGCTCGAGGATCACGACGGCGGGACGCCCGTGAGCGTCATGCTCACGGAGTCGGGTCGCAGCTTCACCGCGGCCTCGGGGACGCTGCTCGAGCAGCTCGAGCGCGCGGGCGAGCGCCCGCGCTTCGGCTGCCGGATGGGGATCTGCCAGACCTGCAAGTGCCGCAAGCGGACGGGCTGTGTCGAGAACCTCCTCACCGGCGCCGTGTCGAGCGAGCCCGACGAGGACATCCAGCCTTGCATCTCCGTCGCGCGCTCCGACCTGGAGCTGTGCCTGTGAAGAGGAAGCTCATGACGACGACCAGCAAGACCTTGAGCCGCCAGGAGGCGGACGCCTTCGGCCGGGAGCTCGACGCGCTCCGCCAGGAGGTCGTCGCGAGCCTCGGCCAGGCCGACGTCGATCACATCCGCCGGATGATCCGCGCTGCCCGCTACGCCGAAGCGGGTGGCCGGCTGGCGCTGCACCTCGGGCTCGATCCGGTGACCTTCGCGGCGGGCGCGGGCGCTGTCGCGCTCTCCAAGATCCTGGAGAACATGGAGGTCGGCCACAACGTCATGCACGGTCAGTACGACTGGACCAAGGACCCCGAGCTCGACTCGCGGTCGTACGAGTGGGACATCGTGTGCACGGCCGACGACTGGCGGCACTCGCACAACTACGAGCACCACACGTTCACGAACGTCCTCGGGAAGGACCGGGACATCGGGTACGCCCTGCTGCGCGTCAGCCCCGAGCAGCGCTGGCATCCTGTCTATCTCGTCCAGCCCGTGTCGGCCCTGGTGCTCGCCTTCATCTTCCAGTGGGGCGTCGGCCTCCACGACCTGCGCATCGACGAGACGCTGACTGGCAGGCAGTCGCTCGCGAAGCTGCACGCGCACGCCAGGCCGTTCCTCGCCAAGGCCGGGTGGCAGGTGGCGAAGGACTACGCCTTCTTCCCCGCGCTCGCGCTCTGGAACGCGCCGCGCGTGCTGGCCGGCAACCTGCTCGCCAACATGGCGCGAAACCTGTGGTCCTTCGCGATCATCTTCTGTGGGCACTTCCCCAGCGGCGTGCGGCTGTACACGGAGGACGAGGCGCGCGGCGAGAGCCGCGGCCAGTGGTATGTCCGCCAGCTGAACGGGTCCGCCAACATCGAAGGCGGGCGGCTCCTGCACGTCCTGAGCGGCCACCTCAGCCACCAGATCGAGCACCACCTCTTCCCGGACCTGCCCGCGGCGCGCTATCCCAGCATCGCCCCGCGCGTGCGCGACATCTGCGAGCGCTACGGCCAGGCCTACAACACGGGCAGCTTCAGGAAGCAGCTCGGCAGCGTCGTGGCGCGCATCTTCCGCCACGCGCTTCCGAGCGCCGCCTGAGCTCGAGGCGGTGCGAGCGCACGCCTGCCGCGCGCGCCCCGGCGGCGTCGGCGCTTCCCCACACGGGCGCCCGGGGCCTTCCCAAGGGATGCCCAAGGGCGTAAAAAGGGGCCACAATCTCGCGCCGACTTCCGTTCGCTTCGAATGGTCGCCCCCGAGAACAGGCGACCATGATGGATATTGCGACCGGATCGTTGGTGAAGCACGTCTCCCTCGGCATCGGAAAGGTCGTCGCCGTCGAGGCGACCGCCGTGCACGTCTTCTTCCCGGAGAGCGAGAAGCGCTACGCGGCGAAGCTGCGCTGGCCCGCCGCGAGGCCGCTCCTGACGAAGGACGGCGTCCTGGCGAACGACTGGCTCGAGGGGCTCACCTCGTTCTCTCTCGATCCCACCACCGGGCGATACGCGCTCGCCGCGAACTTTCTCAGCCACGACGAGGCCATCGCCGAGTTCCTGAAGACGTATCCGCTGGGCTTCGCCGACCCGGCCTACGTCGGGACCGGGAGCGGGAAACGCGAGCGCGCGTCGAGGTGGCGCGCGGCGGGCGCGGCCTGGGCCGAGGCGTTCGGCGGCGGTGAAGGCGAGCGCCTCGTCGCGGAAGGCGAGCTCCGCGAGGTCGTGCGCCGGGCGCTCCGCGTCGCTGCGCACGTGACGAGCATCCCGGGCATGGTCGAGCAGGACGTGCTCGAGGAGGCGCTCGAGCCCGGCGACGTGGTGGCCGGCTTCTTCGAGGCCTTGTTCGCCGTCCTCTCGGCCCCCTCGCCGACGCGCCCACGGTTCGAGAAGCTGTTCACGACCAGTGACGCGCTGGGCGTCCCGCCGGATCTCGCCTGGCCGATGACGACCCTGTTCCCGTTCGTCGCCGATCCGGCGCGCCACGTGCTCCTCCTCCCGAAGTCCGCCTGCGGCACCGCGAGCCGGCTCGGATGCGACCTCCGCTTCAAGGCGGCGCCCAACTGGGCCACCTACGGTGCGCTGCGTGGCTTCTCGGAGCAGCTCCTCGAGAAGCTGCGCGCCCAGGGCGCACGCGATTTCGTGGACGTCGAGGCGTTCCTGCATGCGCTCGCGGTGAGACGCCCGTCCCCCGCGGACCGGCGCGCCAAGGCGAGCACCCTCTCGAAGGCCTCCGCGGGGGCAGGCGCACCCACGCAGGTGCCGCAGAGGAAGCGATGAACGACGCTTTCCGGGAGGTCAAGGCGCGGTTGCGCAAGCTCGACGAGATCCTCGTGGACCGGGGTCTCACGCACGTGGACTTCGCGCAGGCGCTGAGCCGCGTCCACCGCGTGGAGCGGCGGGGAGATCGCTCGCGCGAGCCCACGTCCGAGCTGCGCACGCTCCTCGAGCAAGCCGAGGGCCTCGCGCGCAAGATCGCATGAACCCGGGGGAGACCACCCGCGGAGGACCATGATGGGGTAGCGGCTCCATCGTGCGCCGATCGCTTCCCCCTGGAACGACGCTGATCGGGGTGGTGCGAGGCCAACGAGCGCTCGCCCTCACTGTCCAATGGCGCGACAGGTGATCAGGTTAGGTCGCCTGGTCGTGGAGCGTCCCGGTCCTCACGGGCCGAGCGCATGGAGGTCGTCGATGGAGCAGCCGCAGATTCGCCTCGTCCATTGGTATCGCACGGACACCCACCGCATCGCGTGCGGCGCCCCGGGCCAGAGCAACTCGACGAAGCACGCCCGCGGCGTCACCTGCAGCGCGTGCCTCGCGCTGCTGGCGGACTCGCGAACCGCGGCGCACGCGATGGACGAGCCGGTGAGCTACGCCTAGATCACGCGCCGTGACGCGACCGATCGACGGCGCCGGCGGCGGAGCACGAAACATCGGCCGAGATCGGAATCTCCGGTTAGAATGACGGCTTGGTGTACTCAGCGCGCACGACCTTCCCCGTCCGGACGCACGTCGTCACCGTCGAATGCCTCGAGAAGCACCGGTGGCGCGTGAGCGTCGATGGCCGTTTGCTCGCAAGCTTCTGCTCCGAGAGTCGCGCCCGCACGGCGGGGCGGATCGAGGCACGGCGCCTCGACTTCATCGCGAGCGACGCGCGCCGGCGTTAGGGCGCGCCCCTCTCTTCCGATCGCGGTAAGATCACGGCGTGGGCACCCGCTCGCCGCACGGCGCGCGGTCCCGGGCAGCGCCCGCGGCTCCGGGCCGTACGACCTCATCGACGACCGCGCGCCTGCAATGCAGTCATCGAGAACACTTCCGACAGGAACGCCCGTGCCGACCGACAAGAGGAAGCAGTCGCTGTACTTCCCGGAGGACATGCTCCAGGAGATGGGCGACGAAGCGAAGAGGCAGGATCGATCGCTCTCCTGGCTGGTGCAGCAAGCATGGAGGATCGCGCGAGAGAAGCTCTCCAGGACTCCCGGCATCAACGATCCCCCGAGCGCGCCGTCGCCCGCCGCGACGGATGGGTCGCAGGGAACGCCGTCGACGTAGCCGCGAGACGGTGGCAGACGTCCCGCGCTCGTGGAGCGCGGTGAGCGGACGCTGGAGGCGGCGCTCGAGCCGCACCGGCTCACGACGTCGCCTGGGGCCTCGTCCGCCTCAGCGCCTCGCCCACGCGGGCGACGAGGGCGTCGGCCGTGAACGGCTTCTCGAGGACCTGCTCGGCGGCGTCGGGGCTCACGAAGCGCTCCGAGTACCCCGACATGAGCACGACCGGCAGCTCCGGCCGCAGCGCACCGACCGCGGCGGCGAGCTCGGTCCCCGACATCTGCGGCATCACGACGTCCGTGAGGACGAGGTCGACCGGGCCGTCCGCCTGCACGTGATGGAGCGCCGCGGCCCCGCTGCTGACGTCGAGCACGCGATAGCCGCTCGCCTCGAGCATCCGCCGCACGCTCCTGCGCACCGTGTCCTCGTCCTCCACGACCAGGATCGTCTCGTCGTGGGGGCGCGTGGCCGGCGCCTGCGCCCGGGTCGCGTCCTCCCTCGGGTCGGCCTCGCAGGCCGGCAGGTACACCGTGAACGTCGTCCCGCGACCGGGCGTGGAGCTCACCGCGACGTGCCCGCCCGCGTCCCGCACGATGCCGTACACGGTCGAGAGCCCCAGCCCCGTGCCCCTCCCCTCCGGCTTGGTGGTGAAGAAGGGCTCGAAGATGTTCGGGAGCACCTCGTCGCCGATCCCGCAGCCCGTGTCCGCGACGGTGAGGACGGCGTATCGCCCTGGCGCGAGCTCCTCGGCGTCCGCCGGAGGTCGCTCCAGCGCCACGTTGCTCGTCTCGATGCGGAGCTCGCCTCCCTCCGCCATCGCGTCCCGGGCGTTCACGGCGAGGTTCACCAGGACCTGCTCGAGCTGCCCGGGGTCGATGCGCGTCGGCCACGGCGCGGTCTCGAGCGCGATGGAGAGGGTCACGTCCTCGCCGATCGCGCGCCGCACGATGGGGTCGATCCGTCGAACCACCGTGCTGAGGTCCACGGCCGAGGGCCGGAAGGCGCTCTTCCGGGCGAAGGTGAGGAGCTGGCGCACGAGCTGGGCGGCGCGCTCCCCGGCCCCCTTGATCTCCTGCGCGTCCTCGCGCCGGGGATCTCCCGCGTCGAAGCTCTCCAGGAGGAAGCTGGAGCAGCTCAGGATCGAGACCAGCAGGTTGTTGAAGTCGTGCGCGATCCCGCTCGCCAGCCGGCCGACGGCGTCCATCTTCTGCGCCTGCAGGAGCTGCTCCCGCGCGCGGCGGTGCTCGCTGACGTCCATGAAGAGGCCCACCGCGCCGACCACGCGGCCATCGGGGTCGCGCAGCGCGCTCCACGAGACGTTGATCCAGACGTCCGAGCCGCCCGGGCGGCGCATCACGAACTCGCGCTTGACGCTCTCACCCCGCGACACGGCCTCGAGGTCTGACTCCGCACGGGCTCGTCCCAGCTCCGGGAGGACGTCGAGGAGCCGCCGGCCGAGCAGGGCGTCCGGGGTCGCGCCGAAGAGCGTGGCGGCACGGGCGTTCACGAACTCCGTGGTGCCCTGCACGTCCACGATCCAGATCCCCTCACTCGACGTCTCGAGGACGCGCGCGAGCCGCTCCTGGCTCGCCCGGAGCGCTGCCTCGGCGCGCCGGCGAATGGTGATGTCGCGGTTCACGGTCACGTAACCGGTGATGTGGCCATCGTCTGCGCGGAGCACCACCGCGTGGCCCTCGACGTCGGCGGACGCGCCGGAACGGAGCGCGCGACGGACCTCGAACTTCAGCTGACCCAGGCGGTCGAGCGCCGCGACGAACTCCGGATACGTGTAGCCCTTGTACTCGCTGGGGAGCACCTCGTTCAGCGGGCGCCCGATCACCTCGTGCGCGGCAAAGCCGTAGATCCGCTCGGCGGCGGGATTCCAGGAGCGGATCACGTGGTCCGAGTCGAGCCCGATGACCGCGTCGTACAGGTTCCGGAGCAGCTCCGCCTGGTAAGAGATCGCCCGGAGCTCCTGCTTGCGCTCGCTCACGTCACGGACGATGGCCTGGAAGAACCACCGGCCCTCCGCCTCGAACCCCCGGGCGCTCACCTCCACCTGGAGCGTCGTGCCGTCGCGCCTCCGGTGGACGGTCTCGTACCGCAGTCGCCCGTCCCGCCGGAGCCGCTCGATCTGCGCGTCGAGGTCATCGGCGTGGCCCGGTGCGCGGAGCGCTCGGAGGTGGAGCCCGGCGAGCTCCTCGCTCGACCAGCCGTACTGCTCCTGCACGCGGGCGTTGGCCCGGACGATCCGGCCGGCGTCGTCGATCATCATGACTGCGTCGTCGGCGTGCTCCGAGAGGAGCTCCAGGTGGCGCGCATGCGCCTCACGTGCCCGCGCCTCCTCGTAACGCGCGCGCTCGAGCAGCGCGGCCTGGTGCCGCCACCACAGCGCAATCGCCCCGACCGCGCTGCCCATCAGGAGGAGGACGAGCAACGCCAGCCTCACGGCCTGCGTCCGGGCCGGCGCCAGCATCTCCTGCAAGTCCATCTTGGAGAGACCGGCGACGCCGATGCCGGCGACGAGCAGCGCCACGGCGAAGGAAGAGAACCTCAACAGTCGGAAGGTGCCGGGAGGCGAGGCCATTCGATCCCCTGCTCTTGGAAGTGCCGTACCAAGGAGGGGTCGGTCGCGGGCACCGCGCTGGCGGGGCTCGTATCGCCGTATCCATCGACGTTTGCGCCTGATCGTGTGCGGCGCCGCGGCAGGCGCGCGAGCTGGTGCGCGCTCGACCCCGGGTCGCCACGGGGCGCACCGTCGCCAGGGCCACGAGTCGCGACGCGACCACGGACCCATGCCGCGGAACGTCACGATCCTGACCCGTCGAGCGCGACCCGGGGCGCCGTACACCCGTCGATTGTGCGCGACCTCCCGACGGATCGCTGCGGCGCCGGCGTTGCAACGGGGGCATCCAGCTCGACTCACTCGGGAGAACGATGAAGCGGCTCCTCTACTTCAGGCAATGGCCGATCCTCCCGAAGATCATGACCATCTCGGTCATCAGCGTCTCCTTCGTGAGCGCGGTGATCCTCTTCTTCTTCTCTCCGCACATCGAGCGGAAGCTGCTGGAGGCGAAGAAGGAGGGGCTCAAGAACGTCGTCGACGTCGCGTTCGCCGTCTTCCACGAGTACGACGCGCTCGCCAGGAACGGGCAGCTGACCCTCGCCGAGGCCCAGGCGCGAGCCGCCCGGAAGATCGGCGAGCTGCGCTATGGCGACAAGGAGTACTTCTGGATCAACGACGTCGAGATGAGGATGGTCATGCACCCCATCCGGCCGGAGCTGGATGGGAAGGACCAGACGAACACGCAGGATCCCAGCGGAAAGTACCTCTTCAGGGATTTCGTGAACGCCACGAGGAGCAATGGGTCCGGGGTCGTCGCGTACCTGTGGCCCAAGCCCGGAGAGCACGCGGCCGTCGCCAAGATCTCGTACGTGAGGCTCTACGAGCCCTGGGGCTGGGTGCTCGGCAGCGGACTCTACGTGGACGACGTCGAGAAGGAGATGGACCGGGTCCGTTGGGTGCTGATCACGGGCACCATCCTGTTCACGGTGGTCACGCTGAGCTTTGCCGGCCTGATCGGCGCCGGCATCACCCGGCCCCTGAGGAAGGTGATCGACGGGCTCCAGGAGATCGCGAGCGGCAAGGGCGACATCGTCCTCAACAAGCGCATCGCCATCACCTCCATCGACGAGATCGGCCTCCTCTCCTCCGAGTTCAACAGCCTGATGGAGTCGATCGGCAGTCTCACGGTCTTCAAGAAGGTGATCGAGGAGGACGACTCCGTCGAGGAGGTCTACCGCCGCCTGGGCGAGGTCTTCACGGGGCAGCTCGGCCTCGGCGGCTGCCACATCTACGAGGTCATCGGCCAGCAGGAGAAGATGGTGCAGGTCTATCCCGTCGCGGGTGGGCGGGGTGAGCTGCACTGCGATCCGGAGGTCGAGGGGAACTGCGAGCTGTGCAAGGCGAAGAGGACCGCGCACACCATCTCCTCCCTCACGTATCCCTCCATCTGCAGGCACTTCCGCGCCGAGCCGGGCCAGCAGCACTGCTGCATCCCGCTCGTGGTCGGCGGCGGCACGGTCGGCGTCGTCCAGCTCCTCTTCGACGCCAGCGAGGGCCGCGCCTCGTTCCGCGAGCACGAGGCCAAGCTCTTCAAGGTCGAGCAGTACATCAAGGAATCGCTGCCGGTCATCGAGACGAAGCGGCTCATGAACACGCTGCGGGAGGCGTCGCTCCGCGATCCGATGACGGGGCTCCACAACCGGAGATACCTGCAGGAATACACCGAGAAGATCGTCGCCGGGGTCACGCGCAGGGGGAAGAAGATCGGCCTCGTCATGTGCGACCTCGACTACTTCAAGCAGGTCAACGACACGCACGGCCACGCCGCCGGCGACCTCGTCCTCAAGGAGACGGCGGCCATCATCGCGCGGAGCGTCAGGCAGTCGGACATCGTCATCCGGTTCGGCGGCGAGGAGTTCCTCGTCGTCCTGCTCGACGTGAACGAGGGCGAGGCGATGACGGTGGCCGAGAAGATCCGCGAGCGGGTCCAGGCGGCCAAGATCAAGCTCCCCGACGGCACGCTCAACAAGACCATCAGCCTCGGGATCAGCGAGTTCCCCACCGACACGAACACCTTCTGGCACTGCATCAAGTTCGCGGACGTAGCGCTCTACAGGGCGAAGGAGACGGGGCGGAACAGGAGCGTCCGCTTCGAGAGCGCCATGTGGAAGGAAGAGCAGTTCTAGACCCGGCCTCGTCGTCGCTGGTGGAGGCGAGGCGCTCGGCAGCTCCGTCGGCGCGCACCACGGGCGCGCTCCACGGCAGGGGCATTCCGGGAGGGACCCTGCCTTGGCCTGCTCCTTGAATCGGAGCTCTTCCGGCGTTAGGGCCTCGCCGAAGACCCCGCGAGGCCCCGAGGCTCCATGGACCAGCGCACCGACTTGAAGCGCTCCGACGTCGATCCGCAGGAGACGCGCGAGTGGCTCGAAGCGCTCGAGGGCGTCCTCGAGCGCGAGGGTCCCGACCGCGCTCACTTCCTCATCGAGGAGCTCATCGATCGCGCCCGCCGGGCGGGCGCCGACCTGCCCTTCTCGGCCAACACCGCCTACGTCAACACCATCCCGGTGGAGCAGCAGCCGCGGTTCCCCGGGGACTTCGGGCTCGAGCAGACCATCCGCCACCACATCCGCTGGAACGCGATGGCGATGGTGGTGCGCGCGAACAAGCACACCAACGTGGGCGGCCACATCGCGAGCTTCGCCTCGGCGGCCACGCTCTACGACGTCGGGTACAACCACTTCTGGCGCTCCTGGACGAAGGACCGCGGCGGCGATCTCGTCTTCATCCAGGGCCACTCGGCGCCCGGCATCTACGCGCGCGCGTTCCTCCTCGGGCTCATCAGCGCGGAGCAGCTCGACAACTTCAGGCAGGAGGTGGACGGCAAGGGTCTCTCGTCGTACCCGCACCCGTGGCTCATGCCGGAGTTCTGGCAGTTCCCGACGGTCTCGATGGGCCTCGGCCCGCACATGGCCATCTACCAGGCCAAGTTCATGAAGTACCTGCACGACCGGGGGCTCGCCGACACGTCGGACCGGAAGGTGTGGGCCTTCTGCGGCGACGGCGAGATGGACGAGCCGGAGTCGCTCGGCGCGATCGGGATGGCCGGCCGGGAGAGGCTCGACAACCTCATCTTCGTCGTCAACTGCAACCTGCAGCGGCTCGACGGCCCCGTCCGCGGCAACGGCAAGATCATCCAGGAGCTGGAGAGCCTGTTCCGCGGCGCCGGGTGGAACGTCATCAAGGTCATCTGGGGCCGCCACTGGGACCCGCTCTTCGCGAAGGACAAGAACGGCGCGCTGCGGCGCCGGATGATGGAGGTCGTCGACGGCGAGTACCAGACGTACAAGGCGAAGGACGGCGCCTACGTGCGCGAGAAGTTCTTCAACACGCCGGAGCTGCAGGACATGGTCGCCGAGATGTCCGACCAGGACATCTGGCTCCTCAACCGCGGCGGGCACGATCCGTTCAAGGTGTACGCTGCGTACGACGCCGCCGTGAAGCACGAGGGCGAGCCCACCGTCATCCTCGCCAAGACCATCAAGGGCTACGGCATGGGCGCCGCCGGCGAGGCGATGAACATCGCCCACCAGGCGAAGAAGGTCTCGGTGGACGCCATCCGCCGCTTCCGCGACCGCTTCGGCCTGCCGGTGCCGGACGACCAGCTGGAGGAGGTGCCATATCTGAAGTTCGAGGAGGGCTCGCGCGAGCTGGAGTACGTGAAGGCGCGCCGCGCAGAGCTCGGGGGCGATCGGCCCAAGCGGCGCCCCAAGGCGCCCTACGCGCTCGAGGTCCCGCCGCTCTCGGCGTTCGATCGCCTCCTCAAGAGCACCGAGGATCGCGAGATCTCGACCACCATGGCGTTCGTCGAGCTCCTGCGCGTCCTCCTGCGCGACAAGAAGATCGCGAAGCACGTGGTGCCGATCATCCCGGACGAGTCGCGCACGTTCGGCATGGAGGGCCTCTTCCGGCAGTTCGGCATCTGGAGCCAGGTCGGGCAGCTCTACGTCCCCGAGGACTCCCAGCAGCTCATGTTCTACAAGGAGTCGAAGGACGGGCAGATCATCGAGGAGGGGATCACCGAGGCCGGCGCGATGTGCGACTGGATGGCCGCCGCGACGGCGTACTCCATCCACGCGACCCCCATGATCCCGTTCTACATCTTCTACTCGATGTTCGGGTTCCAGCGCGTCGGCGACTTCGCCTGGGCCTCGGGCGACATGCGGTCGCGCGGCTTCCTCGTCGGCGGCACCGCCGGGCGCACGACGCTGAACGGTGAGGGGCTGCAGCACGAGGACGGCCACTCTCACGTCTTCTCGTCCGTCATCCCGAACTGCCGCTCGTACGATCCCACCTTCGGCTACGAGCTCGCCGTCGTCATCCAGGACGGCATGCGCCGCATGTACGCCGAGCAGGAGGACGTCTACTACTACCTGACGGTGATGAACGAGAACTATGCCCACCCCGCGATGCCCGAGGGCGCCGCGCCCGACATCCTCAAGGGCATGTACCTCTTCAAGCGCGGCGCCGAGATGGGCGGCGGCCCGCGCGTGCAGCTCCTCGGCTCGGGGACGATCTTCCGCGAGGTGATCGCGGCCGCCGACCTCCTCAAGTCCCACTGGGGCGTCGACGCCGACCTGTGGGCGTGCCCGAGCTTCACCGAGCTCGCGCGCGACGGGATGGCGACGGCGCGCGAGAACCTGCTCCACCCGGGTGCCGAGCCGAAGCGGTCGCACGTCGAGGCGCGCCTCGCCGGCACGAAGGGCCCGGTCGTCGCCGCGACCGATTACGTGCGCGCCTTCGCCGAGCAGATCCGGCCCTACGTGCCGCGCCGCTACCTCGTCCTCGGAACGGACGGCTACGGCCGCTCCGACACGCGCGAGAAGCTGCGCCGCTTCTTCGAGGTCGATCGCCACTACGTCGCGGCCGCGGCCCTGAAGGCGCTCGCCGACGACGGGGCGCTCCCGGTGGCGAAGGTGGACGAGGCCATCGAGAAGTACGCGATCGACCGCGCGAAGCCGGCGCCCTGGACGGTGTAGCCGCCATGGCCACCATCGAGGTCAAGGTCCCTGCGCTCGGCGACTACAAGGACGTGCCCGTCATCGACGTGCTGGTGAAGCCGGGCGACGTCGTCCAGCCCGACGACGGCCTCGTCACGCTCGAGTCGGACAAGGCGACGATGGACGTCCCCGCCCCCGCCGCCGGCAAGGTGAAGGAGCTCAAGGTCAAGGTCGGCGACCGCGTGAGCGAAGGGGCGCTGGTGCTCACGCTCGAGGCGGCGGAGGCGAAGGGCGCGAAAGCGGAGGCGAAGCCCGCGAGGACGGATGGGACGGCGGCCCAGCCGCGGCAGGGCGCGCGCGCCGAGCCCTCGCGCCCGGAGCCGTCCAGGGCGCAGCCGCCCAGAGCCGAGCCGAAGCGCGAGAGGGACGAGGCCGCCTCCGCGAAGCCGGCGGAGGCCGCGAAGGCGCCGGGTGGCGGGATCGTCGAGGTGAAGGTGCCCTCGCTCGGCGACTACGAGGACGTGCCGGTCATCGACGTGCTGGTGAAGCCGGGCGACGTCGTGAGCGCCGAGGCCGGGCTCGTGACGCTCGAGTCGGACAAGGCCACCATGGACGTCCCGTCGCCGGCGGCCGGGACGGTGAAGGAGCTCAAGGTCAAGGTCGGCGATCGCGTGAGCGAGGGCGCCGTGGTGCTGCTCCTCGAGGCCGAGGGTGCGGCGGCCAAGGGCGAGCGCGCGAGACCAGCGGAGACCGGGACGCCCATTCCCTCTCCCCTACCGGGGGAGAGGGCCAGGGAGAGGGGGCCGCACGACGAGCGCCGACCCTCTCCCCGACCCTCCCCCTTCCAGGGGGAGGGGGACGAAACCGCGCCTCCAGCGGAGACCCCGACCGCTCCTCCGATCCCGACCCCGCAAGCGGAGCCGTCCGAGGCGAAGCCGCCCGCCCACGTGCACGCTTCACCGAGCGTCCGGAAGCTCGCGCGCGAGCTCGGCGTCGAGCTGGCGCAGGTGAAGGGGTCGGGGCCGAAGGGGCGGATCCTCCAGCCCGACGTGCAGGGCTTCGTGAAGGAGGTGATGAGCGGCGCCGCGGTCGCGCGCGACGCGGGGCCGGGCCTGTCGCTCCCGCCGTGGCCGAAGGTGGACTTCGCGAAGTTCGGGCCCGTCGAGGCGAAGCCGCTCACGCGGATCCAGAAGATCGCCGGGCCGGCGCTGTCGCGCAACTGGGTCATGATCCCGCACGTCACGCAGTTCGACGAGGCGGACGTCACCGACCTCGAGGCGTTCCGGGTTCAGCTCAACGCCGAGGCGGCGAAGACCGGCGTGAAGGTCACGATCCTCGCCTTCCTCGTGAAGGCGTGCGTCGCGGCCCTCCGGCGGTTCCCCGAGGTGAACGCGTCGCTCGAGGGCGACCACCTCGTCCTGAAGCGCTACTTCCACATCGGCTTCGCGGCGGACACGCCGAACGGCCTCGTCGTACCCGTCGTGAAGAACGCGGACCAGAAGGGCGTCGTCGCCATCGCGCAGGAGCTCGCCGGGCTCGCGGCGAAGGCGCGCGAGGGAAAGCTGCAGGCGACCGACATCCAGGGCGGCAGCTTCTCCATCTCGAGCCTGGGCGGCATCGGCGGCACCGCCTTCACGCCCATCGTCAACGCGCCCGAGGTCGCGATCCTCGGCGTCTCGCGCGCGGCGACGAAGCCGGTCTGGGACGGCAAGGCGTTCGCGCCGCGGCTCGTGCTGCCGCTCTCGCTCTCCTACGACCATCGCGTCGTCGACGGCGCGCTCGCCGCTCGCTTCACCACCTTCCTCGCGCAGGTCCTCGGGGACATGCGCAGGGCCATGTTGTAGCGATCGACGCTCGGTCGCGGTGGCGATCAACGCTCGGTTGCGGCCGCGCCGGACGACGCGCGCACGACGAGCGAGCCGTGCAGCAGGATGTCGCGCGTCGGAAGGTCGCCACCCGAGATGCGGTCGAGCATCGCCGCGAGCGCGGCGGCCCCGATCTGCCGCGTCGGCTGGCGTAGCGTCGTGAGCGGCACGGGCAGCAAGGCCGCGTACTCCACGTCGTCGATCCCCACGAGCCGGACGTCGCGCGGCACGGCATACCCGAGCGCCAGCAGCGTGTGCATGAGGCGCGCCGCCGTCCAGTCGTTGGCGCAGACGACGGCGTCGGGACGATTCGACTCCATGACCGCACGGACCTCCGCCGGCTCCGCCGGATCGAGGCGGTGCACGAGGGAGCGATCGAACGGGACGTCCCGCGCGTGCAGCGCCTCGCGGTAGCCGGACTCGCGAGCGTCGACCGTCGCCGCCGCGTTCCGGATCGCCACGAACGCGATGCGGCGGGCGCCCAGGCCGAGGAGATGCTCCGTCACGACGTAGCCGGCGCGCCGGTTGTCGATCCCGACGAGATCGTGATGACCGCGCTGCGGGTACGGCACGACGGTCCTGTCGAGGAGGACCACCGGAATGCGGGCGTCGTCGAGCGCCTGCGCGATGCGGCGGTTCGTCTCGTCCTTCGCAAGCGTCAGCTCGAGCGGCGCGAAGAAGACCCCCGAGACCTTCCGATCCACGTACTGGCGGCACAGCTCCCAGGCGCGGTCCTCCTTGGACCCGCCCTCGCCCGTGAAGCTGCCCCACAGGAGCGCATGCTCGCGCGCGAGCGGCGAGGCCATCATCCCCTGGCAGATCGGCTCGAAGATGTCGGTCTCGCCCAGATCCGGGATGAGGAGCCCGAACGAGAGCGCGCCGGTGGCGCGTGCCGCCCTCACGAAGGTCCCGGAGCCGGCGCGCCGCTCCACGAGCCCGGCGAGCTGAAGGTCCCTCACCGCGCGGCCGATCGTGATCCGCGACGCTCCGAACTGGCGGACGAGCTCCGCCTCGCTCGGGAGCCGCTCGCCGCGCTTCCACCGCCCCGACCGGATCCCGCGCTCCAGGGCGCCGTACACTTGCTGGTGTTTGGGGACCCTGGCGATCGCGACCATCGGGAAATTGTTATAACAGGTTAGCAACATTTTCAAGCCGGATGGGCACAGCCATTGACTGATGCGGCTCATATTGACATGTTGCGTCAGAGCAAGATGACATGTCTGCCGGTCGAGGTCCGACCGGCCCAAGGAGCCGCCGCCGATGGCCATCACCCCTGTTCGACCGAAGCACTTCCTCCTCGTGTCGGATTTCGACCAGACCCTCAGCTTCAACGACTCGGGCCTCGTCCTGAGCGAGCTCATCGGCGCCTCCGGATTCCAGGACAAGGTCGCGGGGCTCGCCCGGACCAACCTCGTCCAGCAGGGGGGAGAGCTCGCCTATCTCATCCGTCACGACCCCGACTTCCGTGGCGTTCGACGCGAGCACCTCGTCGAGGCCGGCCGGAGGGTGCGCCTCCGGAGGGACATCCCGGTCCTGATGGACTTCCTCGAGCGCGGGGTCGAGGGGTGCCAGTTCTCCTTCTTCGTCGTGTCCGCGGCGCCGAAGGAGGTGATCCAGTCGGCGCTCTCCGGGATCGTCGCGCCCGAGCACATCTTCGGCACCGAGTTCGAGTACGACCCCGTCTCGGCGGAGGTGGGCTCGATCGTCCGGGCCGCCGCCGGCTACGGCAAGGTGTCGGTGGTGGAGGAGCTGGAGGAGCGGCTCGGCACCGAGCCGGACCGGACGATCTACGTGGGCGACGGCAGCTCGGACGTGCACGTCATGTTGCACGTGAACAACCGCGACGGCTTCACGATCGCGGTCTCCGAGAACAAGCTCCTCGCCCGCATCGCGAAGAGCACCGTGCTGAGCGACAGCGCGTTCGGCATCGTCGTGCCGATCCTGGAGCAGCTCGTGGGCTGGCGCTCGCCGCAGATCCGCGACCTCTTCCAGACGTACGGGCTCACGCTGCACGACTGGGAGAAGGCCCACACGGATCGCGTCACCATCCACGAGGCGCCGGCGAGCCTCGCCGCGGACGTCGCGTGACGCTCGCGCCCTCGATCGCGATCGAGGCCCTGGGATGGGCCGCGACCGCCGTCTTCGTCGGCTCGTACCTCGCCACGCGCGCGGAGACGCTGGTGCGCGCGCAGATGCTGGGCGCCCTGATGTGGGTGGCGTACGGCGCGCTCGTGCGCGCGCCGCCCGTGGTCGCGGCGAACGTGCTCGTCCTCGCCGCCGCGGCGTGGAAGAGCCGGCGGCGAGTCGCCATCACGCCGGTCCGCGCTGTCCCCCGTCCCACCACTTCGACAGGCTCTGCGCCGACGCCCGCGGATGATCGGCGTAGTGCGACACGTCGTTGAAGAGCATGAGCCGCGCCCGCACCGGATCCTTGAAGTCCACGACGTTCAGGCACGCCGGCGACTGGTCGAGCCGGTCGCGATAGCCGCGCGGGTCGATCCCGAGGAGGGCGCAGAGGACGAGCCGAAGGGTCGCCTTGTGCGAGACGACGAGCGTCGTCTCGCCGTCGTGCGCGCTGGCGATCCCCCTCACGGCCGGGAGCGCGCGCGCGAGGACGGAGAGCCCGCTCTCGCCGCCCACCGGCGCGAACGTGAACGGGTCGCCCTCCCAGGAGGCATACTCGTCGCCGAAGCGCTCCTCCACCTGCCGGCGCGTGAGCCCCTCCCAACGGCCGTGCGAGATCTCCCGCAGCCCGTCCTCGTGGATCGGCGTCAGGCCGTGCGGCCGGGCGAGGATCTGCGCGGTCTCGACGGTGCGCGAGAGCGGGCTGCAGTAGACGGCGCCGATGCGGTCGTGCGCAAGGCGCTCGGCGAGGCGCGCGACCTGCGCCCGCCCCTCGTCGGAGAGATCGACCCCCACGGCGCCCGAGAAGCGGTTCTCGGCGGTGAGCTGCGTCGCGCCGTGTCGAACGAAGTAGATCCGCGTTGCCATGTGGAGGTCTATACCCCGCCTCGTGTACGGCGGCGGGCCGTTCGGCGGCCGCCCCCCGGGTGGCGCTCGCTGCTACCTGTTGACCATCCGCTTCGGCACGCTCAGCACCGTCAGCGCGCCGATGACCAGCACCGCCGCGAGGACGTACATGCCGCTCACGGTGCTCTGGGTGAGGTCCTTGAGCCAGCCGATGACGTAGGGGCTCACGAAGCCCGCCAGGTTCCCCACGGAGTTGATGGTCGCGATCCCCGCGGCGGCGGCGACGCCGGTCAGGAACGCCGTCGGCAAGCTCCAGAAGAGCGGCGCCGACGTGATGATGCCGGCCGAGGCGACGGTGAGGCACGCGACGGCGACGCCCAGGTGATGGGTCCCCGCCACCGTGCTGCCGACGAGACCGGCCCCGCCGAGCACCATCGGGATGGCGAGGTGCCAGCGCCGCTCGCGGGCGCGGTCGGCGCTCCGCCCGAAGAGGACCATCGCGATGACGGTCACGGTGTACGGGATCGCGGTGAGGAGCCCGATCTCGAGGACGCTCGTCGCGCCGGCGGACTTGATGAGCGTGGGGAGCCAGAACGTGATCCCGTACTGCCCCATGACGCAGCAGAAGTAGATGAAGCACATGAGCCAGACGCGCCGGTCGGCGAACATCGCGCCGATCGAGGGATGCTCGACGATGTGCCTCCGCCCGTGCTCGATGTTGTGCTCGAGGACGGTCTTCTCCTCCTCCGAGAGCCACTTCGCCTTCCGGATGCCGTTGTCGAGGTAGAGGAGCACCGCGATGCCCATGATGAGCGAGGGGATCGCCTCGATGAGGAACATGGCCTGCCAGCCGCGCAGGCCGTGCGCGCCGTGGAGGCTCTGCATGATCCAGCCCGAGAGCGGACCGCCGAGCATGCCGGAGATGGGGATGGCGGTCATGAAGAGCGCCACGATGCGTGCCCGGCGGTCGCTCGGATACCAGTAGGTCAGGTACAGGATGATGCCGGGGTAGAAGCCCGCCTCCGCGACGCCGAGCAGGAAGCGCAGCGTGTAGAAGTGCCACGGCACCCTCACGAAGAGCATCAGCCCCGAGATGATGCCCCACGTGATCATGATGCGGGCGATCCAGAGGCGGGCGCCCACCCGATGCATGATGACGTTGCTCGGCACCTCGAAGAGGAAGTAGCCGATGAAGAAGATGCCCGCGCCGAGGCCGTAGACGGTCTCGCTGAAGCTGAGGTCGCTCAGCATCTGCAGCTTGGCGAACCCGACGTTCACGCGGTCGAGGTAGGCGACGATGTAGCAGAGCATCAGGAACGGCACGAGGCGCCAGGTCACCTTGCGGTACGCGCGCTCCTCGACGGTCAGCGCCGCGCCGGCCCGGGTGTCCGGGTGGAGCAGCGGCTCCCTCATCACGTCGGTCACGGCGAAGCTCCTTCCCGCTCCGCCGCCTTCGGCGCGGCGGCGGGGCCGCTGTCCGCGACGTAGGCGCGGACCATCTCGTCGAAGCTGGCGTCCGCCTGGAACCCGAGCGCCTCTGCACGCGGCGTGGCGAACCGGCCCGGCCACGAGCTGACGATGCGGACGACCGCGGGGTCGCGCTCCCAGCGGATGCGGCGCGACACCTCGGGCCCGGCGACGCGCTCGAGCGCGGCCACCATGTCGCGCACGGTGACCGAGAGCCCGGGCATGTTGACGATCCGCGACGCGCCGAGCTGCTCGGCGTCGAGGTCATGCCCGTGGACGAGGTTCTCGACCGCCTTCCCCGGCGACATGAGCCACATCACCGTCTCCGGGGGCACCGGGCAGATCGCCTCCACGCCGGCGAGCGGCTCCCGGATGATGCCGCTCGCGAAGCTGGAGGCCGCCTTGTTCGGCTTGCCCGGGCGGACGGAGATGGTGGGCATGCGCAGCGCGCGCCCGTCGATGAAGCCCTTGCGGCTGCAATCGTGCACGAGCAGCTCGCACATGAGCTTCTGCGCCCCGTACGAGCTCTGCGGCACGGCCGCGGTGTCGTCCTGCACGATGGGCGGGAGCGGCGCGCCGAAGACGGCGACCGAGCTCGTGAAGACGACGCGCGGCCGGTTCTCGTTGCGGCGGGCGCGCTCCAGGATGAGCCGCGTCGCGTCGAAGTTGATCTGCATCCCGAGGTCGAAGTCGGCCTCGGCCTGACCACTCACGATCGCAGCCAGGTGGAAGATCGCGTCGGTGTCGTCGTCGACAGCGGTCGCGACCATCGTCGGGTCGGCGATGTTGCCGGTCAGCACGCGGACGCGCCGATCCCTCACGTCGGGAGGCGCCACCACGTCGAGCAGCGTCAGCCGCTCGATCTCCTCTTCTCTCCCGCCGGGGCCGAGCAGCGTCCCCTTCTGCAGGAGCCGCCTGGCGAGCCGGGCGCCGAGGAAGCCCGCGCCACCCGTGATCAGGACGTTCATCGCTCTCCTCCCCGCGCGGCGAGGTGCTGCGGCACCGCGCGCCGTGGACCATCCGCCGCCGGGATGACCACTGTATGGACGAGCGAAGCGAGCCTGCCGGGGCGATGCTGGGGAACCGGCGAAGCCGGACCCAGCAGCGCACGGGACCCGGCCAGCAGGGGTGGGGCACCGGCCAGCTTCGCTGGACGGGGCGGGGGCGCAGCCCCCGTTCGATCAAAGACCCGCACGAGCACCCCGCGCATGAGCCTCCTACCCCGACCTCAACGTAGCGCGCCTGGGCCCGACCGGCAGCCACCGGCGGCGCCAGGCGAGACGCTCCGGGACGTGGCGGCGAGCGCTTGCCGTGGTCGCGTCCGTTCACGGCGACGAGAGCGCCTGGGCGGGTGAGCCGGCTGCGCGAGCCGGCCGAGGCGGCGAAGCGGCCGGACGCGTCCGGCGAGAGGAGAGCGATGGCCACGCAGGCGCAGCAGTCCATGAGGGTGGGCGTCATCGGCCTGGGCTCGATGGGCCTCGGCGTCGCGCGGTCGCTCCTGCGCGCGGGCTTCGAGGTGCACGCCTTCGACGTGCGGCGCGAGGCGGTGGAGGGCTTCCGGCGCGAGGGCGGCCGAGCATCGGCGACGCCCGCCGAGCTCGGCCGCCAGGTGGAGGCCGTCATCACGCTGGTGGTGAGCTCGGACCAGACCGACCAGGTCCTCTTCGGGCAGGACGGCGCGGCGCCGGCCCTCGCCAAGGGTTCGGTGGTCATCACGAGCGCCACCGTCGCGCCGGAATACGCGGCGGCGCTCGGCGAGCGGCTCGACCGCATGGACCTCCTGCACATCGACGCGCCGGTCTCCGGCGGCGCCGCCAAGGCTGCGGCGGGTCAGCTCTCGATCATGGCGTCGGGTAGCCCCGCCGCCTTCGAGCGGTGCCGCCCGGTGCTCGACGCGATCGCCGCCAAGGTCTACCGGCTCGGCGACGCGTCCGGGCAGGGCTCGAAGGTGAAGATGGTGAACCAGCTCCTCGCCGGCGTGCACATCGCCGCGGCCGCCGAGGCGATGGCCCTCTGCCTCAAGGCGGGAGCCGATCCCGCCGTCGTGTACGACGTCATCTGCAACAGCGCCGGCTCCTCCTGGATGTTCCAGAACCGCGTGCCGCACATCCTCGCCGGCGACTTCACGCCGCTCTCGGCCATCGGCATCTTCGTCAAGGACCTCGGGATCGTGCTCGACTCGGCGCGCCGGAGCGGGATGCCGCTCCCGCTCACCGCCGCCGCGCACCAGATGTTCCTCATGGCCGCGGCCGCGGGACACGGCGGGGAGGACGACTCCGCCGTCATCAAGATCTTCCCCGGCGTCGAGCTCCCGCGATCCGCCCCGAAGAAGGAGTGAGACGATGGCCCCGTTCCTCGGCTGCGTCGCGGACGACTTCACCGGCGCGACCGATGTGGCCGGCATGCTCGTGCGCGCGGGCATGCGGACCGTGCAGATGATCGGCGTCCCCGCCTCGGCGCCGCCGCCGGACGTGGACGCGATCGTCGTCGCCCTGAAGTCCCGCACCATCGCGCCCGCCGCGGCCGTCGAGCAGTCGCTCGCCGCGCTGCGCTGGCTGCAGGAGGCGGGCTGCCGGCGCTCCTACTTCAAGTACTGCTCCACCTTCGACTCGACGGACGAGGGGAACATCGGCCCCGTCGCCGACGCGCTCATGTCGGCGCTGCGGGCAGGGTTCACGATCGCTTGCCCGGCCTTCCCCGAGGCCGGACGGACGATCTTCAAGGGCTACCTCTTCGTCGGCGACGTCCTCCTCTCGGAGAGCGGGATGCGCCACCACCCGCTCACGCCCATGACCGACCCGAGCCTGGTGCGCGTGCTGCAGCGCCAGACCCGCCGCAAGGTCGGTCTCGCCGATCACGCCGCCGTCTCGGGTGGGTGGGAGCGCCTGCGGGCGCGCTTCGACGAGCTCCGCCGCGACGGCGTCGAGATCGCCATCGTGGACGCGACCTCCAACGACGACCTGCTCGCCATCGGCGCGGCCTGCGCGGACCTGCCGCTCGTGACGGGCGGCTCGGGGATCGCGCTGGGTCTCCCGCCTGCGTGGCGCGGCGCCGGGCTGCTCGGCACCGTCGGGGCTGCCGACATGCTCCCTCGAGCGGACGGGACGCGGGCGATCGTCGCCGGCAGCTCCTCGATCGCGACGCAGGGCCAGGTGGCGGCCGCGCTCGAGGAGGGCATGCCGGCGTTCCGCGTCGACCCCCTGCGGCTCGCGGCGGGGGAAGACGTGGTGGGGTCCGCCGTCGACTGGGCGGCGCCGCTCCTCCGGCGCGGGCCCGTCCTCGTCTACGCGACGGCCGCGCCGGAGCGGGTGCGGGAGGTCCAGGAGCGGCTGGGCCGCGAGCGGGCGGGAGAGCTGGTGGAGCAGGCGCTGGCGGCCATCGCGCGCGCCCTCGTCGAGCGTGGCGTGGGGCGGCTCATCGTGGCGGGCGGGGAGACGTCCGGCGCGGTCGTCAGCGCGCTCGGCGTGAAGGGCCTCCGGATCGGGCCCCAGATCGCCCCCGGCGTGCCCTGGACCTCGACGCTCGGCGGGCGCACGCTCTCGCTGGCGCTCAAGTCGGGCAACTTCGGCGGGCGCGACTTCTTCCTCCGGGCGTGGAGCACGCTGCCATGAACGAGACCCGCCTCCGCGAGCAGCTCTGCGCATACGGCAAGTCCCTCTTCGACCGCGGCCTCACGGCGGGCAGCAGCGGCAATCTCAGCGCGCGCCTCGAGGAGGGGTGGCTCCTCACGCCCACCAACTCGTCCCTGGGCGCGCTCGATCCGTCACGCCTCTCGAAGCTCGACCGGGAGGGCCGCCTCCTCTCGGGCGACCCCCCGTCGAAGGAGGCGTTCCTGCACCGGAGCATGTACGAGGAGCGCGCCGGCGCCGCCGCCATCGTGCACCTCCACTCGACGCACGCGGCCGCGGTCTCGTGCATGAGCGGCCTCGACCCCCTGGATTGCATCCCGCCGCTCACGCCCTACTACGTGATGAAGATCGGGCGCCTGCCGCTCGTGCCCTATCACCGCCCTGGCGATCCGCGCCTCGCCGACGTCGTGCGGTGGCTCGCCCGCCGTCACGCCGCCGTGCTGCTCGCGAACCACGGCCCGGTGGTGTCGGGGAGCTCGCTCGACGCCGCCGTGAACGCGAGCGAGGAGCTGGAGGAGACCGCCAAGCTCTTCCTGCTCCTGCGCGGGCACGCGCCGCGCGTGCTCACCGGGGAGCAGATCCATGATCTCGCGGCCGCGTTCAAGCTGGACCTCTGACCTGCGGGAGTCGCGGATGCCCAAGTTCGCCGCCAACCTGACGATGATGTTCAACGAGGTGCCGTTCCTCCAGCGCTTCACCGCCGCTGCCGAGGCGGGCTTCGAGGCCGTCGAGTTCCTCTTTCCGTACGACCACCCGCCCGAGGAGGTCGCGGCGCGGCTTCGCGCGGCGCGCCTGAGCAACGTCCTCTTCAACATGCCCCCGGGCGACTGGGCCGGAGGCGAGCGCGGCATCGGCGCGCTCCCGGGACGCGAGCAGGAGTTCCGCGATGGCGTCGTGCGCGCCCTGCGCTATGCCGAGGCGCTCGGGACGCCCACCCTGCACGCCATGTCGGGCCTCGTCCCCGCCGGCGCCGAGCGGGCCGCCTACCACAGGACCTACGTCGAGAACCTGCGCCACGCCGCGCACGAAACCGCCCGCCGCGGCATCACGCTCGTCGTCGAGCCCATCAACACCCGCGACATCCCCGGCTACCTGATCAATACGCAGGCGGAGGCGCACGCGCTCCGCGAGGAGGTCGGCGCCGACAATCTGAAGGTGCAGATGGACCTGTACCACGCGCAGATCGTCGAGGGCGACGTCACCATGAAGCTCCGCAAGTGGGTGCGCCACGTCGGCCACGTCCAGATCGCGAGCGTGCCCGAGCGCAACGAGCCGGACGTGGGCGAGCTCAATTACCCCCACCTCTTCCGCGTCCTCGACGAGCTCGGCTACCAGGGCTGGGTGGGCTGCGAGTACAAGCCCGCCCGCGGGACGGTGGCAGGGCTGGGCTGGTTCGCTCCCTATCGCCGCACGACGTGAGCGCTAGAGTTTCGTCTCCCTCTCCCTGGAAGCAAGCGGGGGAGGGGGACGAAATCCGACGCTCGCTACCTGGCCGCGCGGGGACGATGCGGCGCCGGGCACGAGAGCGTGCCGTGCTTCTCGTCCCACTGCTGATGGTAGTCCTCCGCCACCCAGAACGAGCCGGCGGCGGCGATCTCCGTCGTGATCGGGTCGGCGAGGCGCTTCTGCTCCTCCGCTCGAGACGCGAGCGCCGACGCCATCTGCTCCGGGCCGAAGGTGAAGATCGCCGAGCGGTACTGGCTGCCGCGGTCCGGGCCCTGCCGGTCGCCGCTCGTCGGGTCATGGCTCTCCCAGAAGAGCTTGAGCAGCTCGGCGTAGCTGACCTGGGCGGGATCGAACTCGACCAGGACCGCCTCGGCGTGCCCCGTCCTGTGCGTGCAGACGTCCTCGTAGCTGGGGTTCTGGGTGTGGCCGCCCGTGTAGCCGACGGCGGTCGCCACCACGCCTCGCACCTTGCGGAAGCGCTCCTCGACGCCCCAGAAGCACCCCTGGGCGAAGACGGAGAGCTGGTTCTTGCCGGAGGGGACGAGGGCCGTGCCGTGCCCGACGTTGCCGGGGCGCGTGCCGCAGGCCGGATTGCCGATCATGACCTTCTCTCCGTTCCTGGCGGGCGCAGAGCGCGCGTGGATCGCCGCGCCCATCGCGGCGGCGATCGCGAGCGCGCCGAGCAGCGGGGCCGCCTTCACCGTGTCGCTCCGGGCTGGGACGGCGTCGCCCCAGCTGCCTGGAAAAGCTCCAGATATTGGCCGTAGCCCTCGGCCGCGAGCCGCTCCACCGGCACGAAGCGCAGCGCCGCGGAGTTCATGCAGTAGCGGAGCCCGGTGGGGGGCGGACCGTCGTCGAACACGTGACCGAGGTGGGAGCCCGCGAGCCTGGAACGCACCTCGGTGCGCGCGAGGAGGAGCTGCCGGTCGGTCCGCGTCGTGATGTGGGATGGCTCGAGCGGCCGCGTGAAGCTGGGCCAGCCCGTGCCCGAGTCGAACTTGTCGAGCGAGCTGAAGAGCGGCTCACCCGAGACGACGTCCACGTAGATGCCGGGCCGGTGATTGTCCCAGTGCTCGTTCCTGAAGGGCGGCTCGGTGCCTTCGCGCTGGGTGACCTGGTACTGCTCGGGGGTGAGCCGCTTGCGCAGCTCCTCGTCGGACGGCCGCCGGAAGGTCGACATGCTGGTTGCCTCTTGCGCAGCGGGCGGGCTCTTCGGCCCCGCCCCTGGATCCGCGCGCGGCTGGCAGGCGAGGGCGGCGAGGCAGAGCGCGCAGGCCACGCCGCCTCGAAGGTCCGGACGAGTCCAGTGGTCGAGCGATCGCATCTCCGCCCCTCTCATGCGTGCGCGCCGGCGCCGGCGTCCGGCCGGGCGCCGCGCCGCGCCTCGATCGTGGCGAGCAGCTTCGCGAACGGCTCCGCAAAGAGCCGCACCCCGTCCTCGAGGAGCCGCTCCGTCACGTCGTCGAGCGAGATCCCGAGCGCGGCGAGCTCGGCGATGGCGGCGCGGGCGTCGTCGAGGCCGGCCTCCAGCGTGGGCGCGACGCGACCGTGGTCGCGGAAAGCGTCGAACGTCGCGGGCGGGACCGTGTCCACCGTCTGCGGCCCGATCAGCTCCTCGACGTACATCACGTCGCGGTACTGCGGGTCCTTCGTGCTCGTGCTCGCCCAGAGGAGCCGCTGCGGCATCGCTCCACGCGCGCGGAGCCGCTCCCAGGCAGGCGTCGCGACCAGCGACCGCCAGTCCTGGTACGCGAGCTTCGCGTTCGCGATCGCGACCCGCCCGCGCAGCGCCCGCGCCCGGGCCCGGGTCACCTCGGACGCGGCGCTCGCCGCGAGCTCGTCCAGCCGGCGGTCCACCATCGCGTCGATGCGCGACACGAAGAAGCTCGCCACGCTCGCGACGCGCGAGACGTCCTCGCCGCGGCCGATTCGCTCCTCGAGCGCGGCGACGTGCGCCTCGGCCACCTTCCGGTACACGTCGCGCGCGAAGAGGAGCGTGATGTTCACGTTCACGCCCTCCGCGAGCAGGCGGCGGATGGAGGGGAGCGCCTCGGGCGTCCCCGGGACCTTGATCATCACGTTCTCGCGCTCGAGCGCGTGCCAGAGCCGGCGCGCCTCGGCGAGCGTCGCGCGGCCGTCGCGCGCCGCCACCGGCGAGACCTCGAGGCTCACATACCCGTCGCGCCGCTGGGTTCGATCGTAGACGGGCCGGAGCAGGTCGGCCGCCGCCCGGATGTCTTCGATCGCGAGCTGTTCGTAGATGCCCTGCGCGTCGAGGTCCCGGCGCGGCAGCAGCGCCGCGAGGCCCGTGTCGTAGTCGTCCGTCCCCGCGATGGCCTTCTCGTAGATGGCGGGGTTCGTGGTGAGCCCCTTGAGGCCGTCCTCCTCGATGAAGCGTCCGAGCGCGCCGGAGACGACGATCCCGCGCCGCAGGCTGTCGTACCAGATGCTCTGCCCGTACCGCTCCAGCTCACGAAGTGGATTTGCCACGTGCGGGGTCCTCCTGCGAGACCGCTTCGACCACATCGGTCGCTCGCGCGGCCGGAGCGCGACCCGAGGCGATCTGTCGTGGGAGTCCTAACGCGAGCGCTGCGCCGCGTCCGCGGGATGGGGCCCCAGGGGCCCGCCCGGACGCCCGGCGAGGCCGCGACCCCTGCGGCGACCCTTCGCCCCCACGACCGGGTTGGCCCCATCGCGCGCTCGGCCATTCGCTCCGGAAGATCGCCGGGCGATCGTGACTCACCGTGATATCTGGATGCTGGCCTGCTCCACGTGCCGCACGCTGGCGGTCCTCCCGATCGAAGAGGCCGATGCCGCACCGGGTCTTCACCGTCCGACTGCGCCCCGCACGGGAGGTCATTGCGCGCGGCGCCCCGAGAACGGGGCCGCCTATGTTGGGGCGATGCAAACGGTCGCGAAGGACACCCCAGCTGCGAAGCAGGCCGAGCCGCGCCGCCTGTCCCGCCTGTTCAAGGTGCTCGTCGTCGGAGGCGCGGTGCTCGCCGCGGCGTATGCCACGGCACTCGGCGGCGGCACCGGAACGGCCGGGCCCCAGGAGGGAAACGACGGCGGGACGCAGGGCTGGTGATCGGCTCGACGGCCGCAGCCGGCGAGGACCGGGTCCGGCGCTTCGCTGCGTCGGCGTGGCTCTTCCGCTGGAGGGTCGAGCTGGAGGCCGAGGCGCGTTTCGCGCGCCTCGCCGAGCAGCTGCTCGCGCTCGGCGCGTCCGCTTCCATCGTGGAGCTCGCGCGCCGCTCGTCGCGCGACGAGCATCGGCACGCGGCGCTCTGTGCCGAGATGGCCGAGGAGCTCGGGGCCGACGTCCGGGTGCGTCCTTCCGGCGAGGCGCGCGGGATGGCGCCACCCGGGCTCCTGCCGCGGGGGCGCGTCACCTACGAGCTCGTCGCGGCGTGCTGCATCACCGAGACGGAGAGCATGGCCGTCCTCACGACGCTGCTCGACGCCGCGCGCGGGCCGAGGCTGCGCAGCGTGCTTCGCGAGCTGGCGACCGACGAGGTCCGGCACGCCCGGCTCGGCTGGGCGCACCTCGCCGGAGAGCACACGGCGGGCGCGACGGCGTTCCTCGCGCCGCTCATCCCGGCCATGCTGCAGGGGAACGCCCCGCCCGACCTGTTCCAGCCCGTGCCGCCGGAGCGCGACGACGAGGCGCTCCTCGAGCACGGGGTGCTGCCGCACGCGCTCAAGCGGCGGGTGTTCACGCAGACGCTCGAGGACGTCGTCTTCCCGGGGCTGGAGGCCTGCGGCGTCGACTCGTGTCCGGCGCGCGCCTGGCTCGAGGCGAAGCGCGCGCGCCCGTGATCGGGCGCGCAGCGCACGGTCATCCTCCTCTGGACGGGCCGGGAGCGTCGCTCACGCGCCTTTCACCGGGTCGCCGACGCGGAAGTCTCGCACGCGGAGGAGAAGCGCGAGGCAGAGCCCGATGGCGAACCCGAGGGCGACGTTGTTCAGGCCCAGGCAAGCGCCCGCCGTGAGCAGCATCGTGAAGGCCGAGGCACGATCGGTCTGATCCCGCGTGACGAGCGCCAGCTCGATACCGCTGAAGCCCAGCATCACGCCGAGCACGCTCGCCGGGAAAGCGCGGCACAGCGACATGAGCGAGGCGCCGAACAGGGTGGCGATGGTCATCTTCGCCACGCCGAGGAAGAGGATCGAACCGTTGGTGCGAGCGCCGAACCGGTACTGCCCCGCCAGACCACCGGCGCCATGGCACATCGGCATCGCCCCGAACCACGCGCCGACGAGGTTCATGAGGCCAACGGAGACGGCCACCCTCCTCGGGGACGCTGGGCGATCGGGGAAGAGGTCGACCGAGAGCGCGCACACGGCGACGACCGAGTTCAGCGTGGTCAACGGGATCTGCGGCAGGGCCGCCTTCGGGAGGGCGCTGACGAAGGCTGGCCACGTCGGAGGCGACCAGCTCGGCAGCGAAAGCCCGAGGTGGAGCGACTGGGCGATCGCCGGCGTCCTCCAGACCGCGAGCGCGAGGCCCGCGGCGAACAGCACGAGGGCCGCTGGAATCCTCCCAGAAGAGAACAAGGCGAGGACGACGATGGCGGCGACGGCGCCGGTGACGTAGCTGTCGGGCCCGAGCACGACGCCCGTTCCGGCCACCATCTGCAGGCCCTTCATGAGCAGCGAGAGGCCGAGCGCGAGCTGGAGGCCGCGAACGACGCTCCTCGGAACGGCCCGGTTCACCCAGTCGATGAGGCCCGTGACGCCCAGCAGCAGGACGATGGCGCTGACCGTCGCACCGGCGGCGAGGATCTCGGACAGCGAGAGACCTTGCGTCAAGGCCACCGCGGCGATCGCCTTCATGGGCTGGACCGCCATCGGGATGGAGAAGGTGAGACCCGTGATCAGGCTGAACAGCCCTGCGAAGAAGAGCGCCGTGCCGAAGTCGAGACCGTTCTGGGCAGCCATCCCCAGCAGCAGGGGCAGGAAGGTCCCCAGGTCACCCAGCGAGCCTGCGATCTCGTGCCGGTTCAGGCGAGCATAGCGGAGCACCCCCGGAAGGCGGCTCTCCCTGGGACGGTCGCGAACGGCGGCGGGCGTGGCCCTCGTGGTCTCGTGCATTCAGAGGGCGATGGTAACAGCGCCCGGTGTCCCGAGCACCCGACAACGCCAAAATGAATCGGGCAAGGACGGAGCCCGCGCGCCCCGTCCCTGCCCGGTCCACCGCGCACTGCTAAAACCAGATCCCTGCTACATCGCAGCCTTGAAGATCTCGACCACCTGCTGGAGCGTCGCCTTGCGGGGATTCGTGAGCTGGCAGGCGTCCTTCTTGGCGTTCTCCGCCATCGTCGCGAGGTCGGTCTCCTTGACGCCGAGCTCCTTCAGGCCGGCCGGGATGCCGATCGCCTTCGAGAGCTTGCGGATCGCCGCGATGCCCTTGGCGGCGGCGTCGACCGGCGCGAGCGCGTCGATGTTCTCGCCGAGCGCCACGGCGACCTTGCCGAGCCGGTCCGCGACGGCGATGAGGTTGAACTCGCACACGGCCGGGAGGAGGATCGCGTTGCACACGCCGTGCGGCAGGTTGTAGAAGCCGCCCAGCTGGTGCGCCATGGCGTGGACGTAGCCGAGGCTGGCGTTGTTGAAGGCCATGCCGGCGAGGAACTCGGCGTACGCCATCTTGTCGCGCGCGTCGAGGTTCTCGCCGTTCGCGACGGCCGGGCGGAGGTACTCGGCGATGAGCTCGATGGCCTTGATGGCGCAGGCGTCCGTGATGGGCGTCGCGGCGATCGAGACGTAGGCCTCGATGGCGTGGGTGAGCGCGTCCATGCCGGTCGCGGCGGTGAGCGCGGGCGGCTTGCCCACCATGAGCACCGGGTCGTTGATCGCGACGTTCGGCGTGCAGCGCCAGTCGACGATCGCCATCTTCACGTGCGTCGTGGTGTTCGTGATGATGCAGAAGCGCGTCATCTCGCTCGCCGTGCCGGCGGTGGTGTTGATGGCGACGAACGGCGGCATGGGCTTCGTCGTCTTGTTGATACCCTCGTAGTTGCGGATGTTGCCGCCGTTCGTGGCGACCATCCCGATGCCCTTCGCGCAGTCATGGGCGCTACCGCCGCCGAGCGACACGATCGCGTCGCACTTCGACTCCTGGAACACCTTCAGGCCGTCGTGGACGTTCGTGTCGGTGGGGTTCGGCTCGGCGCCGTCGAAGATGACCGCCTTGACGCCGGCCTCCTCGAGCTGCCCCTTGATCTTGGCCGCGACGCCGAGCTGGTTGAGGACCTTGTCGGTCACGATGAGCGCCTTGGTGGCGCCGAGCGACTTCGCCTGCGGGCCGGCCTCCTTGGAGGAGCCGACGCCCATGAGCGAGACGTTGGGGATGAAGAAGCCGAAGACCTGATCTGCGAGGGCCATGGTTTGGTTCTCCGTTCGTGAGTGAGGCGGACGGCGATTCGCTGCCGGCGGGGTGACTGGAGCTGCACAGCTTGAAGCGGGTGTGCAGGGGCCTAGAGCAACCGGCGAGCCAGGGTGCCGACAATGTGGACTCATGCGCTCTTTTACTTGTTGTTCCGGCTGTTTGAGCGATGACGCGGCGCGTTAGGCGTGACACCGCTGAGTTACGCCTCGCGACATGTCACTGGGCTGAGACGGGCCGTGCGCCGGTCAGCGCGACGCAGGCGCGCGCGAGATGCCGTGCCGCTGCAGGCGTCGGTAGAGCGTCATCCGCGAGACGCCGAGCTGCGTCGACGCGCGCGCGAAGTTCCAGCCGGAGGCCTCGAGCGCCGCGAGCAGCGCCTCGCGCTCCGACTCCAGCACGGCGCTCTTGAGCGTTCCGCCCGCGGGGCGCGCCGCGGCCGGCGGCCCGGATCGCTCGAGCCCGAGATCGCTCGCGCTGATCCGCGGGCCCGGAGCGGTCGCGGCGGCCCGCAGGATCACGTTCTTCAGCTCCCGGACGTTCCCGGGCCAGGGGTGATCGCGCAGCGCGTCGAGCGCGTCCGGCCCGAGCTCCAGGTCGCGCCGTCCCACCTCCGCCTCCGCCTCGCAGAGGAACACCCGGGCGAGCAGCGCGACGTCGTCGCCGCGCTCGCGCAGCGGCGGCACCGGGATCGTGAGGACGGCGAGCCGGTAGTAGAGATCGCGCCGGAAGCGCCCGGCGCGGATCTCTTCGTCGAGCCGCTTGTTGCACGCGGCCACGACGCGGACGTCCACCGGCCGCGTCGCGCTGCCGCCGACCCTCACGACCTCGCGCTCCTGGAGCACGCGCAGGAGCGCCGTCTGCGCCTGCGGCGGCAGCTCGCTCACCTCGTCGAGGAAGAGCGTGCCGCCGCCGGCGTCCTCGAAACGGCCCGGGCTCCCCTCCCGGCGCGCGCCCGTGAACGTCCCCGGCTCGTACCCGAAGAGCTCCGTCTCGACGAGCTGCGCCGGGATGGACCCGCAGTTCACCGCGACGAAGGGTCCGCCGCAGCGGCTGCCCGCGCCGTGGATGGCGTGCGCGAAGAGCTCCTTGCCCGTCCCGGAGTCACCGCACACGACGACCGGCAGGTCGTTGCGCGAGGCCGTCCGGGCGAGCTCGAGCGCGCGCCGCAGCGGCTCGGAGGCGCCCTGGATGCGCAGGAAGTCATAGCGCGCCGAGGGGCGTGCAGCGCGGCCGCGCTGGGCGGGCGCGTCCGGACGCACGCGCAGGACCGCGCCGACCGTCGCGCCGTCGTAGCGCACCGGCGAGACCAGGAGCGAGCGCCCCTCCGGCGTCTCGACGCGGACGTCGGCGTCGAGCCCGGCCGGTTGCGCGTGCAGCGCCGCGGCGAGCGTGTCGCGCGTGCGCTGCGTGAGCGCTCCCCCCTCGACGAGGTGCCTTCGGCCGGCGGCGTCGTTCGCCCCGACGACGCGCCCGCGCGTGTCCACCGCCACCAGGGCGTCTCCGCTCTCCTGCGCGGTGCGCAGCGCGTAGCGCACGACCTCGTCTCGCACCGAGAATGCGGCCCGGAGCCGCTCCTCGATCGCGCGCGCGATCGCCTTGGCGACGAGGAGGGCGTGGCGGCGCTGGACCTCCCACGGACCGGTGATGTCCACCACGCCGACGGGCCTCCCGTCGCCCGGCGCGAGGACCGGCGCGGCGGCGCAGCTCCACGGGTGCCACGCGGAGACGAAGTGCTCCGAGGCGAAGACCTCGACGGGCCTGGCCTCGGCGAGGGCGGTGCCCGGCCCGTTCGTGCCCGCGACCTCCTCCGTCCAGCGCGCACCGGGGCGGAAGTCGATGTCGTGGACCTGCTCCACGATCCGCGCGTCTCCGTCGACGGAGAGCATCCAGCCCTCGCCGTCGAGGTAGGCGAGGACGGTGTCGTGCATGCCGAGCCGCTGCGCGAAGTCGGCGAGGACGGGGGTCGCGAGCCGGAACACCTCGTCGTGCTCGCACCGGGCGGCGAGGTCGTCCGGCCCGAGGATGCGCCCCGCGCGCGTGATGGCGGGGTCCACGTGGTGGGTGTCGCGCGCGCGCCGCCATGAGCGCGTGATGTCGTCGCCGATGCCCTCGGGCTCGAGCCCCTCCTCGACGTAGGCGCGCCAGGCGCGGTCGACGATGCGCCGCCGCTCGAGGCGCGGCATCACGGGGCGAAAGTGCCGGATCGGTGCCACGGTCAGCTGCCTCCCTGCGCGGTCATCCCGGCGATCCCCGACATGCGAGCTTCGCCATTCCGGGTCAGCCTCCGATCACGGCCAGCGACGACGTGGTTCCGAACGACCCCTCGCGCAGCAGGTGCGAAGGCGGCTTGGCGTCGACGGAGGCAAGGATGAGCTCCATCAAGGCACGTCGGTGATGGTCGGCCTGGAGATAGGCGCGCAGCGGAATCGGCCGGTCGCCGAAGAGGCAGAGGTGCAGGTCTCCGGTCGAGGAGACGCGGACCCGGTTGCACGTCTCGCAGAAGCCGGGCGAGTACGGCGCGATGAGCCCCGTCTTGCCCGCGTGCTCGGGGTGGCCGAAGGTGATCGCGGGGCCGTCGCTCTCGTCGCGCGCGAGCTGCGTCCAGCCGCGCTCCTCGAGCTTGCGCCGGATCGCCTCCGCGGCCACGTGGTGCTTCGCGAAGAACTCGCCGTTGTCGCGCGTCTGCATGAGCTCGATGAAGCGGACGGTCAGGGGAACGCGGCGCGTCCAGTCCAGGAAGCGGTCGAGCTCCAGGTCGTCCATCCCGGCGAGGAGCACGGCGTTCACCTTCACCGAGGGCGTCCCCGCGGCGAGCGCCGCCTCGACGCCCGCCACGACGCGGTCGAGGCGCCCGTGGCCGGTGACGCGGGCGAACCGCTCGGGGTCGAGGCTGTCCACGCTGACGTTCAAGGAGGAGAGCCCGGCCTCGCGCAGCTCGGCGGCGATCGCGGCGAGCCGGTAACCGTTCGTCGTCAGCCCGATCCGGCGCACGCCGGGGACCGCCGAGATGACGCGCACGATGTCCGTGATCTCGGAGCGGAGCGTGGGCTCGCCGCCCGTGAGCCTCACCTTCCACACGCCGAGGGCGGCGAACGCGCGCACGAGCCGCTCGATCTCGCCGACCGTGAGCGGCTTCTCGCCCGCGTCCTTGGGGCAGCCGTCCGGCAGGCAGTAGGCGCACCGGAAGTTGCAGCGGTCGGTGACCGAGAGCCTGAGGTACTGGAGCTGGCGCCCGAGCGCGTCCTTCATGCTGGACATGGCGTTCCCCTCACTCGACGACACGGCGGTGCCGGAAGGACCACTTGCGGATCGTCTTGGGCAGGTGGCTGCCGGCGGCGCCGATGGCGAGCGCCGCCCCCGTGGCGACGCGGCCGCTCCCGCCGACGAGGAGGAGGGCGACGGCGCCGTGCAGGAGGGTCGTGACGCCTCGGCCCTGGTAGATCCAGTGACGGCTGTGGCTCGCCTCGATGGCGGCGAGCGCGGCGCCCGTCGCGACGGTGAGCACGCCCCACACCCTGAGGGACGGCCCCGGCGCGGCGAAGTACACGCCGCCCGCGAGCACCGCCATGGCGCCGAGGTGCGTGGTGCGGACCGCGATCGCGGCGGCGCGCTCCCAGCCCGTGCGGCGGCGCTCCCCGCGCCCCGTCACGGCTCCCCCGCGCCGACGCCGCTCCGCAGCACCTGGACGTCCACGAGATCGCCGCGCCCGACCGAGCCCCAGTCGGCGGGGATGACCGCGATGCCGTCCGCCTTGAGCATCGTCTTCAGGATCCCGGTCTCCTGGTTCCCCGAGGTCCAGGCGAGGAACCCGCCGTTGCTGCGCTCGAGCCGCACGCGCAGGAAGGAGACGCGCCCCGGCTTGCGCGCGAAGTCCTCCTGGAACGAGGCGCGCACGAGGGGCCGCAGCAGGTTCCGGTGCCCCATCATCTTGAGCAGCGCCGGGCGGACGAACTGCTCGAACGTGAGCAGGGTCGAGACGGGATTCCCGGGGAGCGAGAACACGGGCTTCGTCCCGTGGACCGCGAACGCCGTGGGGCGGCCGGGCTTGATGTCCACCTTCCAGAACACCTGGCGGACCGAGAGCTCCTGGAGGACCTCGCGGACGAGGTCGCGGTCGCCCATGGAGACCCCGGCGGACGTCACGAGCGCGTCGGCGCGGAGCCCCTCCGTGAGCAGCGTCCGCAGCGACGGCTTGTCGTCCCGGGCGATGCCGAGGTTCACCGGCTCGCCGCCGATCTGCAGCACCGCGGCCGCCACCGCGAGCGCGTTGCTGTTGTAGATCTTCCCCGGCCCGAGCGGCTCGCCGGGCTCGACGAGCTCGTCGCCGGTCGAGAGGATCGCGACGCGCGCCCTCCGCACGACCGGGATCGCGACGCGCGAGAACGACGCGAGGAGCGACACCTCGGACGGCCCGACGACGGTGCCGCGCGCCAGGATCGTCTCCCCGGCCCGGATGTCCTCGCCCCTGCGGCGGACGTGGGCGCCCAGGCGCACTGGCGACTTCAGGATCACCCTGCCGTCGCGCTCCTCGGTCTCCTCCACCGGGACGATCGCGTCGGCGCCCGGGGGGACCGGGGCGCCGGTGAGGATCTTCGCCGCGGTGCCCGGCGCCACGACGTCGTCCGAGTGGCCGCCGGCGGGGATGAACCCGCAGACGCGGAGACCGCCGGGGGCGCCAGCGTCGGCGGCGCGCACGGCGTACCCGTCCATCGCGGAGTTGTCCCAGAGCGGCATGTCCCAGGGCGCCACCACGTCGGCGGCGAGGACGCGTCCCAGCGCGTCGAGGGCCGTGACCGGCTCGGAGGGCAGCACGCTGACGTGCTCGAGGATGGTCGACCTTGCGTCTTCGAAGCTCGGCATGGGAGGTCCGGAGAGCATGCCGCGGGCCAAGGAGGGCGCCGCCGCGGGGCCGCCGGCGCAGGGGCGCGAAGTTCGGCGGGTTTCGCGGGCGCCAGGTGGGCACCGGCCGCTGTCACAGGCGCGCCTTGCGACGTGACATGTCACAGAGGTGGGATGTCCCGGGCGCGTGACGCAGCGTCCCCGCGAATCGCGAACTTCCTCGAAAACCGGACGCCTCGGCGTGACGTCGCGCGTCGAGGCGACGTTGGCTCGCCCGTTGCTCCTGCCCGGGACTTCCTCGTGGCACTCGAGAGGCAAAGGACATGGACAAGATTTTGAGAATCGACATGGGCGCGCCGGGCGGACCGAAGGCGACGATCGAGCCGGTCGGCGAGCTCGCCGGCCTGGGCGGACGCGGACTGACGTCCGTGATCGTGGCGAAGGAGGTCGACCCTCTGTGTCATCCCCTCAGCGCGGCCAACAAGCTCGTGCTCGCGCCCGGGCTGCTCACCGGGACGAGCGCCTCCACCAGCGGCCGCATCTCGGTCGGCTGCAAGAGCCCGCTCACCGGGGGTATCAAGGAGTCGAACGCCGGCGGTCAGGCGGCGCAGGCGATGGCGCGCCTCGGCTACTTCGCCGTGATCATCGAGGGGCAGCCGGCCGGCGACGACCTGTGGAAGATCGTCGTCGACAAGAGCGGCGTGCGCTTCACGACCGTGAACGGCCTGCGGATGCTCGGCAACTACGACACCATCGAGCAGCTCCGGAAGGAGCACGGCGACAAGGTGGCGTACATGACGATCGGCCAGGCGGGCGAGCTCAAGCTGGGCGCCGCCTCCATCGCCTGCACCGACCGTGAGCTGCGCCCGACGCGCCACTGCGGCCGCGGCGGCGTCGGCGCCGTCATGGGCTCGAAGAAGCTGAAGGCGATCATCTTCGACGAGGCGGGCACGACCATGCGCGCCCCGAAGGATCCCGAGAAGTTCAAGGCGGCGGCCAAGGCGTTCGCGGCGGGCCTCCAGAGGCACGCCGTCTCCGGCCAGGGCCTCCCCGCCTTCGGCACGAACGTCCTCACGAACGTCCTCAACGAGGCGGGCGGCTACCCCACGTTCAACTTCAAGCAGGGCCAGTTCGAGGGCGCGTCCAAGATCAGCGGCGAGGCGCAGGCCGAGCTCGAGGTGAAGCGCGGCGGCTCCGCCACGCACGCCTGCCACCGCGGCTGCATCATCCAGTGCTCGGGCATCTACCACGACGCGGAGGGCAAGTACGTCACGAAGCAGCCGGAGTACGAGACCGTCTGGGCCCACGGCGGCAACTGCGGCATCGCCGACCTCGACGTCATCGCCCTCCTCGACCGGATGGACGACGACATCGGCCTCGACACGATCGAGACGGGCGTCGCGATCGGGGTCGCGATGGAAGGCGGCTTGCTCCCGTTCGGCGACGCGAAGGGCGCCGTCCGCCTGCTCGAGGAGGTCGGCAAGGGCACGCCGCTCGGCCGCGTCATCGGCTCCGGCGCGGGCATCACGGGCAAGGTGTTCGGCGTCGAGCGCGTCCCGGTGGTGAAGAACCAGGCGCTGCCCGCCTACGACCCGCGCGCCGTGCAGGGCATCGGCGTGACCTACGCCACGACGACGATGGGCGCGGACCACACGGCCGGCTACGCCGTCGCGACCAACATCCTCAAGGTCGGCGGCTTCGTCGACCCGCTGAAGCCCGAGGGTCAGGTCGAGCTGTCGCGCAACCTCCAGATCGCGACCGCGGCCGTGGACTCCACCGGGATGTGCCTCTTCATCGCGTTCCCGCTGCTCGACCAGCCCGACACGTTCCAGGCGCTGCTCGACCTGCTCAACTCGTTCTACGGCCTGTCGCTCACCGGCGACGACGTCGTGGCTCTGGGGAAGAAGATCCTCTCCGCGGAGCGGGACTTCAACGCCAGGGCGGGCTTCAGCCCCGTGGACGACCGCCTCCCGCGGTTCTTCGAGCAGGAGAAGCTCGCCCCACACCAGGTGACGTTCGAGGTGAAGCACGCGGAGCTCGACAACCTCTTCAACTGGCAATAGCCGGGCCGCGGGGGAGGTGGCCCGACGCCGCCTCCCCCGCGCTCCAGTCACTCCGGTGCGAACCGTGCCTCCGCTCGACCTCCTCGCAGGAACCGACACGTGGCGCGTGACGCTCGCGCTCGACGCCGCGCGCCTCCGGGAGTTCACCTCGCTCCTCCAGGAGGGCGTGGCGGTCCCGGTCCGCGAAGGCACCCCGGTGCTGCGCTTCCTCACCGACCAGCTCGGGATCGACGCGCAGGACGTCGCGGAGCGCGTCACGACCGTCTTCCTCGACGGTCAGGTGGTCGACGACCTCGGCGCGGCCCTCCTGCGCGACGGCTCGTCGCTGGCGCTCTCGGCGGCGCTCCCGGGCGTCGGCGCCACCATGCGCAGGAACGGCGCCTACGCCGCCATGCGCGCCACCATCAGCCGGTCGAGCGAGACCGCCTCCCCCCCGCTCGCCGCGGGCGCCGTCGGGACCGTCCGCGTGAAGCTGTTCAACCTCCTCATCGAGGAGCTGGGGCCCGCGCTCCTCCGCCACGGCATCGTGCTGGACGCCGAGGCGGCGCGCGACGCCCTCGCCTTCTGGAGCGACTGCATCGGCTCGCCCGCCGGCGGCGCTCCCGTCTTCCTCCGCGTCTCTTTCGTCGAGGCCTCCCGATGCACGTCAACGTGAAGCTGTTCGCGACATTCCAGAAGGGGCGCTTCGAGCGCTCGACGCTCGAGTGCGAGCCCGGCACGGCCCTCGGGACGCTCGTCGACGGCCTGGGCATCCCGCGCGACGAGATCGGCGTGCTGCTCGTGGGCGGCCGCCACGTGGAGCTCTCGTACGCGGCAGCGGCCGGCGACACCATCTCCATCTTCCCGCTGCTCGGTGGAGGATGACGATGCCGGGCTCCTCTTCGCCGACGGGCCGCGACCTCCTCGCGACGACGGGCGAGGACGCCCGCCAGCGCTTCCACATGATCGACGTGGGCGAGAAGGCGCCCACGAAGCGGCGCGCGCTCGCCCGCGGCCGCATCCGGATGAGCCGCGCGGCGTTCGACGCGCTGCGGCTCGGGAAGAATCCGAAGGGCGACGTGCTGGCGCAGGCCGAGGTGGCCGGGATGCTCGCCGCGAAGCGCACGGCCGAGCTCATCCCGCTGTGCCACCCGCTCGCGCTCGACCAGGTGCGCGTCCGCTTCGAGCTGGTGCCGGAGTGGTGCTCGGTCATCGCGTCCTGCGAGGCGTCCGCCACGGCGCGCACCGGCGTCGAGATGGAGGCGCTGCAGGGCGTGAGCGGCGCGCTCCTCGCGATCTACGACCTGTCGAAGGCGGTCGACCCGGTGCTGACCATCTCGGACATCCACCTCAGCGTGAAGGACGGCGGGAAGAGCGGACGTTGGACCCACCCGGAGCCACCGGCGCCGCCAGCGGGCGGCGGCTCCGGCCGAGAGTGAACGAAGGGAAGGAGCAGCGATGGACCCTGTCCGTGTGTGCGTGCGGCTCTTCGGAGCCTTCCGCAAGTACTCCAGCGGCGCCGAGCTCGCGTTCGAGGTGCCGAGGGGCTCCAGCGTCGCCGCGGTGAGGAAGCACCTCGGGGACGCGCTGCGGCGCGCGTGCCCGACGTTCGCGGACCAGCAGCTGCTCGAGGTGTCGGTGCTGGCGGACGACGAGCAGATCCTCGATGACGGCCAGCTGCTGGGCGGTGATCGCGTCGCGCTCGCCGTCCTCCCCCCGGTGTGCGGAGGCTAGCCGCGATGAGCATCCTGGTCCGGGTGTCGAAGGAGCCGATCCGGCACGAGCAGGTGGCGGCCGAGCTCGGCGGCCGGGAGGACGGAGCGCAGCTCGTCTTCTGGGGCCTCGTGCGCGACCACAACGACGGGCGGAGCGTCCGCGCCGTCACGTACGACGCACACCCGCAGCTCGCGGTGCGGACGTTCAGGGAGATCGCGGACGAGGCGCTGGCGCGCTGGGGGGACGACCTCCGGGTCGTCATCATCCACCGGACGGGGACGCTCGAGGTGGGCGAGGCGAGCGTGGTCGTCGGGGTCGCCTCGGCGCACCGCGACGAGGCCTACGAGGCCTCGCGGCACGTGATCGAGCAGCTCAAGGTGCGCTCCCCGATCTGGAAGCAGGAGCACTACGTGGACGGCGACAGCGAGTGGCTGCGCGGCCACTCGCTCCGGCGCGCCGAGGGCGCGGCGTAACCGCGCTCGCCGAGGCCGATCATGCCGAACGCGCTCGATGCGGCGCCGCCGCTGAGACCCCACCCCACGAAGCTCTTCGTGGAGGTCACGACCCGCTGCAACCTGCGCTGCCACATGTGCGTGAAGGAGTCCGCGGGGCAGGTCATGCGCGAGGGGCACATGGCGCGGGAGACGTTCGCGCGGCTCGCCCCTGCCTTCCCCCGGCTCGAGGCCCTCATCCTGAACGGGATCGGCGAGCCCCTCCTCCACCCGGACCTGGAGCGGTTCGCCGAGATGGCGAAGGAGGCCATGCCCGCCGAGGGATGGGTCGGGTTCCAGACCAACGGGCAGCTGCTCGGCCCGAAGCGCGCGGCGTCGCTCGCGGCCGCCGGCGTGGACCGCATCTGCATCTCGGCGGACGCCGTCTCGCCGGAGCTGTTCAAGACGCTCCGCCGCGGCGGCCGGCAGGACGCCATCGAGCTCGCGGCGGCGTCGCTCCACCACGCGGCCCGCGCCCGAGGCCGGCCCATCTCGCTCGGCGTCGAGTTCGTGGCGATGCGCGACAACCTGGGACAGCTCCCAGACCTCGTCCGCTGGGCCGCCCGGAACCACTTCGGCTTCCTCATCGTCACGCACATGCTCCCCTACGCCGAGGAGACGCGCCGCGCCGCCGCGTTCGACCCGAACACGGATCGCGCGCGGCAGCTCTTCGCGAAGTGGAAGGGTCGGGCGGCGGCGGAGGGCTTGGACATCGGCCGGTACTTCGAGGTGTTCATGCGCTTTCGACGCGCCCCGGCGGACGAGCGCGTCGTCGGCTTCGTGAAGGAGATGATCGCGGACGCGTCCGCGGAGGGCGTGTTCCTGAGCGTCGAGCGCCTGCTCCGGTCCGACGAGGCGCTGCGGGAGCGCGTCGGCGACGCCTTCGCCGAGGCCGAGGAGATCGCCCGCGCGGAGGGGATCGCGCTCCGGCTGCCGGCGGTCGGGCCGAGACGCGAGCGCCGCTGCGACTTCGTCGAGGAGGGCGGCGCCTTCATCTCCTGGGAGGGCGATGTCCACCCCTGCTACTTCCTGTGGCACGGCTACAACTGCCACGTCGCGGGCGTCGTGAAGCAGGTCACGCCGCGCTCGTTCGGGAACGTCCTGCGGCAGGATCTCCTCGCGGTCTGGGAGGGCGCGCCGTTCCGGACCTTCCGCGGGGAGGTCGTGAGGTACGAGTTCCCCTACTGCTACGACTGCAGCCTGGCGCTGTGCGACGGCGTTCAGGGCGGCGAGAGCACCGAGGACTGCCATCTCGGCGCGGTGCCCTGCGGCGCCTGCCTCTGGTCCACGGGCGTGTTCAGGTGCTTGCAGTAGGGGCAGCGCCAAGCATCGGCGCGGCGCCGAAGGTGCGCGCGACCTGACGAACGATGGACGGCCGCCGCTACTTGCCCAGCATGACCTCGGTCGACTTGATGATGCAGGTGACCGCGTCGCCCGTCTTCAGCCCGAGCCGCTCGACGGAGGACTTCGTGATCTCGGAGACGACCTCCTGGCCGCCGACGTCCACCACGACCTCGGCCATGATGGCCCCGAGCTTCACGGTCTTCACCGTGCCCTTGAACTGATTGCGTGCGCTGAGCTGCATGCGGTCCTCCTCGCCTGGATGACCGACGTTTAAGGATGGCGCGACGCGGCGCAACGGGCGCACGGCGGCCCCGAGGGGGCCCGCGACGTCCAGCGGCGCGCTTCAGTGCGTGCCGGGCGAGCGCGAGATTCCGCAGCGGTTGAGCCGGCGATAGAGCGTCATGCGCGAGATGCCCAGGTGCTGCGAGGCGCGCGCGAAGTTCCACCCGCACGCGTCGAGCGCCGCGAGGAGCGCCTCGCGCTCCGACTCGAGCACCGTCTCGCGCAGGGTCCCGGTGGGTTGCGCCGGCGCGGCCCCGTCGCGCGGGGTGAAGCCCTCTGGCTGCACGGGGTCGATGAGGAGGTCGGCCGCGGCGATCTGCGGCGCCGGCGCGACCGCCGAGGCCCTCAGGATGACGTTCCTGAGCTCGCGCACGTTGCCCGGCCAGCGGTGCGCCCGGAGAGCCGCCAGGGCGTCGGCCCGGAGCGTGAGGCCGCGGCGGCCCACCTCGCCCTCCGCCTCGGCGAGGAACACCTGGGCGAGCAGCTCGATGTCGTCACCGCGATCGCGCAGCGGCGGGACCACGATCGAGAGGACGTTCAGCCGGTAGTGGAGGTCGCGCCGGAACCGCCGCACCGCGATCTCCTGCTCGAGCGGCTTGTTCGTGGCGGCCACGATCCGCACGTCGACCCGGCGCGGGGCGCTCCCGCCGAGGCGGACGACCTCCTTCTCCTGCAGCACGCGCAGGAGCGCCGTCTGTGCCGGGAGCGGAAGCTCGCTCACCTCGTCGAGGAAGAGCGTCCCCCCGTCGGCGTCCTCGAAGCGCCCCGCGTTGCCCTCGCGGCGCGCGCCGGTGAAGGTGCCCGCCTCGTAGCCGAACAGCTCCGCCTCGACGAGCTGCGCCGGGATCGACCCGCAGTTCACGGCCACGAAGGGGCCGCCCTGGCGCCCGCTCGCAGCGTGGATGGCGTGCGCGAACAGCTCCTTGCCCGTCCCGGACTCGCCGAAGAGGATGACCGGCAGGTCGTTGCGCGCCGCCGTCCGCGCGAGCTCGAGGGCGCGCTGCAGCTGCTCCGACCGGCCCAGGATGCGGCCGAGGTCGTAGCGCGCGGCCGGGCGCGACCGCGCGCGGGGCGCGCGCTGCGCGCCGGACGGCCCCGCGATGCGGAGGATCGTCCCGACGCGCGAGCCCTCGTACTCCACCGGCGAGCTGACGAAGGCGGGCCCGCCCTCGGGCTCGACGCGCACCTCGCCCCGCGACCCGGGCACGCGCAGCGCGGTCGAGAAGGCCTCCCGGATCGACGGCAGCAGCGCGCCCGCGTCGAGGATCTTCCGGCGGGTCGCGGCGTCGTTGGCGGCGATGATCCGGCCGCGGGCGTCCACCGCGACGAGCGCGTCGCCCGACTCGTGGGCGGCGCGGAACGCGTACTTCACCACCTCGTCGCGGATGGTGAAGGCAGCGCGCAGCCGCTCCTCGACCGCGCGCGCGATGGCCTTCGCCACCAGGATCGCCTGCCGGCGCTGGACCTCCCACGGACCGGTGATGTCGACGAGGCCGACGGGCGCCGCCTGCCCGGGCGCGAGCACCGGCGCCGCCGCGCAGCTCCAGGGCTGCCAGGCGGCGACGAAGTGCTCCGAGGCAAAGACCTCGACCGGCTTTCCGGACGCGAGCGCCGTGCCCGGCCCGTTCGTCCCCGCCGAGTCCTCCGACCAGTTCGCGCCGGGCCGGAAGTTGATTCCCTGGACGAGGTCGACGACGCGCTCGTCGCCGTCGATGGTGAGCATCCAGCCGTCCGCGTCGAAGTAGGAGAGGACGTGCCCCGCCAGGCCGAGGCGCGAGGAGAAGTCGCGGAGGATGGGCGAGGCGAGGCCGAGCACGTCGTCGCGCGCGCACCTGTCCGCGAGCGCGTCGGGCGAGAGGACGCGGGTGGGCCGGGCGATGCCGGGGTCGATCCGGTACGACTCGCGCGCGCGCCGCCAAGAGGCCGAGATCTCGTCGCTCACGCCGGCGGGCGCGACCCCGTCCTGGACGTACAGCTGCCAGGCGCGATCGACGAGTCGCCGCCGCTCGAGCCTGGTCTCTGGCGTGCCGAAGAGACGCATCCGATGAATCAACAAAACCTAACAGGAAAGTCATGGCAGGACACGACGACCCGCAAAGTGATCGCGCTGTGTCGCACCGCGTTACATGAATCAACCGCCGGGGCGAGACGCCCCGGGACGGGACGCGTCTCGGGAGAGGCCGCGGACCTCGCGGAAAACGGCTCGGACCGGGCGGGGGCCAGCCAGGCGGCCGGTGGCCCGCGACTTGCGACACGCTCGCGCGCTGGGATGGCTCGAGTGCTAGGGTGGACCCGCGGCGATGGTGACGGACATCTTGAGCAGCGCGGACGCGGCGCGAGCCCGCGCCTTCATCGAGGCGCGGGGTCTCAGGTTCGAGCCGGGATTCGACGACCTCGTCGCGGTCTTCCAGGATGGCGCCCTCGTCGGCGTCGGCGCCCGCGAGCGCGACGTCCTCAAGATGGTCGCGATCGATCCCGCCGAGCAGGGCGGGGCGCTGCTGGGCGCGCTCGTCACCGAGCTCGCCCGCCGCGGCTTCGCCGCCGGCCATGATGCCCTCTTCGTCTTCACCAAGCCGGAGCTCGCCGGCAGCTTCGAGGCGCTCGGGTTCGCGCTCCTCGCGAGCGCCGGCCGCGCGGCGCTCCTCGAGTACGGCGGCGGCCTCGCGCGCTGGCTCGAGACGAACCGCGCGGTGGTCCGGCAGGGCGCGAACGGCGCGGTGGTGGTGAACTGCAATCCTTTCACGCTCGGCCATCGCCACCTCGTCGAGGTGGCCGCCCTCGCGGTCGAGACGCTCTACGTCTTCGTGGTGAGGGAGGACCGTTCGGCCTTCCCGTTCGACGTTCGCCTTCGCCTGGTGCGCGAGGGGACGCGCGACCTCGCGAACGTCCGCGTCCTCGACACCTCGCGCTACGCGGTGAGCGCCGTCACCTTCCCGTCCTACTTCCTGAGGCGGCCCGACGAGGCCGCCGCGGTCCAGCTCGAGCTCGACCTGCTCCTCTTCGGCCGGCGCATCGCGCCCTTCTTCCATGTCACGCGCCGCTTCTTCGGCACCGAGCCCGCGTGCGCGACGACGCGCGCGTACAACGACGGGATGCGCCGGCTGCTGCCGGCCCTCGGCGTCGAGGCCATCGAGATTCCGCGGAAGGAGGCGCACGGCGTCGCCATCAGCGCGTCGCGGGTGCGCGCCGCGCTCCGGGACGGAGACCTCGCCGGCGTCGCGGACCTGGTGCCGGAGACGACGGCGGCGTTCCTGCGCTCGGACGAGGCGCGAGCGGTCCGCGAGCGGCTCCGGACGGCGGACGCGAGGCACGCATGAGCATCCGTAAGAAGGCGCAGGCCGGCACCATCCAGTCGAGCGACCTCATGGTCTTCGTCGAGCCCGCCGAGGAGCTCGTCATCGAGATCGAGTCGACCGTGCGGCGGCAGTTCGAGCACCTCATCCGCGACAAGATCGAGGAGGTGCTGCGAGCGCAGGGCGTGACGGCGGGCAGGGTGCGCGTCAGCGACCGCGGCGCGCTCGACTATGCGATCCAGGCGCGCCTCGAGACGGCGCTCCAGCGCGCGGCGGGGGAGTCGACGCCAGCTCGTGCGGAGCAGCGCTGATGGAAGGGTTCTGGTTCAAGGAGGTCGAGCAGGGGCGCCGGTTCGTCATCAAGATCGCGCCGGGCGAGAGCCTGCAGCGGCGGCTCGTCGACTTCGCGCACGAGGCCGGCGTGAAGAACGCCGTCGTCGTGTCCGCCATCGGCTCGGTGCAGGACGTGACGTTCCGCGGGATCAAGACGGGCGCCCGGCTGCCCATCACCCTGCCGCGCATCCACCTGCACGAGGTGCCGGGACCGCTCGAGCTCCTCGCGCTCACGGGCAACATCTTCCCCGACGAGCAGGGCCAGATCGACTGCCATCTGCACGTGCTCGGCGGCAAGTCGTCGGGCGACGTGCTGGGCGGGCACCTCCTCGACGCCCGCGTGTTCGCCACCTGCGAGATCGTGCTCACGGAGATCCTCGGCGAGGGCCTGGAGCGGCATCGCTCCAGGACCGGCGGCATCCCGACCGTCTTCATCGACCCGACGCGAAGCCCGACATGAACGACCATCGCCTCCGGCGGACGCTCCTGTACGTGCCCGGGAACATGCCCTCCATGCTGCAGAACATGCCCGTGTTCGGCAGCGACGCCGTCATCATCGACCTCGAGGACGCGGTCCCGCACGGCGAGAAGGACGCGGCGCGCCGGCTGGTGCGGCGTTTCCTCGAGGGCTACCGCGAGCGGAACAAGGAGATCCTCGTCCGCGTCAACCCCCTCGACACCCCCTGGGCCGAGGACGACCTGCGCGAGGTGCTCCCCGCGCTCCCCGACGGCGTGCGCCTGCCCAAGGCCGACACGCCCGAGATCGTCGAGCGACTCGACACGCTCCTCACCGAGCTGGAGGAGGAGCTCGGGCTCGAGATCGGCCGCTTCCGCATCCTCCCCTCGATCGAGAGCGCGCTCGGCGTCATCCACTCCATCGAGATCGCGCGCGCGTCGACGCGCCTCATCGGCCTCGCGTTCGGCGCCGAGGACTACACCGCCAGCATGGAGATCGAGCGGACGAAGGCGGGCGAGGAGCTCATGAACGCGCGCGCCCGCGTGGCGTGGGCCGCGAAGGCCGCCGGCATCCAGGCCATCGACTCCATCTTCGCGGACGTGAAGGACATGGAGGGGCTCCGGCGCGAGACCGAGCTCGTGAAGGCGCTCGGCTACACCGGCAAGTCGCTCGTGAACCCGCGCCAGATCGAGGTCGTGCACGAGGTCTTCGCTCCCAAGGCGGAGGAGATCGCGTACGCGCTGCAGGTCATCGAGGCGATCCAGCGCGCCCGGGAGATGGGCACCGGCGTCATCTCGCTCGGAGGCAAGATGGTCGACGCACCGGTCGTGAAACGCGCCTTGAGGACGCTGCGCACGGCCCACGCCCAGGGCCTCGTGGACGCCGTGCCGGACGAGGCCATCCTGCATGGCTAGGAACAGCCTCGGCCGCGAGATCCCGGAGCGCTGGCGCGGCAAGCGCCTCGTCCCGTACCGCGATCCGTACTCCGCCCGCCCCGGCGGCGACCGCGCCACGCGCCCCTTGAAGCGCGTGAACCCCGGCGACCGGAAGGTGGTCGCGACGCTGCAGGAGGCGATCGAGCGCGCCGGCCTGCGCGACGGCATGACCATCGCGACGCACCACCACCTGAGGAACGGCGACGACGTCCTCAACCACGTCGTGCGCGTGGTCGAGAACCTCGGCGTCCGCGACATCACGATCGCCTCGAGCTCGATCCACCCCGTGCACGCCGAGATCATCGAGTCCATCCGGAGCGGCACCATCACGCGGCTGGAGTGCGGCGTGAACGGCCTCATCGGCGAGCTCGCCAGCCGGGGCGAGCTGGACTGCCCGATCACGGTCCGCTCCCACGGCGGGCGCGCCCGCTCGATCGTGACGGGCGAGGTGCCGATCGACGTCGCGATCATCGCCGCGCCCTGCTGCGACGAGCAGGGCAACATGAACGGGGTCCTCGGCCCGTCCGCGTTCGGCAGCCTCGGCTACGCCTTCTCCGACGCGCTCCACGCGCGGACGGTCGTCGCGGTGAGCGACAACATCGTGCCCTTCCCGGCGGCGCCGGTCAGCATCCCGCAGAGCCTGGTGGACTGGGTCGTGCCGGTGCAGCGGCTCGGCGACCCCGCCAAGATCGTCTCCACGACGACGCGCGTCACCACCGACCCCGTGGGCCTGCAGATCGCGCGCTTCGCGGCGCAGGTGATCGAGGCGTCGGGGCGGCTCCGCGACGGCTTCTCGATGCAGACGGGCAGCGGCGGCATCTCGCTCGCGGTCGCCGAAAACGTGCGCAACCTCATGCGGCGCCACAAGGTGAAGGGCAGCTTCGGCTGCGGCGGGATCACCGGGTTCTTCGTGGACATGCTGGAGGAGGGGCTGTTCCAGGCGCTCTTCGACGTCCAGTGCTTCGACCTGCGCGCGGTCGAGTCGATCCGCAAGAACCGCAACCACGTCGAGATCAGCGCGGACACCTACGCGAACCCGTTCAACGCGGGCGCGGTGGTGAACCAGCTCGACTGCGTGATCCTCGGCGCGACCGAGGTCGACGTGAGCTTCAACGTGAACGTCAACACAGAGTCGAACGGCTACCTCCTCCACAACACCGGGGGGCACAGCGACACCGCCGCCGGCGCCGGCCTCGCCATCATCGTCGCGCCGTCCATTCGCGGGCGGCTCCCCATCGTGAAGGACGAGGTGACGACCATCACCACGCCCGGCGAGACGGTCGACGTCGTCGTCACGGAGCGCGGCATCGCCGTCCACGACCGCCACCCGGACTTGAAATCGGAGCTCCTCCGGCGGAAGGCGCCGGTGAAGGACATCCGCGAGCTGCAGCGCGACATCTACGCCGTGACCGGCACGCCTCGGCCGCTCGAGTTCGAGGACGAGGTCGTGGCCCTCGTCGAGTATCGCGATGGCTCCATCATCGACACAGTGCGACGCGTCAAGGCGTAGCGTGCTCGAGGCCCGCGACGCGCGGCAGGCGGCGATGGACCGCCACCTCGGCGCGGGACGGACGCTGGTCGCGCTCTCGCTCGCGGTGCCGGGCGCCCGGAAGACCCCGCCCGGCGCCGACGCGCTCTTCGCGTGGGCGGCCGGCGAGCTCGAGCGCGCGCTGCCGGGCTCGGAGCTGCTCCACCGCGGGCGCGACGCGCTCGGGCCATTCGCGCTCTGGATCGCGCCTGGGCCCGCGCCCCTCGCGAAGACCCGCTGCGTCGCCATCGAGGGGTCCCGCCCCGCCGCCCGCCTCGTCGATCTCGACGTCTACTCGCCCGAGGGAGGACCCATTGACCGCGCTTCGCTCCACCTGCCGCCCCGCGCCTGCCTCTGCTGCGACGAGCCCGCGCGCGAGTGCATCCGCCTCGGGCGGCACGGCGCTCGCGAGCTCGCCGGGAGAGCGGCCTCGCTCCTCCGCTTGCGAGCGCGAGAAACGGCGAAAGGCGAGTCTGAGCTGGAGCGGCTCTCGGCTGCGCTCGTCGCGGGCCTGCGACGCGAGCTCCACCTCACCCCCAAGCCGGGGCTCGTCGACCGCCTCGACCGTGGATCCCACCCCGACCTGTCGCTCGAGCTGATGGAGCGCTCGCTCGCGCTCGCCGGGGCGCACCTCGACGCGCTGGCGGCGTCGCTCGCGCGCGGAGAGCCGCTCGCGGCACAGATCGCGCTCGCGCGGCGGTCCGAGGAGAGCATGCTGGCGCGGCTCGGGACGAACACGCACAAGGGCGCGCTGTTCCTCGCGGGCGTGCTCCTCGTCGCGCTCCACCGCGCCGGTCCGGACGAGGTCGCGGTCCGCGCAGCGGCCTCGTCGGTCGCGCGCGAGGTGGCGGCCGCCGCCGCCTCGCGCGGCACGCACGGAGAGGCCGCGCGCAGGCGCCACCGCGTGGGCGGGATCGTGCGCGAGGTCGAGGCCGGGCTCCCGTCCGTCTTCGAGGTCGCCCTGCCCGCCTTGCGCGCGGCGGCTGCGCGCGGCGAGGACCTCGAGACGGCCGCGTTCCTCGCGCTCGCCCGCCTCATGCAGACGGTCGAGGACACGACGGCGCTCCACCGGTGCGGGAGCGCGGGGCTCGCCCGCCTCCGGGAGGACGGCGCGCGCCTGGAGCGCCTCGTCGCGACCCGAGCGCACCTCCCCTTTCTCCGCGAGCGGAACGCCCTCTACCGTCGTCTGAACCTCACCATGGGCGGCGTCGCGGATCTCCTCGGGACGGCGCTCGGGTGGCTCGGCTACACGGGCGAGCTCCCGCCCGCCGGCGGGTAGCGCCGCGGCGGCGGCCTCGACCGGGCAGCTCGAGCTGCGGGCACCCCGCCTGAGCCTTTCGCCGGCCAGGCGCCGAGCCCAAGACCAGCGTCTTCCGCCGGACGCGGCGGAGCGCCGTGAGCCGCGGGGGAAGGGTGAGGCGAGCATGAACGTCGGATTCATCGGGCTCGGGATCATGGGCCGCCCCATGAGCGCGAACCTCCTGGCGGGCGGCCACGCGCTGTTCGCCCACGACCACAAGCCGGTTCCGAAGGAGCTCGCCGACGCGGGCGCGGTGCCGTGCGGCTCGGCGAAGGAGGTGGCGCTCAGGTCGGAGGTCGTCATCACGATGGTCCCCGACACGCCTCACGTCGCCTCCGCGCTCTTCGACCGCGATGGCGTCGCGGAGGGCCTCTCGCCCGGCAAGATCGTGGTGGACATGAGCTCCGTCTCGCCCATCGAGACGAAGGCCTTCGCGAAGCGGGTGAACGCGCTCGGCTGCGAGTACCTCGACGCGCCGGTCTCGGGCGGCGAGGTCGGCGCGAAGGCCGCCACCCTGACGATCATGGTCGGCGGGCGGGAGGAGACCTTCCGGAAGGTGAAGCCGCTGTTCGACGCGATGGGCAAGAACGTCTCGCTCGTCGGCGAGAACGGCGACGGCCAGACATGCAAGGTGGCGAACCAGATCATCGTCGCGCTCGCCATCGAGGCGGTGGGCGAGGCGCTCCTCTTCGCCTCCAAGATGGGCGCCGATCCGGCGAAGGTGCGGCAGGCGCTCATGGGCGGCTTCGCGTCCTCGCGCGTCCTCGAGGTGCACGGCGCGCGCATGATCGAGCGGACGTTCGACCCGGGGTTCCGCATCGAGCTGCACCAGAAGGACCTCGCGCTCGCGCTCGGGAGCGCCCGCCAGGTCGGCGTCTCGCTCCCGAACACCGCCACCGCGCAGGAGCTCTTCAACGCGTGCTCGGCGCGCGGCGGCAAGGCGTGGGACCACTCCGCGCTCGTGCGCGCGCTGGAGCTCCTCGCGAACCACGAGATCGCGAAGAGGGGCTAGGCGCGCCGCCTCCGCTCACTCGCCCAGCCCGGGCCAGGCGGGCGCCTGGCCGTCGGTTGAATCACCGACCGTACGATAGACTGCCGAGCAGGGACTCGACCCGGACCTCTCGTGCGCTCCTTGTTTCTCGCCACGCTCGCCTTCCTGTCGCAGAGCTGCTTCTCCGCGCGCTACGTCGCGCAGGCCGCCCGAGGCCAGTACGAGATCATGCACGCGGCGAGGACGATCCGAGAGGTCGTGACCGACCGCGACACGCCGGCGCGGACGCGGCGCCTGCTCGCCGCGGTCCGGACGATCAAGGCGTACGGCCACGCCCAGGGCCTCAAGCCGACAGCGAGCTACGAGCGGTACGCCGACCTGCGCCGGCCGGCCGCCGCGTGGGTGGTCCAGGGCTGCGCGCCCCTCTCCTTCGACGTGAAGCGCTGGAGCTTCCCGCTCGTCGGCGGCGTCCCGTACGTCGGGTTCTTCGACGAGCGGGCCGCGCGGCGCTACGCCGACGCGCTCGCGCGCGACGAGGGGCTCGACGTGGACGTGCGGCCGGCGAGCGCGTTCTCGACGCTCGGCTGGTTCCACGACCCCGTCCTCTCCACCATGATCGGAGGCGGCGACGAGGCGCTCGGCGATCTGGCGAACGTGGTGCTGCACGAGAGCGTCCACGCGACGCTCTACGTGAAGGACCAGTCCGCGTTCAACGAGAGCCTCGCGAGCTTCGTCGCGGACCGGATCACGCAGCCGTGGCTCGCGAGCGTGCTCGGCCCGGACGCGCCCGAGACGACGGCGTGGGTCGCCGCGCAGGCGCGCGGCCGCACGCGCGTCGAGCGCCTCCACCAGGCGTACGTCGAGCTCGAGGCCGTGTACCGATCAGGCGACGGCGACGCGAAGAAGCGCGCCGACAAGGAGCGCATCCTGGAGGGCGCGCGGGCGGAGCTGGCCCTCGCGAGGCCGCTCAACAACGCGGCGCTCGCGGGGTACAGGACCTACGACACGGGCGTACCCGCGTTCGAGCGCCTCCTCGCGGCGTGCCAGGGGAGCTGGCCGCGGCTCTTCAAGGCGCTCGGCACGCTCGACGCTTCGCACTTCGGCCGACCGCAGCAGGGCGACGTCGAGGCGGTGATCGACCGCGTCGCGCGGAGCGGCTGCGGCGGATGACTCACGTTTCGCCCTGTCGACCGCCGCGGTGGGGGGTCTGGGGGAGCTGCGCTCGCTCCCCCCAGCTGAGGTCGAGCTACACGCGAGCGCAGCTCGACCGGAAATCGCTCTGACTCGCCGAGAGCTGCGTTTGCGAGCACGAGAAACGGCGAGAGGCGAGTCTGAGGCGGAGCGCTGCTCGCCGCCGGGCGCTGCGATGCGCGTCCGGCGGGCGAGCGCGCGCCCACGCCACACGGCGTCACTTCGACGTGCTGGAGCCGCTGCTGCCGCTCGAGCCGGTGCCCGAGCTGCCCGTGCCCGAGCTGCCCGAGCTGCCGCTGCTGCCGGGGCTGCTCGGATTGCTCGGATTGCTCGGATTGCTGGGATTGCTGGGACTGCTCGTGGAGCCGCCCGAGCTGCCGCCGGCCGCGCTGCCGCTGGAGCCGGACGTGCCGCTCGACCCGCTGCGCGGGGTCTGCTGGTTGTCCGGCGGGCACCCCGCCACCCCTGCGAGGAGCGCCGCGCCGATGATCGCGATCCACTTACGCATGTCGTTCCCTCCCGTTTGTCCCAAGGTGGATCGCGTCCGGCGTGAATTCACCCCGACGGGATGATTTTCGTGGTGATGCGCGAATCGCTCGACCGGCGACCGCCTCTCGCGCTGACTGCGGAGCTCACTGAGCGGTCAGCGCCCGCGCGACCAGGTGCCGCGCAGGACGACCTGGTACTCGCGCACCTTCACGCCGCGGAGCGCCTCCACCTTCCGCACGTCGAGCGCGTTCCAGGGCACGTCGTGGATGGCGCCGGTGCCCTCGTCGATGAAGTGGTGATGCGGCGTGACGTTCGGGTCGAACACGACCTTCCCCTCCGCCAGGACGAGCTGCTTCAGGAGGCCCTTGCGGACGAGGAGGTTGAGCGTGTTGTAGACGGTGGCGCGCGAGATCATCGGGATGCGCGCGCGCACCTCGTCGAAGACCTTGTCGGCCGAGGGGTGCGCGCTCGTCGCGAGCACGTACTGCGCGACGGCGAGACGCTGCGCCGACGGCTGGATGCCGTGCGCCGAGAGCGTCCGGTCGAGCGCGTCGCGCGTCATGGCGTTCACTTATTGGTGATCTGCATCAATTTCAATGCGCCCGCCCAAGGCATCCCCGGGCGGCGCGACATCTCGTCGCGGTCGCGATGCCCATCCGGGACTTCCCCCGCTCGCCTCCGGCTCTTAGACACAGTCTAACTCTGGACGATACCCCCTCACAAGGAGAGCATCCGATGGCCAACCTCAAGGGCTCGAAGACCCACCAGAACCTGAAGGACGCGTTCGCGGGCGAATCGCAGGCCAACCGCCGCTACCTCTACTTCGCGAAGGTCGCCGACGTGGAGGGCTACCCGGAGGTCGCGATGAACTTCCGCGAGACGGCAGAGGGCGAGACCGGCCACGCGCACGGCCACCTCGACTTCCTGAAGCAGGTCGGCGACCCCGCGACGGGCCTGCCCATCGGCGACACGTCGACGAACCTCAAGGCGTCGATCGCCGGCGAGACGCACGAGTACACGGACATGTACCCCGGCATGGCGAAGACGGCGCGGGAGGAGGGCTTCGCCGAGGTCGCCGACTGGTTCGAGACGCTCGCCAAGGCCGAGAAGTCGCACGCCGGCCGCTTCACGAAGATGCTGGGCCAGGTCTGAGGGCCGTGCTCGGTTTGCGCTGGTCCCGTGAACGAGCCCGCGCCCGTGCCCGCGCCCGGCTTCTTTCGGGCTCGGACTCGGGCTCGGGGCTCACTCCAACTGGGCAGCGCCATGACGCCGGCGAGGAACGGGAGCGAGCGTGAGCGAGGAGCGGATCTCGTACCAGCCGACGCCGTGGCTCTCGTACGACCCGGCCGAGGAGAAGTACTGGAACGCGGAGGGCCTCGATCACGAGGTCCGGCGCGCGTTCGAGATCTGCCACGGCTGCCGCATGTGCTTCAAGTACTGCGGCAGCTTCCCCACGCTCTTCTCCCTGCTCGACGAGAAGTACGACGGCGACGTGCACCGGCTCACCGGCAACGACGTCGAGTCCGTGATGGACCAGTGCTTCCAGTGCAAGCTGTGCGAGGTGCAGTGCCCGTACACGCCGCGCGACGGCCACGAGTTCCAGCTCGACTTCCCGAAGCTCGTCCACCGGCACGACGCGATCCGCTTCCAAGAGCGCGGCGCGTCGCTGCGGGATCGGATGCTGGGCGATCCCGATCGCGCGGCCCGCGCGGCGCGCGCCTCGCTCGGGCTCGCCAACGTCGCGAACCGCTCGCGCCCCCTGCGCGTGCTCATGGAGAAGGCGGTCGGGATCCACCGTGACAAGCTCCTGCCCGACTTCGCCCGCGAGCCGTTCGACGCCTGGGCCGAGGAGAACGGCCACGTGAAGGCGGAGCCGGGCGGCGAGGCGGTGCTCTTCCAGACCTGCTTCGTGCAGCACAACGACCCGCAGATCGGGAGGGACGTGCTCGAGGTCCTGCGCGCCTGCCAGGTGGACGCGCGGGTCGTGAAGGGGCTCGCGTGCTGCGGGATGCCCGCGTGGGAGCACGGCGATCTCCCCTCGCTCCGCGAGCAGGCTCGGCGCGATCTCGACCTCCTCCTGCCGTTCGTCGAGCGCGGCGCGAAGGTGCTCGTCATCAACCCGACCTGCTCCATGATGATGCGGCGCGAGTGGCCCCACCTGCTCGACGGAGAGGACAGGCCGCGCGCCCAGCGCCTCGCGCCGGCCGTGCGCGATCCCTCGGAGTTCCTGTGGTCGCTCCGGGACGAGCCCCGCTTCGTCCAGGCGTTCAAGAGCGCGCCCCCGGGCGGGAAGGTCGCGTACCACGCGCCGTGCCACCTCCGCGCGCAGGGGATCGGCTTCAAGGGGCGCGACCTCCTCCGCCGGATCCCGGGCGTGACCGTCGCGGCGAGCGTGCTCGAGTGCTGCGGCCACGACGGGACGTACGCCATGACGGTGGAGGGGTTCGAGCCCTCGCAGCGAGTCGGGCGCAAGGCGTTCGAGGCGATGAAGGCGTCGGGCGCGGAGGTGTGGGCGACCGACTGCCCACTCGCGGCGCTCCAGTTCCAGCAGCACGCGGGCAAGAAGCCGCTGCACCCCCTCGCCATCCTCGCCCGCGCGACGCGCGCCGATGGCTTCGCGGACCTCGAGATCGAGCCATGAAGATCGAACGCTCCGAGATCCTGCGGCTCGAGGAGTACGACGCCCGCCGCGACGCGATCCGCGCCCACGTCATGGAGGAGAAGCGGCGGCGCAGGATCCACCTCGGCCCGCTCACGTTCCTCTTCGAGAACGCGGAGACGGTGCGCTACCAGGTCCAGGAGATGGCGCGCGCCGAGCGCCTCGACCGAGACGCGGAGATCCAGCACGAGGTGGACACGTACAACGAGCTCCTCGGCGCCGGGGGCGAGCTCGGGTGCTCGTTGCTCATCGAGATCCCGGATCCAGGGGAGCGCGACGCGAAGCTCCGCGCGTGGCGCGGCCTGCCCGAGCACCTCTACGCGAAGCTCCCCGACGGGCGGCGGATCCGCCCGATCTACGACCAGCGCCAGGTGGGCGACGATCGCCTCTCCTCCGTGCAGTACCTCAAGTTCCCGGTCGGCGCCGTCGCGCCCGTCGCGATCGGCTGCGACCTCGCCGACTTCACGGGCGAGACCGCGCTGGCGGACGAGCAGCGCACGGCGCTGCAGTTGGATCTGGCGGGCTGAGCGCGAGATCCTCGTCACGGGGCCGGGGGGCGCGGCTCGCCGAGCACACCGCGATCACTCGCTCACCCGCCTCCGACGAACCAGCGCATCGCGTCCGCCGCGATCTCCTGAGGGACGCCGTGACCGCCCTCGAACTCGCGGTACTTCACGGCATACCCGGCGCTCCGGAGCCGCGCGACGACGCGGCGGCCGCAGGGGGCGACCGGCAGGACGGCGTCGTTCACCCCATGCGACACGAACACCGCCGGGCGTCCGCTCGTCTCGGGCGGCGCGGCGAAGCCGGGCGAGAACGCGATGACGTGCGTGAACGACTCGCCGTTCGCGAGGCCGAGCGACAGCGCGGCCGAGGCGCCGTCGGAGAAGCCCGCGATGGACGACATCCCAGGTCGTGCCGCGCGACTCGGGGGCGACGAGCACGACGCCCGCGTCCTCGGCCATGGCGCGCAGCAGGTTGACGGCAGGGCCGGCGGCGCTTCCGGCGCCGTGCAGCAGCAGCGCGAGCGGCGCCCGCGCTCCCGCCTCGCGGCGCGGGACGTAGACGAGGCCGTCCCGGCCCACCTCGAGCGCGAGCAGCCGTTCGCCGGCAGGCCACGGCGCCTGCCTCCCCGCCTGCCTCCCCGGCCGTCTCGGGCGCGAGAGGCGCCAGGGGACGTCGGCTGCCATGGCAAGAAGATAGCGCTCCTCCGCGGGTGCATGGTCGCCGCGCGGGTCGTGTGTGGCGCCTAACCCGCGGCGAGCCACCTCGACCCGGATTGGCCGGCCAGCGCCGATGCCCGCTCGAAGGCGGCGAGCACGCGATCGAGCTGCGCGTCGGTGTGCGTCGCCATGTAGCTCGTCCGGATGAGGCACGCGTTCGGGGGGACGGCAGGCGGGACCACGGGGTTCACGAAGATGCCGTCCTCCGAGAGCGCCTGGTACATGACGAAGGCGCGGTCGCGATCCCCCGTGAGCACCGGCACGATCGGCGTCTGCGACGCGCCGGTGTCGAGCCCGAGCTTGGCGAACCCGCGCTGGATCTTGCGGGTGTTGGCCCAGAGCCGCTCGCGCAGCTCCGGCTCGTCCTCGATGACGTCCAGCCCGGCGAGCACCGACGCGAGCGCCGAGGGCGGCGCCGCCGCGGCGAAGATGAGGGGCCGCGAGCAGTGCTTCACGAACTGGATCACCTCCTCGTCGCCCACCACGAACCCGCCGACGCCCGGCACCGATTTCGACGTGGTGCCGACGATGATGTCCACGTCCTGCTCGAGCCCGAAGTGCTCGGCGGTGCCGCGCCCGGTCTTGCCCAGCACGCCGAGCCCGTGCGCGTCGTCGACGAGCAGCCGCGCGCGGTGCTTGCGGCAGACGGCCAGGATCTCGGGGAGCGGCGCGATGTCGCCCGTCATCGAGTAGACGCCGTCGATGGCGACGAGCTTGGCGCGGGTGCCCAGCGCGCCCAGCACCGCGTCGAGGCTCTGCGCGTTGTTGTGGCGGAAGCGGCGCACCTCGGCGCGAGCGAGGTGGCACGCGTCGAAGATGCTGGCGTGGGCGAGCCGGTCGACCACCACCACGTCGTCGCGCCCCACCAGCGCCGAGATGACTCCGAGGTTCGCCTGGTATCCCGAGGTGAAGGCGAGCGCGGCGTCGCGCCGGAAGAAGCGCGCCAGCCTCTCCTCGACGCGCGTGTGCAGGTCGAGCGTGCCGTTCAGCACCCGCGAGCCGGCGCACCCGGCGCCGTAGCGGTGGACGGCGTCGATCGCGGCGCGCTTCACCTTCGGGTGGGTGGCGAGCCCGAGATAGTTGTTCGAGCCGAGCATGATCATGCGCCGGCCCTCGCACACCACCTCGGGTTCCTGGCTCGACTCGACGACGCGGAAATAGGGATAACAGCCTGCCGCCTTCATCTCGTCGCCGATCCGGATCGCCCTGCACTTCTCGAAGAGATCCACTGCGATGCTCCTGGCCGTGGAGGCCCCTGCGGGTGCACTCGAACGCGTGAGACAGCGTCACACGGATACGGGACGGGTCTGACGCTCAGTGCAGTCGAAGGTGCGCCCGTAGCAAAACCAGGGGGTTCGGCGACCCGCGGGTGCGCGAGCCCGGTGCCTCGGCTCAGTGACGGCGAGCTACGCGACGACGCCGCGGCCGAGCGGCGACAGGTCCACCAGCCGGTCCGCAAGCGCGCCGAGCTCCGCCAGGAGCCGCTTGTCCATCTGCCGGGTCCAGCGCCGCGGGAACGCGCCTGGGCCGTGGAGCGCGCCGGCGATCATCCCGGCGATGGCGCCGGTCGTGTCCGCGTCGCCGCCTCGGTTGACGGTGCCGATCAGGGTCTCCTCCAGCGTCGCGCTCCCGAAGAGGTGGTGGAAGACCGTCTGCAAGGTGTCGACGACGTAACCGGTGGCGAGCCCGTGGTAGGGGTCGAACCGGAACGTGGGATGCTCCGCCACGAGCGCGTCCGCCAGGGCGCGCAGCTCGGGGAGCGGGCGCCCGCGGCAAGCCGCCTGCACCATGCGTCCGACGAGGATGCACGCCGCGTCGGAGAGGGGGTGGTTGTGGGTGAGCCGCGCCTGCTCCACGGCGCAGCGGCGGAGCAGGGCGTCGTCGCCGAGCGTGAACAGCGCGATGGGCAGCATCCGCATGGCGGCGCCGTTGCCCGCGTCCCAGGCGCCGGGCGGCACCTCGACGATGCCGTCCAGGATGTAGGAGCGGATGCCCTTGCGGCAGGTGCTGCCCACGTCGGTGGGCCTTCCCTTGAGCCATGCCGCGAATCGGTCGGCGATCGCGCGGCGCGAGAACGCGCCCGAGTCCGTGATCGCCCGCGCGATGCAGAGCGACATCTCCGTGTCGTCCGTGACCTCGCCGGGATGCAGACGCAGCCAGCCGCCCCCGACGATGTTCCGGTGCACGCCGAACTGGGCGCGCACCTCGCTCGCCGTGAAGAACTCGACGGTCGCGCCCAGGGCGTCGCCCACGGCGAGCCCGACGAACGCGGCGCGCGCGCGTGCCCGGATGTCGTGCAGGTCGATGGACAACGAGCGAGCCCTCCTCGGGATCGGAAAGAGCCGGGTTCCCACCACGGCACCGTCAGGCGGCCAGCACCTTCACCGCGAGCTCTCCGCCGATCACGAGCACCTCGCGCTCGCCCTTGAGGATGCTGTGGGGCAGGAGGTCGCCCGCGAAGAAGACGCGCGGCACGGGGACCTGCGCCTCGAAGACGGTCGAGCCGAACTCCCAGGCCCGCTCGCGGTCGTCGGTGAAGGACGAGAGGCTGTTCATGCGCAGGAGGCAGTCGCGGCGCCCCGTCCGCTCGAGCACCTCGTGCTCGGCGGCGTCGTGGACGCCGCGCCAGAGCGTCAGCCAGCGCTCGCCGGGGCGCCGCCGCGCGAGCTCGTACTGCGTGAACGTGTAGAGGAGGTCGAGCTGCGAGGCGATGGCGTTCGTGCGGGCGTGGCCGCGCATGCGGTCGAGCGCGTAGCGCTGGTACGCCTCGGAGTCGACGCCGTCGACGCGGCGGTGGTGGTACGTGGGCGGTAGGCCCATGCGGCTCTCGACCCACCCCTTCAGCACCGCGCCCTCGATCGAGCTCGAGTCCACGCCCCAGCCGCGGAGAAACCTCAGATAGCTGTTCTTGATGCTGCGGCGCGCCGTGTCCGTCTCCTCGCGCTCCCACTGGTGGAGCTGGAACTTCACCGTGACGTAGCTGTCGAAGCGGCGCGCGCGCTCGTCCGGGTCACCGATCCGGTCGAGCATGTCGAGCAGGAACCGGTTCGCCTCGCGGACGCCCTGCACCTCGATCGGCTGCGGGTCCGCCGCGAACTGCCGCGAGGCGATGATCCACGGCGGCAGGTTGCACAGGTTGAACGAGCCGCGCTGGTCGCCCCCCATCGCGCCGGCCTCAGGGTCCGGCGCAGAGCGCGTGCGCGGCGGTGGCCTCGCGCTCGCGCCCGGCGTCGCGCGCGAACCAGGCGAGCACCGCCGGCTCGATGGGCTCGAACGCGTGCTCGACGACCGGCTCGATGCCGGCGCTCGCGAGGCGCTCCCTCGGACAGCGGCCGACCTTCGCCACCAGCACGGCGCGGCAGTCGGAGAGGGCCGCCAGCATGCCCTCGAGCTCGTCGTCGCCGCCCTCGCCGCCGCTGCAGTACTGGTCCACCTTGCGGTGCCCGACGAGGCGCACCCCCCGGCGATCGACGTCGTAGACGAGGAGCTCGCGCGCGTGCCCGAAGTGCTGGTTCACGAGCCCCTCGCCCTTCGTCGCGACGGCCACGCGCGCGGTCAGGTGCTCGAGCGTCTCGACCCGCGCCAGCGCCTCCCGGTGCGCGGCGTCCACGAGCTGCCGCTTCTTCTCCACGCCGCGGCGGTGCGCGGCGCGCGCGCCGGCCGCGTCCGGTACGGCAGCGGCCGAGAGCCGCGCCAGCGTGAACTCTGCGTTCCGATCCTGGCCGAGCAGGCCGACGGCGTCGGCGCGGCACTGCCGGCAGTGCCTCATCACGTTCGCGCCGCCCTCGCAGGCCCGCTGCACCGCCGCGAGCTCGGCCTCGGTCGGGCCGCGCCGGCCGGTGAGGCCGTAGTGCGTCCCGTGCTCGGGGGCCGAGATGAGCGGCATCACGTTGTGCACGAACGCGCCCAACCCCCTCACCGCCCGCCCCACCTCGGCGAGGTGCCCGTCGTTCACGCCCGGGATGAGGACCGAGTTCACCTTGCACAGGATGCCACGGCCGGCGAGCTCGGCGAGGCCCTCGAGCTGGCGCTCCGACAGGATGCGCGCGCCCTCCTTGCCGCGGACCTTTCGACCCTTCCAGATCACCCACGGGTGGATCCGCTCGCCCACCTCCGGGTCGATCATGTTGACCGTGACGGTCACGTGATCGACGCCGAGGGCCGAGAGGCGCTCGACGTGCTCGGGGAGCGCGAGGCCGTTCGTGGAGAGGCAGAGGCGCAGGTCGGGCGCGGCGCGCCGGACGAGCTCCATCGTCTCGAAGGTCGGCCCGGGGTTCGCGAGCGGGTCGCCCGGACCGGCGATGCCCACCACCGAGAGCTCGGGCACCTCGGCCGCCACCGCCAGCACCTTCCGCAGCGCCTGCCCGGGCGTGAGGCGCTCCGAGACGACGCCGGGCCGGCTCTCCGCGGCGCAGTCGTACTTCCTGTTGCAGTAGTGGCACTGGATGTTGCACGCAGGGGCGACCGCGACGTGCATGCGCGCGAAGTGGTGGTGCGCCTCCTCGCTGTAGCAGGGGTGGTTCGCGACCTTCGCCAGCACCTCCGGCGAGAGGCGCGAGGGCTCGCCACAGCCGCCTCCGAACTTGCAGTTCGCCGCCGGCGGCGGCGCGGCGTTCGTGACGGGGAGCGATGGGCGGACGAGCGGGGTCGTCATGCTCCGCCTCCTTTGCAGCGACCATTCCAGGGGCGCGCCGCGCGCCGGACGCGCCGGTTCGTGGGGCGGCGGCGCGCCCGCTCCCGAGCCCGCGCGCTGGGTTTGCGCCGAGTGTCGGGATCCTCACACTCCGCTGTCGGGTTCCGGACGCGCCGCGGCGGGCGCGAGGCGCCCCGCCGGCCTCGCGCGCGTGGAATCGCTGGAGCGGCTGCGCGGCAGCGTGCGGCGCTCATCCGGTACGGCGCTTGCTGAGGGGAGTGCCGTCGAAACGCAGCGCACTCGAAAGGACGCCATGCGGCAGATCGCGATTTACGGGAAGGGCGGGATCGGCAAGTCGACGACGACGCAGAACACCGTCGCCGGCCTCGCCTCGCTCGGCAAGAAGGTGATGATCGTCGGCTGCGACCCCAAGGCCGACTCGACCCGGCTCATCCTCCACGCCAAGGCCCAGGCGACGGTGATGGACCTCGTGCGCGAGCGCGGGACGGTCGAGGACCTCGTGGTCGCGGACGTGATGAAGAAGGGCTACGGCGACGTGAAGTGCGTCGAGTCCGGCGGTCCCGAGCCGGGAGTCGGCTGCGCCGGCCGCGGCGTCATCACGGCCATCAACTTCCTGGAGGAGAACGGCGCCTACACGCCCGACCTCGACTTCGTCTTCTACGACGTGCTGGGCGACGTCGTCTGCGGCGGGTTCGCCATGCCCATCCGCGAGAACAAGGCGGAGGAGATCTACATCGTCTGCTCCGGCGAGATGATGGCCATGTACGCGGCCAACAACATCGCGAAGGGCATCCTCAAGTACGCCTCGTCGGGCAGGGTCCGGCTGGCCGGCCTCATCTGCAACTCCCGCAACACCGACCGCGAGGCCGATCTCATCGAGGCGCTCGCGAAGAAGCTCGGGACCCAGATGATCCACTTCGTCCCGCGCGACAACGAGGTCCAGCGCGCCGAGCTGCGCCGGATGACGGTCATCGAGTACGCGCCGCAGCACAAGCAGGCCGAGGAGTACCGGACGCTCGCGCGGAAGATCGCGGAGAACAAGATGCTCACCGTCCCGACGCCCCTCTCGATGGACGAGCTCGAGGAGCTGCTCATGGAGTTCGGGATCATGGCGCCCGAGGACGAGGCCACCGTCGGCGTCGCCGCGGTGGGGTAGCAGGCCGCCTTCGACAACGCAGGGAAGAAGGAGTCGCTGGATGGCACACGACGTCAAGAAGGTCGACGGCATCACCAAGGAGTCGACGCAGAAGATGATCGAGGAGGCCCTCGAGGCCTACCCGGAGAAGGGCAAGAAGAAGCGCGCCCCTCACCTGGCTCCCAACGACCCGGCGGGCACCAGCGCCTGCGTCAAGTCGAACCGCAAGACGGTCCCCGGCGTGATGAGCGCGCGAGGCTGCGCCTACGCCGGGGCCAAGGGCGTCGTGTGGGGACCGATCCGCGACATGGTCCACGTCTCCCACGGCCCGGTCGGCTGCGGCTGGTACTCCTGGGGCACCCGGCGCAACCTCATGTCGGGGAAGAACGGCGTCACGAACTTCGGGATGCAGTTCACCTCCGACTTCCAGGAGAAGGACATCGTCTACGGCGGCGACAAGAAGCTCGCCGTCCTCCTCAAGGAGGCGAAGGAGCTCTTCCCGCTCGCGAAGGGCATCTCGGTCCTCTCCGAGTGCCCGGTCGGCCTCATCGGCGACGACATCAACGCGGTCGCGAAGAAGATGACGAAGGAGCTCGACCTTCCCATCGTCCCCTGCAACTGCGAGGGCTTCCGGGGCGTGTCGCAGTCGCTCGGCCACCACATCTCGAACGACACCATCCGCGACTACATCATCGAGACGCGCGAGTTCTCCGAGCCGGAGACGCCCTACGACATCGCGCTCATCGGCGAGTACAACATCGGCGGCGACGCCTGGTCGACGAAGCCGCTCCTCGAGGAGATCGGCCTGAACGTGAAGGCCGTCTGGACCGGCGACGGCGAGATGGAGCGCATCGCCGCGACGCACAAGGTGAAGCTCAACGTCATCCACTGCTACCGGTCCATGAACTACATGTGCAAGGTCATGGAGGAGAAGTACGGGATCCCGTGGATCGAGCTGAACTTCTTCGGGCCGACGAAGATCAGGGAGAGCCTGCGGAAGCTCGCCGAGCGGTTCGACGACCGGATCAAGGAGAACGTCGAGAAGGTCATCGCGAAGTGGGACGTGCAGATGAAGGCGGTCGTCGACGAGTACCGTCCGCGGCTCGAGGGCAAGAAGGTGATGCTGTACGTCGGCGGCCTCCGCCCGCGCCACACCGTGGGCGCGTACGAGGACCTGGGCATGGTGGTGGTGGGCTCCGGGTACGAGTTCGCGCACAACGACGACTACGAGCGCACGATGCCGGAGATGCCCGAGTCGACCGTCATCTACGACGACGCGTCCGAGCACGAGATGGAGCACTTCGTCGAGACGCTGAAGCCCGACCTCATCGGCAGCGGCATCAAGGAGAAGTACGTCTTCCAGAAGATGGGCCTGCCCTTCCGCCAGATGCACAGCTGGGACTACTCGGGCCCCTACCACGGCTACCTGGGCTTCCCCATCTTCGCGCGCGACATCGACATGGCCGTGAACAGCCCGACCTGGAAGCTCGTGAAGTCGCCGTTCTAGCGAACCGAACCCATGCGCGCGCAGGCCCAGCCGAATGGGGCTGGGCCGGAGCGGGCGGGGGGTCCGGGGGGGTGCGAGCTTCGCGCGCGAAGCACGCGCGGAGCGAGTGCCCCCCCGATCGAAAGGAAGAAAGTCATGTCCAACAACCTCGGACTCACCGTGAAGCCGGTCACCACCACCTCTCCCGAGGAGGAGGCGCGCGTCGCCGCCTGGATCGACACCCAGGAGTACCGCGAGAAGAACTTCGCGCGGCAGGCGCTCGTCATCAACCCGGTGCACGCGTGCCAGCCGCTCGGCGCGGAGCTCGTGGCGCACGGCTTCGAGGGCACCCTCCCCTTCGTCCACGGCTCCCAGGGCTGCGCCTCGTACTACCGCTCGACGCTGAACCGCCACTTCCGCGAGCCGGCGCCGGCGGTCTCGGACGCGATGACCGAGGACGGCGCGGTCTTCGGCGGCCAGGCGAACCTGCACGAGGCGCTCGAGAACGCCTACGCGCTCTACAAGCCCAAGATGATGGCGATCTTCACCTCGTGCATGCCGGAGATCATCGGCGACGACCTGGGCGCGTTCATCAAGAACGCGCGCACGAAGGGCCACATCCCGAAGGACTACCTGCTCCCCTACGCCAACACGCCCAGCTTCAACGGCTCGCACGTGAACGGCTACGACGCGATGCTCGCCGCCATCCTCCAGACCCTCACCGAGGGGAAGAAGGTGGAGGGGCGCTGCACCGGCAAGCTGAACCTCATCCCCGGCTTCGACACCAACACCGGCAACTACCGCGAGTACGGGCGCATCCTGGAGACGTTCGGGATCCCGCACACCATCCTCGCCGACATCTCCGAGTCGTTCGACTCCCCGAACGACGGCACGTACCGCCCGTACCCGGGCGGAACGAAGCTGGACGAGGCCGCGGACTCCATCAACGGCAAGGCGACGATCACGGTCGGCCCGGCGCCACGCCGCGCTCCCCCTGCCCATGGGCATCGCCAAGACCGACGCCCTCCTCATGAAGCTCGCCGAGCTCTTCGAGAAGCCCGTGCCCGACGCGCTCCGGGCGGAGCGCGGCCGCGCCGTCGACGCCGTGACCGACGCGCATCAGTACATGCACGGCAAGAAGTTCGCCGTGTACGGCGATCCCGACCTCCTCCTCGGCTACGTCTCTTTCCTGCTCGAGATGGGCGCGACGCCGTACCACGTCCTCTGCAGCAAGGGCTCGAAGAAGGTCGAGAAGGAGCTGCAGGCGCTCCTCGACGCCTCGCCCTACGGCAAGGCCGGCAAGGTCTACATGAACCGCGACCTGTGGCACCTGCGGTCGCTGCTCGTGACGGACCCGGTGGACGCCGTGATCGGCGACACCCACGGCAAGTTCGCCGCCCGCGACGCGAAGGTCCCGCTCTTCCGCTTCGGCTTCCCCATCTTCGATCGGGTGAACAAGCACCGCGTGCCGCTCATCGGCTACCAGGGCGTCATCAACATGGTGACGGAGATCTGCAACAAGTTCCTCGACGTGAAGGACGAGACCTGTGAGGAGCGCTTCTTCGAGATGATGAGGTAGCCCACGT
>WNFY01000172.1_pt1 | contig 84983 bp, 70 predicted proteins | sample 5400091 | NCBI WGS metagenome assembly WNFY01 (sample SAMN13153364, study PRJNA577476) | soil metagenome | isolation source: 60 cm soil or saprolite under grassland replicate 1 | place: USA:California | collected 2016-06-15
CCGCTGGCGGGATCAAGCCGGTCAACGCCCTGCGCCGTCCCGATATAGATGCGACCTTGTTGGTCCTCGATCAAGCAAGTCGCCTGGTTACTCGCGAGTCCCTGAGCGGTTGTATAGGTAACAAATTGCGGTTGCTCTGCCAGCGGATCGTCAAGGCAAGCAACGCCACCTCGGTTGGTGGCTATCCAGAGCCTACCCTTCTTATCAATATGGAGATCGCGAATCATCCCTTCCGGCACTCCATCGTGAGCGGACAAAAATCTGAATACCCCACCGCGGTAACGCGCCAGGCCACCTGCGTAAAAACCGATCCAAAGGTTGCCGCTTCGATCCTCGCGAAAGGCCGTTGGGGCACTGAGCGCAGGCAGGCTGTCGGCTTCGCCATAGTGTTGAAGTCTATTCGTAGCCCTTTCCCACCTGGTCAACGTATCCCGATTAGGACCGTCGGCGGAGATCCAAATATCACCGCGCGAGTCTTCATAAAGGCGGAAGATATCCTCATTGGAAAGCCCGTTTTTAGCGGTGTAGACTATTTTTGGGCGGATGTGGCCCAATTGTTCGACCGTGCTGGTGGACGGAAAGCGATAGAGGCCCTGGATCGACGGCACCCACCACTCACCGCTGCTGTCCTGGAAGGCAATCTGATTCCAACCCCAACCATAGTTGATCTCACCCGATGAACCTGGTTTAGTAATCGCGAACCCTCGGCCATCGAAGCGATGAATGAAAAGCTTTCCGGCCCGGCTGCTAAGCACGCACAACTCGCCCGCCTTGTCTTCAAAGATCGAAGCGATGCGCGTGTCGCGCAAACCCTCAGCTTCGGTATAGGTTACGAATCCATTCCGCGCCACCTTCATTACGCCGCCGCTCTCTGTGCCAATCCAGAGCTCGCCATCGGCATCTTCAGCGAGTGACTGCACTTCATTTGCGGTCAAACCCTGGTCATTTGTATAGCTTCGGAATAATTGACCGCGGCCTTTTGCATCAGGGGCCAACTCGCTTAATCCGCCATTAGTTCCCACCCACAATCGGCCATCCGACGTTTGTAACAGAGAAGTAATCCAATTGTGCGCGAGTCCATCCTTTGTCTGGTAAGTGTCGGCAATTACAACTCGGCGCCGATCCGATTCCGGCAGAAGCCGACACAATCCCAGTGTTGTCCCTACCCAAAGGTGCCCCTCATGATCTTCCAGCAATGCCCGCACATCGTCGAACGGCAATCCATGCTGCGTCGTGTAGCGCTCGACACCACCGTCTGGCATTCGTCGGTAGAGACCACTACCAGCGCCGATCCATAGCCACCCCCGGTGATCTTCAAGAATGCTTGATATCACAGAGTCGTCCGGACGGCTTATGGGCAGGCCGACGTCTACAAACGAGAAGCTCCAACTTCCTTGCCTTTGATCCAACCGATACAGACCTGCATCAGTACCGCACCAGATCACTCCTGACCGGTCCTGCTTGACGGTGTTCACGCTGCGCGCGCGCTGGCCATCGACTGGCCCATAGAAGACAAACTTTGGCCCTCGCGCTGCGGCTACGCTTTTGAAGACAGATAAGTGATTGTTCGACGCCGGGGCAGGTTGGCCTTCAGCATCAAACCGATAGAGACCATATTCCGTGGCAATCCAATAGGTGCCGTCTCGGGCCGGCAACAAGTCTCTGACTGAGCCCGGCAACCCAGCCTCGGCGCCATAGTTTGTAAATATATAGCCGTCAAATCGTGACAGACCCTCGGGCGTACAAAACCAAAGAAACCCGTGCGAGTCGAGGACGATACGGCTGATGTAATCGCGTATGAGTCCGTCGGAGGTACTGTATCTCTTGAGAGGCAATTGCTCGGCTAAGACAGCCAGCTGAAAACCCACTACCGTTGCCAGCAGCAAGAGGAGGCGGCATTGTCCGCTCTGGAATTTCCGCACGACCACTTGCATACAGGTTCCAGTAAGCGAAATGTCGGGGGAAGAGCAATATGGATCGGCCGGAAAGAATCAACCACCAAACGGCACATCGCTCGAACCGGCCGGCTGATTCTTGTTGAAGCGAATATTGCTGTCGCTGGAATCTATATAGAAATGGTTCGTGCCGGTTTCGCCAGCATTCTGTGGATCTGCATTCAGCGTGTAGGACGAAGGCGAGCTGGGTGTCTTCGGTACGACTTTCAGCGTAAAAACGTATCCGTCGGTCGTTGGCGGGTTTCCAGCAAAACGCTCGTTCACCAGTTTGTCCTTGATTAGCTGATCGAAGGTGGCAAAGGTTCGGCTGTTGGTATTGAAATACTGAATCTGAACTGCGGCAATGGTCTTCATGTTCTGGATGGTCGCCGCCTCATTGCCGGCTCTCTGCGCAGCTCTGAAGCCAACTACTGCTGCGCCAATCAGGATTCCAATGATGGCAATAACGATCATTAACTCGATGAGCGTAAAGCCCAGTTGATTGTGTTGATTTCGGCGGGTGTCTTTCATGGTATTTCCTCTATTTGAATAACGAGGCCGGACATCATCGGTTCCGAAAAGGAACTGCGGATTGCCTCGCGAGCGCTCTTTCGGCTACGAATCTTACTACAGCTTTGATACAGGGTCACATGGCGAAGGCCTGCGGCAACATGTAGAATGAGGGGGCTGACAAGGCCCGGACAAGCCATGAGACAGCTACGCACAGCCGATCGTCAGGAAGCCGTAGAAGGCGCGACCGAGAGAATCGAGGCGCTCCAAAACGCGATCGAAAGAGTGATTCGCGGGAAGCCCGAAGCTGTGCGGCTCGCGATTGTGACACTTCTCGCAGGTGGCCATCTCCTGATCGAAGACGTTCCGGGTGTGGGCAAGACGACCCTCGCGCATGCTCTGGCTCGCGCCCTGGATTGTTCGTTTCAGCGCATTCAATTCACCTCCGATCTCCTGCCTTCCGATGTCATTGGACTATCGGTTTACGATCAGCCGACCGGGTTGTTTGAATGGCGGCCGGGACCGGTCTTCGCCAACGTGGTGCTGGCGGATGAGATCAATCGCACCACGCCAAAGACCCAATCGGCCCTGCTCGAGGCGATGGCTGAGCGCCATGTGACTGTCGAGGGTGTTACCCACCAGCTGCCGCAGCCGTTTCTCGTGGTGGCCACGCAAAACCCAATCGAACATCACGGCACCTATCCCTTGCCGGAGTCGCAACTGGATCGGTTCATGCTGAGGCTGCGCATGGGTTATCCCGGCGTCGAAGACGAGAAACTGATCCTGCGCGACCGCGAGCATTCAGAGCCGCTCGATCACATGCAACCGGTGATGACGGGCGAGGACGTCCTGGAATTGCAACGCGCGGTTTCACAAGTTTCCGTCGATGATGCAATTGTCGATTATTTGATGCGGATCGTTTCCGCCACGCGCGATTCCGAGATGCTGGATCTCGGCGCCAGCCCGCGCGGGACCCTTTCTTTGTTTCGCGCTGCTCAGGCGCTCGCGCTGACCGAGGAGCGATCTTACTGTCTGCCGGACGACATCAAGCGCCTGGTCATTCCGGTTTTCGCGCATCGGCTAATCGTCAGTTCACGCTATTCCTCATCACTTCGTCGCAGTGAAGAAGCCGAAAGCGTGCTGCGCGAGATCATGAAGACGATCAGCGTGCCGTTGTAGACAAGGATGAAGGCGGAAGGATGAAGGATGAAAAGGGAAGAGCCACTTCGGTTGCCGTCCTCAATTCCTAATCCGTCAACCCCCATCGATGCTTCATCGCCAAATGATCCTTCATCCTTCATCCTTCATCCTTCATCCTTTCTTTCCCGCTGGCGAAACGCGATTCTCGGTACGATTCTCGTCCTCGCCGGTTTACTCGTGGCGATTCTGACGCTGCTGGCGCGCAGCTTCGGAGACTACGGCCTCGCGCGCACGGGCGCGATTGTATCGCTGGTTTTCGTGGCCCTTATCCTGCTGCTGGTCGTTCCGCCGCTCACCAAGTCTGCATTCGCCGAGCTTCGCCGTTTCAGCCTTGAAGTCACCACGGGCGGAATTGTCTTTATGGTCATCCTCGTGATAGTCGGCCTGGCCGCATGGAACACCGGCAACAATCTCTTGTTCATGATCCTTTCGCTGTTAACCTCGACGTTATTTGTCTCGTGGGCTGCCGCGCGGCTTGCGCTGCGCGATCTGACGGTGTCCGCTCGCTTTCCCGATCACATTTTTGCCGGTGATACCAACGAAGTCATTGTCACGCTGCGCAACACCAAACGTTGGTTGCCGTCGTTTTCGATTCTGGTTGAATCACGCGCGTCTGTTCCGCCCAGGATTTCAAAGCAACGCCAAAAGGGCCCGCGGCCCGGAATCAAGAAACGGGCCCTGGCCTATTTCACTTATGTTCCGCACCGAGCCGCGGCCGAGGAAACCATCGAACAGGTCTTTCACCGGCGAGGTCACGTACTGATTAATGGATTCGAGTTGTCTACCCGGTTTCCGTTTGGGTTCTTTCGGCATCGCCGGCACCTGGGCGCGCGCGACGTGGACATCGTGGTTTATCCAAAGCCCGAGCCCATGGGTGATGAACTGCACTTGCTGCCGCTGTATGGCGGCAAGCTGGCTTCGGTTCGCCGCGGCGCGGGACACGATCTCTTTTCGCTCCGCGACTATCAACCGCGCGACGAGTTGCGCCACATCAACTGGAAAGCTACCGCCCGAACGGGGCGACTAACAGTGCGGGAATTCACTGCCGAAGACGAGCGCCGGATCACGATCACACTCGATACCAACTGGACGCCGGATATCGATGAAGAGAACTTTCGGATTAGGTTCGAGCGCGGTGTCACCCAGGCAGCTTCGTTGATCACGCACTTTATTGAAGAGCGGGCGCTGGTGCGCTTGATGCTTAATGAAGAGGGCGGCCCCTTCGGCTCAGGGCTGGGCCATCTATACAGTTGTCTCCGGCGCCTGGCGCTGGTCGAGCCGACTTACGAAAGCAAAGCGGATCACTGGATGCCAATTCTGCGCACGATGGATCCCGGCGGCCCTGACTCTGATTCTAATTATTTCGTCTTCCTGACAACCGCGACCGAAGGGTCGATCCCACCGAATGTTTGGCGGCAAGCGTACGTGATCTATTTGTAATGTCGCGCGAATTTCCCAGCAAAACCTTGATTTCCGGACCAGCCATCCGTGGCCCGAAGCACTTGCGCAGGTCGTCGGATTCAGGCATTTTATTTTCCAATGTCTGCTAGTCTTGTTCAGGTAGCTTCGAGTCTTGTCGCAGCGGCCAGGTCATTTCACGCGCGGGGCTGGATGCTTGGCACAAGTGGCAACCTCAGTGCAGTCGTGGAAAGGGAACCGTTGCGTTTAGCGATTAGCCCCAGCGGCGTCGATAAGGGCGAACTGAGTGCTGGAGAGTTTCTTTTGATCGATGAAAATGCCGGCATTGTTAGCGAGCACAGAGCGAAGCCCTCGGACGAAAGCCTTTTGCACGTCCGCATCGTTAAAGAACGAGGCGCGGGGGCAGTCTTTCACACTCATTCGATCTGGAGCACCTTGCTCTCTGATCTCTACTTTCCTGACGGCGCTCTGGTTATCGAAGGCTATGAAATGCTAAAGGGCCTGGCCGGGGTCACGACCCACCAGCACCAGGAATTGCTGCCGATTGTCGAAAACTCCCAGGATATAAAGGCCCTCGCCGATAAAGTCGGCGAGACCCTCGGGCAATTCAGAGAGGCCCATGGTTTTTTACTTCGGCGGCATGGACTCTATAGCTGGGGAAACGATATGGCGGAGACGAAACGGCATGTTGAAATTCTCGAGTTCCTGCTCGAAACCACTGGCCGAACGCTCCTGCTAAGAAAACAAGGTAGCGTGATGGAGGTTTGATCATGGCCCGAATAAGCGTTCCAAGTGAAAACCTAACGCTAACCGATAGCGAAGCAATCGCCGCGTACCTGGCGAATTGCGGAATCGAATACGAGCGGTGGTTACTCAGAGATCCTATCGCCGATGATGCGCCGGCAGACGAAATCCTCAGCGCTTACGCAGAGGAAATCAAAGAACTGAACCGCCGCGGCGGTTACGTCACGGCCGATTTGATCGATGTTAGCCCCGAAACACCCGGCGTTGACGCGATGCTTGCGAAATTCAATCGGGAACACTGGCACGACGAAGACGAAGTGCGATTCATCATAGCGGGCCACGGACTGTTTCATATTCATCCGCTGAACAAACCTGTAGTTGCTATCGAAGTTGAGGCCGGCGATCTGATTCGCGTGCCCAGGGGCACCTGGCATTGGTTCAACCTTTGCGCGGATCGGCGGATCAGGGCGATCCGTTTGTTTCAGGATGTGGCCGGTTGGACACCTAACTACACGAACAGTGGAACGGATCGGACTTTTCTTCCGGTGTGTTTTGGATCCACCTATTTCGCGCGCGATACAGACGCCGCTCTATGACTTTCAGTGGCCGTTCAGATAAGACTACGTCTACAGGTCTCAACCCCACTCGTGTTCGCGCGATCTTGCTGGACATCGAAGGCACCATAACTCCAATCGCCTTTGTTCATGAAGTTCTGTTCCCGTATGCGTCTTCCCATGTAAAGAATTATCTCGCCTCACATTTCGGCGATGCTGAAACAAAGGCCGATATCACGAGACTCCGGCAGGAACACGCCATCGACATGGAGGACGACCTCAAGCCGCCCATGCTGATCGACGAATCGACGCACGATCAAGTCGAGTCGATTGCTTCTTACGTTCATTGGTTGATCGAGCGCGATAGGAAATCAACTGGTCTGAAATCATTGCAGGGAAAGATCTGGCGACAGGGTTACACCGATGGGACTCTCAAGGCTCCTGTGTTTGCGGATGTTGCGCCGGCTTTGGTGCGTTGGCGTAACGCGGGTTTGAAAATCTGTATTTTTTCTTCCGGCAGTGTTGTCGCCCAACAACTTCTTTTCGCCCACACCGAACTGGGCGACCTTAAGCATTTGATTGACTCGTATTTCGATACGACGACCGGATTGAAAACTGCGACTGGTAGTTATCGCCAGATCGAATCGGCTCTGCGTCGAGCGGAAGGAGAGGTTCTATTCATCTCTGATCTGGCCGCCGAATTAGACGCGGCGAGTGCCGTCGGTATGCAAACGCTTCTTTGCGTCAGACCCGGGAATCCCGCGCAAGGGGCGGGATGGCATCAAGTTATTCGAAGCTTCGATGAGATTCCGCTGTTGGGAAGGTAAGAGATCACACTTCGATCAGGGTGTGGACGTTGCCAAAGGGGATGGTTCTGGTGTGGCGCTCGTTACTTGCTCGATCGCTTTCACCTGCTTTGGATTTAAGAAAGTCACAATGCCACTTCGCCGGTACCAGATTCCATCATTAGTTTCCCAGGCTGTCTCGGCTTCGATGCTGGCGCCATCAGTAAGTCGAATGATCACGGGACCGCGTTTGTCTTTTCCATCGCCGCCTGTCGAGATTGGACTGGAACTCAACTCAACGCGTGCAGCATCAGCTCGCGGCGAAGCCGAAGGGGTTGCGCTGGGAGAAGCTGATGGCTCAGGCGTAGGGCTGGCCCCCGAAAGCAGCGAGGGACGCGAAGGCAAGAGCGGCTGCATGACGCTCGAGTTCGACGATGATTCGCTGGACCTTTCGTGAGGGTCATGGCGCGTCATTGCATAATAGACTAGAAATATCCCGAGGCTGATGGCGACGGCCGCGACTGTCACGATGGCCGCAGGCTGCCAACTTTCCACAGGCTGGCCTGCCGCTTCTCTCGCTGATATAAGCGAGACATTGTCGACCGTCTGTTCAGTTCGATCGATAAGCGCTGCGTCACTATCAAGCCTGGCGGCGACGAGTGGAGAACCATCAATATCGCAGAAGTGACCCGCGGGAAAGACTGAATTGCATTCCGGGCAACGTTTCATTTGATGAGCTCCCCTGCAGCGCCAATTATGCCTTCTATTTGTGAGCAACGATAGCTTGCGAACCGCACGCCTTGAGCGTAAGGACGGTACAAAGCTGCGAGCGGTCGGGATTCTCTATCTGGTTTCATCTCCCTCGCGGTCGATATCGCTCGATCAGCATGTCCTGACGGCTCGGCTGTTTCACTTCACGACCGCGAATGAAGACATGTTCGACCTGCGTCGAGAACTCAAAGGGATCTCCGCTCCAGATTACGATGTTCGCGTCTTTGCCAGGTTGCAGCGAACCAAGGTGGTCGCTCAATCCGAAGACTTCCGCGGGGGTAAGCGTGATCGCGCGCAGAGCGTCGTCGGGCGACATCCCGTACGCGACGGCATTGCCGGCTTCAAACTTAATGTTGCGAGCATTGAAGCGCGTCTCGCCCCCGTCGTTGTTAGTAACCAGTACAACCGTTACACCTGCGCGCCGCAGCAACGCGGCGTTTTCCTGTCGCTGGTTCAAGGTAGCAAAGCTTGAAGGTATGTTGTTCATGGCCCCAACCAGGACTGGAACATGGGCTGCAGCGAGGCGATCGGCACACAACCACGCTTCCGCGCCGCTGGAGATAATCAGTTTCAGGCGATAATCGCGGGCGAGATTGAGCGCCGCGTCGATTTCGTCCATCCGGTTAGCGTCGATCATCAAAGGCATCCGGCCCTCGACGACTGGAATAAGAGCTTCGAGGTCGCTCCTCGCCGCCGTGAGAGTTCGACTTGATGCCCGATCGTAGTCAAGTCGATGCAGCCCATAGAACTTCACATCGTCGAGCAGCGCGCGCAGCTTTCCAATTAGCTCACCTCGCGCCGATGTACCGGCATCATTTGGGCTATCGACCTGAGCAATCATGGCGACCGGAGCCCGGCGAATCATGTCCGAGCTGTGACCGGATGCAAGATCGATCGCCGCGGCCTGGCCGGAGATCAATCCGCCCTGCGGCACGATGATCGCCGTGGTCACGCCCTCGTTGCGCGCCGGCGCGAACAAGGCAGATTCGGAATTGAGTCCGTCCCAGACTCTGAACCCAGCGGCTACGTTGTTAACGCCTCTGGCTGCGACATCGTTTGTCGACCTGACCTGATCGATTTCGATTAGCCCGAGTTCAGTGGTTGAGTTAATCAAACCCGGTGTCACGATTTTGCCGGTCGCATCAATCTTCGTCGCCTGCGCAGGGATCGGAATTCCGGCGCCGACTGCGACAATCACGCCGTTGCGAACAATGATAGTTGCGTTTGAGATTGGCGCGGCGTTGACGGGATAGACGGTGCCGCCGGTGATTGCAATTGTCTGGGCTAACCCGCCAGTGGCGGCGGCGGCAATGAAAAGGTTCGCCAGGAATAATCTTCGCATCTCAGTTGCTCTCCTTTACCACGCCTAATTCGAAATCGGTCCGCCACTTCTCAGTTCGATCGCTGCGATCGAACAGCATCGCGCCGTCGATCCAAACTTTCTCGGCCCTCGTATAGAGCCCGAGCGCCCAGGCCGGATTAATCGTCAGCCACTTGATTGCCTGGTCTTCACTTATGGGGACGCCGGCCGCCCGGCCCGCGTACATCGCTTTTGCGACTTCCTGATTAAGTCTTTGAGCGCCAAGCGGACTATCCGAATGGATCATTGCGCGCGCGCCGATGGCGTCGGTGATCGCGAGATTTGCTTTGATCGAATCGTTGGCTTCCATTTTGAAGCCACCCCAGTCTGCCCATTCCGCCGCGCCGATATCATTCGCTTTCAGGAGATCCGCGATCTTGTAGACTTCGACCGCGTGATGAAAGGCGCGAATCTTATAACCAAACTCCTTAGCGATATCGATCATCTGGGCCATCTCGTCAGCCCGATAGCAGTGATTGTGGACCAGGATATTTCCGCGCAGAACTTCCGCCAGCGTCTCCATCCCCAGATCGCGTGCGGGCGGATCGCCTTTGTGCGTCGCGTTCCAGGTGTCCCATTTGCGGCGGTAGCTTTCGGCCTGGATCCATGCCGCGCGATAACCTGCGACGTTTCCCATCCGCGTTGAAGGGCCACGAGTTTGATAGACGCGTTTCGGGTTTTCTCCGCACGCCATTTTCAAACCGTACTTCGCTCCGGGAAACTTCATTCCCTGCACCGTGCGCGAGGGGACTAGTTTCAGAACCGCGCTGCGCCCGCCGATTAGATTCGCGGAACCGGGCAGGACTTGCATCGTGGTTAAGCCGCCGGCCAGCGCGCGCGGCAGTTGCGGATCCTGGGGCCAAACCGAATGCTCGGCCCACACATTCGGCGTCACGGGATTAGTGGCTTCGTTGCCGTCGCTGTTGGCGTCCACGCCGGGCGCCGGATAAACACCGATATGCGAATGCACGTCAATGATGCCAGGCGTAACGTACTTGCCCGTGCCATCGATGACGAGAGCATCCGCCGGCGCGCTGATCGAAGTTCCCAACGCGGCGATCTTTCCATCCCGCAACAGCACCGATCCGTTTTGGATTGACGGTCCGGCAGCCGTCATGATTGTCGCGTTGCGAATCAGTGTCGTCCGGCGCGGGAAAGGCTGGTAGGTACTGGGGAAGGGATCCGCGTTTGGCAACGAAGTGCCGCCAGGTCCGGGCGGCGTTGGGGGAGTCTCAGTGCTGCGTTGCGTTGAATCTTTTGGCTGCTGAGCCAGAGGGACTTGCTGGGTGGAACAGGCCAGCACCAGCGAGCCGGCAAGCAAAATACGAGTAATTGATTTCATGGTTTTGTTCTCACTCCGTGTCAGAAAGAGCGGCCATTCTCTTACAACTTTATTTCCAAGTCCATATCAGAGGCTGGCAAGCGCGGGTTGCGTTGAGTTTACGGGCTAGACGCCGTGAACTTAAGTGCCACTTTTTGTCAAACACATGACCGGACAAGTTTGTTAAGATTGATGAGCTCTGGGATTTAACCAGCGAGAGCCGAACGAAATGGTCGCAACCGCGCAGGTTCAAAATCAACCTTTGGTCTCAGCGTACTCTCGGAGCGCGTTTTCGCTGATCGCCGTTTGTTTTGTGCTCTCGGGCGCAACCGGCCTGATCTACGAAGTCCTTTGGGCCAGAATGCTGGGCCTGGTTTTTGGCGCTACGACGATAGCAATTAGCGCGGTGCTTTCCGCGTTCATGGGCGGGCTGGCGCTCGGTAGTGAAGTCGCCGGACGGGCCGGTAAGCAATTGCATCGTCCATTGCGTTCGTATGGGTTGATCGAAATCGGAGTGGGCCTTTACGCGCTCGCCGTGCCGCTATTCTTTCGTGGGATCGACTCAGTCTACGCAACTTTCTGGCTTCGATTCCATCCCGGCTTTTACGGTTTTGCCCTTTCGCGTTTTCTGTTGGCGTTCGTAGTTCTCGCGGTGCCGACGACGCTAATGGGAGCAACGCTGCCGGTGCTGGCAGCCGCGCTGAGTCGAGCACACAGCGAGGCGACTTCGATAGCGCGCTTCTATACTTACAATCTAATTGGCGCGATTGGCGGCGCGGTCGTCGCCGGATTTGTTTTGCTTCCTTCCTTTGGCGTGCGTGCAACAATTTGGATCGCGGCGGGAATCAACCTGGTCATCGGACTCAGCGCTATTATAATTGACGTAAGGAGCGCCGGAGCTCCTGCCGGTGGATTAACGGCATCCCTGCCGGTTGCTTCATCTGATCCGGCCGTGGAAATCAAGAGCAGTCGTCATAGCCCATTCTGGCTTTCGTGCGCTTTCATCTCCGGTTTTGTGACCTTCAGCGTCCAGGTTACCTGGTCGCGTCTGCTCGCGATGATCATCGGCTCCAGCACCTATGCGTTCAGCATCGTGGTGGCCATTTTTCTCGCCGGGCTGGCCCTGGGCGCATATCTCGTCAGCAGCAATAAGATTTCAGCAAAACATGACGAAGCACGACTCAGGCGTGCCGTCTTTGCTCTCGAAGTCTTCACGGCCGGGGCGTTGTTCATCAGCATTTGGATTACCAACATCATTCCGGCCTTACTGATGGCTGCCGGCTTTCAGCTGCAAGTGGATTCGTGGCCTGGTTTGCTGGCGCTGCAAATATGCGCCGCCACTTTGCTGGTTCTGATTCCAGCCGTTTTGATGGGGACGGTGATGCCGATGGTTTTGCTGTGGGCCGGGACAGTTCGTCAGGTAGACTCAAATGAAACATTGCCGAAAGCCACGGTCGCCGGCGCAGTCGGCAGGAGTTATGCGGTCAACACCCTCGGCGCGATTGCCGGGTCAATGGCGACAGCCTTTCTGTTGATTCCGCTAGCGGGAACGCGTTTCACGATACTGTTTGCCATCTCGCTCTCACTGGGTCTTGCGGGCGTTGCTTATTTGCCGTCGCGCGAGAAGGCCGATCGAGCGACTGCGCGGGCCCTGGCAGTAGGAATATCTGCCGCGCTGATTTTCTTCACTTTTGTTGCCGGCCCTCACCTGAATGTCGCTGCTCTTTCAATAGGCGCCTACGACAGCTATGTACGGGTGTTGGCAAAAGCGCGCGGTGGAACTCCGGAAAAAGAAGCGGGCGATGCCGCGAACGAGCATCGCGTGCTGATGTTCAAAGAAGGCGCCACCGCCACGGTTTCGGTTCGTCGCGACTGGGGGATCACCTCACTTGCCATTAATGGCCGCACTAACGCCTCAGACCGCGACGATATGCCCACCCAGGTCATGGTCGGCCAAATCGGCGTGCTCACGGCGCCGCGTCTTAATAACGCCTTAATTGTGGGGTTTGCGACCGGCGTCACGGCGGGATCGGTTTTGCAGTCACCGGTCACATCCGTTGAATGCGTTGAGATCGAACCTGCCGCGGTTGCTTCTTCCCACTACTTCGATCACGTCAATAACCAGCCGCTTAACGATCCGCGCGCACGGGTGGTAATCGATGATGCTCGCACGCGCCTGCGAGTCAACCCGAATCGCTATGACCTCATAGTCAGCGAGCCCAGCCATCCATGGGTTCCGGGTGTGGCCAATCTTTTTACCCGCGAATTTTTCACTCTTGGCCGCGAGCGTTTGCAGGACGACGGCGTGTTCGTCCAATGGCTGCAGATCTACCAGCTGTCGACTGAGAGTTTGCGCTCAGTCCTGGCGACCTTTCACGAAGTGTTTCCGCATGTGATGATTTTTCGCGTTCGCGGCGACGCAAACGGCAAGGACTTAATAATGGTCGGCAGCCGGGCTTCCATTTCTCTCGATCATCTGACAGAGCGACTGAATAATCCGCGGATCGCGGCTGACTTGAATCGAGTTGGAGTCAAGAGCGTGGATGACTTCAAAGCCTGGTACGTCTGCGACGAGACCCAACTCGGGCCGGCGGTGAAAGGGGCGATCATCAATATGGACGACAACATGCACGTCGAGACGGTCGCGCCCCGCGAAGTCTTTCGACCGAGCATGGAAGAAAACGCGGCGTGGATTGAGAACCTGAGAAGACACTAGTCCTGTTTAACTGTTACCGAAGACTGTGCCGGTTGTTAAATGCGACCCGTTGAGAAGGTCGCGGGCACTCATCCGGCGAGAGCTTTCAAGTTGGACTTCCAGCACGCGAAGAACGGTATTGTCACCGCAGGCAACGCTGAGGTTGTCGCCCTGAGCCTGCAATATTTGACCGGGTGAGCTGGAACTCGAGCCAGATGCTTGTTGAGCTCTCTCTGGCGCCGCCTGCCAGATAATTAGACGGCGCGAATTGAGCGTGGTGTAGGCGTTTGGCCATGGTTGGAAACCGCGCACGCGGCGCTCGATAGCAAAGGCGTCCATCGACCAGTCGATTAAGCCATCTTCGCGTTTCAATATCGGCGCGAAGGTGGCTTGTTCGTTTAGTTGAAGCTTCGGATTAATGGATTGCGAGTGGTGAAGAGTTTCGCTGATCAGCTCGGCGCCAATATCGGCCAGGCGAGTTAGAAGCAGCGGCGCGGTTTCGGTGTCTGCGATCGGCGTCGCTTTCTGTAGAAGAATCGGACCGGCATCCAGCTCTTCAACTATTTTCATCGTGGTGACACCAGTCTTTTCTTCACCGTGGACGATTGCCCAATTGACAGGCGCTGCACCGCGATACTTTGGCAGCAGAGAGAAATGAAGATTGATGCAGCCAGACAGCGGCGCCTGCAGGAATTCAGAAGGCAGGATCTTGCCATACGCCACGACCACCGCCACGTCAGCGTTATGCGAGGCGAATAACTCTTTCGCTTCCTGGTTTTTGATCCTCGCGGGCTGGTGAATTGCGAGGCCGTGTTGAAGCGCGAAGGTTTTGACCGGCGATTCGTGCAACTTGTTTCCGCGGCCCGCTGGTTTATCCGGCTGGGTCCACACCGCAATGATCTCGTGGCCGTCGTCGCGAAGCCGCCGCAGAGAAGGAACGGCGGCTTCAGGTGTGCCCATGAAAACGATGCGCATTGGCGTGTACTTTACTGTGAAGGTTGGAGAAGAGTGAAGAAGAGCGGGGGCAAGCCCCCTTCCCGACCCTGAGCTGCTTTATCTTGAAGGTCACTCATCAGATCGAAGGGCTTTCCAGAGATTGAAAGACTCTCGAGGTTCGCAGAACCAATCAAGTTGATTAACCTCTCAGGTCAGGAAGGGGGCTCGCCCCCGCGCTTTCAAACAAAAAAGGGGCAGGGATCAGGACCTACCCCTTCGGTTAGCAGAAATTTGCATCTTCTAGATTGCGGTCCCCGCCTCGGCTCGCTTTCGCGTCGCGCCGACTTTTTCCGCAGAAACCTTCGCCTGCATGAAGAGCAAAAGATAGTCGCGGCCGCCGGCCTTCGAATCGGTCCCTGACATATTGAATCCGCCAAAAGGATGCACACCCACCAGCGCGCCGGTGCACTTCCGGTTCAAATAAAGATTCCCGACATGAAATTCATGTCGAGCGCGATCGAGCTTGGCTTCATCAGTCGAATAGACCGCGCCGGTCAAACCGAATTGGGTGTCGTTAGCGATTCGCAGGGCATCGTCATAATCATTCGCCTTGATGACTGCCAAAACCGGCCCAAAGATTTCTTCCTGCTCGATCGTCGAACCGGCTTTCACATCCGCGATCACCGTTGGTTCGATGAAGAAGCCCTGTTCACCGTCGGAACCGCCACCGGCAACTAAGCGTCCGCCCTCGGCTTTACCTTTCTCAACATAATCATTGATTGTTTTGAAGGCTTTCTCGTTAATGACCGCGCTCATCGTGGTCGCGTTATCAGTCGGCACGCCCACTTTGATTTTGGCGGTCCGCTCCGCGATTTTTTGGACCATCGGATCGTATACGCGGGCATCGATGATCGCGCGCGAGCATGCCGAACATTTCTGTCCCTGGAAGCCAAACGCCGATTGAACCACGCCGGTCGCAGCCTCATCGAGGTCCGCATCATCGGCAACAATAATCGCGTCCTTGCCGCCCATCTCGGCCACCACGCGTTTGATCCAAAGCTGGCCGGGCTGAGTCTTTGCCGCGCGCTCGTTGACCCGCAGGCCGACTTCCTTCGATCCGGTGAAAGCAACAAAACGCGTTTTCGGATGATCGACCACCACATCGCCGACCTCGGCGCCAGAGCCGGCCATAAAGTTGACTACACCAGGCGGCAGTCCAGCTTCCTCCAGCAACTCAAAAAATTGGTAAGCGATGGCCGGCGAATCCGAGGATGGTTTGAGTACAACGGTATTGCCGGTGACGATCGCGGCCGCAGTCATCCCCGCCATGATGGCAAGCGGAAAGTTCCATGGCGGAATCACTGCGCCAACCCCAAGCGGAATGTATTCAAGATGATTTTGCTCGCCCGTCAGCTTAACCAGCGGCTGCTCGCCGGCGTAGCGCAGCATTTCACGCGCGTAGAACTCGCAAAAGTCGATTGCCTCCGCCGTATCGCCGTCTGCTTCCGGCCAGGTCTTCGCCACTTCATAAATCATCCAGGCGGATAATTCATGCTTGCGCTCGCGCATCAACGCGGCCACGCGAAGCAGCAATTTCGCTCGCTCGTTGGCCGGCACGTGGCGCCACGATTGAAAAGTCTGATAAGCAGTATCAACGGCGCGACTGGCAAGTTCTTTCGTCGCTTTATGAAATTTTCCGATGATCTCAGTGCGATTCGCGGGATTGATACTATCGAGCGTATCGCCGGTCTTGATGCGCTCGCCGCCGATCACTAAAGGGTATTCTTTGCCGAGCTTGGTTCTTACCTTCTCAATCGCAGCGCGCATTGCCGCCGCGTTTTCTTCTTTGCTGAAATCATTTAACGGTTCGTTACGAAATTCAATTGGCATAATCTTTTACGGTACGAACGCCTCCGGCGTGCAGTCTCTGTCTTCTACGGTACGCACGCCTCCGGCGTGCAGTCTCTGTCTTCAAGTTTAATCTTGCACGCCGGAGGCGTGCGTACCCATTCTCACGACATCCACTCGCCGGCTTTTTGTAACTTCTTAATCTTGCGTTTGACGATTTCTCGTTTCAGAGGCGACATGCGGTCAAGAAATACTATGCCGTCGCAGTGATCGGTTTCATGCAACATGCAGCGAGCGGTCAACTCTGTCCCGTCAAGCTCGAACTCTTTGCCGTTAATGTCGTGCGCGCGAACAATCGCCCGCAGGTTGCGCTGAACACCAAAAAAGATTCCGGGAAACGACAGGCACCCTTCGTCGCCGTCCTGCTTGCCCTCCTGCGCCACAACTTCAGGATTAATCATCACGATCCGCTGCGCCGGATCCTTGCCGCCGGAACAATCCATGACGAAAAGCCTTTTGGGCACTCCAACCTGCACGGCAGCCAGGCCGACACCGGGAGCGGCGTACATTGTCTCGAACATGTCATTGACGAGTTTCTTAAGGTCTTCGTCGAATTTAGTGACTGAGTCGCCTGGAGAATCCAGTACAGGATTCGGCCAGGTGACTATCTTTAAAAGTGACATTCTTATTCCAAAATTTTTCCAATAGTTGTTAGTTTGATTTTATGGGTAAGCACCGGTGGGGGCAAGCCGCCTTGAGCTGCCCTGACTTGAGAGTTTGGTTCCAGTTAAGAGGCTTTCATCGTGTGTTGTTCGGATCAAGATTGAATGTCTCAGGGTTAGGAAGGGGCTGCCCCGCTCTCTCAGTTTTGTGGTGGCTTGGCTCATTCAATATCCGCGCAATTGCTCGCGATATCCTTCAAAGTTCCGCTTCAGCTCCCCCAAACTATCGCCACCGAATTTTTCGCGCATTGCCTGGGCCAGCACCAGCGCAACCATCGCTTCACCTATTACACCCGCAGCCGGAACCACTGTAATGTCGGACCGCTCAAAGGCGGCTTTGTCTTCCTGTTTCGTGTCGATATCGACGGAACGCAAGGCCCGGCGCAAAGTCGAAATCGGTTTCAGATGCCCGCGCACCCGAATCTCTTCGCCGTTGGTCACGCCGCCTTCCAGTCCGCCGGCGCGATTGCTGGCGCGAATGAATTCTTTCGTCTCTTCGTTGTAGCCGATTTCATCATGGACTTCGGAACCGGGAAGGGAACTCGCTTCGATCCCGGCGCCAATTGCTACCGCCTTGACTGCGGGAATCGACATGATTGACTGGCCAAGCCGGCCGTCCAGTTTCAGGTCCCAAGCGGTGTGCGAACCGAGACCCGGTGGAACCCGGCGCGCTACCACTTCAAAAATTCCGCCGAGCGTGTCGCCTTCGCTCTTCTTTTGATCAATCAATTCAATCATGCGCTGTTGCGAAAGTCAGTTCCAAAGGTTTGTCGGGAATTCCCCCCAGTTGGATTACATGACTTCGAATCTCAATGCCGAAGTTTTCGAGCAACTGTTTCGCCACCGCCCCGCACGCAACCCGCGCCGCAGTTTCGCGCGCCGACGCGCGTTCAAGCACGTTTCGTAAATCCCGCGCGTCGTATTTCAGGCCGCCGGCGAGATCCGCATGGCCAGGTCGCGGCCGCTTAACGCGCCGAGATTTTTCCGGGGCGATTTCGCGTGCTTCGGCCGACATCACTTCGTTCCAGTTCGGCCAATCCTTGTTTTCAATCATCACTGCCAGCGGCGAACCAAGCGTCAGTCCATGACGCACGCCGCTGAGGATCTCGACGCGATCCTGCTCGATCTTCATGCGCGCGCCGCGGCCATAGCCCTGCTGGCGCCGCCACAGTTCATGATTGATTTGATCGATATTGACGGGCAGGCCTGCAGGCAGACCTTCGACTATCGCGACCAGCGCGCGTCCGTGTGATTCGCCGGAGGTGGTGAAACGGAACATAGGTATTGGTCAGTGGTCAGTTGTCAGTGACCAGTTGTTGGAATCTGCCGGTTCAACGATCGTCTCAATAACAACTAACAACTGACAACTGGCCACTGACTAATCACAAGTATTCTTCCGCAAACATATTTCCTCGCCCGAGAATTCCAGCCGGATCGAACACACGTTTCAACGCTGCCATTTCACGCAGGTGATTCTCTCCATAAAGTTGAACCAGGTATTCCCTCTTCAGCTTTCCAATTCCGTGCTCGGCAGAAATAGTACCCCCGACCTCTATCGCGCGGCGAATGAACTTGCGGTAGATCTCCCAGGCTTTGGCCGCTTCGTCGTCGTCGCGAGGAAGAATGTTTACGTGGACGTGATTATCGCCGATATGACCAAAAATCGTGTGGCGCAAGTCGCTACTTCGCAGGTGGTCCTGGTAAAAGGACAGCATGCCTGCAAACGCCTCATCCGGAACCGACATGTCCGTCGAGACTTTGCGTTGCCGGTAGTGCGCAAACCATTCATTCATGAGCACGGGCAGCGCGTGACGAAACTCGCGGAGCTTCATTTGATCCTGTTCGTTAGTAGCGAACCACGATTGATCTGTCAGCGCCTGATGGCGTTCAAGCAGAGACAGCCATTCGTTCATCAACCCATCTTCGGTTGCCGGCGTCGTTTCCTGTTCGAAGAAAATTGCGCCGGCGGCGTCTGCCGGAACGGTGCTGTATTTCTGGCGCAGGAAACGTAGCGATTCGATGTCGAAGTACTCGAGAGCGCGAGCGTCCATACCTGCAGGCTCTCTTACGGTCGGGTTTCTGCCGTCAACGGTTGTGCTGGGGTCACGATTCGCCAGCGAACGTTCGCGCGCTTCACGAACAAAAGCAAGCAAGTTATCTTCGTTGGCAAAAAAAACCACCCCACTCAAAACGCCGACGGGTTTCGGCAGCAGTCTTAGTTCCGCTTCGACGATCACGCCGAGGGTCCCCTCGCTGCCGATAAACAGATCGATTAAGTCCATGCCAGGCGCAACAAAGTAACCGGATGCATGTTTGCGAACCCGCGGCATCCGATACGAAGGCAACTTCGCCTCGATTGCGCGGCCTGATGGCAGACCAATGGCGATTCGTCCATCCTCGCCGGCGTGATGCTCGCCGCGGCGAATATTGATCACCTCGCCAGTCGCCAGAACAATTTTCAGCCGCTCGACATAGTTTCTCGTGGGTCCATATTTGAAAGTCCGCGAGCCGGAGGCATTTGTCGCGATATTACCTCCGAGAAAGCAACCGCGTTCCGTAGGATCGGGTGGATAGATCAAACCCTTGTCTTCAACCGCATTTTGAAGATCGCGCAGAATGACGCCGGCTTCGGTGGTCGCGCGGCCGCCGCCATCCGTACGAACAATGCTTCGGATCTGATTCAATTTGTCGGTCGCGATCACCGTGCCGCCGAAGGGAACGCGGCCCGCGACGGTTCCGGTGCCGGCACCCGACACTGTTACAGGTAACTTTTCGCGAGTTGCCGCTTGGAGAATTTTCCCGACTTCTTCGGCCGTTTCAGGAAACATGACCCGAGACGCGTTGCCGCCGCTGACATAACTTGCGTCCGAAAGGTAATCCTGAATCTCTTCTGGTTGAGTCCTGGTGAACATGATTTTGGACTGCGCCGGTAGCGCGAAGCGGCTAGGTTTGGAGTCCCGCCTTTAGGCGGCCATATCCTTTCGTAATCGATTCCGCCTGAAGGCGGTACTCCATACGATCTAAAGCGCCGTCGCCGCTTCAACCGGGGTCCCCCGCGTGGACCACGCTGGGGTGGTCAATCTGCCGGCGCACTTCAAATTACGCCACCTGTAACTCTCGCTCACGCAGATACTTGATCCGGTCACGCAATTCCGCTGCTTTCTCAAATTCAAATCGCTTCGCGTGCTCGCGCATCTCAAATTCGAGGCGCGCAATCGTTTCGTCAATCTGCTGCGGCGTGTAGGCCTCGATGTCTTCCAGCTCCAGCGGCACCTTGAAGTAGTCAGCCTCAGACGCCGTGACCAACGTCGCCTCAATTGGTTTGATAATCGTCTTCGGGGTGATGCCGTTCTCGCGATTGTAGATTTCCTGCAATTCACGGCGGCGCCGAGTTTCGTCGATCGCCCGCTTCATCGAATCGGTCATGCGATCGGCGTAAAGCATCGCTTTGCCGTTCGCGTTGCGCGCGGCGCGTCCGATTGTCTGAATCAAAGACGATTCCGATCTCAGAAAACCCTCCTTATCCGCGTCGAGAATCGCGACCAGCGAGACTTCCGGCAGATCCAGACCCTCACGCAGGAGGTTGATACCCACGAGCACGTCAAACTCTCCTCGTCTCAGGTCACGCAGAATCCTGATGCGCTCGAGGGTTTCGATGTCGGAATGAAGATAACGCACGCGCACGTCAACTTCGGTAAAGTATTCGGTCAGGTCCTCAGCCATCTTTTTCGTCAAAGTCGTCACCAGCACGCGCTCGTTTCGTTCTGCCCGAATCCGGCATTCCCCCAGCAGGTGATCGATTTGACCTTTGACGGGCCGGACCTCGACTTCCGGATCCATAAGGCCGGTCGGGCGGATGATCTGCTCGATCACTTCACCGCTGGCTTTGGTCAGTTCATACGGGCCAGGCGTGGCCGACACGTAAATCCTTTGGCCGACCCGCTCTTCAAACTCGTCAAAATTCAACGGCCGATTGTCTAACGCAGATGGCAGGCGAAATCCATACTCGACCAGTGTCTTCTTCCGTGATTGATCGCCAAAGAACATCCCGCGGACCTGGGGAATCGTTTGATGGGATTCATCGATGACGACCAGGGTATCGCGCGGCAAATAGTCGAGCAGTGTCGGCGGCGGCTCGCCCGGCTGTTTGCCCGTCAGGTGCCGCGAGTAATTTTCGATCCCGCGGCAGAAACCCATCTCTTTCATCATCTCGAGGTCAAACATCGTCCGTTGATGAAGCCTTTGCGCCTCGAGCAGTTTGCCTTCCTCGATCAGCTTTGGTTCCCACCACTCCAGCTCCTGACGAATCGATTTGATGGCGCGTTTCAGGGTTGTGCGCGGCATGACATAGTGTGACTTCGGATAAATCGGCAGACGGGAAGTGTGTTTTTGCGTCACTTCGCCCAGCAGCGGGTCAATCGACGAGATCGAGTCGATCTCGTCGCCCCAGAGCTCGACCCGATACGCTTCGTCCTGATAACTGGGATAGACTTCAACGACATCACCGCGCACGCGGAAGCTGCCTCGTTTGAAATCGATATCATTGCGCTCGTACTGCAATTCAACCAGTCGTTGCAGCAGAGTGTCGCGCGCGATGCGCATGCCGGGTTCGAGAAACACAAGCATCCCGTAATAGGCATCGGGATCGCCGAGACCGTAAATACACGAAACACTGGCGACAACGATTACATCGCGCCGCTCAAATAGCGCTCGGGTAGCCGACATTCTTAGTCGATCAATGTCCTCGTTAACGATGGCGTCTTTCTCGATGTAGGTGTCCGAAGCCGGGACGTAAGCCTCGGGTTGGTAGTAATCGTAATAAGAAACGAAATACTCGACCGTGTTTTCGGGGAAAAGAGACCTGAATTCCTGATAGAGTTGCGCCGCCAGGGTCTTGTTGTGGGCAATTACCAGCGTTGGTCGTTGAGTGCTTTCGATTACGCTGGCAACCGTGAAGGTCTTGCCGCTTCCTGTTATGCCGAGTAATACCTGGTCTCTCGCGCCGTCATTAATTCCGCGGGTCAGCGATTCGATTGCCTGGGGCTGGTCGCCACAGGGACGATAGTCTGATTTGAGCGTGAAAGGCATAACCGGCAATAGTAAATCGTAAACAGTAAATGGACAAACACGCCCGAGCCGATGTGAGCGTGTGTCTGCGCAACTTCGCGTGAAATCACGAGCCAACAACATATTTCATGCCAGGGCGCCAGGGCACAAATATCAAACAAAAAGACGCAGACATGAAATCTACGCCTTAAAAGAAGTTCCCGTGCTGTAAGGCTTACTGCGTCGAGACTGGTTCAGCGGACCCTTGACTGGTCATTTGATAAATCGCTTCCATCAGCGCCGAGCGCACTTCGGTCGGCAGCGATCCGCGCACGGCCATGAGCCGAAATGCCGGCAGAATACTCGGCTGTCCGCTTAACACCAGGAGTTTTACCACCGCCAGGCGGGTTTCTATGTTGGGATGCTGTTCAATTGCGTTCATCAGCGGCGCAACTTCGCCGGCCTTGGACATCAAAAAAAGCAGCGAGAAAGCATCGTAGGTTGTCTGGCGATTTTCGCCAGTCAGATTTTCGATAGCTTCATTCCCCAGGCCGGACGCGGCAAGCGCTCCACCAATATTCCTGCGTCGTTGTGGAGTTGCCTCGCGCAAAGCGCGCGTCAGCGTGTCAGTCGATTCATCTCCAAATTCAAGTAACCTCTGGACTGCAGCTTTGCGTGCCTCTGCGTCGGGGTCGTCGAAGGATTCGAGCATCTTGCGGAATGCTTCATCGCTCTTGCCGGGCGGGACCTCAGTAACCGGGGGATTGGTTTCGACCGCATCAAAGAGTTGATCCCAGCTATTGCTGTATTCGATGTCGCTATCTATTTCCGGAATACTGACCGCTTGAAATCTTCCGTTCATGTCCTCATAAGCGAATTCAGAAGAGCGGCCATCCGTCTGATTGGGAGAATTTGCATGAATCTCTTCCCTTGAGGGCGGCGGCTGTGTCGGCGCGTCATTTACTTCTTCGGTTGATTGGAAATCCGCATTTAGGGGGTCATTTCTCCAGTCTGTCGCCTGAGTGCCATCTGCTGATTCAATTGCGATTTCCTCCTGGGGATAAGGTTCGCCGGCGAGTCTATTGAAGGGCACCGCGGTTAGACCCGCCGGCTGTTCTTTTTTTTCGTTGGCTTCCTCCGTTGCTGCAAAATCATTGTCAGCCTCTTCTTCCTCGCGAATCTTTGCTTCAATCTCAGCGCGAATTCGGGCTTCCAACTCAGCGCGCTCCCGGGCCTCTTCTTCAGCTCTCTGACGGCCTTCGGCTTCGGCGCGACGGCGCGCGTCTGCGTCGGCCTCCTGGCGCCGGAGAGTTTCCTCTTCTTCTTGCCGGCGGGCTTCTTCTGCGGCTAGCCGTCGAGCTTCTTCTTCCGCCGCCTGCCGTTCCAGTGTTTCCTGAGCCAATCGCCGACCTTCTTCTTCGGCCAGGCGGCGCGCTTCGTCCTCAGCGCGGCGCCGGGCCTCTTCTTCCGCGCGTTTCCGGTTCTCCTCTTCTGCGCGATGCCGTGCCTCGGCCTCGGCTCTGCGGCGCGCTTCAGCCTCGGCCCGCATTTCCTTTTCAATTCGGGCGCGCAAACGCGCCTCTTCTTCGGTCCGGCGCCGGGCATCCATCTCGGCCTGCCGACGCGATTCTTCTTCCATGAGACGTCGTGCTTCTTCTTCTGATCGACGGGCCGCATCTTCGGTTGCGCGGCGACGAGCTTCGTCTCGTGTCAGGATGCGGGCGATTTGATCTTCTATCGCTTTGATTCTTAGTTCTGCTCGTCTCAGGACTTCTTCTTCCTGGACCCTTAACCGGGCTTCAGATTCAATTCGAAGTCGCTCGGCCTCGATCCGAGCACGGGCACGTTCATCGTCAGCAATTCGCCGCGATTCAATCTCGCCCTGCCGTAGTTCCTGTTGCGCGAACAGGTGCGCGTCAAATTCCGCACGCCGTTGCTGTTCGGCGTCACGCAATCGCTGCAGCTCTGCTTCCACCCCGGCGATTTCCTGGTCCGCGATCTTTCGCCGGCTATCTTCCTCAGCGCGAGCGCGCTCTTCCATTTCAATCTGCACCCGTTCTTCCTGGGCCCTTTGGCGCGCAACCTCTTCGTCAATCTTGCGGCAATGCTCTTCTTCAATGCGCATCGCGCTCTCCGCGGCTGCGCGTCGATTCCTGGTGTCTATGCGAAGTGCTTCGATTTCCGCCTTGAGACGGACCAAATCTGTTTGCTGGCTGTTTATATCGTCGGATGCTGTCACGGAGTCGTCAGTCAACGCCGAAGGCTCGCGATCTGCAGGTGAGGCGTGCGCTTGCGGCATCACTAATGGAGTTAACGGCTTCGGCTCCTTATCCTGCTCCTCCTTTTGCAGTTCCTGGAGAATTTCAGTCTTGAACGTTGAGAGGGCATTCCGCAATTCAGGTGTCAGCGCGCCCTTCGGCGCGTCGACCGCCAGTCGATCGGCGCCGGAGATTCTGATTTGAATACCCTGTTCGCGGAGCCGCGAAAGAAGGGCTTGGGGCGTCATATTTCGATTACCTCGCGTTCTGATTGACGCTGAAACTCTTTTGGCGCAATCGGCAAATGTGATTGAGCAACACCGGCTGGGCTTTGTTCTTCAGTCCCGGCAGTCGCGCCCGCCTCGAGGGCCTTTTTGATTAAGGCTTTCGGCAGCCTGGCATCGGCCTCAGTTTTCAAAAGCTTGTTCAGTGGCGCGATCGCGTCCGGATCGCACTGGTCCTGTAAGGCTTCGACTGCCGCGCGACGCACCTCGACGGCCGGGTCTTCCAGGGCCGCAATCAGATGCGGCGTGGCAGCAGGATCATGGACAAAGCTTAAATGTAATGCAGCCGCAGCGCGCTCGGCCGGTGATTCACCGACGTGCAAATCGCGCGTAGCGTCTTCGAAATAACCATTAGTAATGAAAGCCTCGCGCGCATATTCGTGTCGCGAGCCGCCGCGGCCTGCCAGTGCTGAAACCAGCTCAGCGGCAACCAGCTGGCGCGTTGCGCGATCATCACTGCCAACAACCGTTCGGTCATAGTCCTTGCCGGACAGGACGCGCCTGATCTGTTCAGCAACCCGAGCAATTCGAGTTTCGTGTTTATTATGCCGGATCGGTTGATCATTACTGCGAACCGGCGCCACCGGCAAGGCGGTCGCGATCGGTTGGTCATTGCTGGGAATCGACGCCATCGGCAAGGCGGTCGCGATCGGTTGGTCATTACTGCGAATCGTCGCCAGCGGCAAGGCGGTCGCGATCGGTTGGTCATTGCTACGAATCGTCGCCACCGGCAAGGCGGTCGCGATCGGTCCCGAAGAATTTGACTCTTGCGGCTTGGCTGCACCTTCCATGGGCGCGTTATTTTGTTGCGGAGTTTCTGTTGGCCGCTCTTTCGCCCGGCGGCGTTGAAATAAGAACAGCATAATCAACAACACAATAACTGCAAGTCCAATGGCCAAAGGAATCGGATTTAGTTTTGCGACTAGCAGCAAATACTGCAGGCGCTCTTTCAGCGAACCGTTTTCATTCGAGATTCCCGAGGCTACGGGAGTAGCTTGCGCAACCGGCGAAGCGGTCGCAATCGATGATGATGTTTGACTATTGGTTTCAGATGTCGAAGCCGGCGTAGTGTTCGGGTATGGAGAGCCCGACGGCGACGGCGCACTGCCGGCAGCGGGTAATAAAGACCGGGCGTTCCTGGTCGCGCTCGTATTGCCGGCGGGATTTGGCGCGGCTACTCCGCGTTGATTGCCGGAACTGCGCGCTTGTCGGTTGCCCGGGGCCGGTTGCTGCGTCAGGGCAGAGCTTGAGGCACGTGCTCCGGCGGTTCTAAAGACGACCGAGAGCTGATTCGCTTGCTGTTCGACGCGAGCCGTTGCGCCCGGCTGCAAGCGAAAGGACAAAACGGTGCTGTCCGCGCTGCGTTGCACCTTCAAATCTTCAAAACCCGGCCCACGCGCCGCGGGCGAACGGACATCTGTCGGCGGAATCTTTACGTAAAAGCGATCGCCGCTGCGGTATGCCTCATAGTTGTTTAGCGATTGATCTGAAGTGAGCGAAACGCGCGAACCGCCAGAGGAACTTGTCGTGCTTAAGTTTACAACGTGCGAGCGCGACGGCAGGGGAGTGCTGGATGGCGGAGTTGGCTTCCGGTTGGCATTCTGCGCCCTGACTACCGACGAGAAGATGGCAAGGCAGGCAATGATCGCAAATCCGGACCGGCGATACATAGCAAAACCAGAGATGTTCTTTAGGCTCTTCATTGGGACAAGTAATGAGAGAACTCTCGAACAAGAAGAATTATGCAACGTCGGGGATGATGTTGTCACCCGGTAGGATATTTTCTGTTGCCTGAATCTGATCCAGTTTGTAGAGGACTTCGAGCACGGCCGTCCTTACGTTCTTTGAGCTCTCGTATGCGCATCCTCGTCCTGCAGTTGCTTCAGGACATCGGCCAATGCCGGATCGTCTGATCCGTCCGGCAGGCCGGTAAATGCCGCAAAGCCGGTCGCGGATCGTTTTTCGTGGGCCTTGTTGTCCAAAGCGAAAGCTGGCTCAAACGAGGGCAGATCGAGAAAGGGCAGAGTATCGACAGAGCACGCGCTTAGAGCTTCACTCAACAGCGGCGTGGGAATGTCCGGGTGACGTTGGGCAATATCGAGCAACGCGCCAATCGCCGTCGGTAATTTCAATCGACCGAGACTCGCCACAGCCTGATTCCGAACGACAATGTCAGTGTCGTGCAATGCCTCGCTTAAGAAGGGAAGCGAAGCAGGCGAGCGCACTTCTCCCAGCATGCGGGCCGCCGACGATCTTTGCCAGGCGTCACGACCCATTAATAGAATGGCGCTCTGGTGCGCGAGAAAGCCGTAGTCCTGCAGCGCTTCACGCGCTCGCTGCTTGCCATCTTCGTCGGTCTCAAAGGTGTTCAATGCCTTAACGAGAGATGCTTCGATCGCCCGGCGGTCATCTGCCGCTCGTGACGCCATAACATCCAGGCGATGGGGTTTGCCGATGACCAGCTTGCTGACTTCCTGATCGACCCGATAAGCGCCAAATCCCGAATCCATCTCGGTGGCGGCAGGGCCTGATGCTGGTTCGTTTGATTGACGAACTGATAATGCGGCCTGGTCCTCACTGCGTCGCGTCTGATTTCTCGCTGCCGGCAATATTGCATTCGGCACTGCGGCCGGTTGTGCCGGCTCTTCTTCGACATCTTCCCACTGTCCCTTGCGCTTGCGGCGGATCTTTCGTGCGAATATCAGACCGACAACTGCCACGATCGCTAAGATCGCAATGCCATAAGTGCCAAACACCATTGAAAGCAAGCCATCATCCTGCGAGGGCGCCTCGGTCGAAGCATCCTGACCAAGGGCTGCCACCGCAGAAGCTGCAACGAATATGAATACTTGCAGCGCCGGCGCCAGAATTGCGGCCCGAAACTGCTTCAGATTCGCAGAACTAGGAAGGTGAGCCATCGTAGTCAGAAACCTCAAAGGGTGGCTTGGAAATTCCACACGCGCGGGTGCGGCGAGAGTTTTCAATGCAAGCTGTCGTCAATCTGCCGGCGGAGAACCGCCAGAGGCGGGCTTATTCAACGTCTGTGAATTTGTACCCGATGCCCCAAACCGTTAAGACCAGTTGTGGATTGTCGGGATTCTCTTCGATCTTAGCTCGCAGACGATTGATGTGGGAATCAATTGTCCGATCGTAACCATCGTGAGAATAATCCCAGATCTTTTCGAGCAGATACTTGCGAGGAAAAACTCGACCGGGGTTTGAAGCGAAAAGACGAAGCAAATCGAATTCCTTCGGCGTCAGGTCAACGTGGCGACCCGCGATTGTCACTTCGCGTTTGACCGGATCGATCCGTAAAGCGCCTCTGACGACCGGGGTTTCGTTTGCCGCGTCGTCGCTGGCGCCCGCCGCTCGCGCCCGCCGCAGAACAGATTTGATTCGTGCTTCGAGTTCGTGAAGATTAAAAGGCTTAGTGATGTAATCGTCGGCGCCCATTTCCAGGCCGAGCACTTTATCAACTACATCATCTTTAGCCGTGAGCATCAGGATCGGCATCATCGGGCTCTTCTGTCTTAGTTCCTTGCAAACCCCAAGACCATCGATCTTCGGTAACATGAGATCAAGAAGAATTACATCAGGCCGAGACTTTAGAGCAGTTTCAATTCCTGTCATTCCGTCGTGTACTGCAGTCACGCTATAGCCGCGACGTGAAAAATATTCCTGGATGGCGCTCGAAATACTTTCATCATCCTCGATGACCAAAAGGTTACTTTTGGCCTCGAGCGCTGGAGCCACGGCTGTTCCTTCGAATGAAGGGGGCGTAACTCGTTCATTGTTACTCTTACTCATACTCATACTTGTTGACATTGACTAATCCCCCGGACTCTGGCGAAGAACAAAGGGGGTGACGGGGGAACGTGCCGACAGGGGGCACGTTCGAACGTTAGAAATATAACAGCATTATCCAGCGAAACTCAAGACCTAACTTACGGAAAGAACACATATTGGACGAATTCCGGACAAGCTTATTGCGGTCCGGGCCTGGAGTTTCCGTGCCTGGCTGCCGACCGCAGGCGGCTTTCCAGTCCGGAAATCATCTGCGACAGTCGGGGGTTGTCAGAAGAAGTCTGGTGAATTTCTTCAAATAGAGCCAGACCACGCTGGTCCCCAAGCGCGACGAGCGCCTCGGCCGCCGCGCTGAAAAGGGCGAGATTACGATTTCTGAAGCTGTTTCTGGCAATCTCGCTCAGCACCGAAAACGTTCGCGGATCGTCCTTACCTACCGCGCCCACCAGATTCACAGCTGCTGATCGAACCGCTGGTTGATTTCCCGAAGCTGCGTATTTGAAGCCGAGATCAAGCGCTCTGGGATCCTGCAGGGCGGCGAGCCCGTTGAGGGCCGCCGCTCGTATCGTGTCTCGCCAGGAATTTGTGTTGATCAATTTCGTCAAAGATTCAAACGCTTCGGGAGACTTTGTTTGTCCGAGCGCGAGGGCGGCAGCGCGAATCACTGCGTAACTCGGATCCTCAAGAAGCTTTTGATAAACATGAGCGAGGTTTACATCTTTCGTAGCGGCGAGTGAAATTATCGCTCGCTCACGCACCCTGGCTTTGTTATCTCTGGTTGCTGAATACAGCGCATCTTTTGCTTCGCTAACTCCACTCATCGCGACTGCTGCCTCGACGCGGGTCCCCCAAAATGGATCCTTCGTCAATGCTTCATTAATGGCGCTCAGGATTGATGTGCGATCGGAGGAATACTTGTCATCATTCATACGAGATCGCAGTTGCTGCAGGGCCCAGATCCGCGCCAGCACATCGTCGTCGTGTGCTAATTGATACAGCAACTGACCTGTGGTCTTCTGAAAGTCCAATTCCTTGATGAGCATATCGCCATAGTCAAAGTTCACGAGTAACGGTTCTGAGTCCACGGTGAACTTGAAAGATTGTTCTTCTTTCGCGGCAATCTGTATGCGCTCGACCCGGTTACCCTTTGCTGTTCCGATTTCGACATCGACGGGCGTCTGGAAAAATATGACTTGAGGATATTGAGATTCAGGATCGGGCTTTTGTTCCTGCCTGACTACCAGCATCAGGCTTTGATCCCTCGCATCATATGCCTGAGAAACTCGGAACTTTGGGTGTCCCATCTTGTAAACCCACTCGTCGAAAAACCAATCCATCGGTTGGCCGGTGGTCTCTTCGATAGCAATTCGAAATTGTTCAGTCTCGACCGGCTGGTGAGCATATTTCGTCAGGTAATGATTTATTGAGCGCCACCAATTTTCTTCGCCCAGCACGTTGCGAAGCATGTGCAGGACGGCGCCGCCTCTCGGATACGCGTAGGTATCGAATACCGCATCCGGATTGGCATAATTCCTCGTCACAATTGGGCGTCTATTCCCCTGGCCCCAGGCGCGATAATACTGGTCTTGATTTCCCTTCACATCGATATAGAGAAAATCGGCGCGGCCAAGGCTGTGTTCGTCCCACATCGCCTGAAAGTAGGTGGCAAAACCCTCGTTCAGCCAGATATCGGACCACGTTCGGCAGGTTACGTAATCGCCAAACCACTGATGCGCCAGTTCGTGTGATTGCAGGCTATCGCTGGTCTGATCAAGCTCGGTGCGCTTGTCGTGAATCATGTTATCGGTCTGCGTCGTGGCGCTGATGTTCTCCATCCCGCCGCCAAAATCCCGTACCGTGGTCTGTGCATATTTCGCATATGGATATTTCACGCCGGTCTTTTCGGAAAAGAACTTGACCATTTCGGCGAGGCGCGCTGCGGTTACCTTTCCCTCTTCAACCTGGCTTTGATACACGTACGTCGTAATTGGAATTCCGGCGTAACGATCTTCAACTGGCGCGAACTCTCCCACGATCAGCGAAGTAAGATACGTCGCGTGGGGCTGATCGATTCTCCAGTCGAATGTCCGCGTATCATCTTTGTTGTCCTTGACTTTCACCAGAGCGCCATTGGAGATCACCGTGAAAGGCGGTTCAACCGTCGCGATGATCTCGGTCGTGGTGAAATCGTTTGGATGATCGAAGCAGGGAAACCACAAATGGTTTGATTCCGCTTCACCCTGGGTCCAAATCTGTCGCGGGCGAGTCGGATCGGACGCGGTCGGTTTGATGAAGTTGATCCCCCCGCCGCCGAATCCGGTGCGCCGGTCCGGCGGAGGTTGATTAGTGTGATAAGCAATTACGATTGTAACTTGCTCATTCGGCTGATAGGGATGATCGAGCGAGACTGCAAGCTTCGCCGTGGATGGATTGTATTCGTACTTAAGTTGAGTTCCCGATGGCAAAGTCGCGGCCGAGATCGTCATGTAAGCGGCGTCCAAATCAACGCGGCTCAGGTCCCGGACCAACGGCGACAAGGTGATCGTCGCGGTTCCGAATGCCTGTTCGCGCTCCCAATCAAAGCGGAGATCCAGCTTAATATTCTGCTGGTCATAGTCATGAGCCGGAATGTATTGCGCCGGCGGGATTGGCCTTTTCGCGGGCCTTGCCGCCTCCGATGGCCGGGCTGAAGGTGTTGTTGATGATTGCGCCTGGCCGAGCGCAAGGTTGGCGGTTGCCAGGTAGAAAGCAAGGCCGAGGGCAATCGGCAAAAGGTCGAAAACGCGGGCATTTTTCAATATTCTATTCATGATCGGAGGGTCACCTTCTAATTTCAGATTAGGCGGATAATGTGATATCCATGTTGCTGCCAGCATCGAAAGCGGACATTCTTGCACGTACGGTGTGCATTATCAAAGGAGGAGAAAACCATGACGTCAGGTGATAGGCGCGAGCTAATTGAACATTATAAGGACGGCTACAATCAGGTCAGCAACGCATTGGAAGGATTTCCGAAAGACAAACTTACTGCCCATCCTCTTGCCGGGAAGTGGAGCGCCACGGAGATTGTCCATCACTTAGCGGACAGCGAAACGATTAGCGGCATTCGCTTCAGGCGGCTGCTGGTCGAAGAGAACCCGTTGATTGAAGGTTACGATCAGGATACTTACGCAAAAAGTCTCCATTACAACATTCGTGATATGGCTCCGGCATTGGAAGCATTTCGAAATGCGCGCGCGACAACTGCCCAACTCTTTGAGACGATGTCAGACGATGATTGGAAACGGGCCGGCACGCACTCAGAAAGCGGAACGTACTCTGCAGAACACTGGTTAAGAATTTATGCTGCGCATGCCCACAATCATGCGTCGCAAATTGTCAGACTTCGTGACGCGCTGGCGAATGATAGTGTCGCGAAGGCAAGTGCGACATAGGTGTTCCCCCGTTTTCTTGTGGGACGAATTGCCTCTTCGTCAACGATCGCGATAAACCAAAAAGTAAATCACTCTAACGTCGCGCATTTTCTTGACAAAGATGCAGCGCGCGAAGACAATCGCGCTCACCTCGACTCTAAATTTTGGAGATTTATTCTTTCCGATTGAAAGTGAATGATGGCTTGCGCTGCGCCCGTTGTTGAAACCACTCTTGCCCATCTCACACTAGTACGGCGAGGAAAAGTTCGAGATGTTTACGCGGTGGACGAGAAGCATCTGCTAATCGTTGCCACGGATCGCATCTCCGCGTTCGATAGCGTTTTGCCAACGCCGATTCCGCGAAAAGGGGAGGTGTTAACCGCCCTTTCTCAGTATTGGTTCGAAAAGCTTTCGCATATCGTCCCTAATCACCTGTTGACTACGAATGTTGATGAAATGCCGCCGAATGTGAGCAAAGAATCGGACGAATTACGTGGCCGTTCGATGTTTGTCAGGCGGACGGATGTATTTCCCATCGAATGTGTCGTCCGGGGTTATCTGTCCGGTTCGGGATGGAAGGACTACCTACGCACTGGAGAGGTTTGCGGGCACCGGCTGCCTTCCGGTTTGCGCGAATCAGAGCAGCTCGGGGAACCGATCTTCACCCCCGCAACAAAGGCCGAGACGGGACATGACGAAAATATTTCAGAAGAGACGATGACGTCTATTATCGGCGCAGGCAATACGAAGTTTTTACGAGATGTGTCGCTGCGTCTATACCAGGAAGCGAGCGACTATGCTCGCCGCCACGGGATCATCATCGCGGATACAAAATTCGAGTTTGGCCGCGATTCGGAGGGGCAGGTTATCTTGATCGATGAAGCGCTAACGCCCGACTCGTCGCGGTTCTGGCCGGCTGAGGATTACGCTGTGGGAAGATCGCAATCATCGTTCGATAAACAATATGTGCGGGATTATTTAGAGCAACTGGGTTGGGATAAGCAGCCACCCGCACCTTCGTTACCTCCGGAAATCGCGCAAGCAACCAGCGAACGTTATCTGGAAGCATATCGCGTGCTCGTGGGGAGAGAACTATAGCAATGACTTCCTGATACTCGGAGAAAGAGAATGCAGATACGCCCCCGCTTGGAAGCAGTGATCGAGGACATGCTCGATGGCCGGATAATGTTGGACGAAGCTCTGGCCGAATTTGAAAAACTCTATATTCAGAAAGCATACGTCCGCAATCGCAAGCGCATCACTCATACTGCCGACGCCCTCGGCATCCACCGAAATACTATTTCCAAACGCGTAAACTCCTATCGTGCCGAAGAACGCGCTAATCGAGCGCGCTCAACACCCCGAAAAACCAACGCAAAGGCCCACTGACCGCCGCCGGATCACCCTTCTTCGCGCGTAAGCGCGTCCATTACGCCTCATCCGACCTTCGCGGGTTTGACAATCGCCGACTTGGGTTTATATTCTTAGCACTCCAGATTAGTGAGTGCTAAGATTCTTAAGTTCTGATTCTCATTACTCTACCAAAACGAGAGACGAAAGGAGCAGTTTCAGCATTATGGCAGTAAACATCAGACCACTTCATGACCGCGTGATTGTACGTAGAATTGAAGAAGGTGAACAGGTTCGCGGCGGAATCATCATTCCGGACACGGCCAAAGAGAAGCCCCAGGAGGGTGAAGTTGTTGCTGTTGGCGAAGGTAAGTATCGCGACGACGGCACGCGGCAAGCGCTCGACGTGCGCGCCGGCGATCGCGTCCTTTTCGGAAAATACAGCGGCTCAGAGATCAAGATTGACGAGGAAGAGCTTCTGATTATGCGCGAAGACGAGATTCTGGGAATTATCCAGCGTGCGGCGGCCGGAAAAAAGGGCGGTAAATAACCGGCTCGTGAAATTCAAACATTCTACTCAGGAGAAGAGAAACACATGGCAAAGCAAGTAGTTCACGGCGAGGAGTCACGCGCAGCGATCCTGCGGGGCATTAATCAACTCGCCGACGCGGTGAAAATCACACTCGGACCGAAAGGCCGCAATGTGGTGATCGACAAGAAGTTCGGTTCGCCGACGATTACAAAAGACGGTGTGACCGTGGCAAAAGAAATCGAATTGAAGGATGCGCTTGAGAATATGGGCGCGCAGATGGTGCGCGAGGTGGCGACGAAGACCTCGGATGTAGCCGGCGACGGCACCACGACCGCAACGGTTCTGGCGCAGGCGATCTTTCGCGAGGGTGTGAAAACTGTCGCCGCCGGCGCGAACCCGATGGCCCTCAAGCGCGGGATCGATAAGGCTGTCGAGCGCGCGACCGAAGAAATTCGTCGTCTTTCAAAACCGGTCAAAGGCGACGCGATTGCCCAGGTCGGCACGGTTTCCGCAAACGGCGACGCAACGATCGGCGGCATCATCGCCAAGGCGATGGATCAGGTTGGTAAAGACGGTGTGATCACGGTCGAAGAGTCGAAAACGATGGAGACATCGCTGGAAGTGGTAGAGGGAATGCAGTTCGATCGGGGCTATCTCAGTCCCTATTTCGTTACCGATCCCGAGCGCATGGAGTGCACCCTTGAAAACGCGTTGATTCTGATTCATGAAAAGAAAATCAGTTCCATGAAGGACCTTCTGCCGTTGCTCGAGCAGGTGGCCAAGATGGGCAAGCCCATGCTGATTATTGCCGAGGACGTAGAAGGTGAAGCGCTCGCCACGTTGGTGGTCAATAAGCTGCGCGGCACGCTGAACATCGCCGCGGTCAAGGCGCCTGGCTTCGGCGATCGCCGCAAAGCCATGCTCGAAGATATCGGCATCCTGACTGGTGGCCGGGTGATTAGCGAAGACCTGGGTATCAAACTTGAAAATGTTCAGGTGGCTGATTTGGGTCGCGCCAAGAAAATCACAATCGACAAGGACAACACCACGCTTGTCGAGGGCGCGGGAAAACAGGCGGACATTGAAGGTCGCGTCAAGACCATTCGTGCTCAGATAGAAGAAACTTCTTCCGATTACGATCGTGAGAAATTGCAGGAGCGGCTGGCTAAATTGGTCGGTGGGGTCGCGGTAATCAAGGTTGGCGCTGCCACTGAGACTGAGATGAAGGAGAAAAAGGCGCGAGTCGAGGACGCAATGCACGCAACCCGCGCTGCGGTTGAAGAAGGCATCGTGCCTGGCGGCGGGGTAACGCTGGTCCGCGCCGCGAAGGCGTTGGAGAAATTTGACGTGGTCAAGGACGGCGACTCAGATGAACAGATCGGCGTGTCGATTGTTAAGCGCGCGCTCGAAGAGCCATTACGTCAGATTGTCCAGAACGCCGGCAAGGAGGGCGCGGTGGTCGTTGAACGCGTCCGGGCCGAAAAGAACGAGAGCTTTGGCTTTAATGCTCAAACCGAAGAGTTCGAGGACCTGGTGAAATCCGGCGTCATCGATCCGGCAAAGGTCACCCGGACCGCGCTGCAAAACGCGGCATCGATTGCCGGTCTCATGCTTACGACCGAGGCAATGGTTTCCGAGATTCCCGAGGAGGACAAAGCGCCGATGCCGGGCGGCATGGGAGGCATGAGCGGCATGGGCATGTAAGGTCTTAGCCTCGAAAAGGTTTCGGACAAAACAAGAGCGGCTTCGATCGTCATGATCGAAGCCGCTCTTTCGCTTGATCCTGCTTTAACTTGTGCCAGCTCGAAGGTAGCGACTGCGGGGGGCGCGATCGGCGGCCGAGCTGGCACTGGCGGGCACTATCTATGTTCAAGCATCGGTTGGCGTCTTGCGACGTCCTTCCGACGGAGAGAATTATACACCTCGATTAAGGACAGTCAACGCCTTTTTCCGAAAGACTTGTCCACCTCGTGAATGAGTTGGTTTTTTGTGCCGGTTCGCATGTGATTTCCCGTTAATAGAGGGTTAATGAATCGACGCAGGACGCCCCTGTTACGCCTGGCCCGGCCTTACGTGAAACAGCAAACCTGATTTGACACGTTTTGGGTGCGTTCCTATACTGCAGAGTCCTGCCGATTACGGCCAGGTAGCTCAGTTGGTAGAGCGCGGCCCTGAAAAGGCCGGCGTCGGCGGTTCGATTCCGTCCCTGGCCACCATCTTTTCAAGCACTTACGCGTCGGTCATCACCTAAATACGTTCCAATACGTTCCAATAACTTAATTGCGTGCAGAGGCTTGTCTTGTTTCTGCGAGTGCAATCTCTCTCGTTTCATCAAGCATGTGCTAATCTTCCGGCTAACAGGTTAAGACCGGTAGACGAACCAGACAAAGAGGCGAGGCTTGTTAACAACCCCCAAGGCCCACTTTGACGAGGATATTAGCCGTGCCTCATCCCTCGTACAAGTTGCTTCTAATCTTCCCGCAACTGACGAAGCTGAGTGTCTTGTGCGCGACGATGTGCTTCGGAGCGCTTGGATGTTCGCGGTTGGAGCCATGGACGCGTACTTTTGCGACGCGTATGTATCGTTGCTGGCGAGAACTCTACGGGGGAAGCACTTGCAACCAATATTAATCGTCCCGCCCTTCATCCGCGCAATCCAAATCCCCATTGGTTCGATTTTAACAACGTACCCCAACCGGACGAACTGGCGATGGAGGATGGCCGCCAGACAGATGATGGAGAGAGGCAGTGTGCTGTCGCTGGAAAAGGTAAAGAAACTCTTCAACCCTTTTTTCCGTGATGACCAGAAACTATTCGGAAATGTTATCGACTATTGGATTCAGTTGCCTGGGGCCACGGCCCGTTTGTTTGGAACGCCTCCAGATGTGTATGCCGCGATGCCTCTTGGTGCCCTCAAGGCCGCCGCTAAGAAGAATGCTCTAAGAACCTTGACACACAGACTTGGCAATATGATCCAGCGCCGACATGACTGCATTCACAATTGCGACAGACCCAAGAGCGTACCTCAGTGGGTGGGAACGCCGGGTTCGGTTAAGAACGTTATCCGCGACATTAACTTTTCGGTCACTAACTGCAACGCTCATATCAACACTGAGTTCGGACTGTTCCTTGACCGGATCGGTTGCAATGCCGTAACGAAGAACAAGCTCGGTTACTAAAAGCTCAATTCGCAATTGGACTCAAACACGAAAGGCTGATGATTTCGGTTTTAGGTTTCGAACGGCGAAGAAGGGGTTGTCATTCAGCAGCTCCGCGTCCCGTTTGCTAAGGACACAACTGTCACCTGTCAGATCAGGTCGAAAAACCCCTCTGAACCCTCGCACTCCAAGACCCATCAGATGGCCCTTGCGCTCTCTCTCGTCGTCCTCGCTAATGTTGTGGCCTAAGCCGAAGGCGTGGGCGAGTTCGTGCGCTATAACTCCATAAGCTGAGCCGCTAACGTCCCCTAAAGCTTTGCCTCGCCCGTTCCACGACAAGATGTTTTCCGTCATTGGCTGAGGAATGATCCAGGGAAAAGTCTTTCCGGCGTACCCCATATCGTTCCCCAACCATTCCCTATTCGTCAGCTTCAAATAGAGACTGCTCAAGTAGCAACGTTGCCGCTTCGTCTTGGCGAACACGCCGGAGAGTTCGTCGTTGTTAATTGAGTACACCTCAACGAAACACAGTTCGACATTGTCCTCTTTCTTTTGTCGGCCTCCGACGACTCTCTTGCTACTCTCGCGAGGATCTACTTCGAACTGTTTTTTTGTCTCCTCGCTATTAAGCTGATGAAAATCAAGAGCTCCTTCCTCATCAAAAGCGATCTCAAAGGTTTTCGGTCCATAGCCTAACCGATCCATCTCGACGGCGAAAAACCATTGAAGATCTTCTAAAATTTCGAGCGCGCGACTTTGCATCTCTGGCCAAGGTTCAGCATCGACGGGAACAATGTAGATGACTCGAACTGTATATGGCTTTTTAACCATCGCTTCTTTAGGACCAGCCATAAGTAGAGACTTCCCGGTTTTGGGGATGGTTACTTTAGGTATGCCGGCCTGACTGACGTTTGGAATGACTTTCATTTGCGCCCGTCTGTTGTAGAGCGCATCATCGCGAACGTTTGAACGAAGCTATGGATCATCGGTTCTACTTTTGGCTTTAATACATCCCAAACACCCAGAACAAAGAACACGATGATTGTTACTACTACCAAAAGTTCTTTTAATTCCAGCAAGACTTCCCGAGACAGTTTGATGACTTTCTTAAGCTCTACAAGATAAGCCTGTAGACGCCCAAGCGGTTTTTGCGGGATTTGAGTAGACATACGCTACGCTCCTTTTTACCGTTTCGCTACAAGTCCAAGGGCAACCACCACACGTCGTTAGACCTGTGGTGCTCGTACCCGTTGGACCGTGTAACGGTCTCGGTAAATGAAGCGCACGGATGCGCGAGAAGCTGGCGAGGACGTTTTGCGACTCTCCCAACGTTTCTTCGGGGTGATTAGCGAGGCTTAGACGACTAACTGATTGACCAGAGCGATCGGTCGCCGTCGTCATCGCCACGTCTATTGGAGCCGGAATTGTCGTACTGCTTGTTGCATTCTGAGGTAACTCACGAATAACCGTCTTGGGAGGATTAAATTGAGGTTGGGTTGGAAGTCCCGTTGATTCACTGACAGAAAAGCCCAGCGCGTCGATAATTGAGGAACGTAGCGTAGGAGCATTCCAACCAAATATGGTCGTGCTTTGCGATTCAATTATCTCACCACAATTACCATCATAAACATAGCTTGATGGCTCCGCTGTCGCTGTTAACCAAATCCCTGATTTATCAGGTAATGCTAAAAAACTTCCATTGACCTGAGCAGAGACGAGCGAGCGATTAACATTCGGTAAAGCAGATAATTCCTGAATATGTTCGCGAGAATGGTAGCTAGTTTGTATTCGGGCGAGCGTGACCACCGTGACAGCCATCCAAGTCACCATGGCTCCGGCCAAAACTAGGGCAAAGCGCTGGTGCATACAACCTCGATTAGCAACCAGTTTACTCCCTCCCCTTTTTAATAAGCAAGAATCTCGATATCTGTCGCGTTAATTATGGAGGAAATGCTCGGCGGATGACTTGAACATCCACAAAGTACAGACGTTGGCAGAGGTTGATTACTTCCGATGCGGTTATCGGACAAACCGTGACAGTTCTCTGGTGGGACTAAACCCTTGAGGTTCTGCTTCCTTAGATGAATATAGGAGAAGTTGGGATTGGCGGAGCGTACTAGTTGCACGCGACGTTTCTTTCAGATGAGCCCACACATTCCCCAAGCTCAAAAGAGAAAAGGCTATGCCTCTATGCTCTCCGCACAAAACAAACTCCTTTTGCGCGACACACGCTGAGGCGAGTGCGTCATCAAGTTTATTCGCCTGCACGAGTGAATCGGTCTGTGTTTTCAATGCATATGCGGCCCCCAGCCTGTAACCAACAGAACTGAACATGCTCCTCGCGGCTGAGGCAAGCTCGATCGAGAGACTGTAGTCGCCCGATTCGCGAGCTATTTCCGCCTGACCTCGAAGAGCCCAAGCTTCACCAAGCGGATGTCCAGCATTCGAACTCAATTCTCTAGAACGGCTAAATTCAGCGTCAGCCTTTTCAAAATCGTTGTGAACTCGAAAAATCTGAGCAATGCCTAATGATGCCCAGCATACGCCTTTAACATCCCCAATAGAACGAAACTCAAGCACCAAACTCTTGTGCGTCCTTAAAGCATTACGTGACCGGCCCGCCATTCTATCGAGTTCGGCTAGACCGGCGATGGACCAAAGCAGACACCGCCGATCGTTTGAGCGCGTGGCGGCTTCTGTCGCCGCTTTAAAGTGCGCAGCACTTAGAACATATGAGCCCTCCGCGCGCAGCACAGAGCCAATTCCCCAGTGCGCCCAACCTCGGGCCCATTCGATCCCCGAATTCTGTGCAATCAGGAGCGCCTTCGAAAAGAGCGCTTGCGCCTCACGTAGTCTGCTCAATCGACGAAGGCCCTCCGCCTGCTGACCTACCAGTTCAACAATCCTCCGCGGGTTTCCGACAGCGGTCGCCGCAAACTCCATATCGAGGAGCTTAATTGTATCTCTATATTGAAGGCCCGGTTCCTCAATTGAGAATCCGACAACTCTTTGCATTGTAATTACTCGCCAGCTAAACCACTTTGACGCAACAATTCACGGCAACTTTATGAGGGAAGCAATAGTTGCCATTTTCGTCGACCATCTTCCAAATTGATTCACAAGTACTTGGATACTGTGGGGCGGTAAAAGTTACCGAAATTCTAACTCGCTGACCTGGCTTTGTTAGGGGAATTGGTATCTGCGGGCTGTCCGGCACGAGGCCTCCTGGTACTGAATTCTCCTCGCGTAGAAGACGATCCTTCCACGTAGTCAATCCCGTATTTTCTATTTCCCAAGTCTTAATGAAACGATCATTCGTTCGTATTAGAGAGCCGTGCGGAACGCTCACGTCTGCGACAAACGCTGAGTCATCGTAGTGCTTCAGAAATGTATTTATTATGGTTGCAATGTCGTTCCTAGTGCGAAAGAAATCAATCCAATTTCCCTTTGTGTTCAGCCTAATCTCATCAATGAAGTTGAATATCGGTAAATGTTTTGAACGAACAAAATGCTGAGCTTTCCCCTGCGTATGTGCCTGCTTCGCATCCCACGTGCGTTGGTCCACGAGAACAAATCGAGGAATTTTTCTTATGTGGGCCTCACGAAACTCTTTGTGCGTGATTGAAATGGATTCTCCATTATCATTTACAATACGATCCCCATATCTTCGTTTTAACAGGAGTATGAAGTAATCGGCACGCGCAACGTGATCGAGGCAGAGATCGTAGGAATGCTTCGTCACGCGATCGGTTGGGCTAATGGGAAAATCTGGATGGTCACTGACGAGCATTTCGAAACGAATGCCTGGAACGCGCGTGAAGTTCTCCAAAAGCGAGCGAATGAGGGCGCGTTCAAGCTTCAGATCGTAAACAGTAGAACTTATGAATACTCGCTTATACCGCATTTTGTTCAATTCCCTATGCGACTGAGATTGCGTTGAAGAACTTCCATGTCGTTGAACGGAATTCTTTGATTCCCAATGATTTGAAATTGCTCATGTCCTTTTCCAGCCAACAGAATGGTGTCGCCGGGCCACGCAATTTCGCAAGCTCGTTGTATCGCCGCTTCTCTGTCCAGAACGATCACAACTCTCTCATTGGTTCGCGGTGGAAGATCTTCCATCATGTCACTTACGACAGCGAACGGATCTTCCAGACCGGGGTTGTCTGAAGTTAAGATCAAGAGGTCACTGTTTTCGTAGCCTATTTTGCCCATCAGCCGTCGCTTTTTCTTATCCTTGTCGCCACCACATCCCACGACGGCTATTACCCTCGTATTCGTTGTTTTCATTTCATTTAAATCCCGCAAAATATTGTTCAAGCCGTCAGGTGTGTGCGCGAAGTCAACAATAGCAGTAATTGCCGCCGCAGTGGGCGCAACCTCAAACCGACCGCTCACTGGTTCTACGGTAGGCAATATCTTTAGTAACTGGTCCTTGTCAGCACCGAGTAACACTGCGGTCGAATAGGCAGCTAACATATTGTAGGCATTGAATCTGCCTCGTAGCTTTAACCTGATTGCAAATCCCGCCATCTTTACGGACAACCCTGTTATTGCATTTTCAATCACTTTGCAGTTGAAGTCAGCAGCCGAGTTGAGACCATATGTCACCCTTTTCGCTAACGTGTTTTGAAGAATAACCCTACCCAGAACGTCATCAATATTGGTAAGCGCAAATGCCGAGTCGCTCAAACCATCGAAGAATTCCTTCTTGACCTTGAAATACGCGTCGAAGGTTTTGTGGTAATTCAAGTGGTCGTGAGTCAGGTTCGTAAATACTCCCCCCGAGAATACAAGTCCTTTAACCCTGTCTTGGTCGATTGCATGCGACGTAACCTCCATAAAACAGTACTCACACCCGACATCCACCATCTTCTTCATTAGGTGATTAATCTGAATAGCGTCCGGGGTAGTGTGAGTTGATGGGAGAATAACGTCATTGATTTGGTTTTGTATTGTCGATAAAAATCCCACGCTATGTCCAAGCGATCTGAATATCCTTGATAAGAGAATAACTGTCGTCGTTTTGCCGTTGGTTCCTGTTACTCCAACAACTCTCATGCGTTCCGATGGGCGCCCATAGAAGTTAGCGGCGATCTGGCCAACAACCCCACTGCTCCCATTCACCTGAATATAAGTAACACCAGAACAGCGCCTCGAAGGAAATCGGTCACAGATTATGGCCTTAGCACCTTTCGCTATAGCCTGATCTACAAAGTAGTGGCCGTCCAGCTCAACTCCCGTAATAGCAACGTAAAGACCGCCTGGTTCTAAGGTTCTAGGATCGAACGTTGGAGGGCCTACATCCATCTCCAACGTGCCTTCGAGCCTGACAAAGTTAACACCTTGAATGAGTTCTGTGAGTCTCATGTCCGGTACATCCGCGGCACGGGGAGAACGCCTGTTGACCCGATGTCCACTAAGGTCGCTCTCGTTGGTCAGTGGACTTGTTTTTGGTTGCGATAAGCGAGGAGGTCGCCAGGTTCGCACTTAAGTGTTTCGCACAGCCTAGCCAACGTTGTGAGATCAATTCGCGTCTGAGTGCCGCTCCAGAGTCGGTGACAGATGGCGTAGCCGATGCCGGTAGCCTTGGATAAGGCAAACGGATTATTCAGACCGGCCTCCCGCGCGGCCTTTCGTACCGTAAGGCTGACTTTTCCCATCGGCGATTGAGTTGCGCGCCTTGCCTATCACTATCGACTTGTGTTATATACCAGATGTCGATAGTAGTAGGCGCATTGAACAAAAGAAAAAACGTGCAAAGCCCTGAATTTCGGATTATAGAGTATGTTTTTTCGGAAGAGCTAATATAATCTTAGACCTTGAGGCTTGTGGAGGGAGTTCGTGAGCAAGAATCTGATAGATCAGTTGGACGCGGAGGCACCCGTTTCGGTTGCGACCGACACAGGCGAGGAATATCGACGTGCGAACGACTTGGACGGCAAGGACTGGACGCGATACTCCATCAGCATCTGGAATGACGTTCGGTGGACCAAAGAGGAATCACAACTTCACCACCCGGCAATGTTTCCCACCATGTTAATCGAACGGTTGATTCGGTGCTTTACCAACCACACGGAAACTCAAATTCTAGATCCGTTCATGGGCAGCGGTTCTACGCTCGTAGCCGCCAAGAATCAAGGCCGACAAGGCATCGGCTTTGATATCTATGAAAAGTACGCTGATCTTGCTCGTCAGCGTTTGAGTCAGATGCATCTGTATTCGGGTGATATACCAGAGGCGGTAATTCATCTTGCCGACGCGCGGCGGATGGGTCTTTACCTTGAGCCGCGTTCGATCGATTTTTGCGTTACCTCGCCGCCCTATTGGGATATCCTGACGCAGAAGCGAAGCGCTGATTACAAAGACACCCGCAACTACGGCGACTCAACAGACGATCTGGGGCTAATTGAGAGTTACGAACAGTTCCTAGGTGAGCTTGTCGAGGTCTTCAGAGGAGTCCATACGGCACTAAAGCCAGGCAAGTATTGCATCGTCAATGTCATGGATCTTCGCAAGAAGAGTACGTTCTTTCCGCTTCATTCCGACCTTTCAACTCGAATGCAGCAGATCGGGTTCGCCCTCGACGACATCATCATTTGGGACCGGCGACATGAATATAACAATCTGCGCTGCTTGGGCTTTCCGTATGTTTTCCGGGTGAACAAGATCCACGAGTACCTCTTAATCTTTCAAAAGCCGAAAGGGCATGTTTTAGAGACCTAGGTCGTCGAAGATAGTTTTCCTCTTCACCGTTGCCGGGATGCCCAGCGCTAGCCACGGACACGAGGCCTTCAGTTCTTCTCCAACCTGTTCGAACTCACTCCAAGAGATTGTGAATGTGGTCGGTTTCAAGAGAGGCCACGCCTTCACCATATCCAGTAGCACACGATAGGCGTCCGGATCAATTGTGATATCGAACTCTTCGAATAGAAACTCGCCAAGCGTTCGCATCATGCCCAAATGAATATTCACGTGCGGCGTGCCGCTACCGCCGGCTTGCAGATTTGTGTCGCTAGCTAGTCGATACATGGCCGTGATGTTGGAGCACCAGTCCATGACAATGAGCCGTGGGTGATACGGTGTTGCGAAACACAAAGCTAAGTCCGATTTAGGATAGTTTGTCGTGTACACGTCCCAAGCTTCACGCTCGATTTCGCCGATGTCATGCCGCTGCAGACTCTGAAGGCCGGCACTTTCGCGAATGACTTCAATCTGCCGTTGCTTGAAGACGGGCGTGACGCTGGCTTTGGTGTCGACTAGAAACAGTCGCTGTGGGTTTGAAGACTTGTGCAGGATGAAATCAGGGGAATACTTAATCATCAATGCCGCAGGGTACTTTTTGGCGATCAGCTTCTTGAGCTTGGCCTGGACCGTGGCGGCGCCCTTCAGCATAACCGGTGATCCAAAGGGATAGCTTTCAATGCCATGCTCGCGCAGAAATGGCCGGAAGGAATCGTCAAGCCTTCGGGTCATATCGATGCGATCAAGAAAGCTATGCGTTCCCGGCACGTTTTCCCTTCGTTAGTTGTCTGAATTGCCAAATAGATCAGTATCGCTATACAAGCGTTCGCGCACTTCATCCGGCATTTGACCTTTTATCCACGGGCAGGACACCTTGATGCGGCGAAGAGCATTAGTGAATTGACCCCAGTTAATGCGGCCTTTGGGTTTCTGAATCGGCCACTCTTTTACGACATCGACGAGGGCTTGATAGGCGTCCGGGTCCACATCTATGCCGAACTCTTCCTTCAAAAACACGTCAGGCGTTCGCATCATGCCTAGATGTATGTTGGTGTGAGGAGTCTGACTCCCGCCGGCTTGCAGGTTCCTGTCTTCTGCAAAACGATAGAAGGGCTGTATACGCGAGCACCACTCCATGACAATGAGACGCGGATTGTAAGGCGCGGCAAAACATATCGCGAGACGATCACTGGGGAACATGTTTGAATAAACATCCCAAGCCTCGCGCTCAATTTCTCCGACATCGCCGCGTTCCAGACCGGCGAAGCCGGCGTTGAGGGCAAGTTCGCGGAGCTTCTGGATGGGTCCTTCAAAGAACATTGGCACCAGACTCGCTTTAGTGTCGAGGAGAAAGGGCGCCTGCTGGATTTCATCAAAATCGCAGATGTAGTCTGGCGAGAATTTCAACATGAACCCGGCTCCGTACTCCTCGATTGAGTACTTGCGAACCAGCAGGCGTTTCAACGACGCTCGCATCGCAACGGCCTCTTTCAAAACGACGGGTTGTCCAAACTCATAGCAGGTAATGCCATGCTCCGCCAGAAACGGTTTCAGCGCCTGATCAAGATCCTTCGTCTGATCCATTCGGTCCAGAAAGCTACTCATCAGTTCCTCTCACTTGGCCCGGTACTTACAAATGGGGCGGCACTCACAGCGAGTGCAAACGCTTCCAGGTGTCGCGTCAAACCGCTTGTCCCGAATCCCTTGAACCACGCTAGATAGATTCGCCCTACCTTCAGTGATAAAGGCTTCGTCGATCGGCGCTTCAACACTGGTGTCGTGTTCGATGTAATGCAGCGTAGCTTTGGATACGTTAAGATCCAATTGCTCGCGCGCAGCCAGAGCGTAAATCTGCATTTGAAAGTCGGTCCGGAGGTACTCGTGTGGCCTTCCTGTTTTCCAATCGATGATTTCCACGGCGTCCGGGGTCTCCGATTGAACCAGCAAGTCGATGCGTCCGCGCACCACCGCTCCGGGAATTCCGTAATCAAAAGGGAGTTCGACATCAACCGTTTTGCTAATCCAGTCTTTCTTCTCATGCGCATACGTTTTGAGCGCGCTGACCACCGCAGAGATCCGCCGCTTCATGACATACGGCGGCAATTGACTGCCCGTCAAGTGCAGATGCTCATGGAAGAGCTGTTCGATTGCTTCATCGCCCAACTCAACGCCGCTCTTACCTTGCTCATGAATGAGGCGTGCCACTAAGTGGACGGCGCGACCGAGAGCAAAGAACGGGTTCGGCGGAGTCGCTAGGCCATATTCTTTGAGCAGCAGATAGCGGTACGGACACGTTAGGTAGTACTCAAGCGACGAGTATGAAGTCACTAGCGGCATGTCCGTTGTCGGACTCAAACCCGCCCGCTCTGCCACAATTGGGCTATCAGTCAACGTGCTTATGGCGGATGACGCTTCGGTAAGAAAGACCGAAGGACTTACCGGTTTCTTGAGTCCGATCTCACGCGCGCACGTCATGAACAGGTAATCCTGGGGACGCGTCGCACCGACATAAAACAGTCGCCGCTCGTCATCAAGGCCCGTCGAATATCGAGCTGCATCGAACAGATCGTTGTCGAGAAACCAACGTTCGCTCATCCTAGATAACGGAAAACGACGCTCTACTAGCATCGGCATAAACACAACCCGGAATTCCAGACCTTTCGCTTGATGGACAGTGAGAACTTGAACCGCGTCAGCCTCGACGTCCAGTGGCGTGGCCTCGTCAAAGCTGCCGCTGGCGTACACGCTGAAGTATGCGCAGAGTCGGTGAATGCGTCTGGTTTGTTCAATCTCGTCAAAATCGCGAACGATCTCAGTCAGTTTGCATACATTGTAGAAGATGGAAGGATCGTCCGTTTGAGTCAGGAGTCCGAGTTTATCGATTACGGTAAGCACGATTTCAAGTGTCGTATCGAAGTTGCCTTGTAGATAGGACTCGTACAGTTCCAGTACCACTTTGAGAGAATCGAGATCAGATTGATCAAATCCGAGAGCTTGCCAGTCCGAGGGAATAAGTGAAGACACCTCTCTCTCGTCAGTTGCCAGCGGCTGAGTATTTACGGTGAACAGTCCTGAGAGTTCCGCCAAGTGCTGCACTTGTAAAGGCTCTTTTGCGATGACCTCTAGGACGCCCCGGAGCTTTTGAATCACCGGCTCGCGGAATAAGCTGCGATCTCCTTTAGAGACATAGGGAATCCCAGCATTCTTCAAAGCTTCAAGATAAAGCTGGCCGTACGAAGCCAGAGAACGCATGAGGATGGCGATTTCGCCATAGGAATTTAGCTTAGCGCGAAGCTCCTTAATCTTATTGATGATGAAGTCGATTTCATCTTGTAGTTTTGCGTACTGGCGCGCTTCAACCACGCCGCCAGTGTCTTTTGCCTGAATCTCCTTAGGCAGACGCGAAGTTGACTTCGCGACGATCGCTTTCGATGTGTTGACGATGTTGGACCGACACCGTAAGTTCACTTCAAGCGGAAACACCGCATCCCGTGGAAGTGAGTGTGCCAAGGTGATGATGTTTCGAACATCAGTACCGCGAAACTGATAAATGGCTTGGTCATCGTCACCGACAACACACAGATTAGCCGTTTGGGCCAGGTGTTCAATTAGCCGCTCTTGCAAAGGGTCGACATCCTGATACTCATCGACAAATAGCCACCTGAATTTGTCTTGAACTAACTCTCTGAATGGCGGGTGCCGCTCAAAACTGCCGACCGCCAATCTGAGGAGGTCGGCAAAATCGAAATAGAGGTTCTCGCGAAGCGTATTTTTGTACGAAGCAATGATCTCGGCAAGGAGCGGGTTGCGCGATGCGATGACATCGAGCGACACGTCTTCCATCTTTACGATGTCGATTGTGGTCTGCAGTTTTTCTAACGTGTCGCCTCGTTTTGAGGTTGGCGACAGTTCTTGGATTCGCCAATCGTTCCAGACTTTGTTAAGCAGAACGAATTGGCGGCTCTGATCGAGGACGCTGAAATCATCGGCATTTAATGGATCGACTAATTTGATCAGTTCGAAACAAAAAGCATGAATTGTTCCGATGTACATCTCGGAAACGGCCTGTTTCCGCTCGATCAGGCGGCTTAGTTCCGCGCGAAGCTTGTCTGCGGCAAGAACGGTAAAAGTGATCGCCGCAATTTGACTAGCCTCGGCTTCACCTTCGTTAATCAGCCGGGCGATTCTTCGCGTCAGCGTGGTCGTCTTGCCAGAGCCAGCGCACGCCAGAATGCACATCTTTGGCGCATCTGAGTCAACCGCATTCTGCTGGGCCTCGGACAGTGTCCAGGTCATAACCGCCAACCGCCATTGGAGAGTTCTTCAATCGCTGCCTTCGGTGGGACGTACTTGAAGCGAGAGGTTAAGCACTCAATAAGAGATTTTGAACGACCTTTTTCGTCAATCCACCGGCATTCGATTCTCGTTGCCTTACCGCTCTTGCTAGTCTTCAAGAGCAGTATGTCACGCGGATAAAATTTCTTGTACGTTGCTCTCGCTTCATCTGTCAGAGAATCAAGATCATCCATTACTTTGATGAAGAAAATTCCGTGGACCATTTTGTGATTCATCACAAAGAGATCCGGCAGGTGACGGAGCACCTGACTCACTTCGGTCTTCGCAAAGGGACCACTAAGGCGTTCTCGGAGCTTTGAATAGGGAACGGCACGATCGAAGTGGACCGGTTCCGAGTGATAGCCGAGCTTTTCAAGTACTGTGCGAAGTTGCTCAATCATCGAACTTGGCGCTCCCCATCATGTTTAAATTACAGAGTTAGATAGTTCCCGGCGAGCCGAGAACACCTAGAGACCCTTCGACTGCTGGGCGAACTCTTATGCGTCGGACTTCCCTGGTCAATGTCCGTGCGATTGATAGGACTACAATCAATAGCCAGGATCAATGTCGAGGCTGCCGTCCGCCAGTCACTTTTCACACCTCTCACACCCTCGGTGGATCAGTTCAAAAACTCAATCTTGAGGACGGGGTGAATTTCGAGATGATTTGGCGAGTCACCGATCGGATCGTTGGGATGCTTCTTGTCAAACATGGCCGGTCCGGTTATGCGAACACGGGCGCTCGCATCCTTCGGATTACCCGTCGCCGTAAATCTCCCATCGAATGCAAGTCGAGCGGCCGTTATCATCTCTTTTAACTTTCGCGGTGTCTTGCTCAGGCAATCCGGAGCTGGAATCTCCACGACCATCGTGTTGCCACTGCTATCTCTAATCGCTAAATGGTAGTCCTCGTCATCTTCTTTGATGAACTTGAAGAGAGTCCCTTCTATCTCCCAGATTGTGGTTTCAATTCCCGTAACTCGATTGAAGTCTGGCGGCAGTTTTCCCTTAAAGGGATTATCGAGAGCAGCAAGTGTTTTGATGTCAGTGTGTTTTGGTGCCTTGAGCGGACCGGTAGTTTTGGCGTTCTTAAATAGGAATTTTGCGTGAGGGTCCTTAGCGACTTTGACTGCCCACCGTTCCTTGCCGCAGAGAAACGCCGTGCTCGGGAAAACAAGCAGAGCGCTCAGCACTAAGAGAATGAAGAACCCGCGCGAGAGTTTCATGGGCCTGAGCCTCGTTATCCGTTTTCTCCGAAACGAAGGGCTTATACCATAGCCACGAGCCTCGGCAAAGTAAAATGGCCGCGCAGTAACCATACTGGCACTCACAGGGGTCTCGACTTCAGTGTAAAATTCTCATGGCTCGTGGATTTCAACATGGATATATAACGGTGGGCCGTGAGCCGGCCACATTGCCCTAGGGTCAGGCAATTCCTTCAGGTGTCGAAGACCGGGCCGAACTCTCAAAGATTTATGGTTGGCGAAGCAAAACGGGTGAGGCCCTCCCACAAGCCTCACCCTTAGGCTACGTGTCCTCACCCCACGTAACCACTACGCCCACCGGGGAGGCAGGCGCGGCCACAGATTATTCACAACCCGAGGAAAGTTGCAATCCGCCGGACCAATTGTGTTGCGCAACACAGACGGCGGAGTCGCTTTACATATATTCTTATGCGTTAAGGGACCTGAGTCGATACCGTGCCGCGAGGCGAAATCGCTGTGAATTCGTTAATGAACAACCAGCCAGATAAGCAAAGGATTGACGAGCAGCTATTGCCGTATCTTCAGGCTACAGACAAGTCAGAAACTCAAGAGCACCTGAATCGACTGTTAGAGAAAGCCCGCCCAATTGTTTACCGTATCGCGCGTACCGTAAGGGTTGGCGCCAACCAGAGCGTAGCACCTTTCAGCACCCAAGACATTTTTGGTGATGTTTGCGTGCAGCTTATCCAAAAGTTGCGTGCTTGTAAGAATGATCCTCGTCAGCATCCGATTTCAAATTTCTCCGGTTTGGTCGCAACCACTACATCTGCTGTCTTTGCCGATTTCATGCGTGGCAGGGATCGTCAGCGACGAAGTCTCTATCAAAAGATTCGGCGACTAATTACCGCTAATCCCGAACTGGCAACTTGGAAGGACGATGATGGCTCGTTCGTGTGTGGCTATGCCGCGTGGCGCTCCGTCGGCGTTATTTCGGCACCCGTCCCGGCGCAAATGAAACTGGACTTTCAGTCGGATCAGTTTGAGCGACCAACTAAGCGAAACACTGCCGAGCTGATCTTACTTGTTCTGAACAATGTCGGCCGTCCGATCAAGTTCGATGAATTTGTAGACCTCGTGAACATCGCCAGTGCCGGCGTTCAGGTTCAGACAATCAACATAGACGACGAACACTTCGTGCAATCGAGTCCGTTGGTTTCCTATCAGCCGGATTTTATCGGCGGCCTGGAGAATCAGCGACTGCTGAATCGTCTAATCGCTGAAATAGGGACACTCCGCGTAGAACAACGGAAGTCGCTGCTGCTGAATATGACCGATAGCCATGGCTTCGGCATTGAATGGTTTCTTTTTACGCAGATCGCTACAGAAGAGCATCTAGCAAATTTGCTGGAAGTTTCGATTGAGCAGTTCAGGAAAATGCTGAACGATCTGCCGATGTCAGACGCGCAGATTGCGCGGGAATTGGGAATCGGCGAGTCACAAGTAAGGCATATGCGCAGGGCGGTACGAGAGCGCCTGCAAAGACGCCGGCAAGCGTTCCTGGGAGAAGGCGGTTCTGATTCGATGAGGTTGAAATGAACGCACATCTTTCAAATGAAATTGTCGAACGGTTTCACAATCAGTCATTAACGGTTGGAGACCGCGGAGTAATTTACGATCACATTCTCGGTTGTGAGACTTGCCGCCGACGAGTGGTAACTGCTCAAACCGAAGCTGTCGCCGTGCAGGCGCTTAGTAACGATTTACTCCCCCAAGAATGCGACGAACCATATCACCTCGATCCACCTACCATCGAGGCGTTCGTTGACGATAAGCTTGATGCTTTGGACCGCAACACAGCGAAACTGCATTTGGAAGACTGTGCCGAATGCTCCGATGAAGTAATAGACCTTCGTGAATCGCTTGCGACGATGAGAGCGGCCTCGCGGGCGGCCGAAGTAAGCATACCGGCGCCACCGCATGCGAGGTTTTCAACTCCAATGAGGGTTGCGGCTGCAGTCGCAATCGTGTCATTTGCAGCAATCGCGTTCTTCGTTATCTGGAGGTTGAAATCTACAACTACCGAACGCTCGCCTGGTCGTGACATCACGGTTCAGAATCAACCAACTCCAGCGCCTTCCCCTTCAGTTATAGCACCCGGATTAGCACCATCACCCAACCTCGGTGCTAATCCGAACGGCGTCAATGAAGGACCTTCCCAACCGCCGAAAGAGACGATCGCTAGTCTGAAAGACGGGCCAAATCAAATTGCCCTCGACAAGTCCGGCAATGTAAGCGGAGTGGAGTCGTTGCCGTCGGAGTCACGAGTTGCCGTGAAGAGCGCTTTGGAAGGAGGAGAACTAAATCGGCCCGAGGTTCTTGATGAAGTAGCAACGCCGCAAGTCTCCGTCCGAGGCCCGAACGAGGATGAAGAACCAATTAAGATTGCCTATCCAACCAATGCTGTTATCGCGGAGGCGAAACCCAAGTTTCGATGGGCAGCTTCCAAAACCGCTGCTGCTTATCGGATTGAAATCGCGGACGAAGGATTTCACCAAGTCGCTAAGAGTCAGGATTTGCCCGCTAGTACGTTAACGTGGACACCAACGTCACCATTGAAGCGAGGAATGGTTTACACGTGGACGATTCGCGCTGTGAATCAGAACGGAGAGTTATCTTCGGTCACGTCGCAAGGAAAATTCAAAGTTCTTGCTGAAGATGGAAACAGGAGACTTAATCGACTAATGATTACTTCGCAATCTCATCTTGCGTTGGGATTGTTTTATGCTCGGGAAGGAATGATCGCGCAGGCGGAACGCGAATTCGGTGTTCTGGTCAAGGAAAATCCTGATTCGTCCGTCGCGAAAAGGCTATTGTCTGAGGTTCGTTCTTGGCGAAAGCGCTGATTGATTCTTCCCGAGTACAATAAACCCCGCCCAAAAGTAAGGATGACGATAACGCGGATCTTTCATAACATTGAGGGCGGCTTGTTGAAGAGCCGTAGCCGTAGTTTGGGACTGAGCGGATGATTCTTCCTTCAGCCTTTTGTGAAAGTCGATCATCAACTTAGCTGTACTTTCCGAATTGACCTTCCATTGGCTCGCGACCATTGTGGGAACTCCAGCCACAAAGAAAGCCCAGGACATTCCTATCATCCCTTCGCCAGCGCCGATTCGGCCTCGCGCTGTTTGACAAGCCGATAGCACAACTAGATCCGCGCGAATATTTAGTTGCATGATTTCACGCGCCTCGAGTAGTCCGTCATCAGTTGGATCGTTTTCAGCGCGAGCCATTACCAGCCGTGAATACATCGGACTCGCGTCGTCCAAGATGCCGTGGGTAGCAAAATGAATGATGTTGTATTTTGAGGCCTCTGACCGAAAGACGCTTTTGCGCGCACTACCACCAATCAAGACACGACTTGAAGAGCCCCATATGCTCTTGAGCGCACTTACTTCTGTCTCCGAATCAGGCAATGGCCCAAGAACTTCGCCCCGATATGTTGCTTTAATATTCGCAGCGACCTCGCCAGATACCGTCGGATTACCGAAGGCAAGCAATGACGTTGAAGAGTCCGACTTCTTCCGAAGAGACATTTGCCTAAGCACACTCAAAGACGGAGCGTAAGATATTGCGTAATCCTCAAGCAGATAGTGTCCATCCCTTGGCTCTAGAGCTTGGAAGGGAAGGTCCCACAAAATCCCGTCGGGAACAATGCAAAGAGATGTTTTACCCCTCAACTGCTGTTCAGCGGGTTTCAATAGCAAGTCATACAGTTTACGAGCGTCATCAGCAAAGCCTGCTTGGGCTGTAATGAGATCTCGGAAGGCACGAGTGCCGCTTGCAATGTCGCTGGGAGCTGCTGCGATTGGATACACGCGCAAGACTGGCAAACCGCTATCGCTTTTCGTCAACACCAGTAAGTATGTCTTGGATTCGGTAATGGCGAATTCGAGAAACGCTGTGTTCGCGTCGGACAACAGGTTGATATCGGACATCGATGCGGGCATTGCCCGATTCGTTCTTAGCTCTGGATGAGCGGCGTAGAGTGAATTTCGGAAAGCTTCATATCGAGTGCGTGCTTGTTTCAGTTGCTCGTCTAAGTCCTTAAGGACCCTCTCGTCTGATTTTGCCTTACCATTTTCGTGGCTTATTTTATTATTCACATCTACGACTTTTTGATTAATTCCCCTTTCTTCTTCTCTTTCCCGAGCTGACATTACTCTGGCAAGGTCGAGTCTTCCTGCGCCGAAGACATCGAGGAGCACTCTCGCCTTGGCAGATTCGGCTATCAGAAGCGCTTGCTGATTACTCTCATCCTTATTTTGAGAGAGAAGCATGTCCACGACTTCGTGAAACGGCGCGACCTTATCTTCGAAGAAGAGTTGGCGTTCATTCTCTAGCCCTGCGACTTGATTGCGCATCTCTTCAATCTGCGCCATGGCCTTCTTAAACGTCTGCATCGCGAGTTCATTCTCACCGCGATCGCCGTAAGATTTACCCAGTTCGGTCAACGCTAGATATCGAACATTCTTCAAACCCAACTGTTCCGCCAGGCTAATCGCTTCTGTTGCGTTCTGAATCGATTTCGTCGGGTCACCGTTTGCACGGCTGACTTGCGATCGTCGCCATAAGAGTTCCGCAATACGAGCGTTGTCACGCATCCCTCGTGCGCTAGACAGACCAGCGTCCAGCGCGCTTAAGGCATCCTGATATTTGCGCTGGGCGGAATACACGACTCCCATTGCTTCTTGAATCAATACTAGTAATTCCGAATAATTGATCTGTTTGGCGAGATCGAGAGCAAGATTAAGATTGGTCAGTGATGACGGATACTCACCGATGAGCTGATAAGCCACACCAAGATTCAAGAGCAAGTCCGCCTGCTTAAACCTGTCGTTACAATCCCTAGCGAGAGCCAAGCCTTTTTGGAAAAAGTCGATCGCTTTAGCATAGTCCCTTTGGTTAAGGTAAAGAATGCCGTAACTGTTGGTGATTCCCGCAGCTCTCGATCTCTCGCGCGATTGGATTGCCAGGGTCATGCTTTTTTCGAGGTACACGAGCGCATGCAAATAATCAGCCTCATCAGAATAGGTTTGGCCTATGTCCCAAAGGTCATCTATGAATTTGAATTGATATTTCTCTCGATTCGGGTCGATTACTTCAAGGGCTCTTAGCGACTGCTGAAAATACCGTCGGGCTGCTTCATAATCGCCGCTTCGCTTCGTGACGTTGCCCAGATTGGCGAAAGCTGTTGCAGTTCCATATTCATCTGGCCAAAGGCTATCGAACTCCTTTGCACCTTTGAATGATTCGGCAACGTCGAGGCTGTCTTGAGAAGACTGGTAAGCCTTTACATAATCAGCTGCGAAGATGTACAGCGTGCCTAAATCGGCAAGGACATAGATTAAGTCTCGCCGTGCCCCTGCTATTTCGAGGTATTGCTTGCTGCGTTCATAGCTGAGAATTGCATCGCTGATCTTTCCTTCACCAAATTCGTACCAACCGAGCTTGTAGTAAGCGAGGCCAGCGAGGCGTTTATCATTTAGCTTTGACGCGATCTGCAGCGCCTCAGCATAAGCAGCCGATGAAGAAACTGCGCGGGCATCCCCGAGAGACACGACATCCTGCCACAGGTCCTTACTGACGAGATCCCTGTGATTATCTAATAGTCTATCGCTGCAAGCCAGATCATTACCGCACCCGCGCACTAACGCTGACGCAAGCTCAGTACGACTTGTTATGTCAGAGGAACCGAGTTGCTGCGCGGTAACAGCGGCCGACAGAAGACAAAGCAGAATGGTGCACCGTAGCAACATACTAGCCGTCGCCGGATCGGCGCCTAGATATTTTCAAAGCGTTGAAAACGAGTTATAGGCCGCCCCAGCACAACCACATAAATAGCAGCCATAAAAAGTAAGCCCACTCCGCATCTGTCATGGTGCCTGAACTGGAAGATGGACCACCTGATTTGCTAGCGGACGTCCCCTGCGGACCCCCACTTGTATCGGCGCGAACACCGACGGACGCGCCAGCGCCAAACATAAGAGTCGCTCCCAGAGTAAAGGTCGCGATACTACGTCTTAGTTTCTTCATAGGGCCTCCATTGATGGTAGTTATTTCAAGACGAACTGTTTTACAAACATAACGGTCTCGTATAGCTGTAGATCTAGCGTTGGCTGAGTGAAGTCGTGCCCTTCATTCTTAGCCAGGATGTACCAAACAGGTGTGCCGCTCTTTCTTACGGCTTTCACGATTTGGTCAGCTTCGCTGGCTCGCACACGTGCGTCATTCTCGCCTTGCGCGATCATTAAGGGACGCTTGATTTTTGCTGCGTTGGTTAGCGGAGCAATCCGATCAAGAAAGGCCCGCATCTGCGGGTCACGCTCATCCCCGTATTCTTCCCGCCAGCGCTCGCGTAACCAGTCCTCGGTATGTTCTAGGAAAGTGGCAATGTTGCTAGGACCGGATAGCGACTGAGCGGCACTGATTCGATCGCTGTAGTTCGCTGCTACAGACAGCGCGATATATCCCCCATAGCTTCCGCCCGTAACCATCACTCGGTCGGAATCTAGATACGGCTGCTGTTTGATCCAATCGAGTAGTGCAGCGATATCCTGCACAGCGCCTTCTCGTTTGTAACCATCATCGAGCCTTAAAAACCCCTTGCCGTACCCAGTTGAGCCCCGTACGTTTGGGTAGATCTTTGCTATCCCCATTTCAGTGATGAAGTAATTGTCTGGGCCATTGAACTCCGGTCGTGCTTGATTATCGGGACCGCCGTGAATATCAATAATGACTGGCCGTTTACCAGCGAATTTTGATGGAGGCCGATAGAGTAAACCTGAGATTTGGCTACCGTCGAAACTCTTCCAGTGGATCAATTCCGCTTCGGAAAACTTATCCACATCAATTCCGTTGCTGCTGCCTCTTAGCCAACGACTCAGCTTGCTCGTGCGGGCATCGATGGAATAAATATCCCACACAGAACGAGGCGACGAGAAAACAAACGCAAAGTCGGCGTTGTTATTATTCCAACGCAGATTCGAGATGACTCCTGCGTCGGGCGAAGGCAAATCTCGATACTTGTTAATGGCCGTATCTAATAGATGCAGACGACTAACTCCGTCTTCATTGCTGATGAATGCGACGTTCTTCCGATCAGGCGATATCTTGAAGTCCTCGATGTTCCACCGGATTGCGTCGGTTAGGTAAGTAACCTGCCGGTTACTAAGATTGAAGTATGCGAGCCGCAAGAACTCAGAATCCCGATCAGTAGTTAGATAGACGCCTTTACCGTCGGCGCTGAATTGTGCGAAATCGACGGAGACCCTTTCCTTTCCGTCTTTCGGTGTAAGCAGCGTCTTCTCACCCGATGCCAAATCGATCGTGTAAAGGTAACTCTCATTAGTCGAGAGCCAGTTGTAGAAGACGGCTTGTCGATCATCGGGCGACCAATCGAAAACCTTGAGATACCCACCACCGTCGGCTGGTGCGAGCAAGTGCGTGCTTGAAGGATCGTTTGGGTTGACTACATACAGATCGACATCAGTGTGGTTGCGCCGATTGGATGAATAGATGACGCGATCGCCTCGGTTAGACCATACAGGTTCTGTATTTCGAGACTTGCCATCCGAGACGAGTGTGCTTTTTTTCGATGTCAGATCGTACGCATACAACTGAAACAGCTCGTTGCCGTCCGTATCTTTGACGTAAACCAAGGATGTCGCTTGAGGTGAGTAATAAACGTCGTAAACGTTGCTTGGAATAAAGGTGTGGACCTTGGGTGCGTCTCCGGGCGTTTCAACGGTTGATACTGAAGAATAGTTTTGGTTGATCGCCTTAGCCCACAGTTCGCGCTTGGAAGGGTTCCAGCCAGCTAATCCATATGCTGACATGCGCGTGTAGGGGCTAACCTCACGGATCAACGCGGGAGGAACGGTAGGAATTGAATCGGAATCGCGTGCAGCGTTGGAACCCTGCGCGAGCGTTAAGTTGCTATTTAAACAGACCAGCAGCGAAAGAGTGACTACTGCGCCCCAGCGTTTTCTCTGAAGAGAAACCACGACCAAACCCCTCGACGACTTTCAGTTCTCTGGTTAGCTTGTGATGCCCGGGTAGTCTGTCGGGGAGACAGTTTAAACCCAAACGGCATTTAAGCAATAGGAAAGATTACACATTCCATCGACGCAAGTCTGTGTTGCGCAACACAATTGTGCCCCCTTTTTTGGCTATTTTTGGGGGCTCTCAAAAATTTTTCAAAAAAATTTCGATCCGGTACGAGCAAAACGGGATTTGTGCCGACATACATATATAGGGGACGAACTTTTCGGTTGGGGATTCGGCATTCCTGAACGCCATGAAAATCGGTCCGAGAATGGGAAATCGCTTGCTGAAGACTCTGTCGGCCGTGGAGTACGGCCGGCTAAGCCCAAGGCTGCGCATGGTCCATCTGCCCACAGGAGAGGTCTTGTATAACGCTGGCGACCGCGCCGACTTCGTTTATTTCCCGATTAGCGGAGTCGTGTCGCTATTGTCCACAACTGAATCGGGCGAGGTCATTGAGGTAGCAATGGTCGGAAGTGAAGGCACGACCTGTCTTCCCGTAATTACGCACCAACAAGAAATGCCCTACCGGCTACTTGTACAAATTGCCGGTCACGCCTTAAGGATCGAAGCCGACACCGTGCGTAAGGAATTCGTTCGGGGCGGGCGACTTCACGATCTTCTCATCTGTCACACGCACTCGCTCTTCTCAGAAATCACGCAATCTGCTGTGTGCAATCGGTTTCATTTGGCCGAAGCTCGTTTCTGCCGCTGGCTTCTGTCGATGCAAGATCGAGTTGGATCTGAACTGCCGTTAACACACGAAATCATTTCCTACATGCTTGGAGCGGACCGTTCCAACGTGAGCCGCATTGCCAAAACGCTGCAAGGCGGCGGGTCGATTCGTTACAAGTACGGCTCAATCACAATTCTGGACCGCACGCGTCTCGAAGCGGCCTCATGCGAGTGTTATCGAGTGGTGAAGCAGAGCGTAGCGCAGTGTCTCGCGGTGTAGCCGTGAGTAAAAGGAGCAGTAACTCAATCATTATTAAAAGGCGACAAATGAGCTTCGGAACTTCAGCATTGCCGTTTAAGAACAATGGGATTATCGGCAGCTCGCCGGTAATGAAGACTCTTGACTGTCAAATCGCTACGGCGGCTCGCAGTGATCTCACAGTTTTGATAACCGGCGAGTCAGGCACCGGCAAAGAGTTGGTCGCGCGCGCAATCCACAATGCAAGCGGGCGAGTGGCAGCTCCTTTCGTTTCATTTAATTGCGGCGCCATCACTGAAACTCTTTTGGAGTCGGAGTTGTTTGGTTATGAAAAGGGCACGTTCACAGGCGCAACTCAAAGCCGGCAAGGATTATTTGAGGCTGCAAACGGCGGCACCATCTTCCTGGATGAAATCGGAGAGATGGCCACCGCCTGTCAGGTAAAGCTATTGCGAGTGCTGCAGGAGAGTGCCGTGCGTCCCATCGGCGCACATTTAGAGATTCCGGTTGACGTGCGGATAATCGCGGCAACGAATCGTCATATCCCGCAAGAGATCGCACTCGGCCGCTTTCGCCAGGATCTCTTCTACCGAATTGCGGTCTTGACAATCACCACGCCGCCTTTGCGGGAGCGTTCCTCGGATATTCCCTTGTTAGTGGAACACTTTCTCGCCGAAGCCGCCAGGAATATGAAACGCTCGGTTCCCGGAATTGAGACTGATGCAATAACCGCGCTTTCCCTCTACACGTGGCCCGGCAATGTGCGACAGCTTCAGAATGTCGTACAACGTTTGGTGGCCAGCCTGAATAACGGACACAAAATTCGGACGTCGGAAGTACATGAAGCCATGGAGGCATCCAGCCTCTTAAACCTCGGACCACAGATTCCGATGATCTTCCGGGAGACCGACTCGCTCGATGATTTCATGGATCGAACCCTGCTTGGCCTCTACGATCACTTCAAAGGATTGACAGGGAGTCATATTGAGGCTGCGCGATTAATGGGAACTCATAGGAGTGCGCTTTACAAACGCATCAACAGCGCGCGAAAGCGACTTAGTCGAAATGGAGACGCATCGGACGAGGACGGCGAATATCGCAACTAAGCGTTTGCTTCTAATGGCGAGAGAAATGAAAGCTGGACCCTCGCCTGCAGCCGGACTGCTGATGTGCCCTTTCAGGCTCTCGTACAATTCGTTTGTCAGCCTAAAGTCCGACGCAGCGCAGGCTTCACGATTTGAAGCCCATCCATAACCTTGACTTTCGGAACCGACGATCGCTCATCCGGTTGAAGACTAAGATTGAAATTTCACCCAGCGGCTGCGAGATCTCGCAAAGCCGCCAAGAATTGAAAAAGCTGATTCCACTCAGTCTGTCGTCTTTTGATATGAAGGATTAATCCACCGTTCCTCATGAACGCTAACCATTGGGCCATAATAATCAAATCTGAATCCACCTTAGATGCCATCACTAAGTACGGGATTAACAACTTCATTGCTTCTACCTGATGAATCCATAGCTCTACCGGTGAGGCAAAGATCTCGGTGAGTTTCGGGATCTCGTCAAACAGAGTCCGGCTGGGTGGAAACTGTCCAGCCTTGCACGCAATGCACACGAGCTTTTGCGGACTGAACGGTTTTAGCCACTCAGCAAACCCTCGCCAAGGCGTCTCGCTTAGTTCGGGCGCGAGACTAATTACAGAACTATTGCTGTGGGCTATCACAACCACCAACTTAATGCCGCGATACTTTTGTTTGTAGTCGGCAAAGTTATCAACCATGTCTTGCTTGGAACGAACTAGGGCCACTTCAACAGTGAATTTCTTTGGCAAAATCCGCACGATGTTGTGAAGGTCCCGCGCAACTGAGAGGCGCTGGCTGGCTAGTTTGTTTGTATCGCACTCCAATATCAGCAATGAGAGGAGCGGTAGTCTAGATGCTTTGGCTGTCTTCGCCGGCATGGACTCATTATCGCACTCTCCTTGCAAATTTCATTACTTGATCTGTCCACTATAATGGGGTCATGGAAACACTAGTTGGTAAAGAAGCCAAGCTCCCTGACGGCCAGCGAGTGAGGATCGAGAAGGTTGAAGACTCTATCGCTACCGTTCGACGAATCGACGGACAATTCAAGGGTGAAATAGCCGTGATTGCTGTTGAGAAACTAAAGTTACTTGATGACCATTGAAGTAACAGGTGAATTTCGTTCCATCTGCGTTCCATATCCGGTAACGAAGGCTCCTGTTATTTCAACGCTTTTCTGAAGCTGATTCCTGACGTTCACCTAAATTTAGACCATCGCCGGCATGTTCTGACGAAGGTTCGAATACCCACGCGCGGTGGTCCTAAAAGCGAATGCGCATGCCTTGGCCCACTTCTCTGGAAATCTCTCTTCCGACCTGGGCAATGACTGCCGCCGCCTGTCGCAATTTGGCTGCTTCCAGACCGGCGCTGCGTATTTGTCCCGCCGCATCCACTTGGCTGACGTACACCTGACGGTTCGCGCCCAATTCAAGTTGATAGTTTTGGTCCACGCCGGCGCGTGATTGGCCGGCAGCTCGTTGGTAGCCGCCGATCGCCTGACCGGCACCGGCATTAACGCCGGCAATTTGTACCCCAGCCTGTTTGTCTATTGCCTGATTCATCTCAGTTTGATATTGCTGCGAGGAGTAGACGACACGGTTGGCGGTGGTCTCTTGATTCTGGACCATCTCTTGACTAAACGAAGTCGTTGCCTCGTTCGCAGTTCGGTTGCGCTTGGTGATGGCATCGTACTTCGGAATCTCCACTAATCCTCGCGCCACTGGGACCTCAGGAGGAATCATCGAGTTGACGAGACTCACACCCTGATCGATCTTCGCCGCCGATGTATTACCGGCGTTCATGTATAGATCTCGCTTCACCCCGGCGATAGTGTTGCCAACTCCGAAGGAAGCTCCGATGTTAGTTTCGCGAATGCTTCGCGCCACATCAGCCTGGGTACTCGACTTCTGAAATCCCGCCGAGGCTTGAATGATCATTCTTTGGGTAGTCGCCGCTCCAAGAGTCGCTGCCGTCTGGCCCGTCAACGCTGCTTGAATGCTCGCGAGTTGAGCCGTGCGTTGTCCCTGCGCTCGCATGTTTCCGGCTTCTTGTTGGCCGGCTGATCGAGTTACATCGGCCTGATATCCGGCATTGTACTGAGTAGATTCCGCTTGACGATTGATCGAAGATGCGGCTTCGGCGCTGTATTTCTCAATGCCGGTGCCGACCATTGCTCCCATCCAGCTCGAAACGACCGTGGCGACGGATTCATAGACACGACCGGATAAGATGTATAGAGAGATAAAAGGAGTGCCATAAAGGCAAAGGGCGCCAAGACCCATCGCGAAAGCTGCCAGGGCAACCGTGTATTGGGGTTGTGCGAGCGGATCGCTGATCGCTCGCATGGTTTGGTAGTCCCAAATATATAAAGGAGAGTTGTCACCCACCGCCATGGCCACATTGCCCCACATATAAGCCACGATTCGAATGATCTTGGAGACTGAGGGCCACAGCAAAGTCAGGGCGATTACCCCATAAAAGAATGGATACGTCGTCTTGCTGGCAAGTTGCTTATCGACGATACAGGCAATCATGAATGGCATCGCCAGTTTCAAAGCAAGGGTGATGGCAGCTCCCAGAATGACCAGGATGAGATCGCCAAACTCCATCAAAGCCCTTTCGAAATTGAGCCACGTCATCATCGTGGAGATACTCCACTGTGAAACGTCAGCCTTCTGATCGAAATTCTGTATGGTGCTGTCTGTATCGACAAGAATTCCCAACACTGATTCACTTCCGAGGGGTACGGCATTGACGGAGGTCTCGCGACCATCCACCTTTACCGTAAACAGGTTCTGCTGAAACTTGGAGTATGAGTCGTTGAAGCTGTCGCGTTGTGCCAGATAGAGGTTCTGTAGGACTGAGCGCTGCCCGGTTTCATTTCCATTCGCTATTTCATTTCCAATGGCGCTCATCCCATTGATAATTGCGAGACTCGTCCCGGATAACACGAAGAACAAAGCCAGTCGCCCGAACCACCAGTAAAGGTTTGAACCTTCGCCGTTGTCTTCGCGCGCGATTCGAAGCATGGCGAAGCCTGCGAGACAATTTCCAAGAACCCACGCCAGTAACTCAAACCAACCAATTAGTTTTGAGACGATCTCGTTGTTGATGTAAGGCACCAACGAACCGGCACGCTGCGACAGTGCGGCGATATTGTCTGATAGAGACCGCACCGGCGAGGGCGCCGGAGTCGGGCTCGCAGACTGGGCTTGCACTACCAATGCCGGCAACAATAGGATACCAAGCAGGAGTAGAAATGAAATTGTGCGTTTGAGTTTCATAAGCAATTCTCGAATCTCGTTGCTTTTGATTGTGTCTTTTCGAAACTAAGGACGAGGTGACGGCGACGCAGACGGCACACCGCCTTGTTGAATGGCGTCAAAGATCGAGTCCTTGACGATGTTCAAGTTGTTCCATGCCTCATCTGTCGCTTTGACCTGGTTGGCAATTCGCACGCGCTCTTCCATCGTCAGGTTATAGCGCTTGACCCGATCTTCAATCTGAGTTGAGAGGTTGGTAATTTGGGTATCGAGATCGGCAATCATCTTCTCGCAGGAAGCGATCTCCAGTTTCAGGTCAGAAATACAGTGAGCACATTGTTCAGCTTGTGGTTTTGCTAATTCCGCATCGAGCTTCTCCTTGGCTTGCTTCAGCTCTGCCGCCGTGCCTGCTTGTCTGGCTTGGGCAGTTTGCAGATCGTGATAAAGACGCGCCAACGTCGCATCGAACATGGCGATGCGATTCATCGTGGCAATCTTGTCCTGTTCCTGACGACCAATCGAATTGCGCAGATAGTCTTCGAAGTCTCGCAGGTCCGCCTCGGGATCAAAGATCCCGCTCATCAAGCGCGTTTTGATCGACTTGATCATGTTAAGACGTGAGATGACCATCGTCTCAATCGCCCGCTTCAACGCAAAGACATCGCGAACGGTTTGGCCAATCTGCGCCATCGTCCGCGTCAGATTATCGTTATGCAGAACGAGCTTCTCTGCCTGACCCAAAACACCCTTCATCGTGCTCAGTTGTTCGGCCAGCTTGTTGATTTCTTCCGAGTATTGTCTGACTCGCTCCAACCAGCGGTTGGCTTCTTCAATCTGGCGTTCGATCTGCAATGAGTACTGCGCCGGATCAAAGACGGTCCACTGCGCTTGTACCGTTGTGGGCATAATCAGAATTCCGATTAGCGCGCCTAAGAACAAATGCTTGATGATCGCGTTCATGTAAATATTCCTTTCGTGCCTTAGCCGGTCCGCTATGCCGCAACTTCTAAAAGGGTTTCGTTGATCTCCCGAAGACCAACAGCGGTGAGCCCGCGAGGATAGTGTTCGGCGAGCCACGCATGCACATCCATCTCACACCACTGTGGGTGATGAACCAGTACGCGATTGCGGGCGTTGCGCTCATCGGCATTCGTGGTGAGTGTCCAGAGCATGAGCGGGCTCAATTCATGTTGCACCATCTCCACCACCTGATCAGGCCCGCTGCCAATAACCATCAGAAACTGTGAGAAGCGGCCGGGCGCGGACTTGACGTGACCGATGGCTTCAGCGCCGTTAGGCGAGAGTTTCGCGTGAGCCACTATCTTTGAGTAATCACCGAGTTGCTTGCCGACGAAAAGCACATTGCCGGTCTTCGCGAGCGAAGCTACGTCTTCGATATCTTCGAATGCGTGTGTGGCTAGGATCGTGATTGAATTCTCTTTGGGTCCTTTGCGCCCGGCATGCTGAAGCACCTTGAAGATGAAGGGATACTCTTCTTTAATCTCCCACATTTCATCGAAAAGGTTGGCCGTCGGAGCACGCGTGCCGTCTGCGCGGCGGCGTCCAATGGATCGCGCTACATGAGCCGCGATGCGATAAGCGAGTGACAACTTGATGTCGTGCGGAAAATCCCTGAGAGACCCCAATTCAAAAACATCGAAAGCCGATCTGTTTTCGTAATCAGGATGAGTCGGTGCATCGAGCCACGGATGACCGATGTAATTGCTGAGAGCCAGCACGAGAGTCTCGCGTCTTTCTCTGACCATTTCCGAGTCAAATGGAAAGGTCTTGAGCTGCGCCACGAAGTGAGAAAGCGTTGGCTCGAACAAAGGTCGGCCAGGACCATTTTGGGAAACGATGTTTTCGTAAACCTGCGATGCGACTGCGCTAATGATGTCTTCTGCCGTTTTGTCCGCATCGCTCACGCGCGCCAACATCTTTAGGTCGCCGACCACCAAAGCCTTTTGAATATCGTCAGGCATTTCGCCTTCCCCGAGACCTTCGTACGACCAGATGTTGATGGCGCGCACCTCGTCCGGTTGAGGCTTGATATAGCGACCACCGAGGACAGTAACTAACGGCAGTAGGGTCTCGCCGATATCGATGGCGTTCACGCTCGCGCCTCGCAGACTAGCGAGGATGTCGCAGGCAAACTGGGCCATCAGAATCGACTTGCCGCCGCGAGGCGCAGCGATAATCTGAATCAAGGGTGACGGAATCTGGTTTCGATCAAACAGGTCGATGCCGATTAATCGGCCCGTGACAGTCGCGAGCAGGGTGTGTGGTCTCGTCGCTCCGGCCCATGAGTCTTCAGTCGGGGTTAGCGCCGCAACCGAATTTGAAACTTCAGTCAACTCGCGTCCGGTAAGATTGGGAGAAAGCTCACCCACAATGGCAGATGGGTAGAGTGCGCGCAGCGCTTCCGGCTCCTCGCGTTCAGCATTGGCTCCTGGGATTTGTCGGATGGCGGCCACGACTTTCTCGCATTGCTCATCAAGCTGCTCTAAGGAACGACGCAGCTCCACCAGGTTTCGCGCGCGTTCGCCGTAAAGCACTACACAGAATCTGGTTGGTAGCAGCGATTCGCGAGCGCCGGCGACTTCATCGCGCACCGCGCGCAGACTTCTCAGCGCCGCCGCGCCTTCCGGATTGTCACGCTTTGTGAAAGTGCGCTTGACCTGCTTAATGCGTCGATCGAGCCGCTTGGCTTCCTTGCGTTGTTCGGGAAATAGATACTCGGTAATAATCGTGTGGCGCGTGTTGAAGTCTCGCCGTCCGATCAAGCCGCGAAGAGCGTCGGCAGTGACGAATTCATTTGGCGGCGTGAACATCGAAACTATGGCCACCGGATGCTGGCCGTGCATCAGGTAGTTCAGTTCACCTTCAATCGTCTCGCTGCACAAATAGTCGCGAAGGTCTCTGCCGGGACTTCGCGGCAACAGCGGTGACGCGCCGGCATTCTGGCAATTGCCGAAGAAGACAGCTTCCCAAATCTCCTGTCGAGTGAAGCGCCGGATTGTAAACGGTGACGAATTCTCAAGCTGTCGCCAAACGCCTTGCGCATAACTGTAGTTACGCTTTTCATCTTCCACGGTCCGACGAACAACCGCATCATCGGCCGTGCTCGCGTATATGGACGGCAATCGTCTCAAGGCAGAAGCAAAGCCATTGCTTTTGATTTCAGCTCGCAGAGACGAATTGAAGTCTGCCATCGCACTCATGGTGGAGTTGGCTCGATGCTTTGGCGGCACGTGCATCCAAAGCGTGAGCACAGCTCGCCGATAAGGAACAGACTTGGCGCAAGTTTCCACATATTCGAGATTCGAAGCCTGAAGTAAAGAAGCCATTGTGTGCGTTCCCGTTTCGGCCCGTGAGCTGATGACATTGATGATCGTGTACCCCGGATCGGGAATAGTCGCGTAACGAAATTGCACGAGCGTACCGGCGGGCTTGTCGAAGGCCAGCATCCGCGCCAGTTCGTCATAGCGCGCGTCCACTAGTGAATCATCGGCAAACATCGTAGCCGGCATCTCCACGTGATAAGCGGCCGTCAGCGAACCGTCCTTGTGACGCAAGGCGTCCTGGTAGATACCAACGATTGACGAGTCGCGTCGACGGCCAGACGGACGTCGCAGGGTCCCTGTGCGCCGTCGGCTTGCTCTATCAAGCGCTAGTTCGTCGTAAGCGTGAGTGCGTTCCATCTTTCTTCGCATGCCTCCTGAAATTCACTATTGTGTTCGAGCAGACTAAAGACCGGTCTCGTTCGCTTCATCGGTGACTCCAGCGAGTGCCTCGCTATGTCTTCGTTCGGTGGATCGATTAGCCAGCTGCGATTGAAACCTCGCTTCTTTCCGTTAGGGATGGCGCGATACTGCCGATGATGCCAGAACACCGCCTTCACCTTGTGAGCCAGCCAGCGTGGACGCTTCCCAATGCGGATGTAGTTAAAGAACGCGATGCTTGCTGCCGTGACCAGTAACCACGTCCACATTTGCAACGGCACATAGAGCACCGTAATGCCAAGCGGTATGGGCAAGAGATAACCGGCGCAGGAAATTAGCAGCACCGAGAACCAATCACTGTCGGCGACACCAAAGCGCACCACCGGCAGATAAATATTTGGCCTGACAGGACGCGCTCGCACGCCTTCCACCTCCCGAAACGATCGATTTACAAACCGACTTAGAAACTGTTGTCCAACGGCACCGAATCGCCCTGACTGAACGCGTAGACCGCCGCGCACACTCCGCCAAAGGCAAAGCACGCCGCTCCGGTTATGAACTTCCAGGTAGAGAGCGACTCGCGCAAACCGGAAGTGACGATGCCGACGGCGATGAAGATAATCCCGGCAATGATCATTGCCGCCGCCAGAAAGAAAGTGACCGAACGCAGACTGTTGCCGAGCTGCGAGCTGTTCCCGTTAAAGAATGATCCCGTCGGTGTCTGCGCCGATACCGAGACAACTCCCAACATGATGGTTAGCAACGTCGCGACCGGGCCGCTCAAACCTTTTACCGCGACCGCCATCGCGATCAACTTGCGCCCACAGCGCACCGCGCGTGAGTTTTCGAACCCTGGACACTTGTTCAATTCAATTAGCGTGTTCATTTCAACACTCCTGTTTTCAGTCTCTGACAATTTGTAGATCCGCTTACCTCGTCTTCCTTCCGCGGATCGCGTTGATGTTTGCGCTCGCCTTTCAATTGTCATGCCACGACGATGGCCCAGCGGTTGCTGAAGCCTCGCGTATGATGACTAACAAACTAATCCGACTGATCGTTTTCGTGCTGTTGACGAGTGTAGGGACTATGGCCCAAACGCAGCGCGATTCATCGCTGCAAACGCGAGCACGATTGCTTGAGCCGTTGATAGTTGATTCCGCGAAACGCTATGGAATTGATCCGCGCATTTTATGGACGCTCTGTTTTGTGGAATCGCGATTTAAGACCGACGCCATTAGTCCAAAAGGCGCGCGTGGACCAATGCAGTTCATGCCCAACACGGCTGTGCGATACGGACTAAACAATCCGCACGATTCAAAGGCGGCTATTGACGCTGCTGCTCGATATTTGCGCGATTTATTAGATCGGTTTGGGGGTCGCGTCGATCTCGCTTTGGCGGCTTACAACTCTGGTGAAAAAACCGTCGAATCGTTTCTTACCGGAAGGCCTTTGGTGCTTCGCACGGGCAAGATAATTAATCCGCGCGGAGTTGTGACTGGCGGTATTCCTCCATATGCGGAAACGAGAAACTACGTCAGTTCGATCCTGAAGATAGCCGCCGTGTCGAACCCGTCTTCACTTTCAATTTCCGTTCGATCTTCAAGTCGAAATTCATCGACGCAAAAAATTTCTGACGAGAGCAAAAAGAAATCAATCATGAGTTCATCTTTCATCGACCTCGATCAGTAAAAGTGTCGCCTTTCTTCCACAAACGTGTCGCAAACGGCGACACTTCGGAAGTAAGTTTTGAAAATTCAATCGCAAGGTTCAATGGCACGTCACTTGTTTGGGCGACGCTCGAACGAAATCAAAGAAACGATAAGAGGAGATTTCGCATGAGTGCCGATGTTCTTGATTTACCAGTACCGCGAATTGATGAAGAGCAGGAAGCGGGAGCGTCACACGATCGTAAATCCGATTTCATCGTGCCACCGGTAATTTGCTATCGCGATCCCGCCGACGTGCGCACCATCCATCGTCAATCACGACTGATCCTTCTTTGCTTTGTCATCGTCGGTATTGCGGTTGTTGGTGTCGTCTATAAGGCGATTCAGAAACCCGACCGCATTGTGGTCGACATGAGTTCGGGTCGCACCGTCATGATTAATGATCGCGAGCTGGGGGCAAGTGAGGCGGTCAAACTGGAAAAAGACAAACTGCAACTCGCCGATATGGATTATGTCGTCAAGGCCTACGTCGAATATCTATATCGCGTCGATCAGCGCTCTCGTTCCAAGGACATAGAAGCCGCGCTTCGATTGATGGTGCCGGGCCAAGCCAAGAAGTTCGCGGAGTATCTGACCGAGCAGAAGATTCTGCAAACCCAACGGGAGCAACAATGGAATGTTATTTGGAAACCTGAGTATTTGGAACATGCGCCAGGTAAGCCGCTCACCGTCAAGGTCTATGGAACGCAGGAGATCGATATGGTGGTCAAGAACCAGAGTAAGCACCAGACCAAGCACATCCTGCTGACCATTGAATTGCTTCCGGATGCGCCCGAGAACGGAACTTTTCGGCTCGATCGGAATCTGCGCTCCGGGTTTCGTATTAACTCGATTGACTACAAGGAACTCAGTGCGACCGAGTCGGACACGCCGGTCGTAGCGTCAACTCAAGGCTAAAAAGGACAAATCGATGAAGACACTTATTTCGCTACTTATCTGCACGTGTGCCTCGGTGACGGTTTTCGCTCAACAGCCTTCGCCTTCACCGAGCCCAGCAGTCGTAACGCGCATCGTCTATCGGCACCGGTTGCCGAGGCGAATACCGCCGCCGACCGTGGTAGCAACGACAGCCACCACGCCGGAGCCGGCCGCAGATTTCTTTGTCGGCGAGGCGCGAGTGAATGTGACCAAGGACGAGACCGTGGTTAGGCTGGCGATGGCCCAACACGGCAGTGTGCTGATCGAACTACCAGCGAACGATGGCCCGCGCTACATCATTCCCGGCGATCCCGAGATGGCCACCGTCGACGAGAAGGCACTGGAGCGAAATAAGCGGGCGATCGTCGTTCGGCCCGGATCGTTATTTGTTCCACCTTTGCCAAATCATAAAGCGCGGACGCCGGCGGCAACTGTAACCGCGCAGATGCGGAGCGGGCTCGTCGTAACTTTCCTTTTTTATCCCGTAGAAGATCTCGCGCAAAACGTTCATCGCTGTGTTCTGAGTTACAACCGCGATGAAGTCGTGGCGAGACGGCGCGCGGCAGGACTGCCAGTGAACCTCGACAATAACTCAACCAGTAGCGAAAGGAGGGATTCGACTGGGCAGTCCACCGCGCCAACATCTATTTCCGTTGAAGACAATGGAGACAGCAAACCTGAAACAAGAACGCCGACAGTAAGTGACGTTAAGGAGACCGTAGCACCAGCGCCGACGAGTTCCGCTCCGGTGTCCACTTTAGACAAGAAGGCCGCTGAGCAGGGTGAGTTAATGAAGACGCTTACACGAGATGCGCTGGCGGGCGCAGTCAAAAAACCAAAGCAGTTCAAGCACTGGACCAAACCCGCTCACGGTCTTTCGCTCGCAGTAGTTCGGCAAGTCGATCCAAAGAACGAATTTCAGATCGTGGTTATCGGCATCAGGAACCTGAACCCAGAAAGTGTGAAGCTCGTCTCCGGCAGTCCTGATCTCCTGGTCGAAATGCTGGACGAACAGGCTAAGCCGATCAATCTCGAATCAATCAAGAAACTTCACACCGAAGTCAGCGAAGGAGCGGAGTCTGTGGTGGCAGGCAAGACGGTTTATTACGCCATCGCTTATGTCGCGCCAGTTCTCGGCGCGCGCCAACAAGTCAAAGTCGTAGTCAGTCAAACCAACGCCGCGGATAAGCCCGCGTCGATAGCCCTTGGCAGTGTCGGGCGATAAAGGAGTCGAGCATGAATCAAAACGGAAAACACGGAAATCTTGCCGCTGTCGATGTCCTGGATGAGGAAAATCAACAGACCGAACCAACGACCTTCGACGATTCGAAAAGTCCGTTGCTGAAGCCGGCCAGGGAAGAAGACAAGACCAAACGTCGAAGCTGGAAGCGGCGGCTGGTCCGTTGGTCATTCGTGCTGTTTCTAATTGCCGGCGGAGCCTTCGCTTTGTATTTCCTATTGAGAGTTAATCGCGTGAACGTCAAGGTTCAGGCTGATTCACCGCGTGATTCACAGAAGACCAAAGCGAAGGATGAGGCCACAAAAGCCGAGAACGATTTGACCGCTGACGCGATCAACATCGCTCGATCCGCAACCGGCATCGACAATGCGACGACGCATAACCCCAACGGTTCTGCTTCGCCCAACCCATCCCCAGTTCCGTCACCGTCAATCCAATTCAACAATGGTCCCAGTCTTGGTTTCACCGGAAACAATTCTCCGGTTACCGAAAAGTTTGATGAGAACAACACCGGCAATGGAAATCAGCAGCAGAATGTAGACAAGGCGCCGCAGCAGCAGAAGTCCGGCGAGCTACAACTTCTAGCGGTCAATCAAAGTCATGCGAACGCCACGCAGAGCATCTTTGTCGATGACTCATTGTCGAAACCGACAAGTGTTCAGCTTTCTCTAACTCCAGTCTCCGCGAGAATCGACAAGCCCACATCTTCATTAATCGCGAAACCTTCCGCCCCGGTTCTGCCGCCTTTTGGCACCATGCTGCCGGTACGCACGCAGGGAGTGATCTTCACTCTCCGCAATAACTCATATGCGCGCCTGGAACTAACTCGCGACTGCGGCGGCGCAGGGTGGTCGCTGCCAAAAGGCACCATCTTAGTAGGTCGAACCTCAGGCAGCGAAGCCGACCGAGCTTTTGTGAACATCCTTGGCTATATCGATCCGCGAGACAACAAACTTGTGAAGATGACTGGGGACGTGCTCGGCAGTGATGGCGCCAGTGGCATTTCGGGAAAGCGGATCTCCGTCGATAACAATCGTCTAAAACAGACACTGCGGAAGGTTGCGTTAAGCGGAGTGCAAATCGCGGGAACGATGGCCGGTGCTTTAACCGGTCGCGGCACGGTCGTGATCGATAGTGCAGGCTATCGGCTGATGAGTCCAATTACCGACGACGCGCGCAATGCGCTGGGCGGTGGTTATCAAAAAAACAGCTTCGTCAAAGTTGAAGCTGGTCGAGCAGCTTATGTGATGGTCGCCGACCTGCCCAAGAGTCTGTCAGCCGTGGACGCTCCCGGCGAAGATGAATTGGCTCAGGCTGCTCGCTCTATGAGCGATCGCGAGGTCATGGAGTTGGTTCTCCTTGGCACGCCGGAAGAGATTCGCGCGGCGGTCCCTTTGATGACCGACGATCAAAAACGAATGGCGATGAAAGCGATGGAGAACAATCAGCGATGATCCCTTCTGATCCACATCGTCAAGCGATTGATCCGCGCCGGCTCGTGCGCGAACACGGCCGCGAGGCCTTGGCTGAACTGGTCGCGAGAGAGTCGGGATACATCTTTCAGTCGCGCCCGCTGAAGGATCTCTGCCAGTCGCTGCGATCGGGAATGCCGCTGCTGGCTGAAGGTGAACGCGGAGGCGGCAAAACTGAAATGGTCGACGCGCTCGCCTACTCCTGCAACCGGCCCTACTTCGAATTGCAGGGCATGGACGATCTGACATTGAAAGATATTCTCTTTGAGTGGGACGAGAAGGGCCAAAACAACTTCGTCGTTCAGGCAGTCTCGAGTAATGAACTAACACTCGCGGATGCCAGACGGCAACAATGGCGAAAGGAGTTTCTGAGCCTGGGTGAGATTCTTAAGGCCTACGACTATCTGGCAACGACCGGCATTGTGCCGATCATTAAGCTCGACGAGTTTGAAAAGCTGCCGCAGGTCTGCCAGGCATTCTTCTATCAACTATTCACGGATGGTCATGCTTCGATTCCGCGGCTGGCGGAGGGTAACGGCCACGTCGGGGTGGGCAAAGACGATGAAAAGCCAATCGTAATTCTTACCTCCAACAATCAACACATTGTCCATGCGCCGCTGCGCTCCCGCTGTGTCTACACGCGAGTGCAGTTGCCAACCGATCTCGAAGAGGCGCGCATTCTCCATTCGCGGGTTCCGCTGGCCTCAGCCGCACTCTTGACTCAAGTAGTGAAAGTCGTTCGCTACATCCGCGTGATGATGCCTACTGTGCGAGACAAGCCGGGCCTACGTGAATCGATTGCGCTCCTGAAAGCTTTCTTGACCGAGAGAATTGAAGTCCTGAATGCCGAAACCGTTGACGACCATTTCGGCTTCATTGCGCGCAATGCGGACGACTTGGCCAATCTTGAACTTGGTCTCCAACGTCTGGAGAGAGCAGCCAGCACTTCGGACTGCGTTATCGAGGAAATGGTTCTCAGCGTGTTCAGTGACAACGTGGTGCGACTGCGCGAGGCCGCATGAGATGAGAGAACGTGGGAACATCTGGCCGCTCGTATCCGTCGCTGGCGGAGCTTTCTTCATGCTCGTAGTGGTGCCGCTCGTGCTGCATCGGCAGCAAACTGCACAGATGGCCACGGTCGATGCGCAAGTCACAATTGGAGATGCCGGCAGTGCTACTGGTGTCGAGCAGAACGCTCCCCGACATCGTTGGCCCGACAGCGAAGTCCCGCGTACAGCCGAACGACTCCGTGACCTCACTGCCGTGGCGATCGCCGCCTCGACGAATGTGGTGGATGGCGCAATCCACAATCGGGTACCGGTGAGTGTGGAGGCGATCCTCAAGGACATCGCTCAACGCCAGTTGATTCCTGCTGAGTGGCTGACGAACCAGCCAGGCGTCTTACAGATGCCGCGCGCTTCAGTTCATCTGCGCTACTTACCGGGGGACTTGAGCATTGAAGTCATTTCAGTGCCGAACGAACGTAATGACGGACCGGCGATCTTGATTCGCATTCCCGATCCAGAAAACACGAGCGTTGGTATTCGTTACTTTGAATCGGTGCAGCTCGACGGCATCACTTATCCCGCTCCGTTTGCTCCGATTGCCCAAATCATCGCTTCGGGATGGCAGCCCAAACCTTTCAAGCAAGGCCAGATTCCCGACGAGCAGAAAGCCCAACTTGAGCAGTGGGCCAGAACCATAACTCTCAAGCAACAGCAGTGAGGTAGCTATGAGTTTCCGAGCAAGAGTCGAAAAGATAGATGCTGACTATTTCATTCCGCGTCCGGCTGATGAACCCGAGTTGGATTCGCTGCAAGCCGCGCGGCGCTTCATGCAGGACGTCTCGACGTGCAGCACTTTCCTGGTAAGCAGCTCTATCGCGGGCTATCTCTTCTTCCGTTCCGGCCAAATACTTAATCTGGATCTGAAATGGATGACCTTTGCCCTGATCGGAGCCTTCTTTGTGGCGCTCGTCGGAGTGTTTGAGTCGATCTCGCTCGCTTATCCCTACTACAGTTTGAATCAAAGACTCACCCATGGCTCGGCGCGCTGGGCGACGATCTCAGAGCTGAAAGCCAAAGGCCTGGCGCACCGAGCGGGTAAGCCACTGCCATTTGGTGCCGTCCGCATTGGCCGGCTTAGCTCGGCGCTTAATCCCCGATCTTACGATCTGATTCTGGGAATGCGGCAACTGCTAACACACACCGGCATTTTTGGACCGTCAGGTTCCGGCAAGTCCTCAACCTTTTACATGAATATTCTGCGCGACTGGTCGCAATGGGGTTCGGCTTTGGTGATGGATATTAAAGGTGAACTCTATGCACATACCGCGCGCTACTACGATCATGTCTACCGATTGGACCTTGAGAATCCGACGCTTTCAGATTTGTGGAATCCATTGCCCCGCTGTCTCGGCAATGGCGAATTCGCTCATTCAATCGCTTCAATCGTAGTCGGCTACGAACCGGAGAATATGAAAGTCAATGACGGCACTCACTATTGGATCTCGGGTGAGACTGCGTTGATGAAGGCGTTGTGTCTGCATCTCCCAACAATAGCTGCCAATCCGACGCTGCCGATGATTAAGGAGTACTTGTCGCGGAATGACTTGAAGAAGCTGGCTGAAGAGATGCAGGGCTCGGACGACGACGAAGCCCAAATCGAGTGGGGCAACTTTACGAAGGTCGATCCTGAGAAGACGCAGGGCGGTGTCATTACCGGTTTGAACAACAAGATCGCCCCGCTGCGATCTCCGAATGCCATGAGCATTCTCAAGACGCTCACAGAGGAAGAGGCGCAGCGAGGTGTTCGCGAAATAAATCTGAACTGTCTGCGCACGCCAAGTACGGCAATCTTCATCGTGCTTTCGGAGCGGCAGGCCAGCCAATATCGGCTTTTGCTGGAGCTGATGTTCGGGTTAGCGGCTATCGAGATGGAAGAGTCGACCGAGAAGGGCTCTACTCCCGTGCTGATGGCTTTGGACGAAGCCGGAAACATCAAGCCACCCAAACTCCAGGAGCGACTTAAGATTGGCCGCTATCGAAATACGCCATACCTGCTTGGCTTTCAGGATATCACCCAGATTAAGCACCACTACCAGGAGAATGGCGCGAAGGCAGTGCTGGCGGGCATTAAGAACCAAATATTCCTGCCCGGGATCGATATTGAGACCGGCATCTACGCCTCATCACTGCTTGGCCCTACTACCGTTCTGTCTCGCACCGAAGTAGATGCGCCCGGCACCAAGATGGACTCCGAGCGGGTTTCCGAAAGCCGCCGTGACTTCAAGCAAGCTCCCGAACTGCGACGGCTCGTTAACTACCGTCAGGCAATTGCCATCATCGATACCGCCGACCCGATTCTGTTTCGCTTTCCCCAGCGGGCCGACACCGGCGACGTGGCCGTGCCGCCACGACGATTGCTAAAGCCGCCGCTAACCCTCGCCCAAGCAGTTGAGGAAATGAAGGAACGGAAAGCAGTTGAGCGTGCGAGGCAAGCGGCGGTGGATGCTTTAAGCGCCGCGTCAGAGACGGTAGGCGAAAACGACGAACACCGATCGCAAGATCATCAGTCGCCTGCGTTGTCCGAACCGCCAGACAAAAAAGCAACGCGCGGGAAAGTGCAGTTGCGTGGTGATCAATTCCCACAAGGCGAGGAACAACAAGGGCAGCAGCAATTAAGCCAGGGACAATTGGAATTGCCGATTGACGACAACGATGAGGAGGACGAACCATGCGCGGCGTAGAAGGAAAGGAAGGCAAACGTCGTTTTGGTTTTTCGTATGTGCTGGTGGCGCTCGCCATCCTCACTTATCTATGCGCCTGGGGCTACTCCGTGTTCGCGGCGGATTGGAAAGCGAAGGCCGAGGTGCCGCAGATCGATCCGATTCTCAAGATCATCAAAGGTCTGCGCCAGTACCAGCAAGTAAAGGCGACCTTCCCGCAGACCTTCGATCAGGTTGAGACCGAAGTATGGAAGCATGCGAACCCGCCGAATTATGGTTCCGGTGGTCACACACTCGTCTTAAAGAACTACTATTATCTCTACAACTGGATCAGTCCCGCCCGCTGCACCCTGTGGGCAGTGCCCCTTGGTCCGCGTGCCAGCGAAGCCAGCACTTACTTCTTAGTTTTGACACCTACCGACCGAGAGAAATTCAAAGGCCCGGCGCTTGGTCTCCAGGAAGCGAGCAGCATCAATGGCGCGCCGACTTATACCCAGCTCGCCATTCTCGGACTGGTTAAGCAGGACCCACTGCAGCAAAAAAGAAGATAACTCCCATGCGGGTTGTCTTTCACATTATCTCCACCGGTGGATCAGGCGGCACTAGCCGCGCCACGCGCTACATTTCTGAGCGGGAAAAGGACCCCACCCGCGAAGGACCTGGCGACCGTCCGCTCTTCAGCGAGGACCGCGACGACCTCACCTATCGCAAGGCGGATCGGATTCTCGATCCGATCGACGGCCAGCCGCAGAAAGAAGGCTTGATCCATCTCTCGGTGAGCTTTCAGGAGGAAGACTTCGACAAGCTCGGCCATGACGAAAAAGAAAAGCAGGAACGTTTGCGGCAAGTGATCCGCGAGGGCATGAGCGGCATGGCTGATGAGCTTAAGGTTGAAGGGCTCACTTGGGTAGCTGGCATTCATCGCAACACAGACAATCCCCACGCTCATATCGTTATGCGAAACGCAGCGATTACGCGTGGCAAAATTGTCGAGAGACAGTTTGGCCGCCTGCGCACAAGTCTCTTGCCGCACAAACAAACCGTCGATGGCAAGGAAACGAGTGTGCCCGGTCGCATCGGCGACAGGTTCCTAACGGCGCTCGATAAGCACCAAGACCTTTTTCTTAATCCCGATCAGACTCGCACGCAGGCGGGTGACTTCTGGGAGCGCATGGAAGCACGAGCGCGCAGTCGCACCCAAGTTAGAGCGGACACTGAGCGGTCAGTCGAAGGGGCAACGCGTGACGACAAATTAACCAGGCAGTTCAAGAATCGACGGCACCCGGCCGCGCAGTCAATCGACTCCTACTCCATTGCACAGAGTTGGAATGGAGAGCCATCTGTACGCGGCGATTCGCATGAGAATTATCGGCTTGCGTTGGGCCGGCATTTGGAATTCAGCACGCGGCTTGCTTTTGCCGAAATCTGGCATGAGCGTGCCGTCAAACATGGCGGAATGTACCGCTTTGAAGTAGTCGATCAATCAACCGGCGAGGAGCGAAAGATCTCCGAGCTGGATGTGCATCGCCGCGCCACCGCCCGCGCACAGCGGACTCAGACAAATGACCGAGGCCTTAGAGAACAAGCTTACCAGGCTGATCTCTCACGGCATCGCGAAACACTCGACCAACTTCTCGAAGCCCGCGAAGCAAAAATTGCGGCGCTCGGAAAAGATGTTGGTTCGTTGCGCGGCACTGTCGCCAAAGTCGAACAAGGTATAGCGAAACGTGAGACGCCTTCCGAAAAGCGTCTAACACCACTTCTGTCGCGCGAAACGATGGCTGAACTTCAGGACACAGCGGTCAAACTGAATTTGCCTGAGAGGGTATCCGAACTCGAAAAGCTGCGAGTGGCGTTGGCGCGTGAATTCAAGGCACCGACGCGCACTGAAGACGAAAGGGTGAAGCTAGCAGCACAAACAAACGTCGCTCGCGCTGATTTGATGGCCAAAGATATGCGGGTGGAAAACTTTGAGGCTTCGGTTCACTTAACACCCTATGAAGTTCACGGCGAGCGCTGGCCGCTTGGGGCTTTGGACAAACAGATTTCCCGCCGGCGGGAAGATGCGAAGTTTGTTCCGGAGCGAGCCATGCGACTCGATCTGCGCGCGCTGGCACGCCTTAACTATTCGTCAGCTGACCGAGAGCTGGCCGCTGCTGATGTCGAACACTTGACGTTCATTCGGGGAGAAATTGTCCGGCAGATCAAACAGCGACGCGAGCCGCTAATTACCGACCGCGATCGCGCGTCCGACATGGTAGAGGTGCTTGACGAGGCTTACGACCGCGAAGAACAGAGTCTGAAACGACAGGACAAGGAGATGCCGGAGCCGAAGTACGAACTCTATCAAATGAAGTCACTTGAAACGAGCGCGGAGATCCTGCGCGATCCAACCCTACTCCGAGAAGTGCATGACTGGGAGACACGTGCGGCAAAGAACGAGCCCGAAATCAATTGGGAGGGACGGGCCGTCGCCCGCGAGATAATATCAGGCATTGCCGTCGAGGAAACTAAGGAGAGGCTACAGCATTTCCTCGAGAGCAAGAGAGTCGCCTCGCTTAATCTTGGAGACCATCGTACCGGCGCGATGCGCGACGTTGAAGCGCGCACCCTAACTGACTATCTCGCTCGCGCCATTGAAAGCAGAGAGCAACGAGACCATCGTCACTCGATTAATCTCGCGGCGCGAGAGCACCACGGGCGTTTGGTCGGCGATTTTCAAAAGGCTCGGGACTATTACGACAGTGCGCGCGACCTTGCGTCGCAAGCGCAAGGCCGAGATCCGAGTTTTACAGACAAGGAGAAGATCAATTTGGAGATATACGCCGAGCGTCAGAATGACGAGGTTGAAAAAAAGAGATATCTGCAATTAGCGCGTGACGAAGGTGCTTCTGCGGATCGAGACGTCTCATTGAGTCAAAGCCGGTAACTTTTCTGCGCAGGCCTTCAAAAGCCCGTAGCGCGCCGCGTGAACTGCCACTGCTTATGCTCCGTAACTCTCAGATGTAATGCCTAAAAGGAAGTGGTGGTAGATCCCGGAGTGGGCCGGCCGTCAAGATCTCTCCGACAGCATCAGCAAACTTCAAAGTGACTGGTTGGCCATCCGCAAAAACGCATGTGTTGTAATTAAGTTTGGTTAGGGCCATGATGTCCCTAAGAACAATTTGAATGTCGACGTTTCCTTTACAAACATCGATCAGTAGTGGCTTGGGCACACCACGGCCGGGATAGGTTTGAAGGCGAGGAATAAATCCTTTGGTCCACAAATATGCTGTTCTCTCGTCACGAATATATGCGAGACCTCGCAGGGCTGCATGAGTTCCTTTCTTGAATAGCTTGAAGTTATTCTCGTTATGGATTCGTACTCCCACTAAGTTTGTCGAAGCATCAACCGCGTCACTGAACCCCATCCACTCATCCTGCTCGAATCGAACCTTGCCATGCAGAAAGAGTTCCCTGGGGCTTTCTTTTCTATAGTGCCGATAGGATTCGACTGCCAGTCCTACGAGTTCTTTTGCGGCTGCCCGAGTCAAATGGTAGTCGCCTCGTCCAGCCTTGAACCAAGGACCAACCGCTCCCTTAAAGACGACCCCATCACCGGAGTCCAGAAACATTTGGGCAGCGCAACATGCTGATCGCGGATCTCCACTCAATTGGTCCTGCTTGAACGCGAGGCCGATATAGCAAACTCCATCGCGAACCTGTTTGATCTTCCAGGGTCGGGCGCCCGCCTTGTAGAAGACAGCCGTGGACAGGTTCCACGCGATTGCGGAAGGTTCATCGACTTGCCGTAATGGTCCGCCAAACGGATTCTTGAAATCTTCGGGCGCAATCGTCGTCTCACGCAAAACTTGAGTAAGAATTCTGCTGCCGAGCAAGCGCGCTTTTAGTTGATTGTGAAAATGCACATCATAGTGATAAGGAACTGCGTCACGATTTTCTTCCTCAAACATCGAAGGCGACGCTCCAAGACTCTGAGCCCGGCGTGCCTTGCGCGTGTTAGATTCCCCGACTTGTAATGCCCTCTCTATCGTCGATTTTGGTCTGCATCGCTTCCAAACATTTTCAGGTATAACGACAAACCAAATATCGACTGGCTCGTCTTGGCGATTGGCGGCTGAAAGAATTCTTTCTGTGTAGATTTCAACGGTTTTGTAAACTCGCTGGTATTTATCAGCAAGCAACAAGTACTGCTCGGGCTCATCATCGGCTAGGGTTATCTCTAAGACCGGGTCAGGTTGCCATTTAATGCCAAAGACAGTTTCAAACCCGGGAAAGAAAGGACGGTGCAGAATAGGCTTGCCTTTCTTATCGAGATCTATGATCGGAGTTTGTATCCGTTGCACCCATCTCTTGTAACGCTGAATGCCTTGCGCAGTGCCGATTACGCCGGCACGTACCCCATAGGCTTTGCCTTCGTCAAGGGGATTGAATAACATCAAGCCGTCTCGCGGGTCCTCGACACCTTGGTCATATCCGAAACTAAGTAGCGGCTCGTCAAGTTTTGTTAGTTGCGTGTTCACTCTTCTTCCTCGTCTTCGTCTTCATCCAAATCATCAAACTCGACTTCTTCTTCCGAAGGCGCCATCGCTTGCTCTGAGGTGTGGGATGATTTGCTCGGTTCAATAAACGAAACTTCACTCGTGAACAACTGCGGCGATTTGGCTACTTTGATCACAGTGCCTTTACCGACCGGGATCTCTAATGTTTCTCTTCCACCTGCCAACCAGTACATAGTTGCAAGTATGCGATCACGCCAATCATCATTCCACCAATTTTTGCATTGACTCATCCTTGCACGATGTAGTCGTTTGTCACTCTGCCAAATCTCTTTGCCGTCGTCGGAAAAGAGAACATGTGCCTTGATGCCGTACGCCATAGTTGGGTAGACAAACGGCTTGGCGCTCAGACCGAAATGCCAGTGTCTTACCCTTTTCGCGCCATCGGCAGATCGCATAGTTTTGTACCCCATGACGTATCGATGACCGGGCACGTCATCCACACCAATGAAATCCAATCGATCGTTCGGAACTTGATCCTTAATGAAGTAAAAGGACCGAGCGTTATTCGCCATTTCGTGGATTGCTAACCCACGCTCCCGAATCATTCGTAGCCAGCCTTCTCGCAATAAATTAGTCATTGCGTTGCGTGCCTGTTTAATGTCAATCACTTGGGAGAGTTTCCCATTCAACACATCATTGGTACGAAACTTATGGGTTTGGGGAATCAGCCAACCTTCATTTTCTGCCGTGATAAGATCGTTGCGCGCTGCGAAAGTGAAAACGCCGCCGGCATAAGAGTAAATGGGATACGGAGGGGGCTGACCTCCGTCCTCATCGCCCCACGGTACGTTCTTGATAAGGTGGAAGTAAATGTCTTCCGGCAGGGATTCAACCAAAAACCAGCTCGACAAATAATCTTCTGAATTGTGACTCAAACCTCTCTCTGCGCTAAATTGATCGCGCCACCAGGAAGCGGCGATCTCAGGGGTATTTGACGGATCCTTTGGAACATTGTCCTGTTCAAGCTTTTCCAGCAGATCTTTAAGGCCTTTTGCCCAGGACTGATCAAAAGAAATCGCGTTTAATTGATTCAACAATATATTGATGTCGTTGTGGGGCAGGTCGTCTATGTGCAAAGGAATGATGAAGTCTTGCAATTTTTCACGGCGCGCCACTCCTTTCGCGACTTGTAATTCTTGTCGCGGCCCCTGCTTGTCGTTCGAGGTTTTGGAGAGAACGTAAATAAATTTAATTGTACGTTCACGAATCGCTAATTCGATGTCATTCCAAAAGTCCTCGCCGCCTTTCAGCCGAACAATATCGCTCCACACTGGATACCCGGCCGAAACTAATCGCAGACAGAGCCAACGAGTGAAGTCGTTGTCTTCGGGATTTGCATGACTTACAAAAACCTTATCGCGCATGCAGCGTTCTCGATTCGCTTAGCCTAAATGACTGCCCTTACATCCTTCCTTCAAGAAGTTTCTGAAGTTAAATCTTTGACGTATTCTTGAACTTGGGATAAAAGGACCGTGCGGCACAAAGCTGCCCTCGTTTGTAGAACCCAGCGAGCAGTAATTCAACGCTGAGGCAAACGAACCGGCGGACATCGTCTTAAAGCTGCTAGGCTGGAGGCGGTGTTCGCCTTTTTGTCTGTCACGTTGAACTATAACTCATACTTTCCTCAGTACGTCAATAAGTAGTATGTTTTATTTTAGTCCTACCAATATCTTGGGTAGGCTGTATCATGGATGGATGACGCTTTCAGGCGTGGGTCCGGCTCAGTCCCGATTTCTTAAACTGATGCTGGCTTCTCGCCACCGATCAATCTTAGATGATTCTTGTAGATACAAAGGACATCTTCGATTTGAGACGGCTCCAGCCTTTGTAACGCTGTGGGTAATTCGTGAAGATCAATCGATTTGCGTTTCCCATCAAAACCCAGGTATCGAGCGCCCTCACGAGTTCCACTGTGAAGATAGATTCTCTCCGGCGACAAGCTTAATTTCGCGCCAATGCGTAAAGCAGTATCGTAAATCATTAGTTCACCGACTCCGCGAATATCGCCAATCGCTCTCGCAATCAACTGAAACAATTCGTCGAACGTTCCGGCTTGCGCGATTTTGTTCACTTCGTCGAGAAGCACACGTGCCGCGTTAAGAAGAACTGATGGTGGTATTCGACGCTGATGGTTGAAGCGTTTACCGAAGGGGCGCTCAGCCAAGCCAGCCAGTCGCACTGCTTCACTTAGCGTTGGCTGGCGTCTGAACCATTCAAGTTCACGATCCTCGTGATGGGAATACTCAGCAAGATAGCGCTCTACGACTTCCTCTAACGAGTTGGCGATTGGACCTTGATCTGCCATTCACGATTAAAGTCTACAAAAAACCTTTTTCGAAAACTAATCACAAGCCTTGAAGTAAGTCGTAATCGTTATCTCTAAGAATCTCGTCTCTAACGATTTGCGCTTGATTTCGTTCCTGACGGATACCCAAATCCCACATCGCACGACATGGACGAAGACTGCTACTCCAGCGTGGTCTACCATTCAACATGAATGCCCTCTTATCTGCCGCGTGCATTGTTCTGTAGACCAGACCGTTCGGATCGTAAACCCCCAAATCTATTGCGCTGTTGAATAACGCAGAATACCGTTGGTCGCCGATAAAGACTCTGTGTTGGGTTGGCAACACGCCGCGACTGAAATGTACGTTTTGTTCAGCTCTTGCACGGTCCTCTGGACTAGCATCACCGGGTCGTTGGCCCCCACTCAACACCTCACTCACTCTTAAGGCACCTACGAAGAACCATCCCTTAACGCCGGTAAAGTCGGCCCAGGCATTTCCGGTGTTCTCCCAAAGCATGCTCCAGAACAGCAAAACATCGCCAGCCACAACTCGCCGAAGAGCAATGGCACGACGGTTGGCGCAATCGTCACCATAAGTCAAGTTACGCCAGTCTGGATCATCATGAGTAACGCGGGCGACCTCACGGATAAATGGTCGGCAAATCTCGGGATACGGACGTACATACCTTCCGCCGTTGCATGGGAACGGAGTGAAAACAAAGGAGCCATTGATAAAATGTGGACTACGCGCAACCGAACTATGCCGGCTGTTCGCTCCCACATTAATGATATAGACGCAAGCCAACGTTCGTTCTCCATGACCTATTTTTTGAATGCCTCTAAATCAGATCCCGCCCGTGCTGCGCACGCATCGTCAATTCTAAAAGAGACTTAGTGTCTTCCCCACTTCGACATCGACGCGAGTTACCAGATCGGGTGCGTCATTGTCTGGGGAATTCACGCGGCTGCTGACAGGACGGGTCTTCATCTTCAAAGAAGGAAATGGTTTCAGCATTTTTGTTAACACTGCGCGATCGGTTTTCGGGTCAAGCCAGGCATCATGAGATTCATGAACAAGTATAGCCGGCATTCGGTCGTGAAGTTCGCCAACTAGACCATTTGCCTCTGTGGTAATGATCGCGCATGAGGTAACCAGAGCGCCGCGATTGCTCCAGGCATCCCAAATACCTGCGAACGCGAAGGGCGATTCGTCATGCAACTGGAAATAGAAAGGCTGCTTCTCCCTGCCGGCCCGCTTCCATTCAAAAAAGCCGTCTGCAGGAATCAAGCACCGACGCAATCGAAACGATTCGCTGAAGCTTGGTTTTTCTTCGATCGTTTCTGTGCGCGCGTTAATGAAGCCCTTACCGTCTTTGCTCCATGATGGAATGAGACCCCACACCATGGGGTGTAACTCCGGCCCACGACCGAAATCTACGATCGTGGTGATCGTCTGACTGGGAGCAATGTTATAGCGCGGCTCAAATGGGAGATCCAAAGCAGCTGCTCCTTTGAGCCTAATTCTGTCGCGAGAGTGAAGCGTGTAACGTCCACACACGACATCACATTACATTAATGATTTCCGACACGACAAATCAGCGGACTGAAAATGAGAGCGAGGCGCGGTCGGGGAAATGCCTGAAGGCAAGTCTCCAAGGACCTTTGCCTCGCTCCTTATCTCGACTATCTCAGCCGAGATTAAGTTTCAGGCCGCCACGTCCCACCCCGCTTCGCGACGGCCTGGCGGCACTGGTCAACTCCCTGAGTCTGGGCAGGAGGCCGTGCCAGACACGTTTACCGCGGATTCGGTTGAACTTAGCAGAAGTCGTTTGATGGCGCTATGAATCGCTGAAAAACTCTCCGCCTTTTGGACGTATTCATTTCCGCCGGATGCGCGCGTGAATTCGTTTAGGCTGCTTTCGACTTCCCTGCCAACCATGATCGCTGGCAAGTCCTCTCGATGCTTCAGAGATCTAACTAGCCGAGCGAGATCAAACGCTGCTCTGTGGCGCATCTCGTGATCGAAGATAAAGAAATGATATTGGATGTCGCTTTTTATGAACCTCTCTGCGGAGTCGCGATCAGGACACGATACGACGTGGTATTCAGGTTTATGAAAAGCCCCTCTGAGAAACCGGATCAGACCTAAGTCCTCGCCGACATAAAGCAGCCTAATCTGGCTAGCCGAGCCACTATTCTCGTTTGTGTGGTGGTGAGGCATGACTGAAAACGGATGATCAACTACTCCCGTTCTGTTATCCTCTGAACCGTTCTAGTCTTTGAAAACCCGACAACGGCCAAATGCGTAGCTCACCATCCCGTCTTTTCGAGTGATGAGCATCGCCGTTGAGCATGGAAGGTTCCAACTCACGGCGAATCAGATACGCGAAGCTAGGCTATGTATATTTATACATAGCGTCAAGGTAGTGCGCCAATTCCTTTCAGGAGGTAACTCCTGATGGGGAAAGGCTCGCGACCCAAGCCGGAACGACTACCGGAAAAGCTCCGGGACATTCGCCTTGCGCTGGGGCTGTCTCAACCTGAAATGCATCGGCAGTTGGGGCTTGAGGACGAAGTGGAGTACACGAATATCTCGAAGTATGAGCTAGGCCGGAACGAACCACCGCTTACAACGCTCTTGCGATACGCGCGTCTCGCGGGCGTTCATCTGGAAGATATTGTGGATGATGAGTTGGATCTTCCAGCGAAGCTGCCCGGCAATGTGAAATACAAAGGCATCAGAAGCAAATCCTTGTTTCGCAGACGGCGATGACGCGATCCAAAGTTAAGCCCCCACCGGGAGCGCGCAAAGCCAAGCTGCCGGGCTTCGTCTCCCCACAACTCGCTACTGTAACTTGAAGAGTTTCTTTGCCGCGACTCGAAGCAATTGCTTGCCGTTAGTTTTACAAAAACCTAGAAGTTCCGCACCCACGACTCTTCACCATCCGGACATTGGAACGTTTACGTTGCCGGAAGTGCAAAGAGGAAGTTAAGTCTTGCCGGAAGTTCAAAGCAATCG